>JAEEGH010000724.1_pt1 | contig 105362 bp, 92 predicted proteins | sample 9134181 | NCBI WGS metagenome assembly JAEEGH01 (sample SAMN16246544, study PRJNA631951) | gut metagenome | biome: gut microbiome; feature: rumen; material: DP-attached | host: Bos | place: Iran: Karaj | collected 2018-10
TGAGGAATGGCCGTAGCCCCAGTCGAAGTATATGACCTTGGCAAACATGTTGCCACCTTGCTTGTCGTTGACAACGAAGAGATAGCCACCCCATTTGTCATCCGGGATGTTGAACGTGACAGAGGTCGTGCCGTTGCAGGTCAGGGTGCCATTCTGCACAGGAGCTTTGTAAGTGCCTGATGCATAGCGTTGCAGCGAATACTGATCCTCGCTCGACCACCACCAGTAGGAATCCAACTTATAGAGCGCATACTCCAACGCAACCGCCGACTGGTAAGCCGTACCATTCTCGCCCACCATGGCGATGTTAAACTTCCAGTCCTTGTCAGTATCGTAGTAACTACCATATTTTGAGGTGGTTTCAGGCAAATCGACACCCACATAACGTTCGTAGGGCGAGAGTTTCGTCTTGAAAGATGCAATGCTGAAATCACCACCCTGCTCAAAGACTTTCACCGTGAAAGTGCCATTCATCATCTGCGCAGCATAAACGTCCTTCAACGGACCAAAGCCGACATTGGCGACACCTTCCGAATTGAGGTTACCGCTGAACAGCGACAACTCCTGAGGCTCAAAGCTTTGGGTCTCGTTGACGAAAGTATAATTGGCGAAATTCTTGAAAGCCGTCTCGCCGCCGCGTAACTTCACATCCACTTCAGCTTTCAAGCCATTGGCTTTCATGCCGTTGAGCCATCTTGAAGTCAGGTTGACGCGCTCATTCTTGCTGAGGCTGACCACCTCGGGCAAATCAAACTTGATTTCCAATCGGTTAGGCTTCACGGTCTCCACACGAAGGTTCTTGGTGATGGTGCTCGTGCCCACTTTGAAGCGAGCCGTCCACAGACCTGTCTCATCGGCAACATTGGTCGGAACAGTGAAGCAGTAGATGTCATTCATGGGTTTGGTGTTCACCTGCTTGGCATAGAGGCGACCCGTGGCATCTAACACTTCGAGGACGATGGGATAATCGGCAGGAATTGCGCCCTCCAAATCGTTGAGCATGAGGTTGAGCTGCAAGTCATCGCCCGGACGCCACACGCCACGGTTGGAATAAGCGAAAGCGGAGACGCCTTTTTCGACGGCCTCACCTGCAATATCGAAACGGCTGTACGACAAGGCATTGCCATCGTTCAATTTAATGACCGACTTGCTGCCTTTCTTGTCCGTAGCCACCACAAATGCGGGGCGGTTGGCGCATTGCAGCTGCGCATGACCTTGAGCATCGACATTGCCTTTGGCCAATTCTTGCCTTTGGAAGTTGTAAGCCTTCACTTGCGCACTAACAGCGGGTTTGGCATCCGAAATCTGATAGACATACACGTCAACCAAGTCGTTGCGGCCCATCTTGGCGGTCACGGCGAGGTCGCTGACAACGATGTTCTTCTTTTGCTCCACATAGTTATAATAGCACAAACCATTGGGGTCGTCATATTCGCCATCATAGCTGTATTGCTTGTAATCGTAGCTTTGACCGTCCCAATAATCTGCCTCCATGACATCATTGTCCATCACGGCTTTCTTCATCTCCTCGGAAGCAAAGGTGTAGTCAGCAGGGCCGAAATTAAGGCTCAGCTGGTACATCGCGCCAGGTTCCACATTGATATAATCAGAAAGCACGACGGGGAAAGTCTTCCATTGGTTGGCATACGGATTGTCGATGGCGAGGCGCACTTTCTTTTCCAATCGACCCGCTTTGCGAACATTGTAAGTTTCATCAAGTTCATTCTCTTGCAAGAAGGAAAGAATGTTGTCATCGAAAACACGTATAATCCTCAGCGTTACTGAGTTGAGGCAGATAGCATCGAAATAAACGGTGGTTTCGTCCACATTGGGGATGATGACGCCATCATCGGTCCAGCGCACCTTGGGCAAGTTGTCGGTCAGGTCGAAATCAAATGGATAGTCGCTTTGCAGCAACATACCATTGGCGGCGCGGATGCCACTACCCACCGTCATCTGCAGTTCCGAAAGCTGGTAGTTATACAAGGAGGTCTTGTCGAAATAGAAATCAATCTTATTACCCTTAATGTCAGCCTTGTAGCCAAGCTTTTGATTGAAATTGACGAAACCGGCAAGGTTCTGGTCCTCTTTCAAGGGTTGCGTGAAGAGCAACGTGCCTTTGCTGCCTGCCTTGTCAACGTCAAACATCACAGGTTCAAAGGTATCTTTTGCAAACACCGTTAGGCTGCGTTCCATCTTGGCCTTGCTGTCCAAAGCCTTGCCATCGAGAGCTACAGACACCTCATAATCAGCATTTTTACGTTCAAAATTCTGCAATTCGAAGTCAAAGACATTGTTGCCTGCGTAGGTCACCTGCACGGGATGGCTCTTGCGGAACGACTCATTGAACAGGTTGGCGACCTCGTCTTGGTCAACAGGCACGGCAAAAGCCACACGCATGAGGTAGTTCATTGTCTCATTCGAGGTGCATAAAGGCTGCACCGTGACGAGGCTGAAATTCTGGCGGCGCACGCCGAAGCCAAATTCAAGAGTTTGGTCGGCGGCCACATTCACGAAGTCCGACATCTTGAACTTGCACACATAGTTCTGCTCCTTGTCGATGTTATCGTACTGGAATCCAACGGTGTTTTCGTCAATCCAGACAGCCTTACCCTTCAAGGCGGGCGTGAAATCGAAGGCTTTGGCAGAAAGGTCCTCGCCATACTTCACCTTCATCTCTGCGGGGTTGCTGAAACGCACCACGATAGGCTCACCGTATGCGATGACACCCGAGGTGTAGCTGTCCAAGAAAGGCAGCAAGTCCTGGCTAATGGGCTGAATCTTCTCAACAAAAGATTTTGGTCCTTTAGTAGCATTGGTTTCCTTCTTGCCACACGAAGGCAGAAGGCCGAGCAGCAACGCCCCGACAATCAGGCTGATGCCGCCGATTCTTTTCATTCTTTGCTTTGTACTCATATCGTTTAGGTTTTAATTGATTTTCGAGAGTACAAAAGTAAGAAACAAGTTTGAAAAAAAGCCGTTTCTCACAAAGAAAAACGACTTTTTTAGCATTTTTTCAGCTCTTACACTTCCCAACCGCCACAGCAGCCAACCCAATAGCCGCAACGCCTATCGCGACCCACCACCAACGAAAGGGACGCGCGTCCTCCTCAACGCTCGATGTCTCAGGCTCAGGTTCAACATAATAGATGTACTTCCCCTCGCGGATGAGTTGCTGTGTGTAATTCAGGATGGAGTCGCCGTGAGCGAAGGAGAGTTCCTCGGGCGTGAAGTTGACAGGATAGTCGGGAAGCACGCCGCGACCGAAGGGGAAACGCTCATTGACCACCGTGTCGAACACCACTTTGATCGTTGGGATTTGGATAGCAATAACGGAATTGGGCAATACGTATTGCGTGAAATTCTCTGCCTTCATTTGATGGTAGGCCGAACCTGTCTCACGCCCGACAATGACACCACGATTTTGTTTCTTCACCCAACCTGCAAAGCAGGTGGAAGCCGAAAATGAGGTCTCGTTGGTGAGCACATACAGTCGTCCTTTGTAGTTGACTAGCGAATCGGGATTTCTCCATTCAGGCTCGTCCTTCACGAAACCTTCACCATTCGGGAGCGGCTCATAATCAGGATAGACATCCTCTAGGTCGCCATCTACGGGACAACTGCCGAAGCACTGATAACCGCCTTTCTTGTTCACGATTTTGCGCAGACTGGTGCAGAACGGCTTCTGGGCCAGATGCGCATAAACACCTTCCACCGTGGCCTCTGGTCCACCATAGTTGAAACGAATGTCAAGAATCAGGTTGGGAATGCTGTCGGCAATGAGATTGGCAAAGATTTCACCGATTTGTTCCATTTCCAAATCATCCAACTCAAAAGTATGGAGAGCGAGATAAGCCACCGTGTCGGAGAGTTTTTCGAAGTCGAAATTTGCCATTTCGTCCAAATGTTGAAAGCGATGCGAATATTCTTTCCACATCGGTTCGCGTGAGGGATCTTTGCGCGTCATTGCTTCAAAATGCCTCGTTTCGCCATCGGCAAAAGTGATGGTGAGTTTGGCATCTTTTGCGATTTGGTTGCAATAATAGAAATCCATTCCATAGATTAAGGTAAGGTCTCCGTAACTCTTCACAAACCCATCTGTAAAGCCGCAATACTCTAACATTAAGGTCTTCAGCGAGTCGGCAGGGATGCCATTGATGGAAACCACTTCCTTGCTGAGATATTCTTTGTATCTTGGGACAGCGCGCCAAATGCGTAGCGTGTCGTTGAACCAACCTGCAAGCACCGAAGTGGGCCTCGAATTGACACCGTTTTTCAGTTTCATCGGCGAAATAACGGTCGTGTGGCTGTCGCGAATTTTGTCGATAATGCATCTCGCCATCATCTCAAAGTCGCTGATGTCAATGGTTTCGCCTATCTCAGCCATTTTCTGCTTTAGAAAATTGTCAAATTCCTCTTTCGGCGTGTAGTCGTATAGACCGGGAAAAGCATCCTCCAAGGCTGCCATCATGCCGTCGATGTCGGCTTGTGCTTCTTCGCGGGTCAGTTGGGTTTTGTTGTTCACCTTGGGCGGAATAAAGGTCGTTTTCAGTCCGAAAGGTGTCATCGGATCGTCGGCTTTTGAGTTTTTCGAGATACTGATACAAATGCAAGGTTGCTTAATCTTCTTATAAAGGTATCCGACCGTACCCAAAGTGTCTCCTTGATGGATTTTTTCACCCGTTTTGAAGAGTCGTGTGGGACGAATACCGTCAATCCAGACGGTTTTTCCATCGGAAGTCTGCACTCCGATATGCAGGCTTGTGTTATGGATTTTCTCCTGTGTCATATTGTCCCACTCAAGGAAAAGCAAAGAATCTTGTTCAAAGTTGCCCGTCTGTTGTGCAAAGGCTATCGAAGAGCAGCTCCAACTGTTGCGGTAGCCCAGCAAGGCACCGGAGATTTTCCCGTCAACGGGACAAAGCACAGGCGTTCCCAAAGGTGCCCCGATGATCAACTCCCCGAAATTCAACTCGGCTTGTGTCTGTGCGTCGGCTACCCCAATATAGTCTTGAGGTCGGTAAAGGATGTCATCGCCAGCTTTTTTGTTAGGGATGGGCCAAAGGAAAGTGTCTTGGGCGAAAGCAAAGTTGCTGGCAAGAAGCATCAGGATGAAAATTTGGAAGTTCTTACGCATAGTGAATTGTTTTTGAAATGACGAGGCAAAACTATCACCTTTGTCAAGCTGTTGAAAGGGCAGTCCAAACTTTTTCAGGGCTGAAAAGTTGTAATATTTTGGGAATGAATGGGTTGAATGTTGGTTTAGTCCAAACTTTTTCTGGAAGAAGTCCAAGGAATATGGCTGTTTGACTGCCTATTTCATCCTATCCAAAAGATGTTGGGGAAGCATTTTAGTGTTCCAAACATCCACAATATAGATGGTCTGCTGTTCTTCGTCGAAACGATAAATGAGTTTGATTCGTTTTTGAATGTGAACAAATCGGTAAACTAATTCTTCATCTTTTAAAAGAGGTTCACAAGTTCCTGATTCTGGGAACTTGCAAACTCTTTCAATCTTTTCCTCTGCTGTTTTTACACAATCCAAAGCAACTTTCACACCGAAGGTTTCTGCGCAATACTCCAATTGCTCATTCCAATGTTCTTGAGCCTTGGTGTACCATTCAACATCCATACTTTTTAAGCAATTCGTATGAATGTCTCATTACATCGGCATGAAGCGCCACTTCACCGTTGGCGATGCCTCTCTCCGCTTCTTGGATTCTGCGATGAGCTTCCTCGGAAGTCAACGGAGCAAAATCCATCACTTCCAATTCTTGTTCTTCAAAAAAATCGGCATCTCTCATCTTGATAGGTGTTTTATCGCTGCAAAAATAAACAATTATTTTGAAAAGTCAGTGCTTTTTATGCCGCTATCCATCTTTTTTCGAACTCGTCCGCGCATTTTATCCACCATATTGACGGTAGTTCCAAGGTAATCCGCTTCCTCTTGCCGCGAGACCTTGAAATGAGAGAGGATGAAGGATTTCTTCTCGTCCTCGTCCAAATTGGGGTATTTTTGTCCGAGCGTTTCCCAAAGGCCAGGATATTTTTCCTCCACCACTGCTAGCATGGCTTTCCAATGGTCCTTTTCACCGAAAACGGAACGCTCCAAGTCGTTGAGCAAATTGGCTTTCTTGCTGTTGTTCAGGTAGATATCTAACAGCATCATCGTTTGTTGTTCCTTGTCCAAGGCCTCCGAAAGACGCTCGGCGTAGTCCTGTTGGATTTGCTCATGTTCGGCATCTTTTTGCGCCAAGGCTTGGTTCTGCTGCTTGAAGTGGAACAGTTCAGCATTGATTTCAGCTTCTTCTTTCCGTTTCCTTGCCAAACGGATTTGTGAGACCAAGAAAGCTGCCAAAACCAAAGCCGCCAGTCCGCTAATGAGGATGATAATGCGCTGTTTGCGGATGATTTTCTCGTTCAACTCGTTCCGTAAAACCGCGCTATCGTATTTCTGACTGATGGCGGCAAGATTGTTCTTCTTTTCTTCTATTTCGTTATGAATGCTACCTTTCAAGTACAGATAGTTGTAATGGCAAGCCTTCTCAAAATCACCCTGTTTTTTGGCGTAATTGTATAAAGTAGTAAAATAAAAGTACAACTCTTCTTTTGTCTTGTCATCAGTATTGTTCAACAATTCTTCCAGTCGGTCGTAATAATAATATGTCGAATCCATGTCGCCCATTTCGTCAAAAATGTTGCCCATGGCTTCATAATAATAAATGCGTCGTTTATCGGTCAAATCAGTTTGGACGGCTTGCCAATATCTGTTAAGGTAATCAGCAGACTTTTCATATTCACCGGCATTGAAATACCTGGCAAAAAACGCCGTCCACACTTTGCGTTTTGCCTCCACCGAGCCACTTTGTTCCGCATAGGTCATGGCTTGATTCAAATAATAATCTGCGCTATCATATTCCCTATGGAATTGATAAAAATCGCCCAATTCCTTTAGTGCTTCGGCACGGTTGACATAATCATCGCCAAAACCATCAGCAGCAGCTCTCAACAATGAAACAACTTCTTCTTTGTCGGCGTAATAGCCCAAATAATCCGCGATATTGAGCTGCGCATGGGCCACGGTCAGCGTGTCGTCTGCCAACAATCCATAATGTTCCGCATCCTTGAACAATTGCAAAGCCTCAGCCTTGTTGCCGGAATCCAATTGGATGCGAGCGTTTTCCAAGGCATCGCGGCCAGCTTGACGCACGTCACGAGGCGTGGGGTGGCACCCCAATAATGCAAAAGCCCAAAGGATGAAAGCAAGGAGTTTCCGTATTCTGTTGTTTTTCACCGTCATAATCAAATACCGAACAACATCAATACTTTGCCTTCAGCGTCAAGCCAAAATAAAACCTATCCACTGGCTCATTTACCCATAGGTCATTGTCCATGCGGGCAAAGGCCGAGAGGTAATATCTTCTCGAAAGGCGGTAATCCACCGAAAGCACCGTGCGCAGGTTGTCGAGACCGCCTTTCTTGGGGTCGTTGGTAAGCCAAAAGAGTTCGGTCGAAAGGGCGTACTTGAAACGGCTGTTCATCGGTTGGTAGGTCACCTTCAAGCGGTTGCGCCAATACAACCTCGGATTGACGCGATGCTCGCCCGTGCGCTCATCGAAGAAGGTAGCCATGGCCTTGCTGCGCACCTGAAACTTAAAACGACGGTATTCCTCCGTGTAGGTCACCTGCAAACCCAAACGGCCACGGTTCTCGTAATAGCCACGGTCGTTGTGACGACGGATGTAGTCGCCAGTGAGGCCAATGTTCATTCGGTTGTGCAGACAGGTGTAATCCACGCCCACCGAGTTGAGCCAACGGTCGAACTGGGTGAAGTCGTGGTCGAAACGAAGCTCCTCCTCTACCGACATGCCCCAAGGCCCGCCCAGACCCGCCTCAACTTCAGCCGAGACAATGCCGCCGAAGTCAGTGGTCCTTTCGCTCTGCGCGTAGAGACTTGACGACAAGAACAACAATAATGCTATGGGTAATAACTTCTTCATTTAATCATTTACTATGGCCGATGACTATGGCTTATGGCCTTTGGCCGTCCCAAAGAAAAGCTTGAGACCTTTTCTCCCATGGGGCTGCCATAGGCCATCTGCCATAGGCCATAGTCTATACCTCAAAATCTTTCAACTTAGTTATGGAATCAATCGTATTCACCTCACCATCAATAGGTTTGTAGTACACCTTCACAAAGGCCACGTCACGCAGGTAGTCGATATGCCCCACCTCCACCTTAGAGATGTCCAAGCCCGTACGCTCAATAAGGTCGGCTTTCAAGTCCTCTTCCTTGCCGTGTTTTGTGTTTTCGATACGGTCGTAAAGGATGATTTTGGTAGCCGTATGTTTGAGTATATTCGTACCATCAAGTAGCCAAACAATCAGCACGACAAGCAGATTCACCATGAGCAATTCCGCATAACTCGTCGAAAGTGCCATACCATTGACAATGCTCAAACCCATGACCACGAAAAGATAAGTCATTTCTCGGATTTTGATAGTCTCCGTTCGGTAACGTATCATGCCGAAGATGGCAAACAGCCCCAAGGCATAGGCGATGTTCATCTTCATGTTCTCCATCAGCGAGATAATGAGGAAGATGACCGCCGCAAACATGATGAAGGTGAAATAATAATCCTTGCGGTTGGCCTTCTTGTAGTAGAAGAAATGAATGATAATCCAGCACACGAAGAGATTGAACACAAAGCGGATCAAGGTCGTCCAAAGGCTTTGGGCATCATAGAGCGACACGCCAAGAAAATCCATTCCCGAGGCGCCACCGCCAAATTCGCGCGCAATGTCAGGGTCGAAGTCCTGAAGGTTGATTTGTAGTAGGTTCATATTGATAGATTTAAAATTCAAAATTTAAAATTCAAAATTCTGCATTCAGCATTCTCTCCATCCTCTTCAGCTTTTTTTTAAACCGGTTCTGCTTCACCTCGGGGCGGGTCAGACAGGTGCCGATGCAGTATTTGCTAACCTTAAAGGGTCTGATTCTCAGTTCAAAGAGCACATCCTTCAACAGCGAGTGGGCGCGACCGTCCTGCTTCAGCTCCATCACTGCCAAAGGGGCCACTGATGCCGTTTTGCCGTTGCGCAGGTTCTCAAAGTGCAGATTGCAGTCGATGGTGAGACGCTCTGTCTTTTCATAATTAACCAAGGTAATCCGGTCGAAAATGGTCGTTAGATGTGGGCTCAGCGAGTGTATTTCATAGGGTTGTTTCTCTGCCAAAAACGCCGCTGCCTCGGGATTATCAAGGATGTTGGGAATAGGCTCCACGGCAATGCGTTTCTTCTTCGTGCGCCCCTTGTTGTTCTTATGCTTCACCTCACAAAAGGTCAGGTGAGAGTCAACATAAGTACGCACCCGCACCTTGTCGCGGACCAAATGACGGTCGTGGTGGATGAGATACATTGTCAGCTCAGGAGTGTCATAATACACCGTGCTGTAGGGTGAAAGGCGGTTGCCTTCTACCTCCTGTGCATAGTAGTTATCCTTGATTCCCAACAAGATGGCATGCAGTTGCGCCTCCGTCACCACATATTTCGTATCAATGCGGTTCATCAGCTTCACGGTGCTCATCTCATCGAGCGTGATGGGCTTCATGCCTTGCACTATGTCAAGAATCTCCTCCACAAGCCTTATTTGGGAACGTATTCGAAGGTCTTCACCGACTCCAGTTTGCCGTTCGGGTAATAGTTGAGTTGGCGCACCTTTGAGCCGTCCTCGTCATACTCGAACTTACGGATGCGGACTACCTTGTCGCGGTCGTTGTACTCGATTTCACGCACCACCTTAGCCGTGATGTCGCTATTGGCAGGATATTCGCTCACCACGCGCCATTTTTGGCCATAGGTAGCGTATTCAATCTCCTCAATCTTGCGGCCATACTCATCGTAGGTCGTCACGCGGTCGAGGAAAGCGCGTTTGTCGCCCGCCGCTGTATTCCATTCCTTCAGCACCATGCCCCTACGATTCTCACGCTTGTTGATGGTGCTTTCTGAAACCGACTGGGCGAATGTCAAAACGGATAACGAACAAAACGCCAATAAAATCAATAGTTTCTTCATATCAGATAGCTTATTTATTTTTCAACTTTAAACCAGCCCTTCGACCCTTCGATGGGCCTCAGGGACCGCAAGCTCAGGGACCTAACTTCGACCGAGGTCAAGGGTGCCTGTGGTCCTTAAAGCCTCTCGAAAGGTCGAAGACCCCGTCTTTTATACATTGATAATAATTTCAAACTGTTCAAGAATTTCATAGACTATCCCGCCTCCCTCCACATAAAAGGTTTGGAACACGAAATCGGGGACCTCATTTAAATCTTGTGTCACCGTATAGATCTCATATTCACCAGCTTGTAGTTTTTGGAAAGCGAAATAACCGTCAGGACCCACACGGGTGTCGTCAAAAGGAATATCCTCGCCCACCCTGCGGATGTAGACACGATGCTCGTAAGCCCAGCCTTCACCTTGATAGCTACCATTATGGAAATAAGCAGCATGCACCTTGCCTCTCACAACTGAAGTACCATACGCCTTGCCGTCGTGGATGTAAAGTGTAGGCACCTGAACCACAGTCCCTCGCGTCAAGCTGACCGTCTCACTCACCGCCACTTTCTCGCCCGAAGGCAAAGTGGAATAAGAATAAACCGTATAGTCGCCAGGCCGCAGATACTCAAATCGATACATGCCATTGGCATCGGTCTCAACGTCATTGCCAAAGTAGTTTTCATCGCCATAAACAATGAAGACATCGGTCTTGGCGGCCACCATGGTGTCGGGGGTCAAGGTGTAGTCGTCGTCGGGATGATGCACCAACGTTACATAGCCTTGCACAGTGCCTGTACCGCCTTCACCCGGGCCTTTGTTGCATGAGGGCAGCAACCACATCAGTGCCATGAGCGCTAATAATAATTTGATAGTTTTGTTCATATTCTCGAAAAATTTGGATTGCAAAGATAGAAATTCAACGGATTACAACGAGGAAATAGTATCCAATAATGGTGCCAAATGTCGAAAAACCGACCTCAAAGGGCGATTTCTTCCGTCGGTTTGCCAAAATCGCTGATGTTACCGCATATTTTCTTCGCCACTTCAACAAAAGTCTGCAAGTCATCCTCGGGAATCCCGGCAAGTACCTGGTTCATTGTGTCGATGGCTAACTGTTTGGTGGAGTCTTTCAGGGCCATGCCCTCCTTAGTCACCACGATGTTGTTCACGCGACGGTCTTCCTTGGCCACAGAGCGAGTAACAAGACCTTTTTTCTCTAGATTGTCAATGAATTGCGTCACCGAGTTCTTGTCTTTTTGGATGATAAAGGCAATGGCCTGTTGGGTCAATGTGCCTTCGTTCCAAAGTGTATCCATGACGAGGTATTGCTCCGCCGTCAAGTTGACACCATTCTTTTTGAAGGCCTCAGCAAGGTACTTCTTAAGCTTGCAATTCAAGATGTTGACGTAGACGCCAGCTTGTTTTACGAGTATCATATTATCCTATTTTTGGGATTATCACAAAATTTGAAAATGCAATAATACGAAAAATATGCAATAATGAATATCTCTAAACGAAATAATCCAAAAAAAAGGATTTCGGTATCCTTCGGATTCGATCGTTTAGAAAAAAGGCACCGTCTGTTATTGACGATGCCTTCATAATCTTGGATTTATTTCGATTACTCGATGCGCATATTCGGTACCTCAGTACCATCGTAGTAGCCCTTGTCAAGTTTCTGCCTCACCTCGGCGAAGGCGTTCAGCGTGTAGTTCACGTCGTCCATGGTGTGGGCCGCCGTCGGAATGATGCGGAAGATGATCATGCCCTTGGGGATGACAGGATAAGTAATGACCGAGCAGAAGATACGGTAGTTCTCACGCAGGTCCATGGCAATGTTGGTGGCTTGCACCACGTCGCCCAGCACGTGCACGGGTGTCACGCATGCCTCGGCGGGACCGATGTCGAAACCAAGGTCACGGAAGCCTTGTTGCAAGGCGCGGGTCACCTTCCACAGCTGGGCACGCAAGGCGTCACCTTCAGCGCTGCGGATGATTTCGAGACGCTTCTCGCAGCCTTCCACGATGGCTAACGGCAAGCTCTTGGCATACATCTGCGAACGCATGTTATAGCGCAGATACTCAATCACATACTTCGGACCAGCCACAAAGCCACCGATGATGGCCATGGCCTTGGCGTAGGCACCGATGTAAATGTCGATGTCGTCCATCACGCCGAAGTGTTCAGACGTACCGCGTCCGTTGGGACCCATCACGCCGAAGCCGTGGGCATCGTCAATGAGGATACGGAAGCTGTATTTCTTCTTCAGAGCCACGATGCCGGCGAGGTCGCCCAAAGCGCCCGTCATGCCATACACGCCTTCCGTAATGACGAGAATGCCACCACCAGTCTTGGCCACCACCTCAGTGGCGACCTTGAGCTTCTTCTCGAGGTCTTCCATGTTGTTGTGGCGGTATTTGTACTTGTTGCCGATATGCAAACGGATGCCATCAAGCAGGCAGGCATGGGCCTCGTTGTCGTAGACGATGACATCGTGGGGGCTGGTCAGAGTGTCGATGGTCGACACAATGCCTTGATAACCAAAATTGAACAGGTAGGCGGCTTCCTTCTTCTCGAAGTCGGCCAGCTCATGTTCGAAATGCTCGTGCATACGGGTGTGACCCGTCATCATACGGGCACCCATGGGGGCGGCGAGGCCGTATTTTGCGGCGGCTTCGGCGTCCACGCGACGAATCTCGGGGTGGTTGGCCAAACCCAGATAGTTGTTCAAGCTCCAGCAGAGCACTTCCCTGCCGTTGAAGGTCATGCGCGGTCCCAATTCGCCTTCCAAGCGCGGAAAAGCAAAATAACCGTCAGCGCGTTCGCGGTACTGCCCAATCGGGCCACCGGAATCCTTTGATATTCTTTCGAAAATGTCCATTTTATTAGTTTGTAGTTGTTCAGTTATTCAGTTGTTCAGTTAAGGTCCCTGAGCCTGTCGAAGGGCCGACCCGACATCAAGGTTTTGCGAGCCACAAAATTAGTAAATATATTGATTATCCCAGCATGAAGGAATTATTTTTATCTTTGCAGCGTAGAAAAGGAGATTCCCTTCGGGAATGGAGTATGTGGCAATTTTATAATGCGGCGGCTTGTGGAGCCAACATACTACACGACGCTTGAAGCCGCCGCTGAAAACGAAACAAACGGCTCTCCATTCCCGCAGGGAAACCCCATAAGAACAAACTTGCAAGAAATGCTTAACCTCAAAAACAAAACAGCCCTCGTCACTGGCGGCGGCACAGGCATCGGACAGAGCATCGCACTGCATCTGGCGCAAGAAGGCTGCAATCTTGTCCTCACGGGACTCGGCATCGACGACCTCAACAAGACCAAAGAGCTATGCGAACAGTATGGCGTGCGTGCCTATGCCACTGAGACCCAACTCGACGACTATAGCTCCATCGACCGACTCTACGAGTATGTGATTTCCAATAACTTGAGCATTGACCTCTTCGTGCTCAACGCAGGCATCTCACAACGTGAAAAGGCCTTGGACACCGACTTCAGCGTCGACGAGAAAATCCTGAAAATCGACTTCATGAGCGGGGTGTACCTCGTGAAGAAGTTTGGCGAGATGATCAAAGCCAAGGAACACGTGCAGTTCAGCGTGACCACTTCCCTATCGGGACTGTTCGGCTTCCCGCTGCGTTCGGCCTACTGCGCCGCCAAACATGCCTTGTTCGGCTTCTACGAGTCGCTGGAGTTGGAATACGACAACATCGGCGTCACCTTCCTCATCCCGGGACGCATCAACACACAAATCAGCAAGAGCGCCTTGATGGGCGACGGCACCGCCCACGCCAAGATGGACGCCGGCCAAGCCAACGGCCTCAGCGTGGAGAAATGCGGTGAAATCGCCGTCCGCGCCATCAAGCGACAGAAGCATCGCAAACTCATCGGAAAAACAGAGCTTTTAATGGCATATATTCATAAATATTGCTTACCTTTGTATTATAAATTGTCAAGGAAAATATCGGCGACATAAAGCAGTCTGCTATCAGCAGACAGCTAACAGCGTGATTTCGCTAAAGCTGAAGGCTGATTGCCAACAGCCAATCTTGAATCTTTAAATCTTTGAATCTTTAAATCTTAAATATGAAATCCAAAATCATCTGCGGCATACAGCAAGTGGGCATCGGAGTCCCCGACTTCGTGGAGGCCTGGAAATGGTATTACGACAACTTCGGCTTCGAAATCAAAATCGTCGACGATGAAGGCGTGGCGGAGCGCATGCTTCCCTATACGGGCGGCAAGCCCCAACCGCGTCGCTCGGGTATCGCGGTCAACATCCGTGGTGGCGGTGGCTTCGAAATCTGGCAACCCAAAGGGCGTGAGCTCAACTACCTGAAAGAGCCAGTCAAACTCGGCGACCTCGGCATCCTTATCGCCAAGGTAAAATGCCCCGACATCGAAGCGGCCTACAACACCTTTATTAATAAAAGCCTCGACGTCATCAGCCCCATCACAAGCTCGCCAACGGGTCAGAAACAGTTCTTCATGAAAGACCCATACGGCAACCTCTTCCAACTGGAGCAGGACGATTACGTCTTCATCGACGAGAAGAAAACCACAGGCGGTGCCAACGGTGCCGTCATCGGCGTGAGCGACATCGACCGCTCCCTGCCCTTCTACACCCAATTGTTGGAATACGACAAGGTGGTCTTCGACCAAACAGGTGTGTTTGAGGATTTGGAATCCATCGAAGGCGGCAAGGGCAAGTTGCGTCGCGTCATCTTGGAGCGTTCCAAGCCCATCGAAGGACCTTTGAGCCACATCATGGGCACCTCGCATCTTGAACTGATTCAAAGCGTTGATGCACCGGGCAAGAAACTTTATGAAGGCCGTTATTGGGGCGACCCTGGCTATATCCATCTCTGCTTCGATGTGCGTAACATGGATGCAGTAAAAGCACAAACCGAAGCTATGGGGCATCCTTTCGTTTGCGACAGCGGCGCCGACTTCGGCATGGGTGATGCCAACGGGCACTTCACCTACGTGGAAGACCCCGACGGCACCCTCATCGAGTTTGTCGAGACCTTCAAGATCCCGATTGCGAAAAAGTTCGGCCTTTACCTCAACCTCGCCAACAAGGACGACCACAAGCCCTTGGGCATCCTCAAGCTATTACGTTTCGCGAAAGTCAAGCGCGAGAGCATCCAATAAACGAAAACAGCCGACTCAGTGAGCCGGCTGTTTTCATATCAAGTTGTTTATTCCTTATTTGATACCCAATTTGGCCTTCACTGCGCTGGTGCAGTCAACGGCATCGGTGCCGACATAAACGGCAGCACCCGTGGCCAAGTCAAGGACGTATGTGTAACCCTTTTCCTTACCCACAACGTTGATGGCGTTCTGGATCTTTTCCAAAATCGGGGCGAGCAATTCGGCACGCTTGCCTTCGAAATCCTGCTCGGCATTGGCTTGGAACTGTTGGATACGAGTCTGAAGGTCAACGATTTCCTTTTCCTTCGACTGCTTCACCAAGTTCGACATGGTAGCTTGGTTGGCTTCGTAGTCTTGCATCTTGGTCTGATACTCCTTGGCCATGTTTTGGAGCTGGCTCTGGAGCTCTCCATAATACTTCTCCAAGTCTTTCTCAGCCTTGGCCTTGTCGGGCATGGCATCAAGAATTTCAGCCGTGTTGACATGGGCAATCTTCACCTGGGCTTGAGCCACTCCACTCATCACGAAGAGTGCTACACCCAAAAACAATACTTTGAACAATCTTTTCATTTTATTGACTTTTAATAATTTAACTCCAAATTACCTTAGATTTGAGCGGCAAAGATACGGAAAATTTGCGTTCCTCCGCTGTTTAATCCTTTAATTCTTGGATTTTACAGAGCCACCCTTGGTTCCGCCCGTCGAGCCACTCTTTCCCTTGTTTCCAGAATTGCCTGATGTGGTTCCACTCATGGTGCCGCTATTGGCCTTGCGGCGGTCTTCACGACGCACAGTTTGCATCACATTGCCAAGTTGGTCGAGCACTTCGTCGCTGATGTCGTTCTTGTCGTTGGCATACAGCACGGAGGTACCCGAAGCCAAGTCAAGGACAAAGGCATAGTTCTTCGTTTGAGCCACTTCCTTCATGGCAGTGTAGACCTTTTCCTGAATGGGTTGGATCAACTCGGTACGTTTTTGGTAAAGCTGGCCTTCCGAACCAAAATACTGCATTTGCAGGTTCTTGGCTTCCTGCTCCTTGTCAACGATGGCTTGCTCACGGGCGCGTTTTTGGTCCTCCGAAAGGAGCAACATTTCGGTTTGGTACTTGCTGTACATCTCCGACACCTTGTCGTAGACAGCCTTCACTTCGTTCTGCCATTTCGTCGAAAGGGCGTTCAGCTCTTCTTGTGCATCGCCGTATTCCGGAATGTTTTCCATGATGTATTCCGAATCGACATAAACAATCTTCTGTCCACCGCCAAGTTGCGCGTGGGCGGTCATCATGCCGCCACACACCAAGGCAGCGGTCAAAATCAAGGTTTTAAATGCTTTCATTGTCATATTGTGTTGTTGTTTGCTCTTACTTATATCAATAATCGTTCCAAAAGCGGATTCAATATTCAAAGATTCGAAATTCAAAGATTTAAAAATTTCTAATTTCAAGATTTCTAATTTCAAGATTCAAAATACAAAATTCCGACCTCTACATTCCTCATTCTGCATTCATAATTCCTCATTCTGCATTCATCATACCTCCTACTTCATACCTCATACCTCAATAACTCTCAACTCTCAACTAATCAATGGATCCTCCAATCGAGAAGTGGAACTGACTATGGTTGTTGCCCGTCATGCCGTAAACATCATCGAAGCCGTAGCCCCAGTCGAGGCCGAGCAAGCCGAACATCGGCAGATAGATACGCACGCCGAGACCCGCCGAGCGTTTCACATCGAAGGGGTTGAAGTCCTTGAACCCAAGCCAGCAGTTACCGGCTTCGAGGAAGGTCAAGGCATAGATGGTGGCCTGCGGATTCAACGAGAGCGGATAACGCAGCTCCAACGTGTATTTCGTAAACATGTCGCCACCTTGGTTGGCATTGTTGTAGGCACCAGGCGTCAACGAGTTGTTGGCATAACCACGCATACCGACGAGCTCACGGCTGTCCATGGAATAACCACTCAAGCCATCACCGCCGAGGAAATAACGGTGGAAGGGCGTGGGGCCAATCTGCTTGTTATAGTGGCCCAAATAACCGAAACGCACGCGGGTCATCATCACGAGCTTCTCATAGAGTTCGGTGTACCATACAGCCTTAAAGGTCCAGCGGTGCATCTCGATCCACTTGTATTTCTCGTTGTCAGAAAGGTTGGTGTAATCCTTATTGGTGAGCAGCGAATAGGGAGGCGTGATTTCCAATCCCAACTGGAACTCGGAACCACTGCGCGGATAGAGGGGCTGGCTCACCGAGTTGCGTGACAGCACAAAGTTATAACTAATGAGGTTAAACACGCCATTGCCATCACCCACGGAAAGGAACTGCGACAGGTAGTTGTTCAGCTTGTATCGTTTGAAGTTGAGCCCATGATACACAGAGAAGTAGTCGTCAGGCCAGGTCAAGCGACGACCCAAACCGATGGTACCACCCGTCATGTTGAACCAACCATATTTTTCATCTCCCTTTTCATAGTTGTTAGTATAGAAAGCTTGGTAAAATGAAACCGAGAATGCATTGGGCTTACGGCCACCCAACCAAGGCTCGGTAAACGAAACGCTATAGGTGATGTATCTTCTACCCAAGGTGCTCACGGTCAACGAGAGTTTCTGTCCATCACCCATCGGCAGAGGTTTCCAAGCCTTCTTGTTGAAGATGTTGCGCATGGAGAAATTGGAGAACTGCAAACCTGCTTCCAACATCAGGTAACCAGCGGCGAAACCAGCCGAGAAACGAATCTGGTCGGCGGCGGCTTCCTCCACGGAATAGCTAATGTCGACGGTGTTGTCGGAAGGATTGGGCTGCACATCAGGGTTGATGCTTTCCTGGGCGAAGAAGCCCAAAGTGGCCAACTCACGCACCGAGCGCACTACGTCGCTACGGCTGAACAGTTGTCCGGGACGGGTGTAAAGCTCACGCAAAGCCACATGGTCGTAAGTCTTTGTGTTTCCCACTAACGTCACATTGCTGATGCGGGCCTGTTTGCCTTCGGTGAGACGAATTTCAAGGTCGATGGAATCGTTTTCGATGGCCACTTCCACAGGGTCGACGCGGAAGAAGAGGTAGCCGTCGTCCATATACAACGAACTGATATCCAAATTGGTCTCGCTATAATTCAGGTTCTTATCGAGTAACTCCTTATTATATACGTCGCCCTTCTTGATGCCCAAGATGGAATTGAGGGTCTCATCCGTGTATTTGGTATTGCCCGTCCATGTGATGTTGCGATAGTGGTATTTGTTGCCTTCGTCGATGACGAGGTCGATGCCGAGGTTGTTTTCATCAATTCGATACACAGAATCGCTGATGATACGAGCATCGCGGTAGCCTTTGGCATTGTATTTCTCGATGATATGCTTCTTATCGTCCTCGTAGTTCTTTTCGATGTATTTCGAAGCCTTGAAGATACGCGGGCGGTAGTTGTCGTAGAAGTATTCCTCCACGCCATTGATGGCTCTCAAAGGATGCAAGGTGAACACATCTGCGACTGTATTCACAATCATCGGGCCCAACGGATCCAATGGGTCGAAGTGGCCACGTTGTTTGGTTTCCTTCATCGCACTGAGCACCTGACCTTCAGCAACTTCATCATTACCAATCACATTGATTTTGCCAATCTTCACCTTTTGTCCCTTGTCGATGTTGATAATCATGTCGACGTAGTTCTCGCGGAGCGTATCGGGCACTTGCTGGATGTCGATGTCCACGTTGAGATAGCCCTTGTCGTAATAGAAACCTTCGATGATTCGGGTGGTCTTGGTCAAAAGGTGCTCAGTGGCAATGTCACCTCGCGAAAGGTTGATCTTATTGCGGATGTCATCGGCCTCGCTCTTCTTGATGCCCTTAAACGAGAACTTCGACACACGCGGTTTTTCCTTGATAGCGATTTGCAGAAACACCTTGTTGCCCACAAAGTCGGTGGCATTGACTGCCACATCCTCAAACAAGCCCTGTTCCCAAATCTTGCGGATGCCGTTCGAAATTTCATCGCCAGGGATGGAGATGGTCTCACCCACCCTCCAGCCTGCAATCAAGCTCAGCATCGAGCCATCGACATACTTGGCCCCTTCAACGACGATGCCACCGATTTCATATTTCTGCGGATGCGCATAGTCGATTTCCGAGAGGTCGTCGCCGATTTGGATTTGGGCAAAAACGCCGTTTCCGAAGCCCAAAAAGGCCACAAGAAACAGCACAACAGGTATATATCTCAATCGCATAGTTCTATCAATCATCATTTAGTCACTTGCTCACTGGTCTTTCCAAAGCGACGCTCACGATGCTGGTAGTTCAAAATTGCCTCGTAGAGGTCGGCCTTGCGGAAGTCAGGCCAGTATTTGGGGGTGAAATACAATTCGGAATAAGCCAACTGCCACAGCAGGAAGTTGCTGATGCGTTCCTCGCCGCTGGTACGGATGAGCAGCTCAGGATCAGGCATGCCCGCCGTGGAGAGGTAGGACGAGATGGTGGCATCGTCGATGGCTTCGGGAGCCAACTTTCCTGCCTTCACATCTTCTGCCATGCGTCGTGAAGCTTGGATAAAGTCCCAACGACCCGAATAGCTCAAGGCCAAAGTCAAGGTCATGCGGGTATTGTGGCTTGTGTCGGCTATGGCTTGCATCAATTGCTTGTAGTTGGCCTCAGGCAGACTCTTCAAGTCACCGATGGCATTCAGCTTGATGCTGTTTTTGTTCATAGTGATGACCTCTTTCGTGATGGTCGTAGCCAACAACGACATCAACCCGCTGACTTCTGCCAAGGGGCGATTCCAATTCTCGGTCGAGAAGGCGTACAAAGTCAAGTATGACACGCCGATTTCAGCCGAAGCTTCGCTTACCTCACGCACCGATTGAATGGCGCTTTGATGGCCGAAAAGGCGTGGTTTGCCACGTTCTTTGGCCCAGCGTCCATTGCCGTCCATGATGATCGCGATGTGCTGTGGCAAACGATCGCGGTCGATTTGTTGCATCAGTTGGTCTTTCAGTTCCATAGTCAGAATTTGCTTAGGTTACAGCCTCTGCCATCGGGCAGGTTGAACTTCCAAGTTAATGACACACGCGCCATGCCGAACCAGTCGTTGAAGGCTGAGTTGCCACGCTGATGGCCAGCGCGGTAGTTGCCAGTGGGGTCGGTTAGGTCGTATGTGTTGTCATTTTCGTCGGTATAGAAGGCATGATGTTGGGGATACACTTTGGCGACATCATCCAGATAATCGGTGAAGGTCTTCTGCATACGCCATTCCACCGTGGCGGCCATGTGACGCGACAGCGAGAGTTTCACGCCCATGCCAAAGGGAATGGAAATGCCCACGGGACTGGTCTTGCCAAACATTTTGTCATACCATTTCGCATTGGGGTCTTGAGGACCTTCGGTCTGATAGTTACTCAGGTTGACCATGTTGTCGCCCGCTTGGGCGAAAACCGTGTATTGAAACACCGAAAAGCCGCCGAAGATATAAGGCGACACATTCTTTTTCGGGTTGCCCGTGTAGTATTCGATGAAATTAAACTCCGCCACAAAGCTGAAATCGTTGATATGCGAAGTGAAATTCAAACCGCGCTCGGGACGCCATTTGATGACCTCGTCGGAGGCCGTCACCGTGGCATGAGCAAAGTCGAAACGGAAGGTCCAGCGGTTGTTGTAATTGAAACGCACAAGACCTCCATACTGCAAGCGCGACTGGGCAAAAGGTTTCATCGGATTGAGGTCGCCCATATAGTAACTCACACCGACATGCGGCCCCACCTCCAAGGTTTTGGGGTCATTAAATTGGGCTTTGGCTTGTGCAAAAACAGCCAAGCAACTCATTATCAATAAAAAACGAAATTTTCTATACATAGTTCAAGCCTGCAAAATTAGGAATTTTTCCATTGAAAACGAAAGAAATCAGTTTCTATTGTCTTTTCCCCACATCAATTTGTTGCGAATGGTGCTGAAAAAGTCCTCGCCACACATCCTTACCAAGTTGAGGCAGAAGCTCGCCTTGCGTACCTCAAGCTGAACGGAAGTATCTAAGGTACAGCTTCTTGAATCCATACTGAAGACAAATTTTTTCTCACGACCTTCCACCTGGATGCGGATGGTGCTGTCGTCGGGAATAACGACGGGACGCACTGTCAAATTATGCGTGGCGATGGGCGTGATGACGAAATTCTTCGCGTTCGGCGCGATGATGGGACCACCTGCACTTAAAGAATAGGCCGTGGAACCCGTCGGGGTGGCCAACAGGATGCCGTCGCCCCAATAGGTGTTGAGATACACATCGTCGACAAACACCTTGATAGCCAAAAGACTATGCTCTGGGTTTCGGATAACGTTCAACTCATTGAGAGCATATTTCACGTCGCCAAACACTTTTTCGGGAGAAACGAGTTCTAACAAAGTTCTCTGCTCAACGGTATAATCGTTTGTGAGCACGCTCTTTACCGCCACGTCAATCTCGTTTTTTGAGATGCCAGAAAGAAATCCCAAACGCCCCATGTTAATGCCTGCCACTGGAATGCCCGAGTCGAGAACGAAGGGAACGGTATCCAAAATCGTTCCGTCGCCGCCGATGGAAAACAGCAGGTCGGCGTCTAAGTCCTCATGGGAACTGAAAGCTTTATATTTTACGCCTACAGGGACGTAGACGGCGACAATGTCGGCAAAAGGCTGATAAACTTGGATTTCAACCTGATTGTCAGACAATTCTTTGAACAATTGCCGCATATATTCCCCATTCTCTGGGGCAATGGTTTTTCCAAATAGGGCGATGGTCATATTTTTGTCTTTTCAACTATTTATTCATTTTTTGTCGCGGGACTGCGAGACTGCGAGACGCGAGACAAACCGTCGTCCCATGTCCCGTGTCTCGAAGTCCCGTGTCCAAAATCATCCTTCTTCTTTCACAGATTCATGGCTTTCATCTGTCATCATGCGGATGTAATTCACATAACGCCAGTCGGCGATGTCGCCGTTTTCGACAGCGGCTTTCACCGCGCAACCAGGTTCGTGGGTGTGGGTGCAGTTGGCGAAACGGCATTCGCTCATCAAGTTGCGCATCTCGGGAAAACGCTGTGCAAGAGTCTCTTTTTCAATGTCGTACAACACAAATTCCTTGATACCAGGGGTATCGACAATCCAAGCGCCGAAGTCGAGATGGTGCATCTCGGCAAAAGTGGTGGTGTGCTTGCCTTTCTCATGATAGTTCGAAATTTCACCGATACGGACGTTCAGCGAGGGGTCAAGAGCATTTACAAGCGCCGACTTGCCCACACCAGAATGGCCTGAGAAAAGGCATATCTTCCCTTGCATCAAGGCTTTCAGTTGGTCGATTTGGAAGCCCGTCTTGGCTGACACGCCGAACGAGGTGTAGCCAAGGCTCTGGTAGTATTCCATCAGCACGCACATCTCCCCTATCTGCTCGTCGGTGTAGAGGTCGCACTTGTTGAAAATCAAGGCGGCAGGGATGTGGTAGGCTTCGGCGGTGACCAAAAAACGGTCGATGAAACCCGTTGAAGTGCGCGGCTGGGCGATGGTGGCCACCACAATGGCCAAGTCGACGTTGGCGGCGAGGATATGCGAGGCCTTGCTTAGGTTGACCGACTGGCGGACAATCACATTATCTCGCGGTTCAATCTTCTTGATAACGCCAGTCTCCTTTCCAGGTTCCTGCTCAAACTGCACGTTGTCGCCCACGGCAACAGGGTTGGTGCTTCGGATGCCGTCCAAGCGGATTTTGCCCCGCAAGCGGCATTCCCATTGGCGACCCGTCTCATCGATGACGATATACCAGCTGCCCGTCGATTTGATGACCTTGCCTAACATTTCTGGTAACGTTTTCCGGGCAATGCCATCAGCACGCCATCAAATTCCAATGTCAACAGGATGGCAGCAATCTTCGTGGTCGGTAACTCCGTCTTCACGATGATGTCGTCGAGGTTGACCAATGCACTTGAGCCAAAGCAGTCCATCACCAATTTTTCCTCGGCGGTGAACTCACGGAACAAGGCCGTTTGTTTCTCGCTCTTCGTCTCCGAGTCCCAGCGCATGATGTAACGCAAGTTGAGCACACTTTCCATGAGATGGGCACGGTTGGTGCGGATGAGGTAGTTGCAGCCTTGGCTGTAGAGGTCCATGACGCGGCCTGGATAGGCGAAAACATCACGGTTATAGGAGTTGGCCAAGTCGGCAGTAATCAATGAGCCGCCCTTCATCGCCGACTCGATGACGACCACAGCATCCGCCATGCCTGCAATGATACGATTGCGGCGCGGGAAGTTCTCTCGGTCGGGCTGGGTGCCACTCATGCACTCGGTGAGGATGCCTCCACCCTGCTCTATCATCTCAGATGCCAGCTTCTTGTTAGGGGCAGGATAGATTTGCTGCATGCCACAACCCATCACGCCTACGGTGGGGATACCGTTTTTCACTGAGGCCTTATGAGCGCAAGTGTCGACACCGTACGCCAATCCACTTACAACCAGCACATTATCGTCTTTCAAGTCTTCCACTAACTGACTGCAATTCTCCTTGCCATATTCTGTGATGTTGCGTGTGCCAACGATGGCCACCACGCGGTTGGCGTTGAGGTTGGCCTTGCCTTTGTAGTACAACATCATCGGGCCATCGTCGCACTGCAAGAGGCGGCGTGGATAGTCGGAATCGAGGAAAAACAAAGGTTGGATGGCGTTTTTCTCGATAAAACCAATCTCTTCCTCGGCCCGTTTCAAGTATTCCTTCGGCTTGCAGATGGCGTCGATGGAAGCTTCCCTCATGCCCGTAATCTTCTCCAACGACTTGCGCGTCTCCTTGAAGACGGCCTCCGCGCTGCCACAATATTGCACAAACTTCTTCCCGCTGATATCACCGATACCAGGCAGCAGTGTCATCGCTATCTCGTAGAGAATACCGTCGGACATGCTTTTGTGCTATTAGATGAAAATAAGTTGCACAATCACGTAGATGGGCAGGCACACGACGAGTGAGAACTTGGCCATATAGCCAAAGAACGACGGCATCTTGATGCCTTCTTGCTCGGCGATGGACTTCACCATGAAGTTGGGGCCGTTGCCGATATAGGTCAAGGCGCCGAAGAACACGGCACCCATCGAGATGGCTTTCAGGAATGGGTCGGAGGCCAAACCAACGATGTCGCCGTAAGGTGCCATGGAGTTGAACACCATTGCGGTAGGCGCATTGTCGAGGAAAGCCGACAGCACACCGGTGCAATAGACATACTGCCAAGGCTGGCTGATGAAGGCTTGGATGGTCTCTTTCATCTGCTCAAGGAACATCAGGGCAGGCGTCATCGTGGCGAAGATGCCAACGAACACGCAGGCCACTTCGAGGATAGGCACCCAAGAGTAGTTGTTGTCGGTGCGGGCTTTCTTCTTCGTGGTCAGCCACGAGCACACGATGATGGCGATAAACACCCATTCGCGCAAGAGCCTCAAATACCACGGAGCATGTTCGCCGCCCATGGCCGGGATGTAGGTCTTGTTGATGAACATGGTGCTGGCGATGATGCAGAGCAACCACACGATATTGATGAGGCCGGAGAATTGCAGCGACACCTGTTGGGCTTCGTCGGCTGCGAGGTTTTCCTTAGGCTCCTTGCGGTAGAAATAAGTATCCACCAAGAAATAGACAAGCAGCAGCAAAACACCCGTGACGAGCCATTCAAGGAACATATTTTGCATCCACCATCCAAAGCTGGCGCCTTTCTGGAACAGTAGGAACAAGGGCGGGTCGCCGAGAGGTGACAGCAGACCGCCGCAGTTGGCCACGATTGCGATGAAGAAGAGGACTGTGTGCATCTTGTACTTACGCTGCGAGATGGTCTGCAATACCAAGCGAATCAGCAGCATGGCGGCTCCCGTGGTACCCATAAAAGAGGCCAAAAGCCAGCCGATGCCAAGAATGATGGTGTTGGTAGTCGGTTTTGCCACAAGGTCACCCTTGATGCAGATGCCGCCAGTGGTGACAAACAGTGCCATCAGCAACAAGATGAAGGGGACATAGTCGAAAATCATCTGATGAATCAGTTCGTGGCTCATGCCGTTCACGCAAAGCCAAATGCCCACGGGCACGCCCAGGATGAGCGACACATACAGTTTGTGAAGGTTGTGTTCCCACCACTCGCCCACCTTGGGCAGCAATGGCAAGACGGCGATGCAGAGGAGCATCACGACGAAAGGAATTAACATCCATGCAGGGATAAGGTGTTCCATAGTTTATTTGTTGATTGTTGAATTGTTGATCGTTGATTGTTGATTGTAGAGACGCGCCATGGCACGTCTCTACAAGGATTAATCTAATTTCAAGACAGCAAGGAATGCCGACTGCGGCACCTCGACGTTGCCGATTTGACGCATACGTTTCTTACCGGCCTTCTGTTTCTCCAACAGCTTGCGCTTACGGGAGACGTCGCCGCCGTAGCACTTCGCCGTCACGTCCTTACGCACCTGGCGTACCGTCTCGCGGGCAATAATCTTCGCTCCGATGGCCGCCTGGATGGCGATGTCGAACTGGTGACGAGGAATCAATTCCTTCAACTTCTCACACATGCGACGACCGAAGTCGTAGGCATGACCACGGTGTATCAAGGTAGACAAGGCGTCGACGGACTCACCGTTGAGCATGATGTCGAGTTTCACCAAGTCGGCATCCTGATAGCCAGCGATATGATAGTCGAAGGAGGCATAGCCCTTCGAGATGGATTTCAGTTTGTCGTAGAAGTCGAAGACGATTTCGCTCAGGGGCATCTGGAAAGTCAGCTCCACACGATCGGTGGAGAGATAGACCTGGTTTTTCAATACTCCACGCCTGTCGATGCAGAGCGTCATGATGGGCCCCGTGAATTCGTTCTTCGAGATGATCTGGGCGATGATATACGGCTCCTCGATGTGGTCGATCTTCGTCACCTCGGGAAGACCACTGGGATTATGAACCTCAATCATCTCACCGTCAGTCTTGAAACACTTGAACGACACGTTGGGCACCGTGGTGATGACGTCCATGTCGAACTCACGGTCGAGGCGTTCCTGCACGATTTCCATGTGCAAGAGGCCCAAGAAACCACAGCGGAAGCCGAATCCCAGTGCTGCAGACGACTCAGGCTCCCAAACCAAGGAAGCATCGTTGAGTTGCAATTTCTCCAACGAGGCACGCAACTCCTCATAGTCATCTGCATCCACGGGATAGATACCCGCAAACAGCATGGGTTTCACGTTCTCGAAGCCTGCCACCGGCTCGGCGCAGGGCCTTTCGACATGCGTGATGGTGTCGCCCACCTTGACCTCCTTTGAGGTCTTGATGCCGGAGATGATGTAACCCACATCGCCCGCAGAAAGCTCTTTCTTAGGCACTTGCTTCAGTTGTAGCACGCCAATCTCGTCGGCGTTGTATTCCTTTCCCGTTGCGAAGAACTTCACCAAATCGTTGGTGTGCATGGTGCCGTTCATGATGCGGAAATAGGCGATGATGCCACGAAACGAGTTGAACACCGAGTCAAAAATCAAGGCTTGCAGTGGTGCTTCGGGGTCGCCTTTCGGGCAGGGGATGCGCTCCACAATGGCATCAAGCACGGCGGGCACGCCTTCTCCCGTTCGCGCGCTGACCTTCAGGATTTCCGAAGGGTCGCAGCCCAAGAGGTCAACCATTTGGTCCTCTACGATGTCGACCATCGCGCTGTCCATGTCGATTTTGTTCATCACGGGGATGATTTCGAGGTCATGCTCAAGGGCAGAATAAAGGTTAGCAATCGTCTGGGCCTGAATACCTTGCGTAGCATCCACCACGAGCAAGGCGCCTTCGCAGGCCGCGATGCTGCGCGACACCTCGTAGGAGAAGTCGACGTGACCGGGAGTATCGATGAGATTAAGGGTATATTCCTCGCCCTTGTAGTTGTATTTCATTTGGATGGCGTGGCTCTTAATAGTGATGCCGCGCTCGCGCTCAAGGTCCATGTCGTCCAAAACCTGGTCAACGAGTTCTTTATCGTTGAGCGTATGTGTTAGTTCCAAAAGCCTGTCGGCCAAGGTCGATTTGCCGTGGTCGATATGGGCTATGATGCAAAAATTACGGATGTTTTTCATTATGGGCGCAAAAGTACGGAATTTTCTAAAACCATAAAAAGACGCACCTGAAAAATTCTGATGCGCCTTTGAAAAACAATATAATGAAATAGAAAACAGTATTCGGAAGAGTATTTATTACACTTCTAATGCCTGCTCCCTCCATTCATCAAATAATGAATATAAAATTGATTAGGCCCTGATTCTTTAAAAACACGCACTTGGTTCTGTGTCTGCTTTCCACACACTTCAATATATTCTAATTGAGTAATGTCAAATGATGAATAATTTGAAATTTTAGACACATAAAAATCATTGTTTATCCGAATTAATTCCTCGTTATCACCAATCGAATAAGCAATTCTATTTCCAAATGTCAAAGGAGTGTTATCTTGGTTAAATGATACGCTATGAGAATCTTTCCTTCTTGGATTTCTATATAGGTCACAAGAACGATAGACAGAACTTGTGATGTCAAATTCTGTAATGATTTTTGAAGTTTCAGGAGGTATACAGATTATTTGTTTCTCTGCAACTGAAACACTATTTGATGTAGTATTGGTGATTGTTCCCGTCGAACCATAAACATAACCGTTTTTGTATGTAGTTTGATTTCCATATGCGTTACCCAAACCATTCGAACCAATTTGGTAATAATTTGAATATGCAGAAGCATTCGATTTAGTGACAGACGAGCCATAGATATTGGATAATTGACTTGAAGTAATATAAGATCTGCTATTTGTGAAAATTCTATTACGGTAATAATCATAGGCAATATCATTCTCAACAAAGAAGCTCTCGTCAAGATGTAAATAAAGATTCTGAGAAGTTTTGTTGTGAAAGACAAAACCAATTTCACCATACTCTTTCCAGAAATTGTAAAAAACCTCACAGTTTTCGTCTTCAAAAACCATGTAGTTATCACGCATCGAAATATCGGAAATCGGTTGTGTTTGGTACATTTGATAATAAGTGGTTGGTGCACATGATGAAAGTGCTACACATACCATAATAAACAAGAAAAAGTGTTTCATTTTGTTTTCCCTAAGTTCGTGTCGGGTGCAACTTCTAATAATTATTTGTTAGTGGATTATTTGTTTTAATCATGCACACAAAAAAACAGCGTGGAATCAATTCCTTGCTTGACACTCAGGGTTTCCACGCCCACATCTCCAACAAGTCATCCACGCCGTAGCAACTACGACATTTGCAACTTGTCCTTGAGATGTTACCCCACAAATGGGGGGTTCGTGGAAATTTTGAGTGTCAAGGACAGCAACAAGTGCTATCTGCTAATATGTAAGTTTCTGTTTATCTTGTTCTTTCGTTCGATTGTTTTAGTTCAACGATTGATTATATACTATTCTGATTCATTCATTTTCCATAAAGGTCGGCATGGGTGCCAGTACGAAGAAGGCGTATCAACTTGATTTTCTCCGCTTTCTCATAAATGAGAAGCCAGTCGGGATTGACATGACATTCCATGGTTCCCTTGAAATCGCCTTTCAATTTGTGGGGCTTGTACTCCTTCGGAAGAGCACCTTTTTCGGCTAACGTCTTGATGACAGTACGAAGGTCCTCCATGTCATAACCCCGTTTCATGCACTGTTTAACCTCTTTGTCAAATCGTTTGGTAGTGACTATCTCGTATGTCATATTCCAAGTTTTTCAAAGAGCTCTTCAACCGAAGCGTAATGAGTCACGTTTTTTTCTTCCCTAGCTTCTTTGATAGTGTCAAGGGTTATTTGATAGTTAGTCCTACGCTTGCGTTTCGGCTTAATGCTTTTGCTGATCTTCACGTCAGAAGGAACGGTCTTGAGAAAAGCATTAAGGTTAGCAGCAAATGGACTCTTGCTGTCGAATGTAAGTGTTACTGTTTCCATTTTAACAACTATTTCTTCTATTTTGACCTGCAAATATACACACTTTTCCAAAAAAACACTCTAAACTGGAAAAAAATCAAATTTTGTTGTAATCCATAAAAAAGATTATCTCTAACTTTGCAGTCTAAAAATGCAAATACCTATGACACCCATTTTACCCGACACCTATTCCAAAGAAGAGAAAGAAGAAATCGAACGGCGACACCAACGCCTCATCGATGCATGGCAAACGCGTAAGGAAGCCCAAGACTTAGAAGCCGTCAACAAGGCTTTCTATTTTGCCGTCGAAGCCCACAAGGACCAACGCCGTCGCTCAGGTGAGCCTTACATTTACCATCCCATCGAGGTGGCCACCATCGCAGCCCACGACATTGGATTGGGCCGCACCTCCATCATCTGCGCCTTACTGCACGACGTGGTGGAAGACACAAAATACACCCTCGACGACATCCGCGAGATGTTTGGTGAAAAGGTGGAACGCGTGGTGGATGGTCTCACCAAGTTCGACAACTTGGAAGGTGCCGAGAGTGCCCAGGCCGAGAACTTCAAGAAGGTCATTTCCTCCCTGTCGTACGACATCCGCGTGGTGCTCATCAAGCTCTCCGACCGGCTGCACAACATGCGCACCTTGGACTCTATGCCCAAGCACAAGCAGCTGAAAATCGCCTCAGAGACCACCTATATTTATGCACCCCTCGCCTATCGTCTCGGTCTCCATGCCATCCAAATCGAGTTGGAGGACTTGTCGCTGAAATACACCAACCCCACTATCTATTACAACATCCGCAAACGCATGGATGACGCGCGTGGCAAACGCATGGGCGAGTTGCGCGACTTCATTGCCCCCATCGAGGCGGAATTGGAGAAAAACGGCATTAAGGCCAGAGCGGAAATCAAGGAACGCTCTATCAACTCGGTATGGAAACGCATGATGGACAAAGAGTTGGCCTTCGAAGACCTCTATGGCTCCTTCCTCGTTCGCCTCATCACCGACTGTCCCCAAGAGCAGGAACGCATGGAATGTTGGAAAATCTATGCCGTGCTGACCAACTGCTACCGACCCTATACTAAGAAGTTGAAGGATTGGATTTCGTTCCCGAAAGCCAACGGCTATGAGAGCCTTCACGCCGTGGTGATGGGTCAGACGGGCAACTGGGTGGAAGTGCAAATTCGCAGCCAACGCATGGAAGAAATTGCAGAGAAAGGCTTTGGCGCTTATTACAAATACAAGACCGACAGCCAGACTGAGAGTGGCTTCGACGAATGGCTGAAGAAGGCCCAAGACCTCATTGGCAGCGAATCGGATAACGCCATCGAGTTTGTCGACAACTTCAAGCTCGACCTCTTCTCCGACGAAATCTATGTCTTCACCCCACAGGGCAAAATGATGACGTTGCCCAAAGGTTCCACCGTGCTCGACTTCGCTTATTACATCCACAGCGAAATCGGCGACCACAGCATCGCGGCCAACGTCAACAACCAATTAGCCCAACTCGACCGCAAGCTCACCAAGGGCGACCAAGTGGAAATCATCACCTCCGAGTCGCAGCACCCGCAGGAAAAATGGTTCGAGTTTTTGGCAACGGCCACAGCTAAATCACGATTACGCAGTGGCATCAAGGAATACCGCCGCACCTTCCGCGAAGAAGGCGAGCAGAAGTACGAAGAAATCATGCGCAAGCTCGACTTGGAACCCTCAAAAGCCAATCGAAACGAAGTGATGAACGCCGAAAAGCTCACCAGCACCATCGACTTCTACTATCAGGTGGCCACGGGCAAGATCGACGAACGCGCCATACGCAATGTCTTGAAACCACAATCGAGCGGCAACAACTTTGTGCGTTACATCACCTTCGGCCTTTTAGGCAACAACCGCGACAAGGAGGAAACATCGTCCATCACCTCATCGGGTGAGTTCGATTTCAACGTCTCCACCTGCTGCAACCCCATCCCCGGCGACGATGTCATCGCCTTCAATTTCCCTGGCGAGCCGTTGCAAATCCATAGGAGTAACTGCCCAAAGGCCATCCAACTTTCGGCGCGATATGGCAACAACATTGTGAAGGCCAGATGGCAACCCAAGAGTGAAATCGCATTCTTGGCAGAGTTGAAAATCACCGCCTTAGACACAGCCGGACTGCTCAACCGAATGACCAACCTTCTCTCCAACGAATTGAAACTCAACCTGCACTCGCTCCACATGGAAGCCAAGCAGGATGTGGTGGAAGCCGCCATCTCCATCTACGTTCACAACACCAAGGAACTCGACGACCTTATTGAGAAGTTGGGGCAGCTGAAGGAAATCCAAAAAGTGGTGCGCAAGAACAATTAAAAATAATGTCGTTTATTTAGAATTGTTCTGAAAAAAAGCCTTACCTTTGCGGCAACATCACGAACAGAAAAATGAAAGACTCGTTTGACAACACCTATCTGGCCGTCAAGAAGTTATTCATCGATTACCTACAGCGGAGGAAGCTGCGTAAGACCCCCGAGCGCTTTGCCATCCTCAAGGAGATTTACTCCACCAACGGGCACTTCGACATCGACTCGCTGTATAACCAGATGAAAGACAACAAGTACCGCGTCAGCAGGGCCACCTTATATAATACCATTGACCTTTTGCTCGACTGCGGCTTGGTCATCAAGCACCAATTTGGGCACAACTGCGCGCAATACGAACGTTCCTACAAATTCCGCCAACACGACCATTTCATCGACATGGAAACGGAAACCGTCATGGAATTTTGCGACCCGCGTTTGCTTGAAATCCAGCGGTCAATTGAAGAGCAATTAGGGGTGGAGATTACGCATCATTCGCTGATATTTTATGGACACAAGAAGAGTTGAGAGTTTAGAGTTGAGAGTTTAGAGGCAGTGGCTAGTTGAGAGTTGAAAGTTAGGAGACGCTTTGCGTCATTGACTACGTCGGATGCAGAGCATTTGCAAGGAACGAAGCAATCCAGTATTTGAATCTTTGAATATTAAATCTTGAATTTCAAAATATGAACAAATTAGATATCTTACTCGGCTTACAATGGGGCGACGAAGGCAAAGGCAAGGTCGTCGATGCCCTCACCCCGAATTATGACATCGTCTGCCGTTTCCAAGGCGGCCCCAATGCCGGACACACCATCGAGTTTGAAGGCAAGAAATTCGTGTTGCACAACATCCCTTCAGGTGTGCTCACCCCTGGCTGCATCAACCTCATCGGCAACGGCGTCATCATCGAGCCACATATATTAAAAGGTGAGATCGAAGGTCTGCGCGAAGCTGGTTTCGGCCTGCGCCAAACTTTGAAGATCGCCAACCGCGCCCACCTCATTCTGCCAACGCACCGCGCCATGGACGCTGCCAACGAGAAGGCTTTGGGCAAGATGAAAGTCGGCACCACGCTGAAAGGCATCGGCCCGACCTACACCGACAAAACCGCCCGCAGGGGTCTCCGCATCGGCGACATCAACGCGTCCGACTTCCGTGAGAAATACGAGAGCCTGAAGAAAGCCCACCTGCAGCAAATCGCTGGCCTCGGCTTTGAGATGCAAGGCTTCCAACTAGACAGCGTCGACTTTGCCGAGTACGAGAAGCTGTGGTTTGAGGGCATCGAATACCTGAAACAATATCAGTTCGTCGACGGCGAATACTTCATCAACGAGGCCCTCGACAACGGCAAGAAAGTGCTGGCCGAAGGTGCCCAAGGCTCCATGCTCGACGTGGACTTCGGCAGCTATCCTTTCGTCACCTCATCGAATGTCATCGCCGCTGGCGTCTGCTCTGGTTTGGGCGTTGCTCCAAGCAGAGTCGGCAAGGTGTACGGCATCTTCAAAGCCTACTGCACCCGCGTGGGCACAGGCCCCTTCCCCACCGAGCTGTTTGATGAAACCGGCGAATTGCTCCGTCAGAACGGACATGAGTTTGGTGCCACCACGGGTCGTCCACGCCGTTGCGGCTGGCTCGACCTGCCCGCACTGAAATATGCCGTCATGCTCAGCGGCGTCACCGACCTGATGATGATGAAGAGCGACGTGATGGACGACTTCGCCACCCTGAAAGTAGCCACCGCCTACCGCTACAATGGCAAAGAGACCAAACACTTGCCTTTTGCCGCCTGCACCGAGACTATGGAACCTATCTATACCGAACTCCCTGGCTGGCAGCAGAAGATTGAAGGCAAGATCCCGCAAAAATTAGAAGACTATATCAAATTCATCGAGGATCATGTCGGCGTGCCAATCAAGTTCGTTTCGTACGGGCCCGACAGGACACAGAATATTATTCGGTAATTCGAAATTAAAGATTCAAAATTCAAAATTTAAAATTTAAAATTTAAGATTGTGATCATTTTAGAAAAACCATACGTTTCCGCCCCGTTGGTGGCCTATCTGGAAGAGAAACAAATCCCCGTTTTGCATAACGACATGGCCGAGGTGCTGAAACAGCAAGGCCACAAGCTCAACCTTTTGGACGACAAACAATTCGTCGAAAGATACAACCAAACCAACCAACTCTATGCTGTCTCGGAAAATGCCTTGGTGTGGCTCTACGCCCAGCTGCCCGAGTCGGAGCTGGTGAAAAAGGTCAAGATTCTGAAAGACAAGGCCGCTTTTCGTCGCATCTGCCAGCAGATTTATCCCGACTTCTATTATAAAGAGATGGAGATGAAAGCGTTGCGCAGCCTCAATCCCGACGAGTTGCCGCTACCTCTGGTACTGAAGCCGGCAGTCGGTTTCCTCAGCGTGGGCGTGTATATCGTCCGCAACAAAGCTGAATGGCAAGCCGCATTGGACGACATCGACCAGAACTTCGCCAAGCAATGCGCTGTCTTCCCTGAGACCGTGGTGCGCAGCGAGAAATTTGTTCTTGAGCAGTTCATCGAAGGTGAGGAATATGCCGTGGATGCCTACTATGACGCTGAAGGCAAACCCAACATCATCAACATCTTCCACCACATCTTCAAGAACGAGACCGACGTCAGCGACCGCCTCTACTGCATGAGCAAGCAGATCTTCGAAGCCAACTATCCGGCTTTCAACCAGTTCTGCATCGACTTGAACGGCGTGCTCGGACTGAAGAACTTCCCGATGCATGTGGAGTTCCGTGTCGACAAAAACACAGGGCGTGCCATCCCGATTGAGGTCAATCCGTTGCGTTTTGCCGGCATGTGCCTCAACGACCTGACGCGTCACACCTGCCATCTGCTACCTGTACAGTGCTATTTTGAGGGCATTCGTCCCGACTATGCCACCATGTGGAACGGCATCGAGAACGACGTGTTCAGCTTCATCGTCTTAGACAAGCCTTACGACACTAACCGAAAGCTCGACTTCGAGCGCATCAAGCGGCACTTCCACGGCGTGTTGGAGACCCGCGACATAATGAATCCCGCCATGAGCATCTGGGGCTTCTTGTTCACGCAGACCACGCCCGAGCATAAAGAAGAACTGAAAGAGATTCTGTTCTCTTCTTTGGAAGAGTTTATGGTATAATAGACGAGAGACTATCAGACAGGGGACGCGAGGCGTTCCGAACAAAATGTTGGCTAAAAGGTGGTAAGATTACCTCCTTTTTTTGTGGTAACCCGACTTTTTGGCAGTTCATTTCCCACTCTTCCGTCTATTGCATTCCTTGCAGAGCATCTGACAATTCTCCGCAATGGTCTTGCCGCCAAGGTGCCACGGCGTGATGTGGTCGGCTTCCATTTGGGAAAGCTCGAAGTGCTGTCCGCAGTCGGCACAAAAACCCATCTGCCTTTCGTAGGCCGACAATTTTTGCGCATCGGTAAAAGCTCTAATCGACAAGTATTTCTCTTTGCGTGTGAGGATATAGGGATAGATGCCCGTCTTTTTGGTCACGTCGTCATCGAGGATGAGGCGTTTCACTTCTTCATCAATGGCCTTGTAGTCAAACACTTGGTCTTTGTATTGTTTGTAGAGCATCCCCCACTCCACGCCTTTCATGATTTTCTTGCGCTCTTTGGTCGGACGGAACGAGGTCTCAATCCAGGTGATGACCGACTGGAAGAACTGCCACAACGGTGCGGCACTGGCATCATGCTGATGATTCGACATGTAAACCTCGATGTTGCCATCGGAAATCCAGTCGATGGCCGTTTCAAGGTAGTCCTGACGGATGGCGGAGCCGTTGAGGTAGTCGCTGCCGATTTTTGCGGCAGGTGCGCCGTTCTTGCTGAAATAGCGTTTGGCGTCGCTCACCCAACTGCCTGCGTACACCGCATTGCGCAGCTCCTGCTCGGTGAGCGCCTCTCCCGCAATGTTGATGGTGCGAAACCATTTCAGCTTCTCGCTGTCGGTGCCGCTACAAATGTAGATTTGCAACTCGTAGTTGAGGATTTGCTCCTGCTCATCGGGCTGGAGATTGTGAAAATAGCGGAAGTTGAAGGCGAAGTCGCCGTTGACGTATTGGCAGATGCTGATGGTGCGTTGCTGGCCGTCGATGATTTCGTAGGAGGCAACGCTTCCAAGCGTTGCGCCATTGTCGTCACGACGCTCGGAAGCGTCGTCTACTACAGCCCAATACATCACATTGAGCGGGAAGCCTTGGGTGAGTGTGTCGATGACGGCATCGCGTTGTTTTTCCTTGTAGACGAACTCGCGCTGGTAGGGCGGGCGCACGTCGAGGTGGCCGCCATAGGCACGCACGCCATTTTCGTTGTTGTCCACGTAGCCTTTGGTCAGCTCGCGGACGGTGATTTTGTGTAGTTCTATGTTCATATTCTCTTTGTTTGGCGCAGGGACTCACGTCACCTGCTTAATGTTCTGTCGTCCCTACGGGACTTGGTGGAGACAGCAGCCATGTCATTCCCACGCAGATTTGTGCGATGGCTTGGGAGCTATGGCTGCGTCCTTTCTTCGTCGTCGTTTTATGCGCAGGGGACGAATCCACCTGCTTAATATCCTACGTCCCTACGGGACTTGGTGGAGGCAGCAGCCATGTCATCCCCACGCTGGTTTGCGCGTTGGCTCGGGATCTATGGCTGCGTCCTTTCTTCGTCGTCGTTTTATGCGCAGGGGATGAATCCGCCTGCTTAATGTCCTGCGTCCCTACGGGACTTGGTTTTCTGCCGCCATCGAGACCGTCGGTTCTATCGAAGCGTAGTCTGTTGGCTTTTGCTTGCGACGGATAAATATGCGGCTATACATACGTTTTCCATTGATGTATCCTCTTCCTTTTTCAATGTTTAAATCTAATTCATTCCCAACAATCTCAAATTGTTCAGGATTGTATTTGTCCAGAAACGTAATCGGCACACCCATCACGCCATCAAAATCCATTGGAATTTCAGCAGTTTTATCCACATTTATGGCATCATAATTATCGTATTTTGGATATTCCTCAGGGGTGTATCTCTTGAAAAGAATCAAATCCTCATGACGTTCTTTATAATCCAAATTCGTGAACCATCTTACACCTTTCACTCGAATGAACTTGTTGCCTTTTTCATCTTCCCGACAGCCCGCTGCATTCAATGGATAGTCTTTGGGTACACCAAACTCCCTATCGCCACTATGAATACTTGCTCCCAACCATAATTTGTTGGCCTTTATCAGTTGAAATGTCTCCTTATACGATGCTGCGTTTACATTCCCAATAATCAAAAACCGTTTTTCATATTTCATCAACACATCCAAGAATTCCCGAAACAATGAAAAAGGCGGATTGGTCACCACAATATCGGCTTCTTTCAGCAATTCAATGCATTCTGAAGAGCGAAAATCTCCATCCCCTTTGAAATAATGAATACCGATTTCTTCGGGGTCGGGCACGCGATTACCGTTACGGTCGCCGAAATATTCCAACCAAATGGCTTGTTCGGCATCGTTTTGACTGAACAAGTCGCGATTTTGGTTTTTGTAACAAGTGGTAATCAACTTTTTCAGCCCAAGTTGTCCAAAGTTGTAGCTGAAATAATGGAAAAAGTTGCTCACACGCGGGTCGTCACAGTTGCAAAGTACGGTTTTGCCTTTGAAATGCTCCTTGTAATGTCTCAACTCATTCTCAATATCAACAAGTTGGGTATAAAACTCGTCTTTTTTGGCATTCTTTGCCTGATTCAGATTCTTGTTGGCCATCGTGATTGACAGTTTTTGCATGGCTATCAATCACTTTTCGGACAAAAGAAAGGTGCAGGCCTTTCTATCGCGTTCACGGGGAGCGTCGGTTGAACCCCATTCCATCTTTAGTCAAGCCCACACCTAATTGGTGCGAGCATCAACTTTATAAGATGGAAACAGGAAACTATCGCTTCCGTGAACTTGCTTTTATCCGATGGTTTCAAACCAAGAGTTTCCGACGCTTTTGTTTTGAACGCGAATAATAGCTAATGCTGTGGTTTATAATATGTTATCTATTCTCTATTCTTATCTCTACGATACGTTTGGTTTTTATTTGGCGCAAAGATAGCGTATTTTCCTGATAATTGCACTACAAATTCAGAAAACCAATCTCTCCATCAATACAATTTCTTCTATAAAAGAAGAATTTCAAGCTTTTCAAGGAAATTTCTTCTATAAAGGAAATATTTCCTGTTTTTGTAGAAAATTTCTTCCATAAAAGAAATATCCAAGGCATCACCCACCTACATTTGAGGAAGTTCCTGATGGAAGGATTGAAATAAACACTATCTTTGCAGCAAATAATCCATCTATGAAAAACATCATCCTCACCTTTGCCATCCTTTCAGCAGCGTTCTTCTCGGCCTGCTCGTCGGAAAAGGAAACGACCTTCAACGAAAAACAAGCCTTACAGTTCCTCTACCAATACATGCCGCTCGGCGACAGCGTGGACTACACTGAAGACTATTACCGCGAGTGCATCCACTATGCCTTCCTGGCCAAAGAAGAGATGCCATGGGGCAACAACGTCCCCGAACGCGAGTTCAAGCATTTCGTTGTGCCTGTGCGCGTCAACAACGAGAACCTCGACCGCTTCCGCGCCACCTATTACGAGGAGCTGAAAGCGCGTGTGAAAGACCTTTCTTTATATGACGCCGTCCTCGAAGTGAACCACTGGTGCCACGAGCACGTCAACTACAAAGGCAGCGACAGCCGCACCAGCGCCCCAATGGCCACCATCAAGACCTCGTGGGGTCGCTGCGGCGAAGAGTCGACACTGTTAGTGACCGCCTTGCGTACCGTGGGCATCCCGGCCCGACAGGTCTATACCCCGCGTTGGGCCCACTGCGACGACAACCACGCCTGGGTGGAGGCCTGGGTGGATGGGAATTGGCATTTCCTCGGCGCCTGCGAGCCCGAGCCTGTGCTCGACTTGGGCTGGTTCAATGAGCCCGCCTCGCGCACCTTATTATTACACACGCGCGTGTTTGGCGACTACGACGGCCCCGAAGAGGTCATCAGCCGTAGTGCCAACTACACGGAAATCAACGTGGTGGACAACTACGGAAAGACTGTCAAGACTACCTTCACTGTCGTGGACATGGACGGCAAGCCACAGGCCAACCTGCCCGTGGAGTTCAAGATCTACAACTACGCCGAGTTCTGCACCGTCGTCACGAAGACCACCGACGAGAACGGTCAGACCTGGCTCACCGCCGGTTTGGGCTGCATGATGGCCTACGCCTCAAAGGACGGCAAGTTCGGCTTCCAAGTGTTCAAGTCAGGCGAAAAAAAGAATGTCACTATAACCCTCAACCATGAGGAAGGCACCGAAGAAGTCTTCGAATTCGACATGGTGCCACCCGCTCCGACCAGTGTCTTGCCTGAAGTGACGGCTGAGATGCGTGCCGAGAACGACCGTCGCATTGCCTATGAAGATTCATTGCGGAATGCCTATATCGCCAACTGCAAGAAAGCCCAGCAAGAACTGATCCTGAACACGGGCAACAAAACCCTGTGCCGCATTTATGAAAAGACTTGGGGTAACTACCAAACTATCGCCGATTTCGTGAACTATGCCCAAAGCAAAAACCAAGAAATCAAAGCCGTGGAGTTGCTCAGAAACATCTCCGACAAAGATTTACGCGACGTCAGCCTCGAAGTTTTGAAAGACCATCTCGACAACACGCCTGGTCTCGAACAATCCATCATCTCCATGCCGCCCGAGCTCTATGCACAATACATCCTCAGCCCACACGTGAGCAACGAAATGATTGTGCCTTATCGCAAAACCCTCACCGAGTTCTTCCCCGAAGCGGAGAGACAGCAATACCATGACAATCCCGCCCTGTTGGTCGATTGGGTGAAAAACAACATCAAAACCGACGACAACTTGGCTTTACAACGTATTCCGATTTCGCCTTTGGGCGTGCTGAAGGCACGCAAGGCCGACCGCCATTCCCGCGACATCCTCTTCGTCAGCATGGCAAGGAGTTTGGGCATCGCCGCACAAATCAACCCGGTGAACGGCAATGTGCAATATTTTGGCAAGGATTGGACCAATGTAGACTTCGAAGCCGCCGAGCCTGCCAACACGGCTATCGGGTATTTAGATATCCACTACTACCCCACCGCTTCAGTCGCCGACCCGAAATACTACACCCACTTCAGCATCAAGAAGTTCGATGGCAACAGCTTCCGCCTCTTGGCCTACGACGCCAAAGACCCTGGCATCGACGATGGCATGATGCTTTCCTCTTTCGACCATCCCACGCCCTTGGACGAAGGCTATTACATCCTCACGGCAGGCACCCGCTTGGAGGACGGTACCGCCCTGACCCACAGCGAGTTCTTTACCATCAAGGCGGACGAGACCACCCATGTGAACCTTACTCTTCGTCAGCCCGATGACGAGCTTCATGTTGTCGGCAGTTTTTATGCCGACAGCAAATTCACCGACCCTGAGACGGGCGAAGTGGGCAACGCCAAACAGCTCATCCAAGACGAATATTTCATCCTTGGCCTCTTAGACCAAGGCAGCGAGCCGACGACACATGCCATGCAGGACATCGCCGCCTTCCGCAAAGACTTTGAGAATAGCAGCCTACCGATGATTTTCGTCTTTAGCAGCAAAGAGGATTACGACAAGTTCAAGCTGAAGAACTTCAACGAATTGCCCGAAGGCATCGTCTACGGCCTCGATGAAGGCAATATCCGCGATGAAATCGTTGACGGTCTGCACCTCAACACCGACAGTCGCCCCATTTTCATCATCGCCAACGCCAACAGCGAGGTGGTGTTTGTGAAACAGGGCTACACGATTGGCTTGGGCGAACAAATGCTCAAGGTGATTGCGAAACTATAAGGTTAAGCTTCCTGCAAGTCGTTGATTTGCTTGTTGATGGATTTCAGTTCTTCGGCGTCGGTAAAGGGATTCTGACTATAGAAAATACGCCAAATAAGCAGGCAGATACTTCACTGCTCCCTCATGGGCATAATCTTTCGCATAAATCAGGTAACGTTCATTGGTAATGCGCGACGAGAACTTCTTGCAAAAGGTGTCTAATGATGCATGCGTCTTGTAGGCAGATGATTTCACCTCAATCGGCAGAATCTTGGTTCCTCGAGATAAAAGGAAGTCGACCTCATAGTTGTGTTTGCCGCTTTCGGTAGGCCAAGAATGATAGAAAAGTTTGTTGCCTGAAGCCGTGAGCATCTGGGCAACGATGTTCTCATATAAATACCCAAGGTTAGTTGCCAATTTGTCGCTAAGGAGACGCTCATAGATGACATTTTCCGTAAACGCCTTGTCGCGAAACGCAAGCGTGACAAAGAGACCCGTGTCGCCGACAAACATTTTGTACTGTTCCAAATCCTCTGTGCTTCCAAGGCCGACATTCGGATCGTCGCAGTGGTGGGAGATATTCACCGTTTTTGACTTCTCCATTTCAGAAATCAACTCTATATAGTCTTCATTTCTTGCCTTTGGAATTACACTGGAAATCTGATAGCGAGAAGCATTGCTGTTGAGTTGTGCCGGAATGGCGGCGAAAATCCGTGCAGCTTTTCCCGATGGGTCGATTTTCCCAAAATCCTCATCATACAAATCAAGTATGAGTCTTTTGGCGCGGTCGACCACCTCGAAGTTGTTGGATTCCAAATAGGCATCCACGGCCTGGGGCATGCCCCCGACAAGCATATAAAGACGGAAGTCGCGCATGAGTTTGCGATGGACTTCGTTCAGTGGCTGAGGATGTTCCCAAACTCCACGGAGCAATGGAATAGTTGCCGTGTCGCCCATGGCCCAGCGAAACTCTTCGTAATCCATCGGATACATGCTGACACGTTCCTCTTCACTGGGAATGAGTATGTTCTCTGTGTTCTTGCGGATGGAAATCAGGGAACCTGTTTCAATGTAATCGTAACGATGGTCTTCCACGAACGACTTTATCGCTTGACGGGCAAGGGGCTGAAACTGAACCTCGTCAAAAACGATGAGCGACTTACGTTCAACCAATTGCACATCGTATGCCAATTGAAGCCTCAAAAATATGTAATTGAGGTCGGAAACATCGTTGAAGAGGTTCTTGACTTCTTGCGAACATGTGGTGAAATCAATGAGAATGAACGATTTATATTCATTTCGCGCGAAGGTTTTTACAATGGTTGACTTGCCTATACGACGGGCACCTTCTATGAGGAGAGCACTTTTCCCGTTACTTTCTTGCTTCCATTTGAGCAGGCGGTCATATATTTTTCGCTTAAAGAGTCTCTTCGGTTCCATAACTTGCTGATTTGACACTGCAAAAATAGCGTTTTATTTCTTTCCTCAAAATTTATTCCGCCGAAAAACGCAAAATTCTCAAAATTTATTATGCGCAAATCCGCAAAATTCTCAAAATTTCGGCTTTTCACTCCATATCCCCAAGAGCCATCTCATGATAATCGCGGATGGAGTCCCTGTTTAGGCTTGCATAAAGACGGATATCGCTTTTCAACCTCCCGATTTCTTCCTGCAAGGCGTTGATTTGCTTGTTGATGGTTTTCAGGTCGGCGGCATCGGTAATGGTTGCCTTCTTTTCAAGCACATGCAATCAATAAACTTTTCACCATAAAAATAGGGTATTTTAGAAAAACATATTATTTTTGCAGTCCGAAAGTGTTTATCATGATTTACATATTATAAAAAGAAATGTTTATTATGATTATCACTTTTGCAAAAAGAATATTCACTTGCGTAAACAAACGCATTTAAAAACAAAATGATATGGAAAGTCTGTTTAAGCGCCATGATGCCTATCTTTCAACAGTTCCGATGGAATACATCCGCGACTATATGCAACGGGTGAATTGGAGCTCACGTCTGATTGTCATCAGAGGTCCCAAGGGCGTGGGCAAATCGACATTGATGCAACAATACATCAAGCAGAATTTCGCCGCTGGCGACCGGCATGTGCTCTATTGTTCGGCCGATACGAACTATTTTGCCGCGCACTCTTTACTTGACTTGGCTGATAACTTCGTAAAGTTGGGAGGAAAATGGCTTTTCATTGACGAGGTACACAAGTATCCGGGATGGAGTCGGGAAATCAAGGAAATCTACGACCTATACCGCGAGCTGAATATCGTGCTGAGCGGCTCGTCGCTTATCCAAATCAATGACGGGCAAGCAGATCTGTCACGACGCCTGATGCCGTATGACATGCCAGGACTGTCGCTGCGCGAGTTCCTGCATCTTGACATAGGGCTTGACATCAAGCCCATATCATTGGAGCAATTGTTGGAAAAGCCAACGGAGTTTTGCATGCAAGTGATCTCGAAATGCCATCCTTTAGAGCACTTCGGGCGTTATCTGCAATTCGGCTACTACCCTTTCTATTTTGAACAAAAGCAAGAGTATTACGACAAGTTGGAAAACACGATTAACTATATCATTGACGTCGAACTGACAAAATACCGCAGTTTAGACGTGGGTTACACCCGTCAGGTTAAGGCCTTGTTGCATGTGATTTCCCAAATGGTACCTTACGAGGTGGATATTGCAAAACTGTCGAAGGCCTCGGGAATTAGTCGGCTATCCACGTTGAAATACCTTACCCATTTAGATGAGGCTCGCTTGATTCGTCGTTTGTTCACAGACCTGAAAAGCGTTACGGATTTGCAAAAGCCCGACAAGATGTATCTCGACAACACCAACCTGCTTTATACGCTCAGTCAAGAAAACCCAGAAATAGGGACGGCACGTGAGACATTCTTTGCCAACCAATTGGCTTCGGCGGGCCATGTGGTGGAATATGCCGGATTCAAGAAAGGTGACTTCCGAATTGATGGCGACATCGTTGTAGAAGTGGGCGGCCAGGACAAAGGTTTCAGCCAACTGGTCGGACAAGAAAACGCATACGTTGCCGCTGATGGCATTGAGTCAGCTTATATGCGAAAGATACCCCTTTGGGCTTTTGGATTTCTCTATTGAAACCTCAATCTAGATCTCCATGAACCATCTCATGATAATCGCGGATGGAATCCCTATTCATCACAACATATCAACAATCGTAATGATTCCAGTGACGCCAAAAGGTATCAAGAAAAACTGGAGAGCGTAACTGAACGCATTCCAGGCCCGATTGTCAAACAATTCGAGTTTCGACTTCACCCAAAACCAGCGCGGCGGCACTTCCTGACCCCATGCTGACCAGCCGACAATGAAGCCAATCACCGCCAAAATCGCTCCGACAATAAATTCATATCCTTCAAAGCCATCGCCGAAAAGCACCAATGCTCCAAGGATGGTGAGTATTGGCGAAATCTTTTGAAAAAGCCATAATAAGGCGGTTACTAACATTTATCTCTCGTTTTTTATTATTCACAATAATCAGAATACCCCATTCCTTTCTTTTTCAACTCATCTGAGTATGGATTGATCCCACCTAACAGATATGTTGCAAAGGTATCGGAAAGGATTTTTGCTATTTGTATTCTTCGCATATCCCAACAAGTTGCTTTCCATGCTATGCGCAACATCAATGCGTTTATCTTTTCGGTATGCTCAAGATGACGGACAAACAATTTGAGATTTGAAGTGTCGTGATATCGCTGGCAATCAGAAACATATTCAAATTCTCTCTCTAACCGATTTGACAAATCCTTATATAAGGAATCAAAGGTATTAAAATCATGAATGGTCAGGTTTTCGCCATTATAAGTTTCATCTCCTTTTTTCCCTCCATAGGTAAAATGGAATTGCGTCGGATACTCTGGCTCATTTGCACCACTTGCTGCCAACAAGGTGATAATCCAACTGCCGTCAACAGCTGCAAAGCGATTCAAATCTTCCATATATTCCTTTAAAAACGGAGGTTCGTTTGCCTTATCTATTAAATAAAATGATTTATACGGTCTTGTTTCACCTATCTCCCTGCTGACATAGTTAAAGCCTCCAATCTTAGCGAGATAATAAGAAAAATATCCCATAATGGGATCCACCAGAGAAGAAGGAGAGACTATAGTGACCGCTGAACCTCTGTCAATGCAAACACCATAGGGGCGGTTGAGCTGATAGTGTTCGATTACGAGTCTGTCTTCTGGATGCTGGTTGACCGGTTGTGTGGTAGCCAAATTCACAAGCCGGAAATCTTCCGCATTGGCCAATGCATCGAATATGTCATTTTCACTCATTTTCAATCGAGACTGCACATCGGCAATAGAAACAAACGCTGGCACGATTTGAAATCCAGTAGGTCTGTCAAGCTTACGCTCAAATGCCAAATGCATTTTTTCCACATTCTTTTTGGTTTCCTCTGTTTTTCTTCTTTCATCCATCACTTCGATGAAACCAGAACTGATCAAACCAGCAGGTACAGCGAATATGGCAATGCCAAGCACTCCCACGATTATTGCGATTAAGTTTCCCCAAAATGTGACCATCGGGAAATCTGCAATCTTTCCCGGGTCGCCGAGGTATTTGGCGAATGCCCAGACCATGGTTTTCCAACCATTTTCGCACAATTCCGGTTGTGCAGCATGTTCGGCAAAATACAACAAGAATGACAAGATAACCGTCAAGATAGACAAGAAAGCCAAGCTAACCGTTAGTTCCTGCTTTTTTGACGAAATCGCATCGCCCAAAATGCGGAACGACTTCATATAGCGAAAAATGCGCAATAAGCGGAAAACCCTCAAGATCTTCAGCGCGGCATACGGCATTGGCATGAAGAAGTGTAAATAAAAAGAATATGTTGATAGTATATCTATTAACCCGTAAAACGTGAAGCAATAACGCAACCTCCCTTTAAATCCTTTGAATCTTGCATCTTGAAGGTCGGCAGTCCAGATTCTTAAAGTGACTTCTATGGTAAAGAAAATGGTGGTAAACCAATCGATAAATTTCAAGATATGTCCATATTTCTCAACGATATTTTCATAGGTAGACAGAAACACCTCTATGGTGCTGATAACAATCAACCCAATGATTATATAATCAACCACGTTTTGCCACTGCCTGGTGCGGAGATTGTCGTCAAACACCCGTGCGAGTTCTTTTTTTATACGCTGAAAACCCATAGCGAAAAATTGATTACTTATTTTTTAGCCTCTGTTATAAGGATTATTCTTGATGACAAGGATTAAACCATTTGATTACAAGCCATCAACGCTTGTATTACAGCTATTAAAGCCAGTACTGTTGTTTCGGTAGACATAGATGGCTGCTTGTTTTTGCCCACGACCTGGCAAGGCAGATAAGGGACATGGATGAATCCTGCTTGCATGTTTGGATATTTGCTATATACCAAATGCATGGCAGTATAAAAAACGCTATTGCACACGTAAAGTCCAGCACTATTGGAGATGGCCGCAAGGATACCTTCATCTTGAATAGCTTCCACCAGCCGTTTCAGCGGCAAGTTGCTGAAGTAAGCATTCGGGGCATCTGCTCGCAATTGACACTCCTGAGGCTGATAGCCATCATTATCGGGCTTTTTACTGTCAACCATGTTGATGGCAACACGCTCCACTTCGATTGCACAGCGTCCTCCAGCTTGCCCGATGCTCAGCAGCACATCGGGACGATAATCGTCAACGGCCTGCTCCAGCATCGTCACTGCTTTTTGAAACGAGACAGGCAGACATATTTTCAAGACCTCAACATCTTCCCTGAGTTCAGGAAACGCTTTCACTGTTTCCCATGAAGGATTCACTTTTTCTTGACCAAAAGGCTCAAAACCGGTAAGTAATACTTTCATCATCACTTTTTTGTATTCTTACTTGCAAGAATTCCGACATGTTTGTTGTGTATAAACAGCTTGTTTACAAAAGAGGGCAGGCGTTACGCCCACCCTCCTCACAGAAAAAAATGGGTTATTTTCCCGCAGCGCTCAAGGTAATGCTATTGTCGGCCAGGGCTGAGTCGTCCTTCGTGGCGACCTGCACCTTAATGCCGAACACTTCCTTGATTTTGTCCTCGAAGTTGCCGACCTTCATGTTGCCGACCACTTTCACCTCGCCGCCTTTGGCGCCTTCGGCACGGATGGATGCCAAAGTAGCGTTGTCGTCAGCAAAGCCTGGACCTTTGTAAACTCTCAATGTTGCACCGAAAGCCTCCTTGAACTGGGCTTTCAACGTCTTGACCTTCATGCGGCCATCAATATTGAAATCTGCCATAATAAAAATAAGTTGTTTAATGTTTGCCTACTCTTTATAGGATTTTCGGCGATGCTCCTATTTCTATTTTAATTACTTTTCTGGCTCAACATAGACTGGAGTTATGTTAATTTTCCGTCTATTGTTACTTTTCGTTAAGAAAGTCGATAAGTTTCGCTCCGAATTGACGGGTATTCCAATTAGGATCGTATTCAAAACCTTCTTTCTCCGCTATTTCGCGTAATGCGCCTTTTACATTGTCATAAACACGGTAAACTTCGATTGAACCGCTTTCAAGAACACCCAACATGTATTCTCCGCTAATTGCTGATTTTTTGTAAGCCATATTTTTAATTTTTAAAAAGTTAATAACAAAGTTAGTTTATTCGAAATGGGTTATTTTCCCGCAGCGCTCAAGGTAATGCTATTGTCGGCCAGGGCTGAGTCGTCCTTAGTGGCAACCTGCACCTTAATGCCAAACACCTCCTTGATCTTGTCCTCGAAGTTGCCGACCTTCATGTTGCCGACCACTTTCACCTCGCCGCCTTTGGCGCCTTCGGCACGGATGGATGCCAAAGTGGCGTTGTCGTCAGCGAAGCCGGGACCTTTGTAAACTCTCAACGTTGCACCGAAAGCCTCCTTGAACTGGGCTTTCAACGTCTTGACCTTCATGCGGCCATCAATATTGAAATCTGCCATAATAAATAAGTTGTTTAATGTTTGCCTACTCTTTACAGGATTTTCGGCGATGCTCCTATTTTATTGTTCTATTTCTTCAACGGTATATCCCAAGGCTTTCACTTGCTCCATAAAGGGTTTGAAGTATTGCTCTGGCCAGTATTTCCAGACCACCACCTTACAATTTTTCAAGCAAATCACATCCTCTTCTTTCATGTAGAAGTCGCCTCCTGGGATTTTGTCACTATTGACGATAGTCTTTGCCATTTCAGGAGTGGCCACAATCATATTTGTGGCTGTATTGAATGCTCTTTGCAGAGTTACCAAGGCAGCGTTGGGGTTTTGCTCTGCATAGTATTTCACTATTGCATGGCACAAACGGCCTTTTGTTTTGTAAGTTTGTCCGTTGAAGACAAATGCCTTCTTTACTTTCTTCTCGGTATTGGGATTAGGCGATGCATTTCTCACCTCACAGAGTTTCAAATCATTATCGACAAGGAAACTATTGTCGGGCGAAGCCACTTGAACCTCGATGCCATACAAGGCCATCATGAACTCTTCGAAATCGCCAACAATGTCGTTGTCGCCACAGTCCAGTTCGCCGCCTATGGCGCCCCCGCCACGGATAGCAGCCAACGTGGCATTGTCGTCTGCAAAATGGTGGTGATAATACACCCTAAGCACTGAACCGAAGTTGTTCATAAACTGTTCCTTCAGCGTTTTGATCTTCATTTGGCCTGTAATCTTAAATGATGCCATAATTATTTCTTTTTTAGTTGCCTACTCTTTACAGGATTTTCGGCATTACTCCTATTTCTATTTTAATTGCTTTTCCAATTCAGAAATCTTTGATTTCAACTCTTTATCTCCAAACATTTTCAATTTCCTTTTCACATCAGCGATAATATGTTGAAGTTTGGTTTCCCAAGCGCAAGCCAATTCGTAATCGTCAGATGTAATTGCCTTTTTAGTAATACTCTCAACTTGATTCATAGATTTACTCAAAGCTCCTAAAGTCGCTATTTTACCAACTGCTGACACGGTTTTTATTGTTCCAAATCCAATACTTGTCAATGCCTGAGTCACCTCTGAACCGATAGTTTTTTTTGCATACGGCATAGCTCGTATTACAAATGTCAATGATTGCTCAACATCCTGCGGAGTTGTTATTTCAGCCACAAAAGTCATTTTGGCATTATGAACCTTTTCCTTTTGGCGTTTATCAAGTTTCATCACCGACAAATCGCAAAGTGTTTCATACTTCTCGAACAAAATATCCAAGGAGTCATCTTTATCGTATCTGCCTTCCTTCAATATTTTGTCAAATGTCTCACAGTCAACAAAAACATCAGGTGACAAAGTACTAGAATCCTTATGGAATATTTTTTCTTTTATTTTCATTGATTCTTTGTTTTCTAATTTTTATTGTACCCAAACGCCCTTGTACAAAGTTTCAACTTATAAAGATTCTCCCTATGGATGGCGTAATCATCAGTCACGTCCAATGGGAAGGTTTCGAGGATGAACCATTGGAAATGGTCCCAAGCATAGTCTTTATTCTTGCTTAGCAACTCAACCAGCATATCGTTGTTGCCATGGCCGTTGGTTTCGACATACACTTTCCAGCGGCCCCAGATGCCTTCGTCGCCGTAGGCCGATCCGACATAAAGTTTGCCGTTGCTTTGGTCGGCAATGCCATAAATACCATTCACCGCCTTCAGTTTGTCGCGCCATTCCACATTGTCGGTCTCGATGAGGTTCTTCAACTCCTTGAAAGAAAGCAGCACGTCATTATAGGAGGTGAAAGGAATCATCATGCGAATGATGCCTTCGTCAATGCGAAGCACTTTCTTGTCGCTCCTGAACCATTGCAACCACCGCTGAGCGGCCAGTCCTCCCCAATCGACGAGGACACGGCCACCCAAGGGTTCAAAAGCTTTCAGGCGCTCCACTTTAACAAAAACCGTATCGCCTTTTTTGCCATCCGATTGCACTTTGGCAGACTTGTCTTCTCCAAAAACCTGATACACACCCGCAAAACGGGAAAACTTGCCATCGGCCACAAAGACAATGACATAATCCGCCTGCATAAGCAAGTTAGCATTGACAGGGGTATGCTCACGCACATAATCCTCAAACAGTCCGTCGTTCTGATGGTCAAGGAAAAGGTCAAAGAGATTCTTGTCCTTGTGCGTCTGACCATCAATGGTGATAGCTATGTTTTTCAGACGCATCAGTTGCACCTTGCCAGCGGACAAGGACTGGTCAAAGCGAGGTTCTTTGCTGTTTAAGAGTTCTCGCAGAGATGTCGTGTTTCCCATTTCTATTCTACATCAGCGAATGTTGCTTTGCCCTATTTCGATTAAACCCAAGCACCTTTCTTGAAACCTGAATCTTCACATAGTTTATTAAAAGCAGCAAGAGTCATCTCATCTTGTGTTCCACTAGTATAGTGGCGTTGCCCTTCTTTGACAGCGAAGCATACTTGAGTGTAGAGGCCAAAGACAGTATCAAACTCCTTCTCCAATGTTTTAATCTTCTTGTTCCCAGAAATCGAAATATCCCCTCCTGAATCAGCACGACGCACAGACGCAAGGGTTTTGTTGTATTCAATAGGAGTAATGTTTTCACCTTTTGCCACTTGTTGGCGAGCATAACTATAAAAAATACAGAGATTAAGATATGGAAACTGTTTGTTGAATTCTTTCATAAGCGTGCTTATCTTCTTGTTTCCGGTCACTGAAATTTCGTTGCTTTTGGTTGTAGTCGTTGCCTTTGCTGTTGTAGTCTTCTTTGTAGAGGTCTTTGTTGTTGCCGTCTTTTTTACAACAGGTTTTGCTGTTGCGGTCTTTTTAGCAGCGGTTTTTGTCGTCGTGGTCTTTTTAGCAGCTGGTTTTGCCGTTGTTGTCTTTTTGGTTGTTGTTGCCATAACTTTATTGTTTAAATTACCGTTCATACTCTCCTCTTGCGGCTTGTCCAATGGTTATCTCATTCGGAACGCATATCTTTCCTGCCTTGTCCTTGATTTGCACCTTTACACCAAAGTTAGTGTCGAACATCTTCTCGGCATCGCCAACTTTTGTGCTACCTTTGATTTTGATGCCGTCTGCTTTAGCGTTGACATCTTTGGTGGTTTTCTTGTTCAAGGCAGCCAAGGTCAAGTCACCTTCGGCAATGATGTTGCCTTTGTAGAACACCAATTGCAGGTCAAACGCATCCAAAAACTCCTTGGAGAGAGTCTTAAGTTTCTTCTGCGGAGCCACGGTGAATTCCGCCTTGTTGAATTTGTCTTTCAGATTGTTAATCAGTCCCATAATATTAAGTATTTAAGTGATACAATTATTTTACTTCCTTTTCGCCCGTTCCCTTTCGCGAGCCAAAGTATCTTTGCAACGCTCTATCTCCCGTTTCAGACTTTCAATCTTGCGGTCATGAGCAGCGGCATGGTCTATTTTGCTCTTTCTGTAAGAAGCCTTGCTCGAAGGTGACGAGGCACTTTTGATTAATCCAGCATACCTCTCGTTGTCTCTTTTCTTGGCTTCTTTCTCTTTGACCACGTCGGCTCTCAAATCCACCAATTTCTTTTTGTAGTATTCGACACTCATATTCGTATAGTTTTAGTTGTTCTTCTTTCTTTTCCCACCTGCAAAGAAACGCACTTCCTCAGAAACTTTTCAGGTTCATTTTGGTTCATTTTAGGTCGTTTCTTGCCAGCACAAAAAAAGCGTGATACTTTTGCATCCGCTTATCGAGGTGTTTGGCATACCTAAAGAAACCGAATGTTGAAAAGCACACGCTACGCGTGCAACTTTCAGCATCATTCTGGTTTCTTTATCTCAAATCGCCAAACTTTCGATAAGACAGAATATTGCTAATCGTCTGATTATATGAACTATATTGCTTCTAATTGCGCCTTACGGCGGGTTATTCCATAGGCTTTTCTTTTATTTTACGCCCCAAAATTAGGGAATTTTTGGAGAAATACAAAATAAAAACGAGGATTTTGCGGCAAAAGCGGAATCCTTTTGGTTCATGTTGGTTCATGTTTTCCGTTTCTACTTTCTAAAGATGGTGATGCAGGATAAAAAATCTCAAAAAAGTGTATATTTGCAGCATCAAAAATCTCAAAAAGGTGTTTTATAATGATGAAACGCAAGATATATCAACAACTTATTGAATGGAAAGAACAACAACAAGGAGAAGTGGCGAGCATTTAACCACTCCTACCGTCATCCACACCTCAGACCTAAAAATCGAAGGCAACATCACCTACATGCCTATCTACATGACACCTTTATTATAGGCTTAGTTGACTCCATTTGTGTTTATTCCTCAAGTCTATTCTGTTTGGTTCACTCGATCGAACATCATAAAGGCAATCTCGTTATACTTGTCGTTGTGCATCTTCTCCCAAGCGCTTCTGAACTCGTCGCTGGTCTTGCGGTCGTCAAGCAACGGCGATTGGATGTTTTGCAACAACGAACGACAAACCTTCAACCTGTTAGTGAAATCATCATAGACACCGACAACATCAGCCTCATATTTTCCATTGTTTATGTCGTCGATGACAGGCTGATACATACTGTCAATGATAAACTCAGCCCTGTCGAGCAGCGCCATGAACTCGTCGGAATAACCGTTGGGATTACGCTCCACGATGATGGTGTCAATCACATGCTGTACCTCGGTCCTAACGATTTCTTTGGGCCGCAACAACAACGGGATAATCGCCAACACCACCCCTATCAAAATCGGAAGCATCCAAAGCCAACGCGTATGCCGCTCAAAGGCTTTCTTCAAGGCTTCGGCGTTGGCATAGCGGCACTCGCGGTCGACACGCGAGCACTTGGCTGCAATGTGCCTGTAGCGGTGCGGGAAAATCTCCTTCAACAGCAAACCGAAGGCATAGAGGTCAGCTCGACCGTCAATCTTCACAGCAGGTTCCTTTTGCTCGGGCGCCATGTATTTCAAGGTGCCGGCAGGCTGCTTCAACACGGCGTAGTCATCGGCATCGGAAAGGCCGAAGTCGATGATTTTCACGTTATTGCTGTTTCTGGTCACCAAAATGTTGCTCGGCTTCAAGTCGCGGTGGATGATTTGCTTGCCGTGGATGTAAACGAGGGCGTCCACCAGCTGCTCCACCACTTTTTTACGAACATTCGCCGAGGGCTTTGAAGCGAGAAACGCATCCAGAGGCACGCCATCCACATACTCCATCACGATGCATGGCCCCACCTCGGGGTTCATCTCCTTGGCGAGTATCTTCACGATGTTGGGATGGTCGAGTTGGGTGCCCAAGTCAAACTCCTTCTTCAGCAACTCGATATAGGCCTGTTGGTCGCGATATTCGGGTTTCAAGCCTTTCAGGATGAACCATTTGCCTTGTCTCTGCACCTTCACCACCTGGTTGAAACCACGTGACGATGAGGACTCGTACACCGTCATAGCATCCGTCTCGGTGATGAAACTGCCATTGATGATTCCCGAAGTGCTATTGTCGTCCATGGCCTATATTTTTCGGCAAAAGTACGAAAACTATTATAAACCGTTTGGGCTTTTCTATAAACTTCATGGGCTCATTAAAGTTATAGATTCCCAAGGGAATGGAGATATCTGGTACTAATTAGAACTGCGGCGACAGGTGGAGTTTACATAGCAAATGAACTACTTGTCGCCGCATTATACTCAAATGCCCACTCCATTCCCCTGGGGAATCTCACATTTTACAAAATGAACCAAAAAGAAACGCACGCAATACGAAAAAAGTTTGTTACTTTGCCGTTGAAAAGTCGCGAGACAGTCTCGTGTCCCGCGTCAAAAAGTCTCGCGTCAAAAAAGACACCATGCAGAAAACCAGTCCAGAAATCTCCGAACTCAAGCAGCAAATCGAGGAAAGCGTCGGGCGCAAGATGAAGACGTCCAACGACTTCACCTTCCTCAGTGGCGCCATCTGGGAGCGCACCCACGAGAACATCAGCACTTCCACGCTGAAACGGCTTTGGGGCTATGTCGACGGTCCCGACACCACACGCAACAGCACGCTTGAAATCTTGTCGAAATTCTTGGGTTTCAAGGATTGGGACGGTTTTTTGGAGTATATCGGCCAAGACAACGGCTCCGACCGTGTGACCAAACAACACATCAAGACGGATGACCTGAAGGTCGGCGACCTTGTCTCGGTTTCATGGAAACCCAACCGCCGATGCACGTTCCGCTATCTTGGCGACTACCGTTTCGTTGTGGAGCAAGCCGAAAACTCCAAGCTGAAGGTGGGTAACACTTTCCGCTGCGCACTCTTCATCCTCGGCGAGCCGCTCTACCTGAACGACCTTGTGCAGGGCGACAATCCGCCCGTGGCATTTGTGGTGGGCAACAAGGACGGGCTTTGCGAATTGACCTTGCAATAAAAACAGTAGAGACGCGATAAATCGCGTCTCTACAATGTTTTCGGAAATGAATCCATTTACAACTTCCTTGCGACTTCCTTCTCAGTATAACCTTCGATGATGTCGCCGACTTTGATGTCGTTGAAGTTCTCGATGTTCAGACCGCAGTCCATACCAGCACTGACTTCCTTCACATCGTCCTTGTAACGCTTCAAGGAGCCGAGCACGCCCGTATAGATGACGATACCGTCGCGGATGACACGGATCTTGGTGTTGCGGGTGATCTTGCCGTCCAAGACCATGCAACCGGCGATGGTGCCGACCTTGCTGATCTTGAAGGTCTCGCGGATTTCGAGGTTGCAGGTGACCACCTCCTCGATGTCGGGAGCCAACATACCTTCGATAGCAGCCTTGATTTCCTCGATGGCGGTGTAGATGATGGAGTACAGACGGATGTCAATCTTCTCATTCTCAGCCATCTTACGCGCTTGCGCGGTAGGACGCACATTGAAGCCCACGATGACGGCGTTGGATGCCGAAGCCAGCATGACGTCTGACTCGCTGATGGCACCCACCGACTTGTGGATGACATTGACCTGCACCTGCTCGGTAGAAAGCTTCAACAAGCTGTCGGCCAAAGCCTCCACGGAGCCGTCCACGTCGGCCTTGACGATGATGTTCAATTCCTTGAAATCACCGATGGCGATACGACGACCGATTTCATCCAAGGTGATGTGCGGGCTGGTGCGGCGCGTCTGCTCGCGTTGCAGCTGCTCACGACGGTTGGCGATGGCTTTCACCTCACGCTCGTCGGTCATCACGTTGAAGGCATCGCCCGGCATGGGAGCGCCATTCAAGCCCAACAACAGCACTGGCGTGGATGGGCCAGCCTCCTTGACAGGACGGTTGTGGTCGTCGAACATGGCCTTCACCTTACCGTAGGTGGTGCCGGCCAGCACCATGTCACCAATCTTCAAGGTGCCGTTTTGCACCAAGATCTTGGCCACATAGCCACGGCCTTTGTCCAAGGCGGACTCGATGACCGTACCCTTGGCGAGACGGTTCGGGTTAGCCTTTAAGTCGAGGAGCTCGGCTTCGAGCAACACCTTTTCAAGCAGTGCGTCGACGTTCAAACCGATCTTAGCAGCGATTTCCTGGTCTTGGTACTTACCGCCCCAGCTCTCGACGAGGATATTCATGTTGGCGAGTTGCTCACGAATCTTGTCGGGATTGGCAGTGGGCTTATCGATCTTATTCAATGCGAAGACGATAGGCACGCCAGCAGCCTGCGCGTGGTTGATGGCCTCAACGGTTTGGGGCATCACGCTGTCATCAGTAGCGATGACGATGATGGCCACGTCCGTAATCTTGGCACCACGGGCACGCATAGCCGTGAAGGCTTCGTGACCAGGGGTATCCAAGAAGGTAATCTTCTTGCCGCTCTCGGTAGTCACCTCGTAGGCACCGATATGCTGGGTGATACCACCAGCCTCACCAGCCACCACGTTGGTATTACGGATGTAGTCCAAGAGCTTGGTCTTACCATGGTCGACGTGACCCATGACGGTGACGACGGGAGCACGAGGCACGAGATCCTCTTCCTTATCGACTTCTTCGGTCTCTGCGATGGCTTCCTGCACATCGGCACTGACGAAGTCGACTTGGAAACCGAACTCCTCGGCCACCACGGTAAGGGCTTCTGCGTCAAGACGTTGGTTGATGGAGACAGGCATACCGAGGCTCATGCAGGTGCCGATGACCTTCACCACAGGCACGTTCATCATGGTTGCCAACTCGTTGGCGGTGACAAATTCCGTCACTTTCAGGACTTTCTTGTCCTCTTCCTGACGCATCATCTCCTCCATTATCGAGCCAGCCACTGCCTGACGTTTCTCACGGCGGTGCTTGGAGGTCTTCGACTTGCCCATAGGAGCGAGGCGCGCCAAAGTGTCCTTAATCTGCTTCGAGATTTCCTCTTCGCTCAGTTCGGGTTTCTCTTCGCGTTTGCCTTTCTTGTCCTTCTTGCTCAGCTTCGGGTTGTCTTTCTGGCCTTTCTTTCCGCCTTGGTCGGCAGGTTTCTGGCCTTTACCCTGCTTGCCGCCATCCTGTTTCTTGCCGCCCGCATTCACATTCGGTCCAGTAGGATTCTCCGACGAGCCTTCGGGCTTGCCGCCCATGATGCGCTTGCGTTTCTTTTTCTTCGAATCCTCAGGCTTGCCGCCTTTCTTCTCGACAGGCAGTTCCAAGGTGCCTAAAACAGTGGGACCCGTCAGTTTGGGAGCCTCCAACTTGATGACTCTGGGCTCTGCAGGCTTTTCTTCCTCCTTGGCAGGGGCTTCATGCTTCTTCTCCACAGGTTTCTGCTGCTGTGGTTGCTGAGGCTGTTGAGGCTTCTGCTGTTTCTTCTCAGGCTGGCCATGTTGTTTTTCAGGCTGTTTTTCAGGTTGCTTTTCGGGCTTCTTTTCCTGTTTCTTCTCCTGACGAGGTTTAGGCTCAAGGTCGATTTTCCCGAGGATATTCAGCGAAATGCCTGATGAAGGTTCTTCCTTCTTTTCGGGTTCCACTTTTTCAGGAGCTGGCTTTTCAGGCTCAGGCTCTGGCTTCGGAGTCTCTTCCTTCACAACCTCTTTTTCAGGCTCTGCAGCAGGCTTGGCTACCTTTTTCGTTGGCGACGATATTGTGGTTGAACGAATAATGACCTCATCGTGGTCCTCTTCGTCCACAGTCTTAGGCGATTGCAATGCCGAATCAACGGAAACACTACCACCCTTGAAAGAGAGGTTACCCAATTTCATGGCCTCGTTCTTCACTTCCTTCTCGCCCTGATATTCCTTCACGAGCAGCGCATACATGTCTGCCGTGAGCTTCGTGTTGGGAGAGGGATCCACCTGAAATCCCTTTTTGGCGAGGAATTCCACAATGGTGTCCTTTCCCACATTGAATTCTTTTACCGCTTTGGATAATCGAATCGTAAAATTAGTTTCTTCGGACATAGTTTCTTTCTCTTTGTTTCTCGTTTGGTGATTATTGCAATGCTTTATTCGGCATCTTGTTCAAATTCGGCCTTCAGAATGCGGAACACATCCTTGACGGTCTCAATTTCGAGGTCGGCACGGTTGGCCACCTCTTCAGGCGTGTACGACAAGACGGCCTTGGCCGTATCGCAACCCATGTGGATGAGGGAGTCGATGACCCACTGGTCGATTTCGTCGGAGAATTCTTGCAGGTCGACATCCTCTTCAGCGTTGTTGGCTTCGCTGTTGCGGTAGACGTCGATTTCATAGCCCGTCAGCTTGCCGGCAAGTTTGATGTTATAACCACCCTTACCGATGGCGAGGCTGATTTGGTCGTTCTCCATGTAGACATTGGCCATGGTATTGTCGCTGCTGATGACGATGTTCGTAATCTTGGCCGGGCTAAGGGCACGGGTGATGAGCAGCACCGGATTGGTGGTCCAGTTGATGACATCGATGTTCTCGTTGCGCAGCTCGCGGACGATGCCGTGGATACGCGTACCCTTCATACCGACGCAGGCACCGACGGGGTCAATGCGGTCGTCATAGGATTCCACTGCAATCTTGGCACGCTGGCCAGGTTCACGGACAATCTTCTTGATGGTGATGAGGCCGTCGTAGATTTCAGGCACTTCGGCTTCGAGCAGACGCTGCAAGAAAACCTCAGAAGTACGCGAAAGCGTGACCACGGGCGAGCCGTTGACGCTCTCAACGCTCTTCACGATGGCGCGAAGGGTGTCACCTTTCTTATATATGTCGCTCGGAATCTGTTCCGCCTTGGGCAGAATCAATTCAATGTTCTCGTCGTCCTGCACAACGATTTCGCGTTTCCACACGTGCATCACCTCGGCAGTGATGATTTCGCCGACCTTCTCTTTGTACTTTTGGAAGATGTTTTCCTTCTCATATTCAGAGACTTTGGTCTGGAGGTTCTGGCGCAGCGCAAGAATATCGCGGCGACCGAAGCTCTCGATACGGAGTTCTTCGTTCACTTCCTCACCCACTTCGAAGTCAGGCTCGATCTTGATGGCATCCGACAACTTAATCTGACGCAGCGGGTCGGTCAGTTCGTCGTCTTCAACGACCGTGCGGTTGTGGTAGATTTCGAAGTCGCCCTTGTCAACGTTCACGATGATGTCGATGAAGTCGTTGGTGTCGGTTTCAAACTTCTTGTTCAACATGCCTCTGAACACATCCTCGATGATGCGCATCATGGCTTCGCGGTCGATGTTCTTGAATTCCTTGAATTCCGAGAAAGTTTCTACTAATTTGTAGTTGTCCATTTTATGTTGTTGATTGTTGATTGTTTAATCGTTGATTGTTGGTTCGGGGCCTTCGACAGGCTCAGGCACCCTTGTCTTTTGTGAGAGTTAAGGTCCCTGAGCCTGTCGAAGGGCCGTTCTAAAAGATTATTGCGGGTTTGACTTCCACTTTATTGCGTTCAAAGAACAGGTTTACAGGCTCTTCAGCAGGTTTCTTCTTCGAGGACTTCTTCGGTGCAGGGGCAAATTCAACCTTTTCGGCATCGAAACTCACCAACTTACCTTGCATCTTGCCCGTCTCTTTCGTCTTCACTTCCACGTCCTTGCCCACATATTTCTGCAACTGGCGGTCCATCTTCAAGGCACCCGAAAGGCCCCACGACAACACGCTCAGCTCATAGTCTTCTACATCGCGGTCGAGTTTCTCGTTGATGTAACGGCTCAACTCGGCGCAATGGTCTATGTTGACGGCAGTGTCAGAGTCGACGTAGACCTCGATCACGTTGTTGGGCTTCACCTTCACTTCCACGAGGAAGCGGTCGCTGTTGGCGAGGGCTTCTTCGCAGAGGGTTGATACTTGTTCTTTGTTAATCATTTAAAATTCAAAGATTTAAGATTCAAAATATAAAATTCCAACTTCAAATAAAAAAACCTGTTACTCAAAGTAGCAGGTCTTTTCTTCCACCTTAAGTTGTCGAGCAAGGATTCGAACCTTGACAGGCAGAACCAAAATCTGCAGTGCTGCCATTACACCACTCGACATCATTCGTTCCCGAATGCGGCTGCAAAAGTACAACTAATTTTGTTACGCGCAAGCATTTTTTTCATTTTTTTGAAAAAAGTTATTTTTTCCCTCATTCTTTGACGACTTTGTGCACCTCAACATGGCCTTCTCCATCCATGATTCTCACAACATATACACCAGCACTGAGTCCAAACAAGTCAATGGCAGAGCTTTCTTGACACTGCACCATTTGCCCATAAAGATTCAACACTTCCACCTTTTGCAGGTTTTCGGCATCAACATACACCATTCCATGGGTCGGGTTGGGATACAGGCTAATGTTTTCGGAAAGGTTTTCTTCGGTATCGTCCCAACATTCGCCATCGGTCCAATTAAGGTTGCCCTCTTCGAAATAACACTGCAAATGAGAAAAGTAACTACCGACTAAATTAGGATCATATCGATGAGTTACGCCTGCCAGACTGCCAACGCCCTCAATCCAAGTTTCCTTTTCGTCCCCCCAGCCTTCATTGAACACAATGGCATTGCGCACCGAGCCGTCACCCATGGTCACTTCATCAATGGATTCCACCATAATATACCAAGGTTCGTCTTCATCACCTACCGAAAACCAATCACCGACTTGCAATCCAAAATCGTAATAGAGTACTTCTTCCCTGTAATATTGGAGTCCAGAGCTCCACCATCTGGCATACACTTTTTTGTTCTCCTCTCGGAGCGCTCCAACCAAACCCGAATGGTATGGGTTATCAAGTATTCCCATTAGGGTTCTGTACATCACGCCGTCCAGTTCAATGTTATCGCCAAACCAACATATATAATAGTCTGACTCCCCCCAAATGAAATCACGCCTTGTATCCCATTGCTTTTCTCCCGTTTCAGGAATCAAAGGATAGTAGTCTTTTTGTTCAGTTTGTGCAAAAATACCGTCAATCACGCAAAAGGACAAAGCCAATAATAATAAATAGGTCTTTTTCATCGTTTCAGAGATTAAAAATCATGGCAAATAAACGAAAAAAAATGAAATTCAAGGCCAAATCACGAAAAAAGGCGGAAGTGTAAACCAAAAAGCCGTATTTTTGCCATTTGGCAAAAGCCAAATTGAAGCGAAAATTCAACAAATAGTTCTTATATCATTATGACATTCAAAAGGTTAAACAACATTACAGGATGGTTGGCAGGCATCATCGCCACCATCGTGTATTTCCTCACGCTTGAACCTACCGTGAGCTGGTGGGACTGCGGCGAGTACATTTCAACGGCTTACAAACTGCAAGTGGGTCACCCCCCTGGGGCACCGCTGTTCCAGATGATTGGACGTTTCTTCACGCTCTTTGCAGGCGGCGACGTTACCAAGGTGGCCATGATGGTCAACGTGATGTCGGCCATCTGTAGCGGCCTCACCATCGTCTTCCTTTTCTGGACCATCACCCTGATGGCCCGCAAAGTGTGGATGAAGGAAGGCGAAGATGCCCCTTGGGTAAATAAAATAGGTGTGCTGCTGGCTGGCTTTGTCGGCGCAGTGGCCTACACCTTCACCGAATCGTTCTGGTTCAACGCCGTGGAAGGCGAAGTGTACGCCATGTCGTCACTTTTCACTGCCATAACTTTCTGGGCCATCCTGAAATGGGAGCAAGTGGCCGACGACCCGAAGAGCTTCCGATGGTTTATCTTCATCGCTTTCCTCATCGGTCTGTCCATCGGTGTCCACCTGCTCAACCTGTTGTGTGTGCCTGCCATCGTGTATGTGGTCTATTTCAAGAAATGGAAAAAGACCTCGGTGGGAGGCTTCGTGCTGGCTGGCGTGGTTTCGTTAGTGCTGCTGTGGTTCCTCAACATGTTCCTCGTGCCGCAAATCATCAACTTGGCCGGCAAGACGGAGCTGTTCTTCGTGAACACCCTCGGCGCACCGTTCAACCTCGGCTCCATCGTGTATTTCGCCATCATCATCGGCCTCATCATCTGGGGACTTTGGTATACGGCCAAACGCGGCAAGGTGATTTGGAACACCGCCATCCTCGCCTTCATGTTCATCTTGATTGGCTATTCCTCGTTCTTCATGCTGATTATCCGCGCCAACACCAACCCGCCCATCAACGAGAACGAACCCAAGGAAGCCCTTTCGATGCTTTCTTATATCAACCGCGACCAATATGGTAGCTGGCCCTTGCTTTACGGACCTTACTACAACGCGCCCCTCTCCGACTTCAAGGACGGCTCGCCCATCTACGTGAAAGACAAGGAAAAAGGCCGTTATGTCATCACCGACGACAACAAGCGCAGCCTGCCTGAATATCCCGACGAGATGAAGACCATCTTCCCTCGTATGTGGAGCACACAAAGAGGCGTTCACACCGATGCCTACGACAACTACCGCAAAAACGAGAAAGGCGTCGTCACTGGCACGCAGGTACGCGTCAAGAACTACCGTGGCGAAATGGTCAACGTCAACAAGCCCACCTTCGCGCAAAACCTGAAGTTCTTCATCAGCTACCAATGCAATTGGATGTATTGGCGCTATTTCATGTGGAACTTCGTGGGCCGTCAAAATGACATCGAGAGCCAAGGCGAGCTCAACCACGGCAACTGGCTCAGCGGCATCAGCTTCATCGACAATGCCCGCCTCGGCGACCAGGACAACATCCCGGCCTGTTTGCAGAATCCAGGCAGAACGACCTATTATTTCCTGCCCCTCATCCTCGGCTTGATTGGCTTGTTCTGGCTGCTCAAGAACGACCTGAAGCAAAGCTGGATCATCTTCCTGCTCTTCTTCCTGACGGGTTTGGCCATCATCATCTACCTGAACCAAACGCCCAACCAGCCTCGTGAGCGTGACTACAGCTACGCCGGCTCGTTCTACGCCTTTGCCATCTGGATTGGCTTCGGCGTCATCGCCATCATCGACTGGATCAACAAGCTGACCAAGAAACAAAGTGTGATTACCACCGTGGCCGTCGGACTGCTGTGCTTCATCGCCGTACCTTGCGTTTTGGCCTCCAACGGATGGCAAGAACACAACCGTTCGGGCAAGACCTCGGCTCGCGACTGGGCGCGAAACTACCTCGCGCAGCTGCCGCCCAACTCGGTCATCTTCACCCGTGGCGACAACGACACCTTCCCCTTGTGGTATGTGCAAGAGGTGGAAGGCTTCCGCACCGACGTGCGCGTGTGCAACTACATGCTGTCGAGCGGCTACTGGTATGTTCACCAGATGGGCCGCAAGGTGTATGAATCCGAGAAGCTTCCGCTCACGCTGACCCCGAAGGAATACGACAACGGCATCAACGAGCAGGTACCTGTGGAAGAAGAAGACTACTTCAAGGGCAAAACCGTGGAGCTGAAGCAGGTCATCGACTTCCTCCACAACCCGAAAGCGGTGAAACGCTATTCAGGTGGTTCCTACAACTACATCCCCTGCCGCAAAGTGAAGCTCACCGTCGACAAAGAAGCCTGCATCCGCAACGGTATCGTGCCCGAAAGCATGCAAGACCGCATCGTTGACGAAATCAGCTGGGAAATCCAAGACACCTACCTCTACAAGAGCGGCATCATGCTGTTGGACTTTATGGCCACCAACAACTGGGAGCGTCCCGTGTACTTCACCTCGTTCAGCGACATGGCGAAGGTGTTGGGCATCTCCAAGTATTTACACATGGAAGGCCTTGCCTACCGCTTCATCCCCGTCGAGGCCGAAGATTATTTGAAAGGCTACGGCGGCGTTTATCGCGATGGCGCCTACGAGCTGTTGGTCAACAAAGCCAACGAGGGCATCGTCAACTGGGGCAGCTTGAACCAGGAAGGCGTGGTGCCCGACCGCGAGAGTATGCGTGAGATCCAATATGCCCAGATGTCTTATTCTCGCTTGGCGCAGGCCTTTGTCAACCATGGACAGTTCGACTCTGCCGTCATCGTCATGGACAAGTTCCAGGAGTTCTTCCCCAATGAGAAGTTCCCCGCCGAAATCCGCACCTACCAGTTCCCCGAGATGTACTACGTCTGCGGCGACACCGTGAAAGGCGACGACTACATGATGAAGTTGGTCAACAACTATTCTGACAAGGTGCAGTATTACGGCAACATGAAACCGAGATTCCGTGAGTATTACAACGAGGACCTCGAGGAAGGCATGAGCTTGCTCCACCATTTCGAAAGGGTGGCCAGCAAGTACGAACGCACCGAGATGAAGAACTTGATTACCGGCAAGTTAGACAGTTTCCTCAGCAGCTATTATATGGAATGATGCAGCTGCACTAAACGAAAATCAGCGTTCGGAATTTTCCGGACGCTGATTTTTTTTGCAAACAGTTAGAGCCTTATTCCTTCACCACCTTCCTCACGCATTTCCGTCCCTCGCCATCGGTGATGTTGACGAAATAGACGCCCGCAGGCAGGTTGCTAATGTCCAACGTTAGCTGCTCGCCTTCGCCCTTGACCGTGGCAACACATTGGCCGAGGGCGTTGATGATTTGGGCGGCTTTCAAGTCTTGGCCAGTGATAGTAACTTGGCCTGTGGTGGGGTTGGGGTGAAGGGTAGTGAATATAGTTTCCTCGCTTTCTCCCACCCCCCAATCCAAGCTAGTTTGTCCCCAATGCAATGGATAGTTTGGGATGGTGCAAAATACCATTTCATGTAGCGCAATATAAATCTTATTAAAAGGCATACCTGGATTAGGTTCGCTGAAGGCATCTGTGTAAGCCCATCCATAATAGTAGTCGTTTCCACGCTTTAATCTTACGCCCCATTCATATTCATCACTATCACTAATATATCCATTTTCGTGTAGCCATAGTGAGTTGGAAGAGGAAAGAGGACTGGATTCGCCTACTCTATGAATTGTCCAATCCCAATTAGGATTAAGAGATATAAAGTCCGCATTCCAAGGCCAGCCTGACCAAGAAATCCCCAAGTCAGCCACCCCATCTCGGTTAAAGTCCATTTTCAATGTGTCCAAGACGGGTAAATTGTTTGGTCTCAATAAAGTTAAAGGAGGATCAAAATGCGTGTGTAGAAAAACAACTTGAGCCTTCACATTATTGAAGATAAACGTCAATGCAAATGTTAAGATGATAAGAATTCTATTTTTCATGACAATGATTTTTTAATTAATTTACCGTTGGTTTTTTTATTCCAAGCAATCTAGAACAATTACGCTGAAATCCTATGCGCCACACCCTTCCCATAGCTTTACTGTCCTTCTACTTTCCTTCGCTGCATGAAGCTCCAAACAATCATCCCAATACCGATGAGCACAAAAGGAATGCTAAGCCACTGCCCCATGTCGAAGGTCATGTTGCGCTCGAAGTCGACCTGCACGTTCTTCAGGAACTCGATACAAATGCGTGAGCCAAAGATGATGACGAGGAAGGTGCCGAACATGAGGCCGGGCTGCTTGTGGCCGAGGTCGCGCTTGTAGTACATCCACAAGAGGATGCCCATGGCCACGAGGCAGAAGAAAGCTTCGTAAAGACCCGTCGGATGGCAGGGCAGCCACTCACTCGGCGGGCAGGGCGCATCCCATGAGTTGCAGGCGGTGTAGTTGTCGAAGGTGCCACAAAACTGCTCCGCACCGCGCAGAAACACGAAACCCCAAGGCAAGGAAGTAGGCGTGCCGTAAATCTCATGGTTCATCACATTGCCGATGCGAATCAAGGACCCGACGAGGCACACTGCAACGACGATGCGGTCGAGAATCCAGATGTAGTTAATCCGCTGAAGGTCAGTTTTCTGTTTCTTCGTCGACTTATTATAACTGCGCGCATAAAGCCAAAGACCAATCAAAATGCCGATGGCGCCGCCGTGGCTGGCGAGACCGCCTTCCCACACCGCCAACATCTTCAACGGGTTGGAAAGGTAATACTCCGGCTCATAAAACAAGCAATGGCCGAGACGGGCTCCCACTATTGTCGACACTAACATATAAATCAGTAACTTATCCAAAGAATCTTCCGCCATCTTCTCGCGCTGATAGATGCGTTTCATGATGAAATAACCGATGAGAAAACCCACTGCCCACAGCAGGCCGTACCAACGGACAGAGAGATTCCCGATGGAAAACAGCACAGGGTCGACGTTCCAAGTGATGTAGTTTAATAACATGATATAGTCTTTTTTGAAAATCAGATGATTAAATTGATAAACGAGTCATTTGTCCTGAAATTGTTTCCATTTCTCAGGAATATGAAGATCAAAATTTGCCAATTCCAAATGAACAACATCAGGGAAAAGACACTGCTTAAACCGATTCTCATATCGGTTCAGAAAAACGGTACTATTACAAATAGAATTCAAATCCGTAGAATAATGGTTGGGCGGAAAATACACAAAAACTCGTTGTTTCGCTTCCAACGCCAATTCAACAGCTGGAATCATATCACTATCGGCAGAAACAATAATCGCCACATCACATTTCTTCTTATAGGCATCCGCGACGACTTGGGTGGCAATACGGACATCAGATTCCTTTTCCTCGTATGTGCGAATCTTATATCCACAATTCCTACACGTCATCTCCTTTCTCAAGTATTTCCCTAAAACTAATTGAAATCGAGGATTTTCCTTGTTTGCTTGAAAAAAAGCATTCTGATTCCTCTTCTTCTCTAAATCATAAGGACGTGCAGAAAAATACTTTACTGCGACTAATTCTTGATTGTCTTTCATAAACAAATCAAAGAACTTTACTATATCTAACCAATAATACTTCTTCCACCTTGCTTCTGAGCGCAAGCCATAGTAGAAGTTAAACCCGTCAATATAGACAATTACTCGTTGCTTTTCCATACCAATAAAAAATAAGCCACCTTTGTTGGAGGTGGCGGGCCGTAGTATTTTCCACCTACGGGGGATAAATGTGCTGCAAATATACAACTTTTTCCAAAGTCACAAGTGGTTTCGGGAAAAAAACTCGAAAGATGTAACTTTTTCCGCAATTCTCCGTATTACTTATAGATTTAAAGAGAAAAACTTCCTTCCGTGAACACGGAACAATACAACCAGTGCGTGGAGCAATATGCCGACAGGCTTTTCCGCTTCGCGTTTTCGAGCCTCCGCAACCGCGAGCAGGCCGAGGACGTGGTGCAGGAAAGCTTTGCCCGCGTTTGGGAGAAGCGCAAGACCGTGGACTTCGCCAAGGCGAAATCCTACCTCTTCACCACCGCCCACCACGCCATGGTTGACGAAGTCAGGCAACGGATGCAGACGAGCGACCTCAATGATATTGCGACCCTCACCGACCCCAAAGGCATCCCCTACCCTGATGTCAACGACATACTGCACAAGACCTTGGCCACCTTGCCAGAGGCACAACGCCACGCCTTGCTCTTGCGCGACTACGAGGGCTACAGCTACCAGGAAATCGGCGACATCACGGGGATGAGCGAGGCCCAGGTGAAAGTCAACATCTTTCGCGCCCGCACCGCACTGAAAAACAAACTGAAAAGCATCGACAACCTAATCGACATAGAGCCATGAACATCACTACCGACAACTACGAAGCCTACCTCATTGATTACTTAGACGGCAACCTCAACACCGACGAAACGGAGCAGCTGAAGCAATTCGTCGCTGCCCAAGGCTTGGACTGGGCCGAACTCACCGAAGGACTGCCACATCTGGAGGCCCCTCAAATCGTCTACGAAAGCAAAAACAACCTATGTCGGCGTTTCGACAGGCTCAACGACCTTAGATCCCTGAGCCCATCAACATCAAGGTCCCTGAACTTGCGGTCCCTGAGGCCTCTCGAAGGGTCGAAGGGCCGACATAAGATTGCCATTATTCCCCTCTATGTCAAAATCGCCTCGGCTGCCGCCGCCGCGGGGCTGCTGCTCACCATTAGTTTGTGGCCAGAGAAGTCGTTGCCCAAAGTGGATCCCATTGCTGAGCTGAAGCCTATCCACTCCTGCCTAACCCTCACGGAAGACCCGCTCCGCATTGTGCCGAAAAGGGCCATCCCGTTCACTGAAAGGCAAAACACTAAAAAAGAAACCCAAAGCGCGCCGACAAGAATGGAGATAGAAGCCATTGCGGCATTGCCGCCCATGAAAGCGCAAGAAATTGTGGCCTTTAAAGATGCTGGTTTTGCCCTTGCGTCCGACATCGAGTTGCTACGCTACCAATTGGAAACCGAACAAGCCCTTGCCCGACTTTCCCTTGAACCGACTATTGAAGAAGAAATGCCCACTTCGTTCATCGGGAAAGGCATTTATCGGATGACCGAGGGCCGACATGCCAGCATTGGCGACCTCATCAACGCGGGGCTTCGCATCGCCAAGAAGAAAGTCGTGAAAGCTTCCACCGATGCAGCCTTGGCCACCTATTACCGCGCCGAGGAACACCTCGAAGAAGCCAAGGAACAATGGCAGGAGAAACGAGAGGAATAATTGGGGCACGCGGAAAGAATTAGGCACGCAGAAATCGCAGAATAGTATGAAATAAGTAGCTGAGCAGAATTAGTTTACATAAAGGCAGGAGAATTTGGCCGTCAGCAGTCAGCCATCAGCAGTCAGCCATGGTGCCACCAAGCTGATAGCTGACGGCTGATTGCAGACAGCTATGAAGCTTATAATAATGCAGTTTAATTTTGAACAGTTACTTAGCAATCGCTTCACGTCACTGCGAAGAATGAAGCAGTCCAGACCAATAATTCAACTTTTGGCCTGGATTGCTTCGTCGTTCCTCCTCGCAATGACGCAAAGCGACACAAAAAGCGTCCGATAGGTTCTGCGATTTCAGCGGATTCTGCGTGAAAGATAATCTCAGCGTGAGGAAATCAGAAATTGATACTAAATCCAAAAGTAAATGGATGGACCTTTGAGTTGGGGAAGTCAAAGATGGGCAGCAAGGAATAGTTGGCGAAAAAGCCCAACATGTCATAGCCAATGCGGAACGAGGCATCCAGCTTGAACTGGTTGATACGGGCCGCGGAATAGCGCTTGATTTGTGAGCCGTCGGCGAGTTTCACCCTGTTCCATTGTGCAAAACGAAGACCACCAGTCACACCTGCATCGATAAACAAGCTACGCGTACGGATTTCCACCATCAGCGGCACTTGCAAAAACAAGGCACCGTATTTGCTGGTTTTCACAATCTTATCCGTATCAATAGGCACAAGCGTGTACACCACATTGTCAGGGTCGAATTCGATGGTGACATCGTTATTCCAGCTGAAGTTGTTCCAACCGATACCAACACCCGTAAACAAGCCCGCCGTGTGTTTTCTGTTGAAAGCGACACCCACATCAGCGATATTGAAACCGAAATACCAGCTACGCAACGGCTTGATTTCCATGCCTTGTGCACCATTATTCATGTTCGTGACATCTGCCGGCGTGTTGAACAGCATATTCAAACCTGCCTCGAAGCCGTTCCAATTGGCATCGAAAAGGAGACTCCTTTTCTGTGTATTCTTCTCCCGATAGCTTTTTTGGTGAATGACGCCATTTGACTTGTTAGCCCAAACTTCGCCAGAACCCGTCGCATTGAGGTCGGACTCGGCATAACGCAGTTGGGGAATATGCAAGTCGCCCGAACCCGTGATTTTACCATAGATTACCTTGCATTGCCCTGCAAGCGTGACATCACCAGAGCCTAACATTTCGACGCGGATGGTGTCATAATCCACATTCAGCGAAAGGTCGCCAGAGCCCAGCACAAATATCTTAAGATTACGACCTTTGAGAGTATTTTTCCCCTTCCCATCGCCCGACGAGCGCAAGATGACCTCGTCGAGTTCCTGAATGGCAACATCATAATCACTTGAACCTGAAAGAATCAGCGTGCCATTAGTCACATAATGATGGGAAGTCTCTTTGTTGCCGCGACGCAGCGAAAAGCCGTCTTGCACTTGTTCGATGCGCACGTCGCCCGAGCCTTCAACCTGGATGGCATGAACTTGGGAATCATCTTTCTTCGAAGGCTGATTGTTGTACGGTTTCTCAAACTGTTTCTCGAACTGTTTCTCAAACTCTGCACCCCACTGCTCCATTTTGCGGCCCCATTCTTCCATTTCCTTGCCCCATTGCTCCATGTCACGTTCAAAATTCTTCCAGTCCACGGAATCAGGGAGGCGTTGAAGGTTAGTGCCCAACTCGCGCATGATCTCATTAAATTGGGACATATCGGGCGTAACGACTTGGATGGTGGTGTCAACCTTTACTGGAACCGTAATCGTGTCTTGTGCCTTCACGCTTCCGAAAGCCAGCAGCAACAAGGCTGCAAAAAATAATCTTGTTTTCATTTTTATTGAGGTTTAAGTTGTTAATCGTGTTACAAGTTATTGACGGAGGACGCAGGACGTGGGACTTAGGACGTGGGACTTAGGACTTAAGACTTAAGACTTAGGACTTAAGACTTGGGACTTTGTCCTCTGTCTTCTGTCTTCCGTCATCCGTCCTCCGTCCTCTGTCTTCCGTCAACACCCGTAATACGGAGAAACCACAAAAAAGTTACAGGCTTCACTCAAAAAAAGCGGAAAAATAGCATTTACGCTCGGCGGTGAGGGTGTCGCCTTCGGTCAGTTCAAGCTTTACGTAAACCTTCTGCAAGTCCATTTTAGACAGACATTCGCTTAGGCCTTCCACGACAAATTTCCTATTCTCGTTGGCCTCCAACTCAACTTTCATTTCTTGTTCAAACAGCGGGCTGTCTTCAAGGTTGCACACCGTGACGGACAATGTTCCGTCGATGTTGCGCAGCAGGTCGGAAGTGACGAAAACCCCATAGTCTTTCTTGTCGAGCGAGAGCAAAACCGGCGCATAAAGCGTCTTCAGCCGCTCTTGCAGCACCTTGGGATGGCCATAATAGTCGATGGACGACCACGAAGTCACAGGCCAGGCATCGTTGAGTTGCCAATAAAGCGTGCCCATATTGTAAGGCTTCGCCGTGCGGTGCGCTTCAATGGCGATTTCCATGCCGTAGGCTTGCGAGAGTTGGCTCAGATGTACATATTCCTCAAAATCCTTGGGTTGCACATCGGGGTAATACCGTTGGATGAAGTCATCGATTTGTCGTGTGCCACGGGCATGTTTTTGGTGCGCGGCAATCACTTCGGCATCCTTGCTCAACTCCTCGCCTTCTGCTATTTTCAGCAAAGTCGAATAATCGGGATAGCTTTGGTAGCCGTATTCGCTGTTGAAGCGACCCACCTTCTCACGATAGACCTCGTATGGCTGCTCGCCCCACCAAACACCCCAATAATGCACATCGCCTTCCGTCAGGCTTTCGGGACGGCCCCAACCTTTCGAGGGCGAACTAGGCCAATAGGGTCGTGTGCCGTCGAATTGCGCAACGGCTTGAGGCAGAATGTTTTCAAACAATTTGTCATAGCCTGCTTTGATGGCTTTGTCGTCTTCCTCGCTCCAGCCTAAAGACTGCTGCCAGCCCCAGTTGTAGTAGCCCTCCGAAATCTCGTTGCCGCCACACCACAAGGCCAACGACGGATGCGAAGCCAAGCGTTTCACCTGCTCCTCCGCCTCAATTCTTGCGTTTTCGAGGAAAGCCTCATCGTAGGGATACATCGTGCCGGCATACATGAAGTCCTCCCAAACCAAAATGCCATATTTGTCGCAAAGCGTGAAAAAGTCGTCGGAAGGATAGATGCCGCCGCCCCACACGCGCAACATATTGAAATGAGCGTCTTTGACTTGCTCCAAGAGTTGAATCGTATAGTCAACATCATTCCAGGTCTCAATCATCTCCTCGGGAATGTAGTTGGCGCCTTTGGCATAGAATGGCACGCCGTTCACCTTAAAATAGAACGCCCGCCCGATGCTGTCAGGCTCATCCACCATCTCGAAGGTTTTAATACCAGACCTTATTTTCTTGAAATCCAAAATCTTATCCCCGTCTTTTAGGAGAACATCAATGACATAAAGCGGTTGTTCGCCCATCTCGTTGGGCCACCACAATTCTGGATTTACTATTTCAAAGTTCAGGTTTTCATTTAGGCTACCGCCTTTAAAGTGTATGGTTTTCTGACTGTTTTTCTCACCATTGACATAGATTTCCGCCACATAATTTCCTTCAGCCTTACTTTCCACATCAAGGTACAAACGCATCGTAGCCTTCTCGTTATCAATGTTTTCCGTGACAATATATGCGTTTCGTAATTTCGCATCCGACCAACCGATCAATTCCACCCGTTTCCAAATGCCCACGTTCTTGTACTTCGGTGCCCAGTCCCAGCCATGCTGGTAAGGTGCTTTGCGCGAGACGGCATATTTCTCGGGCAATCGAGGCTGATGTTGCTCATACAAAGCCAGTTGTGTGCTGTCATAACGAAGGAAATGCACTTCCAAAAGGTTGTCTTTCTTTTTCAGCAAGTCTTTCACCTCGTGTTTCCAAACGCGGAATTGGTTGTCAGCAAAGAAGAGTTTTTCGCCGTTCAATTTCACTTCGGCGTATGTATCAATGCCTTCAAATTTCAATTCAACATTCTCTTTTCCAAGCAAATCCCTATCCGCATCGAAACGCAAGGTGTAGTCCCAAGGATGGTCGGAGATCCAAAGCAATTGGTTTTCCACCGTGCCGAGATAGGGATGAGGTATCACGCCGTTGTCATAGAGGCTCTGCTGCACCACCGAGGGCACATCGACCTGCATATTAATATCTAAGGTATCGCCCGTGAGCGTCCAGCCTTGGTTGAGGAGTTGCGCAACGACGTTGGGCTTTTCGACTTGTTGACACGCTGTAAAAGCGATTATCAGGAGAATAAAAGGAAGTAGTTTTTTCATTTTGAGTTTTTTTTGGCACGCAGAATGCGCAGAATTTTATGAACCTACCGGACGCCTATTATTCGTCGCTTCGCGCTTCTGCGTATTCTGCGTATTCTGCGTGAGATAAATAATCCTGCGTGAGACAATCAGAACGGGTTCAGCATTTTTTCCATTTCATAAATCAAGTCCTTGTTCGACTCCGTCCAGACCATCGTCGCGCCGGTCGCGTCTTTTTGGTTAGGATAGAGTTTCTCATTGAAGCGTGGCACCCAATGGCCTAACGAGGCGTGACAATGCACCGCGCCCGTCATGTCGAGGATCTCCTTCACGTTGCCGAGGTTGATGCCGCCACCAGGCATGATGCCGATTTTATCGCCATAGCGCAACTGCATCTCGGCAATCATCGGGACGCCTTCCAAGGCTGTGGGCTTGCCGCCCGAAGTCAGGATTTTGTCGAAGCCGAGTTCTATCAGTTGTTCAACCGCCTCGAAAGGCTTCACACAGGCATCGATGGCGCGGTGGAAGGTGAATTTCAGTCCCTCGCCTGCTCCCATCAAGGCCTTAAGGGTTTCAACGTCAAGTTCTCCCTTGTCGTTCAAGGCCCCGATAACAACACCCTCGAAGCTAAGTTTTTTGCAGAGCATGATGTCGGTTTTCATCATCTCAACTTCTTCATCATCGTAGATGTAGTTGCCCGGTCGCGGACGGATGAGCACACGCATCGGGATAAATGAAATGTCGATGGCTTTGGCCAAAGTGCCGAATGAAGGCGTCACGCCGCCCACTTCGAGGCATTCACACAACTCCACGCACTGGGCGCAGCCGTCCATCGCGTTCTGCAACGACTTGATGCCGTTGGCACAGATTTCCAATCTTATCATAGTTGTCAAATTTTGGGGCAAAGATATTGATTTTGTTGAAGTGTTGATTGTTTAATTGTTTAATTGTTGGCGGAAAAGGTCTCAATTTATGAAAAAACACTATTTTTGCGGAGTAAAAAGACAAAAAACCATGTCAGAGAAAGAAATCAACGCCTATCGCTTGACTTCGTTGGAAGAGCCAACGGACGAGATGTTAGCGTATATCATGCGGGAAGTGGCGGAGGAAGCAAAACAAAGCAACGAAGAGGCCTTGGAAAAGTTTTTCGATGAAATCAGCCTGATGTATCAACAACAATACGGCAACAACTAATGCGCACGGAGGGCAGAAAACCGGTTTTAATTGTAATTGCTGGTCCCAACGGAAGTGGAAAAACTTCAGTAACCAGCAAAATCCTTCAACATGAATGGATGGAAGATTCGGTATACATTAATCCCGACATTGTTGCTCAAGAAAAATTCGGCGATTGGAACTCGATGGATGCCATTAAAAAAGCAGTGGTCTATTGCGAAGAATGGCGAGAAAAGTGCTTGACTGAACGGAAGAGCCTAATTTTTGAAACGGTTTTATCTGCCAAAGACAAAATCGATTACATTGAAAGGGCAAAAAAGATAGGTTTCTTCGTCAGGTTGTTTTTCGTCTGCACAAAATCACCTGCCATCAACGCCTCACGCATTGCCCAACGGGTGATGAAAGGTGGACACGATGTTCCGATTACAAAGGTTATCTCGCGTTATCAAAAGTCCATCCTCAACTGCAAGTACATTGCAACCAAGGTTGACCGTACCTATTTATATGACAACTCTGTTGATGATGCCGAGCAGCAATTGCTCATTAGACTCTCTGACGGCATCATTGTGAAAAGATATGTGGAGCAACTGCCCGAATGGGCGAGACAGATAATTGAATAACATTATTATAACAAACTATAAACCAATAAAATAAAAATAATAAAGTATACATCCTAACATAACCCCTGAGCTTTACGCTCTTGTTCTCTGTCTGTAAAATCTGGTAAATTTAGCAACGGGAATAAGTAGCGGAAAGTTTGCGTTTGGCGCAAACTTTTTCGTGCTTATTAGTTGCAACGGTTTACCAGAGCCTTCAGACATAATAAGCAAACAAACGAAAGGTGAGCGCCTTTCTTCATGGCTTGCTGGCAAGAGCGGAAATCCTCCCCCAAATCGCCAACTACCATGAAAATGAAAACGACACCATCCCCAACCGATTTCCATTTAGGCCTGCTTCTCAAAGCCGAACTTGCCCGACAAGGCCGCACTGCCACCTGGCTGGCCAAGCAAGTACACTGTACTCCCGAAAACATCTACAAAACCTACCGCCAACAATGGATTCCCATGCCTTTGCTCTTCGAGATTTGCAAGGCTTTGGATTATGATTTCTTCAAGGAGTGTTCTGCATATTTGGAAGCGGAAAAAACGAAATAAAAATTGTGTTTTTCCGATAGTATTTTTCAGTTTTTATGATAAAATAAGTTAGCATATAAACGCTAACAACAAGGGGATAATTCCTAAATTTGCTTTTGATTATTTTTAACCAAAACCGAAGTGCCGAATGGGATATAACACGGCCTAAATAATATGAAGAAAAACAACAAATCGTATGCAGCACCAAAGACTGAGATAATTGAAATCCAACCGGTTTCCATCTTGATGAGTTCCGGTGGTGGCGGAGGACCAGTCTCCTCGGGTGGGGGCACATGGCGTGGTGGAGCTGTGCAATATGAAACCACCTGGTGGAATGTAGGCTAATCTGCAATCTAATCTAATCTAATCAAATCAAATTCAAATATTAATAATTTAAATAAAAAAGAACAAACAATGAAAAAAGTTATCAGATGCCTTTGCATGATAGCATTGGTGGCCTTGACTATCACCTCATGCAAGAAAAATGAGACAAAAACCACTTTCACAGCTAGAACCCAAAAGCTGGTATATGAAGGAGAAACAAATAGGGCATTTATCGGCGACGACGAATATGTGCATTTTGAAACCGGCGATGTTTGCATGGTTTACAATATAAACAATACAAACCCCTCGCGAAGCCATTGCGCCACCTATGAGGCTCTTGAAACCGGCAGTGTCGTGACATTCCAAAACTGTGGTTTGGGAGAAATTGCTGGCGAAAAGATGGATGCTTTCTTTGCCTACTACCCTGGCGGTTATGGTAAAATGTGGACCGAACTCGGCCAAGGTGAAAACAAGACCAAATTCACTATTGATCCTGAGCAGGATTATCGCTTGGATGCGACTTCCGGACAACTCTTAACTCCTCTACACGACTTCCCCATGTTTGCTAAAGTGGATAATGTCGCGCAGCTGGGTGATGCCGATTTCGACTTTATGAATATCTTTGGAGTTTTACAATTACAGTTGTTTGATCCAAACGGGCCCACAGTAGTAAAAAAGATTGAAATTACCGACAACACTTTTGCCCTTACCGGCCAGGTGGAAGTGAACATCCCTGCTTTTGGCAACAACTATGATGAATTTATCTCAGCCGTCGACAACTACAATAGTAATCCCAACCAATGGAATGCGTGGAAAAACAGCGTAGGTCTGAACATGACTAACCAAGGTAACACAATCACCTTGAACCTGCCTGAAGAAGGTGTGCAGATTGGTACAACTCAAGCCACTTCCACTTCTTTCGAAATCGTGTTGCGTCCTCTGGCTTTAAGCCAAGGTTGCAGCATCAAATTGTCTTTTGCTGACGGATCTTCTAAAACTATTGATTTAGTTTATAACTATATGATAAAACCCAATTTCGTCAGGCCCCTCGGTTTCAATCTTGCCAATTTTTAATACTTGTTATTACGAGGGATTTATTTTACAAGATTACAAATTATTCCAAAACGAGGGCAGCATTATACAATGCCCTCGTTTTTGTTTTTTAAAACGGAACAAATCATCGCGCACATTGAGGGAGGAACGATTGAAAAAGGGATAGCTTTCAATAATAAGAAGTCTAAATACTAACTGATAATTATCGTACTTTTACAACATATTAAGGATAGAAGCCTTATTGAGTAAGTAGATGAGCAGAATTAGTTTACCTATAGGGACGATGACTTGTGACTATGACAATGACCACCTCAACCAAGAACTGAAATTTCAGCATTTCTGTGAAAGCGGTCATAGTCATTGTCAATGGTCATAGTCAATAAGTCCAGCGTCAAAAAAGTGTAGTTTAATTTTGAACAGTTACTAACCGAAAAACATTGCATTTTTGCAGTAACTTTCGAACAATAGACTGCCATAACCAAAATTTGTTGTAATTTTACAATAAATATCGCGTAGAATTGTTTTAGAACTATGAAGACCAGGCTCCTTATCATTATCCTTTATCTTTTTACTCTGGGCGCCTTTGCGCAAAACACCCATATCCTTCCTATCCCTCAGCAAGTCAAAACCCAAGAGGGCCATTTTGTTTGGGATGAGAATGTCGTCCTTACCTACGATGCCACCGATACCGAAATCAGCCAAATCGTCGCGATGTGGCGCAGCGACTTGGACCAAATCACTGGCAAGATGGTGCTATTCTCACGTGGTGCTATCAAAGGCAAGCATTACATTGAACTCGTCAAGACCGACCATCTCGGCGTGAGCGAAAACGAAGACCAAGCCTACAAACTGACCATCCGCAAAAACAACATCCGTTTGGAAGCCACTTCCGCCACGGGACTTTTCTATGGCGCGCAAAGCCTGAAACAGCTTTACCGTTATTCCTTTTTGCAAAACAAAGGCGAAATTATCATCCCTTGCATGACCATCACCGACTGGCCCAACTTCAAGATTCGCGCCTGGCAGGACGACATCAGCCGCGGTCCCATTGTCAGCATGGATTATCTGAAACGCCTCATCCCTCAGATGGCCGAGTGCAAGCTCAATGCGTTCTCGCTCTATACCGAGCACACCTTCAAGACCAAATGTCACCCCGACATTGCCCCCACCGATGCCTTCACTGCCGAGGAAATCAAGGAGTTGGAGGACTTTTGCAGGCCGTTTCACATCCAAATCATCGGCAACCAGCAATGTTTCGGGCATTTCGAGGAAATTTTGTGCAATCCGTTCTACAGCCATTTGGCCGACACAAAATGGAACCTCAACCCTGCCAAGGAAGAGACCTACCAATTCCTCGAAGACCATCTCCGCGAGGTGGCAAGAGCCTATAAATCACCCTATTTCAACATCAACTGCGACGAAACCGAGAGCCTTGGCCAAGGCTATGCCAAAGCATACGTCGATTCCATTGGAGCGGAAAAGGTTTATTACCAGCACATTAATCGCGTCAATCGGATGTTGCGCCCCTACCGTAAGCGCGTGATGATGTGGGGCGACATTGCCGACCAGCATCCCGAAATCCTTGACAATCTGGACGATGACCTTTTCCTCATCGCGTGGAGTTATGTGGGTATCGACAGCTTCGACGAATTCTTGGAACCATACGTCAAATCGGGACGCAATTTCTTTGTCGCGCCAGGTGTCAGTCTCTCCGAAAGGGTTTGGCCCAAACATTATGAGTTTAAGGCTAACATCACTAATTTGTGTCGCGACGGCTACAAAAACGGCGCCCTCGGTGTCATCAACACCTGCTGGGACGACTTCGGCGAGTCGCTGACCAACTGCGCGTTATATGGCTTGGCCTTAGGTGCCGAAACAAGTTGGAATCCTACTACAACGCAAGAGCGCAACACCGAAGCCAATTTCACGCTTCATTTCTTAGGCAGCCTTTCCGACGAAATCTGCCAACATCTTGACGAACTCTCGGAATGGACGAAAATCGACGGCATCGGCAAGTTCACCGCCATGACCGAAACCATGGTTCCCTTCTACCCTGCCCTCGTCAGCGACTCCATCAAGGCCTTGAACCAAAGGGCTTTTGTAGCCTTGTCCGCATTGGAAAAGACCTTAGCCAATGACAAAAAACAGGTGAAGCGAAACACCGAATTGCTTGACAACGCCCTTTATGCCGTACATCGCATGATATGGTGTGCCAAGCGCAACATGACCCGTTGCCAGCTTTACCGCACTTACAACAGTCCAAGCGAAACAAACATAGCCGAAAGCAGACGAATGATTGACGAGCTGATTCCTACGCTTCATGACCTGAAAAACGAGTACGTCAAAGTGTGGAATTATGAATGCCGTCCATATTGGTTGGATGTCAATATGAAGAAATATGACGACATCGCCATTGAATTGCAACGACTTGAATATCTTCCCTTTATTGAGCCTACTATCAATGAAAATGGCGATGCAGCCGTTGTGCTAAAAACCATTTTCAGCAACAAGGAAATATACTATACACTTGATGGAAAAGAAGTTACGACAAACGATTCCGTCTATCAAAGCCCCATTGTTTTGGAGCGACCTTGTCTTGTGAAAGCGGCTTGTTTCAATGCTTTGGGTGAACCTGTTTGCGCTGAGCGTTATTTTAGCTACCACAAAGGTATGGGCAAACTGAAGCAACTCAACAGTCCCGCTGGCAATTATCGCCCCGAATATTCCGGCGGCGGCGACAACGCCCTTCTTGATGGCACCCTTGGCAGCGACGACTACAAGGACGGCCATTGGCAAGGTTTCTACGGCATCGATGCCGACATTGAAATCGACTTGGGCACTTGGACAAAGGTCAACGCGCTGAATATCGGTTTTTTGGTTAACGCCCACGACTGGATTTTGCGGCCCAACGAGGTTGAAATTTACACCTCCAGCGACGGCAGGAACTACAAGCCTTTTAAAACTTTCTCCCTTACTACCGAGATACCGCTGACGGGCAACCACACCTTCCGCGAGCGTTTTGAAACGCCCAATCTTTCAACACGTTACCTTCGTATTGTTGTGAAAAATCCAGGGATATTACCTGAAGGTTTGCCAGGCAGCGGTTACGATTCTTGGATTTTCATGGATGAGATAATGGTGGAATGATTAATCCCCCACTTTGCTGTAGTTGATTCCCACCGAATACGGCTGTCTTTCCGTTTCTGCACTCATCAGCTCCACTTCCAACTCACTTCTTTCCTTGATCAGACTCTTTAGTGAAAGCTTTTCTGTACGGGCCTCACCTTCAGCCAAATCAGCAAGAGAATACCATTGCTCAGCAAGCAATATGTTAGGCACACCTTTCACCACGACCCGAATATGCGCCATGACTTCGGTCACCTTACCGGGGCCTAAGTTATGCAAGTCAAGTTCCAAATCACAATCTGCCTCTTTATAAAAAGCCGTCGGTTGTGACTCGAACCTCACCCCTTTCAACAGTAGGCTCGGAGTGGTATCAATTGGAACTGCTTTCACCTTAGGGTAATGAAAGTCTTTCGGAATCTCGCCTATCTGCCAATTAGGCATGGTCGTCTCCAAATAGTAGTACTTTTTCCCTCTGAAAAGCATACCGCGACTTGCATCGACCCCATCACAACACACGCCGACAGCCATGTGATTAGGCATGACCAACAGGATAAAATCACTATTCATTTCGTAGAGCAATGCGGCCAGCAATGCCACCTTATCCTCACAATCCCCACATCCATCCACCAGAGTTTCAATGGGATAGCGCAGATATTCATCCACTCCCTTCGAAGCGGAATCGTAAACATAAGGCAAAGATTGCACGAAGGACAGAGCCAACTCTATTTGTTCCTTTTCCGTTTCCACATTGCCAGTGAATTCGTCAGCCAAAGCCTGTATGATAGGACGGTCGTGTTCCGACAACACGAAACCGAAATAATTCGGCTGCCTCTCACCCTCATTGAACTGATAAATGTAGGCCAAATGCTCTCTTTCGTAGCAGTAATAATCATACAAATCCGTGCTAATGTTTAAGGCAACGGAACACTGCCTCCCATTGCATATCCAAGAATGTTCCACTTCATAAAAACCATCTTGTTCCACAACGGAATGAGCCGAGGCGAAAAGGCTAATAAAGGTCCATATTATTATAAGGTGCAAACGGGTTCGCATGAAATCGAGGTTTTCTATTGGAACGCAAAAACCGTGCTAATTATTGCCTATGGCTAATAGCCTATGACCCATGGCTGCCCGAGGTAAGGGCAATCCATGGGCCATAAGCCATAGGCTATAGTTACTTACCCCAATAATGGAAATCCTTCAGTTCTTTAAGCAGTTCACCGACTGCGGCTTCGAGCTGTTCATCAACGCCTTCGGCCATCTTCTCGGGCGTATTGCGCACCTTGAAATCAGGTTCCAACTGCGTATTTTCCAGCCAGTTGCCTTGCTCGGTGCGATAGCCCACAACGGGCAAGCCGAAGTACATCGATGGGTCTTGCAGGGTCTCCCAAGTCACGCTCGACATGGTTCCAGGCACAGGCATTCCAACGAGGCTACCCATGTTTTTGTGCTTATAAACCCACGGAGTGCCATGGGCATTGCTGTAGTTGGCCTCACCGATAATCATGATGGATGGCTTATTGTAACGCCGCGAAGGCATCACACAGGCCACGCTGTCGTGGATGACTTGTTCCAAATATTTCTCACCGCTAAACAGGATTTCGATGTCCTCATGCAGACGACCACCGCCGTTGAAGCGCGTGTCGATGACAATGCCGTCGCAGAGGTTGTACTTGCCGAGAATCTGGGAATACACGTCACGATAGCTGGCGTCGCCCATGCTCTTGATATGGACATAGCCCAAGCGGCCATTCGACAACCGCTTCACAGTCTCTTCGTTGTGTTTCACCCAACGATTGTAAAGCAACTCATTCATCGCGCCATGGCTGATGGGTTTCACGGTTTCTTCCCAAGTCTTACCACCATCTTTGAGGGTTACCAAGACCGTCTTTCCGCGCTTGTTGTTAAGCAAAGGATAATAGTCCATGCCTTTGGTAATTTCCACGCCGTCAATCTTTTCGATAATGCAACCCGCCTTCACTTTCGACTTACCTTTATCGAACGGACCGCCTTCCACTACCTCGGCAATCTTCAAGCCATCACCTTTGTAGTCGAGGTCCAAAAGCACGCCAAACTCAGCTGTGGCATCACCGTCGCGACCTGAGGGACGATAGCCTGAACCCGTGTGCGACACATTCAGTTCACCCAAAATCTCGCTCAGCATCTCGGTGAAATCATAGTTGTTGTTGATATGCGCCAAGAAAGGCTGATAGGCGTTCTTCATCAACTCGAGATCGACGCCATGATGGTCTTTCATGAAGAAACGTTTCTCGATTTGCAGGAAAACATGGTTGAACATGTATTCGCGCTCCTCGGCGAGGTTGAGTTGCATGGTGGCATCATATTTAATCGATGTCGACTTGCCACCTTTGTCAAGTTTCTGCAAGTTATTGCCTGAAAGCACAAAAAGGTTGTCGCCCTTCATCCTCAGCTGGGCACCGCCTTGTCCCAACTTCTTCGTAATCTTCATCGACTTTTCGCGCACATCCATCTCCCAAAGGTCGTAACCCTTTTCAAACGAGGTCATAAAATAAAGTTTCTCGCCGTCGTTAGTGAGGGCCATTCCGCTCAAGTTCGACGACATTGGCGTCAGACGGATGATGCGGTCCTGCAAATGTTCCAGATCCACCTCTATCTTTTTGGTCTCCTTATCTTTTGAGGTCCCTGAGCCTGTCGAAGGATCGTCCTTTTTTTCATCCTTCTTGCCCTTTTTCTTATCCTTGCCTTCATCCTTAGGCTCCTCTTTCGGCTTATCCTTTCCACCTTTTTCAGTCTCCTTCAGCAAAGCGTATTCCTCTTTGTTAAGGCGGAACTTATCATAAGCATCTTGGTTTAGGAATGCAATGAAAGCATCGTTTTGGCTACCCCAGGAGGCGTGCGAACGCATACCATAACGATTTGAACGATAGATAATTGCATTACCATCTAACACCCATTGCGGACTGCCGTCGATATAAGCGCTCTCAGTGATGTTGTATATCGTTTTCGAGCCGTCAGCTTTCACGATGCCAATGTCGGAATAAGGGTCGCGCATGTTGGTTATGAGGGTCAGGGCGAACCATTGTCCGTCGGGGGACCATTCGTATGAGAAGCCATAGTCGTCGGTTTCATAATGTTGTCGGCCATCAGTAATCTGTCGCACTTCCTTTGATGCCACGTTATAGACTTTCAGCACGCTACGGTTTTCGATGAAAGCGATTTCCTTACCGTCGGGCGAATAAGACGGGGCAATACGTTCAATACCATCGTTGTCAAATAAGGGTTTTTCTTCCACCAAAGTGGCGTAGGCAAAGTTGTAGTCTTCCTTGCGCTCAATGGTGGCTTGATAGAGGTTCCAGTAGCCATCGCGTTCCGAGGCATAAACAATAGTGCGTCCATCTTTCGAGAACGATGGATTACGCTCGGCTTGGGCGGTGTGCGTGATTTGCTTGGTGGTGGCATATTCGTCCACACCCGTCACAAAGAGCTCGCCGCGCGAAATGAAGGCAATCAACTTGCCATCATCGCTCAGCGCAAAGTCGCCGATGCCTCTGAAATCCTCTTTCACCTTTTGGTCGGTTGCCTGGTCGTTGACGATTTCAACATTTACCTTTTGCGGTTCACTACCAATGCGTTGCGTATAGATTTCGCCCATGTAGCCGTAGCACAACAAGCCGTCGTTGGCCACACTCAGGAAACGTACAGGATGGGTAGTGAAATGCGTCACTGCCTCCACTTGCTCCATGTTCTTTGCAGGAGCCTTATAGACGTTGAAGCTGCCGTTGTTGCGCTCGCTCAAGAACACGACATCCTGATAGCCAGGCAAATATCTTGGGTCACGGTCCTCGCCGACATTGGAGGTCAGCATGGTGTGAGTTTTTTTCTTGGCATTGTAATACACCACATCGCGGGCCACGGACGAGGTGTGGTGCTTGCGCCATTTGTCCTCACTGCCTTTGCGGTCGTAGTAGAGGAACGACTTGCCATCCTTGTCGAACGACATGCTACACACGGGCACAGCCACCACCTGCTCGGGGCGACCGCCTTCGGTGCTCACCTTATATAATTCGGTAATCCAACCCGAGGCAAACTGCACGTTCTCAGCCGATTTCTGAATTTGGGCAGTGAAGTAAATCTCCTTTCCGTCGGGTGAAAAGGCCAAAGGAATTTCCGTGGCTGAATTGGTCGTAACACGTTGGGCCACACCGCCTTCTGCTGCAACGATATAGACATCGAAATTGCCGTTGCGGTCGGTGCTAAAGGCGATTTGTTTGCCGTCGGGCGACCATACCGGGTCGCCGTCGTATGCAGCGTTCGTGGTGATTTGCAAGGCTTTACCGCCTTTGGAGTCGACCACGTACACGTCGCCTTTATAACAAAAGGCAATCTTATCGCCTCGGGGCGAAATCACATTGTGGCGCAGCCACAGCGGTTGGGCCGAGAGATTCAAGCCTGCCGCCAATAGGATAAAAAGAAATAGGTTTTTCATAGTAATTATCATTTAATTTATTGATTATTATTTATTTCACTCTAAACCCAAACACCGATTCGCCTTCCAAAAAAAGCTCCAACCTATCCCCGACATGCACCTCTCCCACGCCTTGCGGCGTGCCAGTAAAGACAATGTCGCCCTCGTTCAAAGTAACAAACTGCGAGACATGGGAAATGATTCTGTCAAAGCTGAAAATCATGTCACGGCTATGGCCTTGCTGCACCCATTCACCATTGAGTTTCACGCCAAAGGCGATGTCATCAGCACATTTCAATTCGCTGATTTTCTTGAATTTTCCAATCGGAGCCGAATAATCGAACGCCTTGGCGATTTCCCAGGGATGGCCTTTGGCCTTGCATCGGCTTTGAAGGTCACGGGCGGTGAAGTCAATGCCCACGGTGATGGCATCGTAATACTCTGAGGCCTTTTCCTCGTCAATCGCTTTCGCCGTCTTGCAGATGTGCAACACCAATTCCGTCTCGTAATGCACTTCTTTGCTGAAGTCGGGATAAGGGAAAGGTTCGCCTTCAGGAAGCAATGCCGTCTCGGGCTTCATGAAAAACATGGGCTCAGTGGGCAAAGCATTGTCCAACTCCTTGACATGCGCTAAATAATTACGTCCTATACAGATGATTTTCATCGTTTTACATTTTTTCCACCCATGCGCAACTTAATAGCCGTCACCACCTTTTTAGTATAGCGCGGGAAGTCGTTTTTCATAATCCAGTCGTAATATGGCGGTTCGATGCGGAACACATCCTCCACACGCTTGCCCTTGTGCTTGCCGAACATGAAAACCTCCTTGCCTTCATCATCAAAGATAATTTGCCCCGAGAGGTCGGCATTCTTGTGATGCGCCGAAAACTCGGAGAGTTGCTTCATGTCATTGATTGGGCCCTGCGATTTATTTCCTTTACCATCCTCGTAATCAACACCTTGATACTTATCGAGCATGGCACGGAGCACATCGTAGGTGGCTTTGGTGTCAGCCATGGCGCCATGAGCGCCTTCCAACTCGGCGTGGCAGAAGTAGCGATAGGCGCTCTTCAAGTTACGCGGTTCCATCTTCATATAGATATTCATCACATCGATGAAGTCGCGGTCTTTGAGGTCAAAATCATAGTCCACACGAAGGAACTCCTCCACCAACATCGGAAGGTCAAACTTCAAAATATTGTAGCCCGCCAAGTCGGCATTGCCGATAAATAAGGCGATTTCCTTGGCTTTTTCGCGGAAGGTAGGTTTGTCGGCCACCATTTCGTCGGTATATCCATGCACCGAAATGGACTCAGCGGAGATGGGCATCTCTGGATTGAGTAGCCAAACACGTTGTTCTTCTTCACCGTTCACATTGATTTTCAACACGCTCATCTCAACGATGCGGTCGTGTGAGGGATTCAAGCCCGTCGTTTCCAAATCGAAAAAAGCGATGGGGCGTTTCAGATTCAGTTCCATTGGATTCGTGATTTTGAGTGCAAAAATAATACATAAAAAGCACCACTATCCAATTTTTTCCTATTTTTGCCACACTTTTCAAACACAAAAGAACTATTAGAAAGTATCAAATTATTGAAAGACATGATGGAAGAAAACGAAATGAAAGAAAAAGAAGAGTTGTTCTCGAAGGCGGTGAAAGCAGGAAAGAGAACCTATTTCTTTGATGTGAAATCCACGAAAAACGACGAAAAGTACATTACCATAACCGAAAGCAAGCGCCGTTTTGACGAAGGTCTGCAACGCTTCTTCTACGAGAAGCACAAGATTTTCCTCTACAAGGAAGACTTCGAAAAGGTTTCCAAAGGCCTCAACGATGCCATCAATTACATTGAGACCGGCGAGTATCCTGCCGACTATTACGACCAGCCCGAGCCGCGCCGCTACGAACATGAGGAAGGCGAGCGTCACACCGAGATTGACAACGCCATCGACAAGTGGTTCGACAGCTTGGACAAATAATCATTCAAAGAACGACAAAGACAGAGGCCGCAACGACTTGCGGCCTTTTTTGTTGCCATTTACAAGCAAGACAAAAACTTATCAACAAATCAGCCCTGTGTTGATAACTTTCGAGTTTGGGCGGCAATAATTCATGCCAAAACTCGTAATTTTGTAGCGTAAATTTTTGACTGAAATGGGTAAGACAATAGCGATTGCAAATCAGAAAGGTGGCGTGGGCAAAACCACTTCCGCCATCAACCTCGCGGCAAGTTTGGCCGTTCTCGAATACAAGACCCTCCTCATCGATGCCGACCCTCAAGCCAATGCGACTTCGGGCGTGGGCATCGACCCAAGGACAGTGGAGACAAGCATATATGAATGTATCATCGACCAGGTGGATCCGAAGACTGTCATCACAGAGACGGAGACCCCCAACCTCTTCGTGCTTCCCGCCCATATCGACCTTGTGGGTGCCGAAATCGAGATGATCAACCTGCCCGAGCGTGAGCTGATGATGAAGAGGCTCCTCGCCCCCGTCAAGGACGACTACGATTTCATCATCATCGACTGCTCACCGTCGTTGGGTCTAGTCACGGTCAACTCGCTCACTGCCGCCGATTCAGTCATCATCCCCGTGCAATGCGAATACTTCGCCCTCGAAGGTCTCGGCAAGTTATTGAACACCATCAAGATAGTGCAAACCCGCCTCAACCCCGACCTCGACATCGAAGGCATCCTGCTCACCATGTTCGACACGCGCCTGCGCCTATCGAAGCAAGTGGTGGAAGAAGTGAAGATGCACTTCCAGGACATGGTGTTCAACACCATCATCAACCGCAACACACGCCTGAGCGAGGCTCCAAGTTTCGGCAAGACCATCGTCATGTACGACGCCAACAGCACAGGAGCCATCAACTACCTCAACCTCGCTCGTGAAATCCTCCAAAAAAACAACCTAATCACAGAATAACACGCCATGCCTGACAAAAACAGAAAATCTTTGGGCCGCGGCCTTGACAGTATACTCCAAAGTCCCGAAACCGACATCACCAGCCGTGACATCAGCGGTGATTTCGTGGCTGGAGCCATTGCAGAAATCGACATCAACCAAATCGAAACCAATCCTTTCCAACCCCGCACCGAATTTGACGAGACCGCTTTGCGCGAACTGGCCCAGTCCATCAAGGAACAAGGTGTGATTCAGCCCGTTACCGTCAGAAAACTTGGCTACAACAAATATCAACTCATCTCGGGCGAACGCCGTTTGCGCGCCTCCAAGATGGCTGGACTCACCAAGATTCCCGCCTTTATCCGCGTAGCCAACGACGAGCAGATGCTTGAGCTCGCCCTCATCGAAAACATCCACCGCGAAAACCTTAACGCCATCGAAGTGGCCATTTCCTACCAACGCCTCATCGACGAATGCAACCTCACGCAAGAGGAAGTGAGCGAGAAGGTGGGAAAGAGCCGTAGCGCAGTAGCCAACTTCTTGAGGCTGCTGAAGTTGCCACCCGAGATACAACTCGCCATCCGCGACGGACACATCAGCATGGGACACGCCCGCGCCCTCATCAATATCAACAGCAAAGAGGACCAGTTGAAGCTGCTCCAACAAATCATCACGGAGGAGATGACCGTGCGCCAGACCGAGGAATTGGCCGACAAAGCCAAAAACCCGGAAGCCAAGGAAAGAAAACAGACCAATTTCATTCCCGAGCACTTCAAGAGCAAAATCAAGACCCTGTCGCAGACGCTTAACACCAAGGTGAAGGTGAAGCGCAACCTCAGCGGTCAGGGCAGCGTGGTCATCGACTTCAAGGACGAAGCCGAATTTGACCGCATCATGGAACTGTTTAACCACAAATAAACGCCATGCCGCGCCGCTTTCTGTTGCTTTTGGGCTTCATCGCCATCCTTGCCTTTCAGAAAACGGAAGCGCAAAATGTTGTGTTTGACACTGTTGGCAATGCCATTATCAGTGCCGACACCATAGTCAAGGAAGAGAAAGCTGCAAAAGTCAAAAAGGCCAAAAAGCCCCATAGTCCAACGAAAGCCACCATCATGTCGGCGTGCCTTCCTGGATTGGGACAAATCTACAACGGCAAATGGTGGAAAGTGCCCATCGTTTATGCCGGATTGGGCGGATTGGGGTATTTTGTTTACAACAACTTTTCCGAATACCGTTCCTACCTGCACGCCTACGAATACAAGACTGGCGACCTGCCCGACGACGTGACACTCAGCCAATATGAAACCGAATTGGCCAACCATTATTCTGGCAGCCAACTTCAGACTTACAAGGAGACCTATCGCCGGAATTTCGAGTTATTTACCATCCTCACTGTGGCTTGGTACGGCTTGAACATCGTGGATGCTTGCGTTGACGGTCACCTTTACACCTACGACATCAGCGACAACCTCAGCCTCAGCGTCGACCCGTATTTACGGCAACAAACGGAGTCGCCAATAAAGATACCGCAATATGCCCAGGTGGGGCTTTCTTTTCAATTGAACTTTTAAATCACAAAACCCACAAAACATGCAAAACATCAAAAGGATAAGTCGGGGCGGCACCCAACCGGGTTGCCGCCGGAAAGCGGGCCAGTTGGCCGCTTTCCATACCAGAAAAGCAGTTTTGAGGGTTTTGTAAGTTTTGTGACCAATACAGCATTATGAAAATCGCTATTATAGGATACGGAAAGATGGGCCACGAGGTGGAAAAAGCCGCCCTCGCCCGCCAACATACTATCGTCGTCACCATCGACAATCCCCAAGAATGGGAAGAACGCCTTGAAAAGCTGAAGCAGGCCGATGTCGCCATCGACTTCAGCCAACCCGACCAGGTAGTGGGCAACATCAGCCGCTGTTTTGATTTGCATTTGCCCGTCGTGGTGGGAACCACGGCATGGCAAGAGCATTTCGAGGAGATCAAAAAACGTTGTTTGGAAGAAAAGCAAAGCCTCTTCACCGCGCCCAACTTCAGCATCGGAATGAACATCATGTTCATGCTCAACAAACAGTTGGCGAAGTTTGCAGAGAAATATGGCTACCAACTTTCGATGGCTGAAACACACCACATCCACAAGTTAGACAAACCCAGCGGCACCGCCGTGAAATTAGCCAACGACATCCTCTCCGTCAACCATGACTATGACCATTGGAGCATCGACAATCCCACCGACCACACATTATATATTAAGGTAACGCGCGAAGGTGAGGTGAACGGTATCCACAGCGTGATGGCCGAGTCGCCCGCCGACAAAATCACGCTCACCCATGAGGCCTTTAACCGACAAGGCTTTGCCTTAGGTGCTATTGCTGCGGCAGAGTTCCTCATTGGGAAGACGGGAGTGTTTGGGATGGAGGATTTGTTATAAAACCTTCCAAAAAGTGCAGTTTAGAGTATAGAAAACTTTCCAAAAAGTGCAATTTAGAACACTAAAAACCTTCCAAAAAGTGCAGTTTATGGTATAGAAAACTTTCCAAAAAGTGCAGTTTGATGTTTGTAATTAAAAGATTATTACTATTTTTGCATCAAATTTAATTTTAGGATGGATATAAAGGATTTTGAAGTCATACTGCGCGACCAAATGAACGAGCTTCGGGAAACGGATTTTTCCCAGTTTGTCACACGCAAAGAAGAAAAAGCACTCGATTTGGACAGCAATCTTGTCCAAGTTGTCATCGGGGTGAGACGTTGCGGAAAATCAACTTTGTGTCAAAAAGTGCTGATGGAAAGCAAACGCAATTTCGCTTATGTCAACTTCGACGACGAAAATCTCGCCAACCTAAACGCCGAACATTTAAACGACATTCTAAAAGCCTTGTACAACCTATACGGTAATTTTGATTGTCTATTTATGGACGAAATACAAAACGCTCCGAAATGGCATTTGTTTGTCAACCGTTTACTACGACAAAAACTACATTTGGTCATCACAGGGAGCAATGCCAACCTATTGAGCAGCGACTTGGCGACCCATCTCACCGGAAGATACAACCAAATCGAGTTGTTTCCTTTTTCGTTCCAGGAATATTGCACCGCAAAAGGTATCGACACTACAAGCCTTACCACAAAGGCATCTGGATTGAGGCTTCATGCTTTGGAACAATACATGAAACAAGGAGGTTTCCCAGAAACGCTGAACATGAAAAACCAACGTCGTTACATCATGTCGTTGCTTGAAGCCATTCTGACAAAGGATATCTGCAAACGCTACAAAATCCGATACAAAACCACTCTGCGACAAATAGCCAATGCCACACTCGACAAGTTTTGCCAAGAGCTTTCGTTTGCCTCGTTGAAAAAAGACTACCAAATCAAATCAATCCACACGGTAAAAAACTACGTTTCATACCTTGAAGAAGCCTATCTGCTACGCATTTTACCACGGTTCTCATACAAAAGCATCGACCGGCAGACCAGTCGGAAATGCTACGCCATCGACACGGCTTTTGTGGACGACCACGAAGATGCCCTGCTAACAGAGAACCTTGGCTGGCGCTTGGAGAACATCGTTGCTATCGAACTGATGCGCAGAATGCAGTATGAATCGGAACAGTTATACTACATCAAGCAACCAAAGTCCTTCGAAGTTGACTTTGCCCTCACCGACCGCAACCGCGTCACCGAACTCGTACAAGTGACCTACGATTTCCGCAATCCCAGCAAACGGCTGTATAACCGCGAGATAGGAGGATTGCTGAAAGGTGCCGCACTAACCAAATGTAACAATCTGACCTTGGTAATGATGTACGGCGAAACAAAAGATATTGTGACAGAAGAAAAAACCGTACACTGCATAGAAGCCTGCGATTGGCTGCTACAGAAATAATTCCTACTTTTGCAGCCGAAAATACTATTTCATTTATTCATTCGTTAATTAAGAAATCACAAATAAACATGTCATTATTATTGTTCATTCTTATCGTCCCGGCCCTCTTCACCATCCCGATTGCGTTCTGCTGGAAGCAATTTGAGGCCGCTGGACAAAAAGGCTGGTACAGCCTCATCCCCTATTACAACATCTTTGTCATGCTGAAAATCATCGGCAAACACAAGAAGTTCTGGTGGTGGTTCTTCATCGTCTTCCCCTACATCAACGTCTTTATGCTGCTTCTCATGCTCGTCGAGTTGGGCAAGTGCTTCGGAAGATTCAAGATTTGGGAGGAAGGTATGGCGGCCATTTTGCCCTTCATTTTCTTCCCAGTCATCGCCAAGAACGACAAATATCAAGACCCTGCCACGACCACAAGACCCAAGAAATCGACCGCACGCGAGTGGTTCGATGCCATCATCTTTGCCGTGGTCGCCGCCTTGATTATCAGGACTTACGTCTTCGAGGCTTTCACCATCCCCACATCAAGTATGGAGAAATCGCTTTGCGTTGGCGATTATTTGATTGTCAGCAAGATACACTACGGCCCCAAGCGCCCCAACACGCCTCTATCGTTCCCGTTCGTACACAACACCTTGCCTGGCAGCAAGACGAAGAAATCGTATGTGGAATGGATCAAGCTACCGTACCACCGCTATCCTGGCGTGTCGACGATGAAGCGCTACGACCCCATCGTGTTCAACTATCCCGCTGGCGACACGGTCTGCGACATCTTCCAAAGCAGCATCAGCTATTATGACCTTGTGCGCGAATATGGTCGTCAAACCGTCTGGAACGACCACCAAAACTTCGGCAATGTCATCGCACACCCTGTCGACAAACGCGAAAACTACGTGAAGCGCCTCATCGGTATGCCTGGCGACAGCTTGAAAATCGTAAACGGCGTGGTGTATATCAACAACGAGAAAGCCTTTGAGCCCGAGAATATGCAGCACAACTACACGGTGGTGACCACCAACGGCGGCATCAACAAACAGACCTTGGACAAGTACAACATCACCGAGGGCTATCGCACCGCTGACCCCAACACCTTCATTCTCAACATCAGCGCAAAGGTGGCCGACGAGTTGATTAAGCTGCCTTACATCACCTCGGTGATGCGCAACATACAAGCTCCAGGCGAAGGCACCAGCACCAGCCTCTTCCCCAACCGTCCCGACCTCTATCCTTGGAATGTCGACAACTTCGGACCAATCTACATCCCCAAGAAAGGCGTAACAGTGAAGTTAGACGTCAAAACCTTACCGCTTTATGAGCGCGTCATCCACGCCTACGAGTTGCACGACATCAAGGTGATAGGAGACAAAATCTTCATCGACGAGCAAATGGCCGACAGCTACACCTTCGAGATGGACTACTACTGGATGATGGGCGACAACCGCCACAACTCCGCCGACTCACGCTACTGGGGCTTCGTGCCTGAAAATCACATCGTTGGCAAGCCCGTACTCGTTTGGCTCTCATTGGACAAGGAAAACGGCGGCATCAGGTGGAAGCGGATGTTTAGGATTCCGAAATAAATCTTGGTTTCCATCATATTTAATACTTAGACAAAACAATCTTACAAATTTCGTAAGATTGTTTTGCTATTTGTAAGATTATTATTATTTTTGCAGCGATAATCGAAAGTGTCCTTATATGAGAATCATTGCAAAGAGTACTTTGGTTGCCTATTACACAAAGAACCCGCAGTCGAAGTCCGCATTAGAAGACTGGTTCGAAAAGACGAAAGAAGCGGAATGGAAGAACTTTTCAGACATCAAAAAGACTTTCAACACGGTTTCAAGCGTAGGTAATAACCGATATGTGTTCAACATCAAAGGAAACGACTATCGACTGGTCGTCCTAATAAAATTCACGGTGAGCCACGTCCTCATCAGATTTGTCGGCACACACGCCGAATACGACAGAATCAAAAACATTGAAAAATTATAAAACATGGCACAAATTAAAACAGAAGAAGCTTACAGAGCTGCACTTAAAAGGGTGGAATACCTTGAAGATTTGGTAACCGACGATACACCTGTCAACAACCAATATGCATTGGAGTTAGATATGCTTATCGATTTAATTGAAGAATACGAAGATATCCATTATCCTATTGGTAAGCCCTCGCTCATCGACATTATCAAACTTCGTATGTACGAGATGGGTCTTTCACAAAAGGCTATTGCCAACATGCTCGGCATTAGCGAACCTAGGATGAGCGAAATCATGCACGGCAAGACAGAACCTTCCCTTTCGCTTGCACGAAGCATCAGCCAAAAACTGAATATTGACGCCAACATTGTTTTGGGTGTATAGACATCGTTTTTCTCGAAAAGTCAGCACTAAAAACCAACAATTTTGCGTATTTTTGTACCCCATTAACGAAGACAGAAAATGAGCGCAGGAAACAACCGTAAAGAAAACACTTTCAGGACAAAAGCATTGCCCGAAGCTGAGCAGCTGGAGGAGCAACTTTTAATAGAAGAGAAGAAAAAAGAGGAAAAACCTAAAAAGGATACTACCAAAAAGGGTGACAAATCCACGAAAAGCAAAGAGCCTCAGAAAGCCAAAGAGAAAAAAGAGAATGATGGTCGCATCCGTAAGATTATCGGCATCCTATTTATCTGTTTGGCCGTTTTCTTGGGCATTGCCTTGATTTCCTATTTAATCAGTTTCTTCAGCCATCACCATCAGGAATTGGGCTACCAAATCTTCAGCCAAAAGGCCAATGTCGACAATCCAACGGGACGCGCCGGCTTCTTCTTGGCACAAACATTCATCAAAGAATCGTTTGGCGTCGGTGCCTTCTTCTTTGTTTACCTGCTGACCCTCATCGGTTTGCGTCTCACTGATGTGGCCAAAATCAAGATGTGGAGCGTATGGAAATGGGCTCTTCTTTGTTTGGTATGGCTACCGCTGTTTTTCGCTTTCATTGCCACCGCAGCCCCAAAATGTGCCATCTTCGGCGGCGCTGTGGGTCTATGGCTCAACACAATATTGGCAAATTATGTCGGCAACACCGGTATTATCATCATACTCGCTTTCCTGTTCTTGGTCTTTGCGGTTTATCAATTCAACCTTACCCTCAACTATTTCAAGGAATTGCGAGAAAAACGTGAAGACGAACGTCGTCATCAGGCGGCCCGTCTTGCCGAACAACAAATCAAAGAACAATATGGAGTAGAAGACGAAAACATCACGGACAATGTCGATGATATTGTCCCCAGTTTCATCAACAATGACGAAGACGACAAATCAAATCTTCCTCCCACGACCTCTTATACTAAAGCCCCGACGTTTGAAATCGTTAACCCTGACGACAATCTTGGTCAACAAGAGCAAAAAGAGCAAAAGGAAAATGTCTTTAAGCCTGCCGACAAACAAGAAGATTCAGAAATCACCTTAGCTCCTACCGTCACTCCCATCAACGACACCAAGCCACAAGAAGCCGTTCCACAAAAGACCGACGACGAGAAAGGGAACGTGGAATTGGTCATCGAAGAAACACCTAAGGAAGAGACTGTGGAAAAGCCTAAAAACATGGAGCACCACACCATCGACACGCCTTTTGACCCACGGTATGAGCTACGCGACTACAAGTTCCCGACCCTCGACATGCTCAACGACTACGGTGGGCAGAAATCGGAAATCGATGAAGAGGAACTGAACGCCAATAAGAACAAGATTGTGGAGACTTTGGGCAACTACGGCATCTCCATCGACAAGATTAAGGCGACCATTGGTCCAACGGTCACACTATACGAAATCGTCCCCGCCGCGGGAATCCGTATCTCGAAAATCAAGAACTTGGAAGACGACATCGCCTTGAGTTTGGCTGCTTTGGGCATCCGTATCATCGCCCCCATTCCAGGCAAGGGCACCATCGGTATCGAAGTGCCTAACAGCAAGCCCGAAACCGTTTCCATGCGCAGCGTGCTGGCCTCAGAGAAGTTCCAGAAATCGAAATACGCCCTGCCTTGTGCCATCGGCAAAACCATCTCCAACGAGACTTACGTCTTCGACCTCGCCAAGATGCCACACATTTTGATGGCTGGTGCTACAGGTCAAGGTAAGTCAGTGGGACTGAACGCGATAGTGGCTTCGTTGCTTTACAGCAAGCACCCTTCGGAACTGAAGTTCGTCATGGTCGACCCGAAAAAGGTGGAACTGACGCTTTACAACCGCATCGAACGCCACTACTTAGCCAAACTCCCTGATTCTGAGGATGCCATCATCACCGATGTGAGGAAAGTGGTGCGCACGCTCAACTCCCTGTGTATCGAGATGGACCAGCGCTACGACCTCCTCAAGGCAGCCGAATGTCGCAACATCATTGAATACAACGAAAAATTCAAGGCGCGCAAATTGTTGCCCACCGAAGGTCACCGTTATTTGCCTTACATTGTGTTGGTCGTCGACGAGTTTGCCGACCTCATCATGACCGCAGGACGCGAAGTGGAAGCCCCCATCGCCCGTATCGCCCAATTGGCGCGCGCCGTTGGCATCCACTTGATTATTGCTACACAAAGGCCTTCCGTCAACATCATCACGGGTTCCATCAAGGCCAACTTCCCGGCTCGTATCGCCTTCCGCGTCATCTCGCAAGTCGACTCAAAGACCATCCTCGACCAAAGCGGTGCCAACCAGCTCATCGGTCGCGGCGACATGCTGCTTTCCACGGGCAACGACCTCGTGCGTTTGCAATGTGCTTTCATCGACACCCCGGAAGTGGAGCGAGTTACCGACTTCATTGGCAGCCAACGTGGTTATGCGGAACCCTTCCTGCTGCCCGAAGTGCCTGAAGAAGAGGGCGAAGGCGCCGACATCGAAGACGACGGTGAGCGCGACAGCCTCTTTGAGGAAGCCGCCCGCATCGTGGTGCAAACCCAACAAGGCTCCACTTCGATGATCCAACGCAAACTGAAACTTGGATACAACCGCGCAGGTCGTATCATCGACCAGTTGGAGGCCGCCGGCATCGTCGGGCCATTCTCGGGCAGCAAGTCGCGCGAGGTGAAAGTGGGCTCCGAGGCTGCTTTGGAACAGATTTTGCAGGATCTCTACAACAAAGATAACGGAATTTGAAAATGAAAACGAAAAACATCATTGCCTGCTTGTTCCTTTTGTTTGCGACACAAGCAGTTAGCGCACAAAACAATGCCGAAACCCTCATTCGCGTTTTGATTGGTCAACTCAAGAGCCATAAAAACATTGAAATGACCTTCAACTACCAAATCAGCCCCGACGGCAAGAACCTTGGCGACAGCCAACAAGGTCATTCCTGGCTGCAAGGCGAAGCCTACAAAGTCGAAATGGCGGAGCAACAGACCATCTCCGACGGCAAGACCATCTGGTCGTATCTTGTTGATGAAAAGGAAGTCATGGTAAGCAACGCCAATGAAGGCACCGACAACACACCCTTGAAGATCCTCACTTCGTTGGATGAGAGTTATGTGGCCACCTTGACCAACATTGATTCCCAAGGCAACGCCACCATCGAGTTGGCTAATCCCAAAGGGCAATACAAGCGCGTGACCCTGAAAATCAACGCACTGAAAAGCGAATTAAAGAGTGCAGACATCTACATGGAAGACGGGAGCAAGGTCATCGTCAACGTGGAAGAGATGAAATACGACCAAGAATTGGACGATAAATTCTTCACCTTCGACACGAAAAAGCACCCCAAAGTGGATGTGATCGATATGCGATAATGCAATAAAACACAACGATTATTGTTATTATGTAGAGACGCGGCGCGCCACGTTTCTACAGACAAAAACCGACAAACAACAATTCAACGATTCAACAATTCAACATCAATATGAATCTCCTTCAAATCCAACAGGCTGCCAATGATTTAGGAGCAGCCGCCATTCCAGCAGAAACCGTAACACAACCCACTGAATTCAAGCTTTCCATCCTCGAACTTGCCACCAAAGGCGGATGGATCATGATTTTATTGGCCGTTTTGTCCATCATTGCGGTTTACATTTTCATCGAGCGTTACATCGCCGTGTCGCGTGCCACGAAATACGACAACAGTTTCATGGACCGCATCCGTGAATACATGAAAGACGGTAAGCTCGACTCGGCCAAGGCCCTGTGCCGGGGCAACTCCACCCCTATCTCCCGCATGATTGAAAAAGGTCTCTCCCGCATCGGACGACCTTTGGGCGACATCAACTCGGCCATCGAAAATGTGGGCAACCTTGAAGTGGCACAATTGGAGCGCGGCGTCAGTATCCTCGCCATGATTGCCAGTGCCGCCCCTATGATTGGTTTCTTGGGCACTGTGACCGGTATGATTCGTGCCTTCTACAACATGTCGATGGCAGGCAACAACATTGACATCGAGCTGCTTTCTTCGGGTATCTACGAGGCCATGGTAACCACCGTCGGCGGTCTGATTGTCGGCATCATCGCCTACTTCTTCCACGCCATCCTCTCGACCAAAATCCAAAAGGTCGTCAACCTGCTTGAAGCCAAGGCTACCGAGTTTATGGATGTTTTGAACGAACCCGCATAAAATCAGCGTATTATGGCCATCAAATCGAGAAATAAGGTCGAACCTACGTTCAACTCCTCGTCCATGTCGGACTTGGTGTTTCTGCTGCTGGTTTTCTTCATGCTGACTTCGACCTTAGTTGCACCCAACGCCATCAAGCTCATGCTGCCATCGAGCAACAGCAAGACCATGGCCAAACAGACCGTCACGGTTTACATCAACGAGCAATACCAGTATTTCGTTGACGAAACCCCCGCTGACGAGACCCAACTCACCGACCTCATCAACACAAACATCGGCAACGACACACAGGCCACTGTGGTGCTGCGTTCCGACAAGACCGTACCCGTGCAATATGTCGTGAATGTGATTGATGCGGTCAACGAAATCAACAACGCCACCAACAACAACCACAAAGTCATTTTAGCCACATCGCCAAAGAAATAGGAGGTGATATGAACAATAACGAAAAGAAAGACAAGAGCATAGCTGCCGTGGGGACTATCATCGTCCACGCGCTGATTGTGCTCGTCTTGTTTTTGATGGCCTTCAGGACGCCGCTCCCGCTGCCAGGTGAGGAAGGCGTAGAGGTCGACTTAGGCATGATGGACCAAGGCATGGGCAACATACAGCCTGAGAAACCTGCCGTCCCCATGGCTGCACAACCCGAGCAACAGACCAGCCAAAGCAAGGAAGAAATCGCCACCCAAAACGACGAAGAAGCTCCTGCCTTGGAAAAACCGAAAAACAACAAGCCGAAACAGGAAAAACCTGCCGAGCAACCTAAACCGACCGTCAACCAAAGGGCTTTGTTCAAAGGGAACAACAACCCACAAGCAGGTGGTTCAGAAGGCATAACAGGACAGCCTGGCGACCAAGGCAGCCCCAACGGATTGGCGGGTGTCAGACAATACGAGGGCAATGGCGGGCGTGGCAATGGCACAGGATATGACCTTGGCGGACGTGGAGCAAAAAGCCTGCATCGCCCCAATGACGACTTCAGCGAGGAAGGCATCATCGTGGTCGACATTTGGGTCAACCGACAAGGAAAAGTGACGCGTGCCGAAGTCGCCACCAAAGGCACCACATTGATCAACAGCGATATGCGCAGCAAAGCCAAACAAGCCGCCCTACGCTCCACCTTCGCCGCCGACCCCGATGCACCCGAAGAACAACACGGCACCATCACTTATACTTTTGTAATCAACCAATAAAAGAAATGCAAAAATACGAATGAGGAATGCGGAATGAAGTTCAGTGTTGCTTTACATTCCGCATTCATCATTCCTCATTCAGAATAAAATACCGCCTATGAATTACTCTGAAACTCTTGATTGGATGTTCAACAAACTCCCGATGTATCAACGCATCGGGGCCGCAGCTTACAAGGCTGACCTGAACAACACCATCCAACTCCTCAACCTTTTAGACAACCCTCAAAACAACTTCAAGTCGGTGCATGTGGCCGGCACCAACGGCAAAGGCTCCACATCACACATGTTGGCTTCTGTGTTTCAGGAAGCAGGCTATAAAACAGGACTCTACACCTCGCCCCACCTGCGCGACTTCCGTGAACGCATCCGCATCAACGGGGAGATGATCCCAGAAGAGAACGTGGTGCATTTCATTGATAATTACAAGGAAAAGTTTGAGGCCATGGAACTCTCTTTCTTTGAGATGACCGTGGGCATGGCGTTCGATTACTTCTCAAAGGAAAAAATAGACATTGCCATCGTTGAGGTGGGCATGGGCGGACGGCTTGACTCCACCAACCTCATCAAGCCTGAGTTGAGCATCATCACCAACATCGACTTCGACCACATGAAGTTTTTGGGTGACACGAGAGCAAAAATCGCTTACGAAAAAGCGGGCATCATCAAGCCAAACATTCCGGTGGTCATTGGCGAAACCCATCCAGAGACGCAGCAAGTCTTCATCGACAAGGCCAAAGAGTGCAACAGTCCCATCTACTTTGCTGACCAGATTTTCGACTGCGACAAAATCCACATTGAATCCGACATTGAACAAAAGTTTGACGTTTGGAAAAACAGCGAACTCTACATGGAAGCCCTTGAACTTCCGCTGATGGGCAACTACCAACAAAAAAACCTCACCACCGTAATGTGTGCCCTCGACCTCTTACGTGAAAAATTCGACCTTTCGGAAGATGACATTCGTGACGGCATCGCCAAGGTGGTTCGCAACACCCACTTGATGGGGCGTTGGCAAATCCTCTGCAAGGACCCGCTCACCATTGCCGACACGGGACACAACGTGGCTGGCATTAAGGAAGTGGTGATGCAATTGGCCGAAATGAACTATGACAAGCTCCATTTCGTCCTCGGCATGGTCAACGACAAAGACATCGAGAGCGTTTTGCAACTTCTGCCCCGTGGAGCAGAGTATTATTTCTGCAAAGCCGACATTCCAAGAGGTTTGGATTCCAATATCTTAGCCCAAAAGGCCTTTGACATGGGCTTGCGCGGAAAGGTGTTCGAATCAGTCAATCATGCCTACCGTTCCGCCGTCAACAATGCCCATTTCGGAGATGTGGTCTTCATCGGCGGCAGCAATTTCACGGTGGCAGAAGTAGTGTAAAGAAATAATCCTTACCTTTGCCGAAAATCCATGCCAAGTGAAAGGCAAAAGGCTCCATATCATTCTTGTCCTGCTTGCGGCGGTACTATTGTCGTCGTGTTCCATACGCCGTTTTGTCCCAGAGGGGAAATATCTGGTACGAAGCAATAAGGTCGTCATCGAAAAAAAAGGCACAGAAATCAGCAAGTCGGGTATATCGAAATACATCTCCCTGAAGCCCTACAGGACCACCTTCCAAACCAACATTCCCACATGGATTTACTATAAATGGGAACGCAGACCCAAAAGCGTGTTTTGGAAATGGATGAACAAAAACTTCGGAAGACAGCCCATCTATTACGATGTGGCGGAGGCCAACAATTCGATGACACAGATGATGCGTTACCTTGACAACGTGGGCTATTTCAATTCACAGGTGACCCATGAGGTGCAAAAGAGAAGGAGAAGAAAAAACGTCAAAATCATCTATCACGTCTTCCCTACCCAACCTTATCGCGTCAAAGACATCAATTATGTCATCGAAGACAGTTTGGTGCGTTCCTACATCATGCGCGACAGCACGGAGTTTCCGGTCAAGGAGGGAGACATCTACAACGCCTTCTCGCTTGACAATCAACGTGAGATGATCACCGAAAGGATGAAAAACTCGGGGTACTATTATTTCAACCGCGACCATGTCTACTATGAGGTTGACAGCAACTTTATGAGCCATGAGATGGACATCACCATGCGGCTGAAAAAGAGTGATTTGGCATACAAGAAATATCGTATTCGCGACATCAAAATCTATCCTGACTTTTCCGTTTTCCACATCAACGACAAGCCCATTGATTCCGCAAAACTCATTACAGAATTTGGCCGTAGGAGAAAGTTCACCAACGAGTTGGATTTCTATTACTTCGAGAAACCCAAGATCAAGCCTAAGACTTTCTCGCGCGCCATTAACATCATTGAGGGTTTCCCATATAGCCAAAGGGGCGTCACAAGCACCTACAAATCACTCAGCAACTACAGGCTTTTCAGCAATGTGAGCATCCAATTCGACAGCGTGCCCAAAGATACTCTCAACGAATTGGATTGCCGCATCACGATGCAGCAAAACGAAATCCATTCATTTACTATCCAGTCTGAAGGCACCTATTCCGACGGAGATGTGGGCATCAAAGGCAGTCTCGCCTATACCAACAAGAACATTTTCCACGGAGCCGAGACCTTCCAACTCAGTCTCAGGGGCGGATTGGAGGCCCAAAGACTGATTGGTGAAGAAGTGACTGAAAGCGGGAAGCAGATATTCAACACACGAGAATTTGGCATCACAGCCAGCCTTCTTTTCCCGAAATTCCTAAGTCCCTTCGCGTTCTCTAATTTCGCCCGCGACTATATGCCAACGACATCGGTATCGCTGGGTTTCAACGCTCAAATCAGGTACTACTATTCGCGTTACACGATGATGGCTTCCTACAGTTACGACTGGAAAGGCAGCAACCGTATCGGACACACCCTCACGCCCATCTATCTCAACAGCGTGAAGATAGCCGATATCAACCCCGTTTTCCAAGCCTATCTTGATGAAGAAACGAGTCAACGAAAAAAGGACCAATACACCAGTCACTTGCTTTTGGGCCTACGCTATTCCTTCATCCTCACCAACCAAAGCCTCAACCAGGAAGGCAGTTTCCTCTACTTGCGTGCCGACTTCGAATCGAGCGGCAACCTGCTGTCGCTTTTCAACAAGACTAAAATCATCACCGAAAACAACGGACACCATTACTTTTTAGGCATCCCTTATGCCCAATATGTGAGAGGCAGCTTCGACTTCCGTCAGCACATCGATATAGGTAACGATTCATGGCTCGTGTTCCGTCAGTTCGTCGGCTTAGGTTTTCCTTACGGCAACTCCAAAGACCTGCCTTTTGAGCGCAGTTTCTATGGCGGAGGCTCCAACGGCTTGCGTGGTTGGATATATCGCACGGTCGGTCCTGGAGGCTATGTCCCCAGCGGTGATTACTTTGAAAGCACGGGCGATATTCAATTGGAGGTCAACGCCGAATACCGTTTCCCCATCTACGACATGTTCAACGGCGCAGTCTTCTTTGACGCGGGCAACGTGTGGGCTTATTATCCCAACGAATCCATGCCGGATGCCGAGTTCAGGTTCAACAAATTCTACAAGCAATTAGCCCTCGATGCAGGCCTCGGCGTCAGGATGGACCTTTCGTTCTTGATTATTCGTCTCGATTTCGCCTACGCCATGCGCAATCCCTACCCTGACGAAGACGGCAACTATTGGCGTTTCGGCAAAGGCAATAACATTAGAATGCAAATGGGCATCGGTTACCCCTTCTGACCCTATAAGGCAATGCAAAGACTTGACTTATTCGGACAACTCACCCAGTCTTTCGGCTTCGAACCCACAGAAGGCCAGTCAATAGTGTTATACCATTTGTCAGCCTTCCTGCTTTCGCAAAAAGAGAATCCCACCTATATTCTGAGAGGCTATGCAGGAACGGGAAAGACCACTTTAGTCAAGGCCTTGGTGAAAACCTTGCCAATGATCGGCATGAAATATGTGCTGATGGCTCCCACGGGACGCGCTGCCAAGGTGCTCAGTAGCTACACAGGACAAAACGCCTCAACCATTCACCGGAGAATCTATCAAGCCAAAGCCTTCCCCGATGGCAGCATCCGCATAACGCGAGCGGAAAACAAGTCGAAAAACGCGCTTTTCATCGTCGACGAGGCATCGATGATTGGGGAACAAAGGGAATTTGGTGGTAGCAGCCTGCTTGACGACCTGTTGAGTTATGTCTTCAGTGGGGAAAGCTGCCGTCTGCTACTCATTGGTGACACGGCACAGCTGCCTCCAGTAGAGAGTTCGGAAAGCCCTGCCCTTAACTGTGATTATCTGAAATCGGAATTTCCTGTCACTGCCGCTACTTACGAACTGACTGAGGTCAAGCGACAGGCTTTGGAATCGGGGATTTTGTATAATGCCACGGATATCAGGCAATTGCTCAGCCAAAAGCTATATGAATATCACCTACCCATCTTCCATTTGCAAGGTTTCGACGACATCCAAAAGATTGAACCAGAAGCTTTTGAGGAGATGCTACACAATGCTTTTGCCAACACTTCCGACAATGAGGCCGTCATCGTTTGTAAGTCGAACAAACGCGCCAACATGTTCAACCATGCCATTCGCGGACGTATCCTCAACATCGAGGGCGAGATTGCCACGGGCGACAAGTTGATGGTGGTGAAGAACAACTATTTCTGGGCTAACGGAAACGACGTCATCAGTTTCATCGCCAACGGCGACATGGCTGAGCTAAGGAAAATCAAACATTTTGAAGATATGTATGGGTTCCGTTTTGCCGATGTGGAGCTCAGTTTCACCGACTATCCCGACGCACCCAACATAGAGGCAAAAATCCTTTTGGACACCTTGAACAGCAACAGTCCCTCGCTGACGGAAGAAGAAAACAAACGGCTATTCAGTGCCATCGAAGAGGACTACATGGACATCCCGAATCGAAGAGACCGTTATAAAGAGATGAAAAAAAACCCATGGTTCAATGCTTTACAGGTGAAATTCGCCTACGCCCTCACCTGCCACAAGACCCAAGGCGGGCAATGGAACACGGTTTTCATCGATTCCTCATTAAACTTAAAGGAAACACTTGAAGTAGAGGATTTAAGATGGCTCTACACCGCATTGACACGTGCACAGGAGAAAGTGTATTTCGTGAATTTCAAGGAAGAGTTTTTTGGATAATGTTTGTAGAGACGCGATTTATCACGTCTCGCATTATCGCATTGCATTATCTCTTCGCCTCATCGCCCAATGCCAAAAACAATATACGCAAATTACCATTATTGCCACACAAATTTGCCATTAATACTGCAACAGCCGCAATTGCCCGTTTTCGCATTGCAAATGTTCATATTCACCTCTTTGCATTGCAAATGTGGAAAAACGGCTTTTTTATGTTTGCGGAAAAGTTAGCGAACGAGGGCTTCTGTTCACATCACGCTGCCGCCCAATAACTTTTTGCCCCTTGCCCGTCTCGCCTGTAACGGAACAAACAAAAGCTATTTCTGCCCAGAAGTACGCACCGCCCGGACAGAATAACCATTGTAGCGGCGGAAGTCGTGCACCTCGGTGTAGCTATCACTGAAATAGAAGAACCACGCGTTATCCGGGTAGCCCGAGGTTTCGAGCGAACTCGACCAATATTCGCCGAGGTAGTTGTTTTTTTTTCTGAAAGGCAGGAAGAGCGTGTTGCCGTTTGGCCCAATGAAAAGCCTCCCTTTCACGCCATTCACCGTCGTATACATGCTGGAGCAGTGGTTGCGGAGTTCTTGCCATTCCCCCAAAGTGGGCGTGCGCCCGCCGTAGTTGGCAGTGGCCGCGTCGTCTTCAGGTTGCAGGATAGTCAGGTTATCGGTAAAGCCGTTGTAGCCGAAACGGGAGCTGTTGCAGTATTTAGTCAGCGTTCTGTCGCTTCCGTTGCAGTACTGGTAGGTACTCCAGTCGTAGGTGCTCTTGGGCTGGGTTTCTCCCCAAGCGAATTTGTCGCCGTAGTCCTCGGGACTGCTGGCACCCACGTTGCGGGTGGCCCACAGCAGGCCGCTGGGCAAGCCGAGGTCAACCCAGTCGCTGTCAGTGGGTTCTGAAGGCTCAAAATATGCTGTATAGGTAGCATCTCCTTCAAGAGTGATAATTCTTGGATTTGACTCACTCCCATCCTCCCAATGTGCAAACTCATAGCCACTATTTGCAGTGGCTGTTATCACTATAGTTGTATCTATAGGATATCTTCCACTTCCACCAACAGTTCCGCCTTCAGGTGGACTGGCTAATATGACAATATCAAAATATTCTTCAAAAGAGCAATCACTAGGAGCACACATGATGCGGACAGTCGTCGCATGGTTCACCTTTACGAAAAAGCCCTCCAATGGTGCAATAGGGCCGCAATTGCAAGTTACCAACTCTCCCTGCTTGTTATACACCATGAAATCCATCGGGTTGTTTTCATCGTCGTAAAGGTAGGCATCGCAAGTGAAGGGATTGCCCAAGAGTGCCCAACCGTTGGATGGTTTACGTGAACCTTGGGTATAGGAAATAGTCACGTCCTTTTCATCAATGTATGACGAATCGGAATGGGAAGTAGCGACCACACCGGTCAGTGAAAGTTCCATATCTTCGGGAATGGCATACAGGTACCCAGTGGTGCCGCCACCTCCTACGGTGGTGATGGCTTGTTGCCTATTGTTGCGCCATTCGGCATTCAGATAATTTGGGTCGAAGCCGTAAAAGTCGTAGCCTTCTACAGCCGTCATAGCATCAGGAACGGCAACGGGTGTTTCAAAGGGGAAACTAATCAAATAGTAGTTGTCCTCGCAGTTCATCCCTGTGTAGGCTTCAATGTTCTTCTTCATCGTCACCACAAGGCCGTTGGTGTTGTGTTTCAGTTGTCCGCCGTCGGCAATAGTGAGGGAACCGCCATCGGCAATGATCACTTGGTTGGCTATGACAGTATAGTCTGCGGGAATGATGGCGTTGGCCTCAATCCTCACATTGCTGCCAGGCGCTGGCAATTCGCCCGTGCTCCACTTGCTGGCGTCATTCCAGTTGCCATCGGTGAGGAAGACGATGGCTGAGGGATAATCGGTGTTTTGAATTTCTGTGAGGTTCAATTCCACGCCGTCATCGGCATATTGTCTATAAGGTGTTTGTGCCCATTGTTTCAATGGTGTAACAATCAACGCTAAAACGACCAACAGGAGTTTTGCAATTCTGTGCATAATATCAAATTGTTTTAGTTACAATAATGATAATCTTGTTCTTGGAAAATAAACCTTTATTTCAAAACGCGAAATGGTTGTAATGATGAAGCAAAAATAAAAAAATTAAATTGAATAATGGAGAACATTGGATGTTTTTTAGGAGGAAAGGTGAAAAGAATAGGGAAGTGCCTAAAAACAGAAAACCCCTCACCGTGATTGGTGAAGGGTCTCCGTTGTGGGTGGGCGGCGAACTACTTTCCCACGGTCTCCCGCAGTATCATCGTCGCGGCGGGGCTTAACTTCTCTGTTCGGAATGGGAAGAGGTGCGCCCCCGCGCAATGGCCGCCACTTGTCTTTCTCCCGGCCTTGCCGGATGGGGAAAGCCGATACCAGCGTGGACTGTATTCGCGAGGCGCACTGCGTCGAGTGCGCTGAGCGGAAGCCTTCGGGCAATTAGTGCCGCTCGGCTCAACGTGTCGCCACGCTCACACCTGCGGCCTATCGACGTGGTCGTCTACCACGGCCCTCTAAGGAGGCCTCATCTCGGGGCCGGCTTCGCGCTTAGATGCATTCAGCGCTTATCCGATCCGGACGCGGCTACCCGGCCGTGCGCCTGGCGGCGCAACCGGCTCACCGTTGGTCCGTCCGACCCGGTCCTCTCGTACTAAGGTCAGGGCCCCTCAAGCCTCCAACGCCCGCAACAGATAGAGACCGAACTGTCTCGCGACGTTCTGAACCCAGCTCGCGTGCCACTTTAATCGGCGAACAGCCGAACCCTTGGGACCTTCTCCAGCCCCAGGACGTGACGGGCCGACATCGAGGTGCCAAACCACCCCGTCGATGTGAGCTCTTGGGGGTGATCAGCCTGTTATCCCCGGAGTACCTTTTATCCTTTGAGCGACGGCCCTTCCATGCGGTACCGCCGGATC
>JAEEGH010000727.1_pt1 | contig 105014 bp, 82 predicted proteins | sample 9134181 | NCBI WGS metagenome assembly JAEEGH01 (sample SAMN16246544, study PRJNA631951) | gut metagenome | biome: gut microbiome; feature: rumen; material: DP-attached | host: Bos | place: Iran: Karaj | collected 2018-10
CATACATCAAAATATCTATTGTCTGTAAAGTTACCTTTTTATCTTTTTGAATTATTGTCCACTCAGGTTTGATTTCGTACTGGTGTTCAATTTTTACCGTACCGGTTTCATCTACAACAAACCGATTTGTACGGATTTTATTTGAAGGCGGGTAAACTCCGCGGTCTGTATGATTGAGGAAGATTCCGTAATTGCCGAGTTCAAGTTCAGAAAGTTTGATTCCTGTGATGAGCGAATTTGAAACTATGCGGTAATCTCCGCGGCGAAGAGTAAGCGTTTTGTCGTAAGGCGCCTTGCCGTCCCGGTCGATGTAGATTTCCTTTACGAAGCCGTCATAATTAAAGTCCTGGCCATAAACAGAAATCTGAAGGTCGCCAAAGTCGTCTTTTGTAGTTTTTAGTCCGCTGATATAAGTGAACGGCTCGTATTTGTTTACGATAAAATAAGATACCTGAGGTTTACTTATATTGCCGACTGTATCGATTGCACAAACCGAGAAAGTGTAAATACCGTTACGGAGGTTTGAGTAATCAACGCTTGTCTTATTGCCCTGATTGTAAGCCGGAGGCTTTTTGTAAGAATCAAGAATTTTATCTGCTCTTGAATTAATAAGTTCAACCTGGGACAAAAGATAAGAATCATCTTTCTGGTTCGGGTGACGGCTGGACGTTGTAATTGATTTATCGATATCGCTTACAAGATTGACAGCCCAGCTGTAACCTGCAACATCGTCATCACTTTCTGCATGCTGCCATTTTACGGAGAATGCGTTTGATTCAACAAAACCGTACGAATCCAGCGGCGGAAGAATAATTTTTGGTTCAAGAGGCGCAGTTAAATCGCGGTAATAAACAATCGTTGCAGACTTTGACCAGTTGCCCGCGTAGTCAGTTGCACGGACTTTAAAATAATGCTCGCCGTCGGTGTCTGCACTCGCATTCAGATTGAGCTCAGACGGAAGGTTCATCAGATATTCCGGGGGTTCTTCTGACGGATCAGTTGTCCAGATCCATGAAAAACCTGCCATACCGCTTGAGTCTTCAGGGAGTACTACCCTCGCCTTAACTTTCTGCGCTGTAGAACGCTTTCCCTGGATAAAGTTTGAAGCCAGAACTTTTGGCGGCATAACGGTCGTATCCGGATACAAAACGTATAACTGGCCTTCTTTCTTTTTTGAAACTTCCTGCTGCCATACAAACGAAAGCTGAACTGTCGGCTGCTGGGTTCCGTCGGTGCCGGTTGAGAGTGCGTTTGTCAAAACCGGATAAACGAATGTGGAGGAAGTCGACATTGAAACGAGCATTGACTCGTCCCAGATAAAGCCGTTGTTTGAAGCCATGTAAAGCGAATTTGAACCGCGGCGGTTATCAAACCAGACTGCATTAACTGTGTTATTGTAATCAAAAAGAATCGGTCTGTGTGCATCTCCGGACGTTGTTAATTCAATCAGGCCGCCTGAAATATTACCCTTATCAGAAAGTTCAACTACCCAGATGTGAGACTGCTCGCTTGTATAATAAGTGCGCTCCCATGCAAGATAGTTTTTAATTCCGATTGAATACAAAACCGGGCGCTGGTTATTGTAGGTTTCGAAAGTGCCTGCAGAAGATGAAATTATCGAGCGTTCATTTGTTACGATTGTTACCGGAGACCAGGTTTTAAGTCCGTCAGTACTTTTTGTGGCGTACAACTGGTAACTTCGTCTTGAATCCCCGCCCTTCATATACTGGTACTGTCCCTGGAATACAACAAGGTCACCGTCAGCAACTTTTAAAAGCGCCGGCGCAAACGGGTTCATTACAGTAACGCTTGGAGCAAACGGCGTGAGCGTTGACCAGCTGTCTCCGTTTGCCGAAGTGGAACTTAAAAGCGAGAAGGTTTCGTTGGCACCGAGGGCCGTAAACAGAATGAATGAACCGTTTTTTGAAGCAAAAAGCCTTGGTCCTACAACCTGCTGAATCTGGCGCGGAAGTTCCTTCCGGGCAAAGGTGACGCCGCCGTCGTGAGAAACAAAAACCGCAACTGCACGGTCAGAAACGAGGACCGCAACGGCAATTGTTCCGTTTGGTGCAATTGCCGCCGAATACATATCAGGAACTTCACCCGAGTAGCTGAAAGGACCTGCAATACTTACTGGAGCCTGCCATTCAAGAACATCGTTCTGCTTTTTGGCAAGATTTATGCTTATGGTTGAATTTGAATTAACCTGTTCATAAAAAAGATAAGTCGTGCCTGCTGACGCAAGCACCTGCGGAAACTGCGCATTCTCCTGAACCAGAGATTTAGGGCTGTCCCAGTAAAATGAGTTTTGCGCAGAAAGTTTTAAAGGATTGAATACGGCAGTTCCCAGAAGAACAAATCCGGCCAGGGCACGTGTCACAAAACGCACAATGCCTGAAGACTGTTTTTTGAGAGAAGAAAAATTATTTATTTTAGCCGTATTCAAATAATTCATACTACATCAATGCCCTGATACGCTGTCTTAACTGGCGCAATTTTTTATTCTGACCGTTTTTGGCAATCAAGTCTTCTACGAGGTTGTTTGCGTTAATAATATTGCCACGGTTCATTTCCTGGACGGCAAGCTGGTATGACTGCTCGTCCTGTGCGGAAAGAATATCTGTTGCCTTACCGCCGATAGAAGTCTGGATTGTATCCTTTAATGCGGTTGCGGCAGAGTTATTCGGATTGAGGGAAATTGCCTGGTCAAGCAGAGCAACTGCCCTCTTCAAAGAATTTTCGTTTCCGTTAGCACTATTATAAAGTTTTCTTGCCTGTTCTGTCAGGTTCTGGGAGCGAACTTTTGAACTGTTATCAATCGGTCTCTGCTTGATACCGAGTTCGTATTCAATATTAAGAATTAAAGAGGCAAGCCCCTTGTAATTAGGGTTAATCTGCTGCAGGTCGAGAAGGTCTGCGTAGGCCTGATTCTGTTTTGCAGGATTTTTGTATTCAACACGGGCCGCCTGGATTTTTTGCTCAAACATTGCGTTAAAGGCATCAGGATCAACGAGGCGGTCAATTTTAAGAATAAGAAGGCTTGCATCCTGATTCAACGGGTAAATAAGCTGCAGGGTACGGAGTTTTGCACGTGCCTGCTCAAGAATTGCCTTTGCTTCTTCACGTTTTCCGTCGGCCATGAGTTTTGCGCCCTGGTCATAGTACTGGTTACTGATTGAAAGAATCTGTGACATTTCAGGATACAGCGGGTCGGTACTTGCAATAACGCGTCCGGTCTTCATCGAAAGCGCAGTATTTACGAGTGCGAGAAGGTTTGTAATTTCCTGATCTTCTTCTACGTTTGTAACCGCCCACAAAGTGCGCGCCTTGATAAGATTACTTTCGGCAGCATCAAAGTTACCGTTATAGTATGCGTTACGCGCACTTTCCTTGAGGGAACGGGTTTCGCGTACAACGTATTCGTTCTGTTTTCTGGAAATCTCTTCATCAAGGCTAAAGAGCTGTCTGTCACTTTCTGCGCGCAATGCGGCGTCTTCCTGCTGAGCAAGAGATGAATTATATTTTCTTCGAGATACATCGAGGAGGTTTCGCGCTTCATCAAACTGGTTTTTATTCAATGCTGCAACTGCCCTCTGGTAGTTCAGACGGGCTTCGTTGGCGTCTTTTGACGCGAGCTGAATCTTTTGTCTTGCAGTGGCGGCAATCTGATTGTTCTGGACAATAAGCGCGTCGAGCCCTGCAATTACAGTTTCTATGTTTTTAACACCGTTTGCGTACTCCTGCACAGTGTCATAATACTTTCTTCCGCCGTTGAGGCTTGTGTTATAAGAAACGAGAACTGTCTTTTCTTTTTGAATGTCCGAATTCAACTTTTCGGCTTCGCTTCTGGCCTGGGCCGGGTAGAATTTTACGATTTTTGCAGTACTTGTTTCTGAACCTGCAGAAACACTTTCTTCAACACCGTCAAGAAGTGTCTTTGCGTGAACATTTCTGAGTGTAAAGTCAGCAAGAACCCTGTCAGCCTGCTCCGAGTAATTTTTTGCAATCATGCCCCACAAAAGTCCAGTTCTTCTTTCGCATTCCTCACGGGAAACTTTTACAGCGCTTTCAAAGAATGCAATCTGGTCATCAAAGAAGATTTCCCTGTCTACAAGCTGGACTCCGCTTGTAGTGCGTCTTCCGCCGGAAACAGGAACGTCAGTCTGAGCACTGCCGGCTTTTTTATTTGCAACAAGAACGCTTGATTCAAGTGTATTGAGCGGCGGAATCAGACGGTTATAGTTTTGAATATATCCCTGCAAAACTCCTGCAGTTTTGGTAACTTCCTGATTTTGAGGATTGTAGTTATCAACAAGATTGTTCTGGTTTTGAATTGTACTGTCAGTTGCAAAAAGTGAACTCAGTTCGTTACGGCTGTAGGCAGCGGCAAAATTCATGCTTTCGATGAACTTTGTATAATTCTGGGCCGGGCTTGATTCAACCAGTTTGTACAGAGACTGGACTTTTACACCCTGGTCAGCATAGTCTGCGCTGTCAGTTCTTGACCGGTTAATCAAAGCATAATCTGCTGCAGGAAAGGAATTTTGAGTTGTAATGTCAAAGGCACCTGCAATCTGAGCGTAATTAGACCTGATTGTTTCGTAAACAGTCTGCTTCATGGATTCAACACGGGTATTCCAGAACGAATCCACCGCTCCGACAATACCTGAGTCCACATCGACTCCGGTGCCTGTTACGGCCCAGCAGCTGAATGTGATGTAAGACGTGTCGCCGAGCCCCGGGTTTAGGGACAGGGCCCGCTGATCCAGTTTTTTTAATTCAAGACCTTCGCGGTAAATCTGGTTACGGGTATTTGCAAGGGCCGCAAAGGTGTCGTTTACAAGATTAAGGTTTTGTACAGAAGAAGCCTTGTTAAAGTTTTTAAGGCTCATAACATATGCGTCGTATGCTTTCTGAGCCGCATCCAGTTGTATTTTAAGAGACTGGGAATAACGGTCTACGAGCCTGATATGGCGCTGAACTTCTGCGTTAAGGCTTTCAGGATAAACAACTGGAATTTCCTTTTCACCTTCGAACACAACATCACTGTCGTTTGTTTTAATGGACAGGGCTTCCTTAAACTTTTCGGCGGCGCTGCTGTACGGGTCGGACTCATTATCCCCGGCGCCGTTTATCATGGCAACGCCCTGGCTGATAATAAGGTTTGATCGGTTTATGTAATAAGAAAGACGCACTGTCCGGCGGGCATCGTTAGTCAGGGCAACAATTTCCGGAGGCGGGTTTTCTTCGGATTTTTCAAGGGTAACGATGATGTCCATCTTCTGGGTATCAAGTTCGTCCGCAAGGGCGGCGGAAGACTCATCCAGGTTTTCTGACTGCTGCATCTTTCCGGACAGTTCTTTTGCCAGAGTATTAAAGCCGTCCCTTGCGTTCAGGATGCGGCTGATTCGTTTCTGGGATTTATCAAACTGTTCCGGGTGATTTTTTATGTAAAGGGATAACTGTTCAAGCGCTTTTGAATATTCTTTTTTTGCAATGAGGTCATCGATTTGAGAAAGGGACATGACGGTCTGTTCAGTTTCTTCGGCCGCATTGCCGTCCTGCTCCTGGTTGAATGCAGGAAAAACTGCCAGAAAGAGAAATATTACCGCTAAAAATGCCCTGTTTTTGCAAAAACCCATTTTATCTTTTCTTATTTTCGGTAAATCTTATTAAGCATTATAGAAAAAAATCCGAAAATTTACATATAATTCGATATCAATTTTATATGAAGAAAATGAAAATTCATTTTTCTGCTGTCATAAAAAAACGTCTCATTTGTTCAGCCCTTATTTTTGGCCTGTCGCTGAACTTTTATGCACCTGCCCTTGATTTACTGGACATTAACAACAAGCTTTCCGACGTGTTTGACAGTTTGAGCGATGACAATGCAGGAACTACAGTTTTCCGTTCGCTGAATATTCCGGCGGGTGGCCGCGTAGAAAGCCTTGGAACAAGTTTTACGGGTCTTGCTGATGATATTTCATTTTTTGACTACAATCCGGCCGCATCTTCGGTTCTAAAAAACTCAGAAACCGCATTTTTTCACAACTCATGGATTGCAGACTCTGCGATGGAATCCCTGCAGGCCACCACCCGCTTCAACAATCTGGGACTTGGAGCACAGCTCAAGTGTTTTTACGTGCCATTCAGCGAATACAATCTTTACGGTGACAAGGTAGCCGCAAGTTATTACAGCGAAACTTCCTTTGCACTCAACGCCTCATACAACTTTCTGGCAGGCTACAACTTTAAGGGAATTGCACTCGGGTTTAACGTGCGCGGTTCATGGCGGAACATGCCGGACTACACAGACAACCAGACTGACGAAATTAAAAGCGGTTCGGGCTTTTCCCAGTCGGCACTCGGTCTCATGGCCGATGCCGGCCTTTTGATGAGATTCAACTTTATCAAAACCTTTAACACGACAGATCCTAACCTTACCTTTGGACTTGCGCTTAATAATATTGGTCTTGCCTTTACGGGACTCAATACTGAATTTGAACTTGATGACAGCCTTCCGACACGTGTGAGCGTCGGCTTGAGTTACCGCCTTATTAAACCGGTTCTCTTTACTGCAGAATTCCGAAAGCCGATAAATCTGCTTGATTTTAAGTCAAGCGAAACCTGGTCACTTGCATCCGGCGCAGAATTCAACATTACAAAGTTCTTTGATTTTGAGCTTGGCTTTTGCCTGCAGGGGGCAAACCCGAGATTCAGCATGGGAAGCCAGTTTGACGTTAAAGGCGTAAAAATGAATATCAACTACACACTGGATTTAACTTCTTCATTCAATCCGGTTAACCACATAAGTCTCGGCGCCAAATTGAATCTTGGCGACAAGGGCCGTTCAAACATACAGTCACAGGTTCAGCTGCGCTACGCGGAAGGAATTGAATTGTATTCGAAGGGTACAAGAAACGATATTGAAGATGCGATTCAAAAATGGCAGGAAGCAAAAGAGCTTTCCAAAAACATCGGTATCCGTTACGACCCGGCCATCGAAGCAATCAACACTGCCCGCCAGCTATTACTGATTCATGACGAAATCAACGCTTTTGGAACTCTCGAGCGCTAAATCTTCTTTGCAAAAATCCTGAAATTCATCCACGGAAAAAGATTGTGTTCTTTTTCGAGTTTTGTGAGCCATTCTGTGCTTACAACGTTTGATCCGAGCGAATCAAAAACAGTTGTAAAGGCAGTTACGCTTGCGGTAAATCTGTATTTGGCGTATTCCGGCGATGATGAATTATGAAGCATTTTGCTCCACTCTGCTGACTGTGCAATCATCAGTTCTTTTGCACCCAGGTTCAAAAGACGTGCTTTTAAGCCTGTATCTGTCGGAAATCTTCCGACAAGGTCGCTCATGCGCTCGCACATTTTGCGTGTGTAACGGAGCATCCAGCTGTTTGAACTGTCGAGCAAATCTTCGCCGTAACCGGTTCCGCTTGCGGCGCAGGGATACGGAGTAATGCGTTCCAGCTTGAACTGATTTTTTAACATCTGTGAGCAGCTTGCAAAGTCGCTGTCTTTATTCAATCTGAGAACATTTTCAAACCAGTCCATGCCTTCGGCCCAGTTTTGTCCGAGGCTTTCTGCGTTGATGCAGCAGACAAGACACACATCTTCATCAATCTGTTTTGAAGCTTCCTGAAGTTTTGCGTTTTTGGCGCTTAAGAAAGTTTTAGCGTCTTCAACAGCCTGTTCATGAGCTTTTTTGCAGTCATAAATTGAATTTGAATCGTCGTCCTTTGACCAGTAGCGGTAAAGAGTATTTACGCGAGCTGTGTCAGCCTTGATAAAACAGCCGAGTTCTTCTGCTGAAAGTTCATAGCCGATATCGCGGTGCTGGTTTTTGTAAATCTTATTTGCACTGAATCCGGTTTCGCTGTCGTCAATGTCTTTAGGTGTAAGGGCATCTCCACTGAAAATTACAAGTGAGTTGCCGCAGCGTACAGGAACATAAATTCCCTTTTCCGGCATATCCTGAGAGAACAAAACTGACTTTGAGTCAAGAATTGTGTAATTGAGGCCATATGAGCGGAGAATTCTTTCAATTCCCTGGCTGTATCCCATGTATGGCAGCCAGAATCCTTCCGGTGCGGTAGAAAAATAATGTTTATGCGAGAAAATTCCTGTTTCAACCTGAGCGTTAAGAATTTCTTCCATGTCAGCGTAATGCGGCAGGAAGGCATATGAACCGCAGGTTGCGAGGAGTTCAATCATTTCTTTCTGGTAAAAATATGCAAATTCCTTTAAAAGATTGCAGTGATATTTTTCGACAAAGTCTTCCCTGTTGTTTTTTGCCTTTTCCAGCTGAGCCTTTGCAAGTTCAAGAAGTTCCCTGTTGTCTTTTACGCGTTCAACTTCGTGCTCGCCAAGACAGATGCAGCGGTCAAGCCAGGAAACATACTGGTCCTGAAGAAGTTTGTCATCGAGCATTGCGCACAAAACCGGAGAAAGAACGAGAGAAAACTTTGCGTTAACTTCTTCTTCTTCAAATTTGTGAAGCATGTTAATCAAGGGAATATAAGTCTGGCTGACAGCACCAAAGAAAATATCATTCTGCTGTGCGTATGGAGAATCTTCTCCTTCTGTGTGTCTTATATAAGGCTGGTGTGCAACCACAACGATGGATAATTTTTTAGCTGACATAATTCTCTGCCTCCCCCTCAGATCAAGAAAATAACTGTCTGTGATTTTCGTAATGCAGAGTAAGAAGTTCTTTCATACCTGAAAGCTCAACGAGCTTTGGAAATTCAACATCACGGCCAGGAAGGGCCCCGTTCAGTTCTACGGCTCCTTTAGGAAGTGCGATTTTTGGTGTTATTGCAAGGTTTTCGTCATCGTGACCGTGGTAAAGGGCTACAAGATCAATGCGGACAAAGTTTTTGCCCGGTGTAAGAAGAACATACTGCTGTCTGTCGTTGTCCCCTACCTGAACGTCAAAGGATTCAACCGGATTTGCGTCGTCTTCGTTTTCCCAGAAGGATACGCGCAGGCACATTGAACGGTAGGACAGGTCTTCTGAAAGTCTTGTTAGATCTGCTGCTTTGATGTCCCAGTACACATAAACCCAGGCAGGATTTCTTAAAAGTGCGGTAATTGTGGTTTCGTTATACGAATCCGGAAGTTTTTCTGTTTCGTCATGAACAGGGGCATCTTCTTCGCTTGTCACAATTTCTTCGATATCGTTGTCTTCTTCGTATTCGAGGACAGCTTCGAGGAGTTCTGCGATGATAAAGTTGCGGTTTAAATCTTCGGGTATATCAATGCCAAGTTCATCACCCAGCGAAATAAGCTGAGGATTGGACAGTGTTTCTAAATATTGTCTGTTTATTTTTTCAATTTCCATAATTATTTTTTGCTAAAACCGTTTTTTTTATAACAATATTCTTAAAAAATGCCCGTTGTGTCAATTGGAAAATAATGATGACAGGAAAAAAAGGGGCGCACTTCAAAGTGCGCCCCTGTCAATTCAAAAAAGAACTAGAATGAACCGGCGTACTGAGCCAGAACACGGTAAGCTACTTTTTTCTTGAGGCCAGATAATCTGCCATTTCAGTGCGCTTTCTGTCGCGGCAATATGTTTCTGCATCTTTTGCACCGCTCCATGCCATCGGAATTTTAAGGTCAGAGACATCAACATTCAAAACTTCAACAATAAAACGAAGCACCTTCAAATCACCGTTTCTTACGGCAACAACGGCAGGATTGTCCTTTTCTTTGGAAGATTCAAAAGTAAAGCCTCTGGCAATAAGTTTATCGCATGCATATTTGTTCATCTCCATGGCTGCAAGTCCCAGCAGGTCAACCTGTCCTGATGAACCGATACTCACCGTTGAAGTCAAATCGCAGTTTTCAAGAGTTTTGTCGAAAAAGGCGTTGTTTCTGGCAATGATTGCATGAACTGCAAAAGATAATCCGTTGCGGTCTTTTTCCTCATATGTAATGCCGTACTTTTCCATGAATGCGGCGATTTCTTCTGCAGTTGAATTCTTAATCATTGCAAAACATTCATAAATGTAAGGCAGTTTTGCAATGTTTGAATCAATGAGTTCTGCATCCGGAGTAGAAGTTTTGTATACTGTAAGCACAGGAACACGTTCTAAGGAGATTGCGGCCGGAGTCTGATCTTTCTGGTAAATAAAAAATATGGTGTCCGTCAGTGATTTACCTGCAGCAAGCGCATCTTTTTTGTCAGCAGCCGTTAATTTTTCAAAGTTTAAGTAAGACGAATTATTATTTGGTTGAGTGAAACTTACAAACGAGAGTTTTCCGTTTTCCCCGCCTGTGATAAGTTCAAGTTTTTTATATGGAATCGTCTTTAATCCCGATTCATTTTTATTTGTAACTTCGATGGATACCTGAAAAATTCTGTAATCAGAATTAAGCGGCGAAAAAAAATTCCCGTTGTATTTAACTTGTTTGAGTCCGGCTTTGTAACTTTTTATTGTCGCCCCTACACCTTTTTCAAGTTCGAATTCTTTTCCGACCGGAATATTGTATGTAAAAGAATTTGGTTCTTCGTTTTCTGATGCCTGATTTGTTGTCGCGCATGAAAACAAAAGAATGCTGGTGATTAGTGCGCATAAAACTTTTTTCATTTTTTTTCCTCCTAAAAAATACGTCGAGTCAAGGCACGCATACGCTTAATGCCTTGACTTCGCCGTTTTTAGGGTTTGTAATAAACCCTAAATAAAAGCGCCTGCACAGAAGAATGTACAGGCGCCTTTTTGCTTGTTCATCGTTATGTTCACGGGGTTCCGCTGACGCAGAACCCCGCCGCGTTTATTAGAATGAACCTGCTACAGCAACTGCGCAGGCTACTGTGCAGCCTACCATAGGGTTGTTTCCCATTCCCATGAAGCCCATCATTTCTACGTGAGCAGGAACTGAAGAAGAACCTGCAAACTGAGCGTCTGAGTGCATACGACCCAGAGTATCAGTAAATCCGTATGAAGCAGGACCTGCAGCCATGTTATCAGGATGGAGTGTACGTCCTGTACCGCCGCCTGAAGCTACAGAGAAGTATTTTTTACCTGCAAGCAGGCGTTCCTTTTTGTAAGTACCTGCAACAGGGTGCTGGAAACGTGTCGGGTTTGTAGAGTTTCCTGTGATAGAAACATCAACATCTTCGTGCCACATGATTGCAACACCTTCGCGAACATCGTCAGCGCCGTAGCATTTTACGATGAGGCGTTCAGGATTGTTTCCGTATGGAACTTCCTTAACAACTGTAAGAGCCTTGTCAGTTCCTTCGCCGTTAAAGTAGTCGAATTTAGTCTGAACATATGTAAAGCCGTTGATGCGGCTGATAATCTGAGCAGCGTCTTTTCCAAGACCGTTCAAAATAACGCGGAGCTTGTTCTTGCGTACTTTGTTTGCGTTTGCTGCGATTTTGATTGCACCTTCAGCAGCAGCGAAAGATTCGTGACCTGCGAGGAAGGCAAAGCACTGTGTTTCTTCAGAAAGAAGACGTGCACCGAGGTTTCCGTGTCCGAGACCAACTTTGCGGTCATCAGCTACAGAACCCGGCAGACAGAATGCCTGAAGTCCTTTACCGATGTTAGCGGCAGCTGTTGAACCAGTTTTATCTCCAGTTTTTTCAGCTTCTTTAATTGCAATTACTGAACCGAGAACGTAAGCCCATTTAGCGTCTTCAAAACAGATCTGCTGTGTAGACTGACAGATTTCGTATGGATCAAAACCGCGTGATTTACAGAGATCACGTGCTTCGTTCAAACCAGCTTCACCTTCTTTAAAACCATATTCTTTAAGAGCCTTATTCACCTGAGGAATACGGCCTTCGTAATCTTCAAATAATGTTGCCATTTTAATTCCTCCTACTCTTTTCTTGGATCGACAAGGCGAACCATTCCCTGATCAGCTGTTACGCGTCCGTAGTGTGTGCGTGCGCCTTCGATAGCTTCGTTTGCAGGTTTGCCTGCTTTCAGAGCGTCCATCAGTTTACCAAAGTTGATACAGTTGTAACCGATAACCTGGTTATCTTTATCAACAGCCATAGATTCAACATAACCTTCTGTCATTTCGAGGTAGCGTGGACCGGTTTTGCGTGTAGCAAACATAGTACCAACCTGTGAACGGAGGTTTTTACCGAGGTCTTCGAGGGAAGCACCAACTTTAAGACCGCCTTCTGAATAAGCAGACTGAGTACGGCCGTATACAATCTGCATGAAAAGTTCGCGCATAGCTGTGTTGATAGCGTCGCAAACAAGGTCAGTATTAAGTGCTTCGAGAAGAGTTTTACCGATGAGGATTTCTGAAGCCATAGCAGCTGAGTGAGTCATACCTGAACAGCCGATTGTTTCTACAAGTGCTTCTTCAATGATGCCGTCTTTTACGTTGAGGGAAAGTTTACAAGCGCCCTGCTGAGGAGCACACCAGCCGATACCATGTGTAAAGCCGGAAATGTCTTCGATTTTCTTTACCTGTACCCATTTTCCTTCTTCAGGAATTGGAGCAGGACCGTGATATGCACCCTTAGCCAAAGGACACATATGTTCCACTTCTGCAGTGTAAGTCATCTGATTCTCCTTAAATAAAGCCACAAAAAAATCCGGATCCCGAAAAAGATGCCGAATTAAATTGTGAAACTTTAAAAATATGGATTTGTGTTATGTATATGTAAAAAAGGAGACCGAAAGGTGAATTCCACCTGTTGAATTGTGGAAAAATGACTCATCAGCCACGACAATCATTACCTTTAAGAAACCGTTTTACAGTTAAAATAAATTATCACTTTTTTGATTTGTTTACAATACAGAAAAAAGCCGGATGCCCCGCGTAAGGCGGACAGTTTACTTTTCGATTGTCTTTAAAATCCGCATAAAGCCGAAGGCAAGAATCGCAGCAGTCACGGCCCAGCTCAACGGATACGAATAAAAAACTCCCCTGAATGTGTGGAACTGCGGAAGCTGGAAAAATGTAAAAATATAAAGCATTCTGAGCCCGCATGCGCCCAGCAGGGTTATAATCATCGGTAAAACAGAGTGTCCTACCCCGCGTATTGCGTTTGCCGTGCAGTCCATAATTCCGCAGGTAAAGTAAGTTAAAAGAATCACCTTTAACCTTATCATACCTGCCGCCTGCACTTCGGGGTTTGTTGAATAAAACCCGAGCAGCACAGGTCCAAACAGAATTGCAAGTCCGCCGAGTATGAGTCCCGCAGATGAAGCGCACAAAATACTGTCGCGCACGGCCTTTTTAATTCGGTCGATTTTGCCGGCGCCCATATTCTGTCCTGCAAAAGTAAGCATTGCCTGACTAAAGCCATTCATCGAAATATAAATAAAACCTTCTACGCCCTGAGCCGCTGCATTTCCTGCAATCATCACAGGTCCAAAACTGTTTACGGATGATTGAATTACAACGTTCGAAATGCTGAAAATCATTCCCTGAAGCCCGGCCGGAAAGCCGATTTTTACGATTTTGGAAAGAATGTGAAAGTCAATCCTGAGTTTTTTAAAATCAAGTTTGAATGCGTCCTTTTCCTTCAGAAGAAGAATTACAATTACCACCGCACTGAATGTCTGGCTGATAACGGTAGCAGATGCAACGCCGGCAACATCCATCTTCAGGCAGATTACAAAGATAAGATTCAATACAACATTGATAAGGCCTGCCACAAAAAGAATGTAAAGCGGTCTCTGGGTATCACCCTTTGCGCGGAGGAGACTTGCTCCAAAGTTATATATAACTGTCGGTGTAACTCCGCCAAAAAAGATTTTTAAGTACAGGGTTGATAAAGGAAGAACTTCGTCCGGGGAGCCCATCAAAATCAAAATCTGGCGGCTGAATGTAACACCGATAAAAGTGAGCAGAATTCCGCCGATTACGCTTAAAATCATCGCCGTGTGCACTGTGCGCGATACTTTTTCACTCTTGCCTGAACCAAAATAATTTGCCGCAACAACATTACAGCCGACTCCAAGCCCCAGGAAAAAGTTTATAAGAAGGTTTACCAGTGAACTTGTTGAACCGACAGCCGCAAGCGAATTGTCACCTGCAAAGCGCCCTACAACGATTACATCGGCTGCGTTAAAAAGCAGTTGAAGAATTGAACTGAAAATGAGCGGAACGGCAAAGCGGATCAGCTTTGGGAAAATCGCTCCCTGTGTCATGTCAATTTTATTTGCAGCCATTTAAAACTCCAAAAAAAAACGGAACCTGTTAAACAGATTCCGTTTTTGAGCTATGATGGATTCGAACCATCGACAGCCGCCTTAAAAGGGCGGTGCTCTACCTACTGAGCTAATAGCCCATGCCGTTCATTGCTGAATGCCTAATTAATATATTTTTTTTATTAAAAAGTGTCAATAGCAAAAATTCGATTTTGTAAAAAAAATAACAAAAAAAATAGCCGCCCGGAAAAAAGTACCGGACGGCCGCTTATAAATGCAAGAATTAAACTATTTGTTTACCTTGTCTTTAAGAGCTTTACCAGGCTTGAATTTTGGTGATTTAGAAGCCTTGATCTTGATTGTTTCGCCAGTTTTAGGATTGCGTCCAGTACGAGCTGCACGTTTGCCTACAGAGAATGTACCAAAGCCAACGAGCTGAACATCGTCACCCTTAGAGAGTGCTTTTGATACAGCTTCTACAAAAGCTTTTACAGCTGCTTCTGAGTCTTTTTTTGTAAGACCAGTGTCTTTAGCGATTGCGTCAACCAATTCTGATTTATTCATATATTTCTCCTTTTAATTTAGGGCGTTACCCCTCTTTAATTTAACGCTATGTTATATTTTAAGGTATAATGCTCTATAATGCAACATAATACTTTAAAAAAACTGCAAATTCGGTTTATAATATTTCGGGAGACTAAAACCAATGGAAGATAACCAGGCTCAAAAGGTAGAGATTTACGGTAAAAAGATTTTCTTTGTCTGCGCGACATTTACCCTCAACACAAATATTATTCTCCGCCTTATGGAACAGGAATACGAAATCTATAAGATTGACCAGTACCGCCAGCTCAAAAGTCTCCTTATCCTGAATCCTCAGTCAATTGTCTACATCAACCTCGACTCACAGAACACCCCGAACGTCTGGTATAACTTTATTCAATACTTTGAAACTGAACCGCGCTTTAAGGAAGTTAAATTCGGGGCATTCAGTACAAAACTAAAACCTGCCGAAAAAGACCGCTTTACAAAATCGCTCAAAATGGAAGCAGGATTTTATTCAGTAGAAAAAGGTTTTGGAGAAGCAATGGGCGACCTCATGGTCCGCCTCGAAGACTTAAAGGCAAAGGGAATGCGAAAATTCGTCCGCATGAGCTGTCAGGGGGTCAGAAGCACAGAAGCCTTCTTCCTGCGCGGCAACATGATGTACAAGATGGAAGTTGTAGATATCAGTTCCATCGGTATGGGATTAAAAATTCCTCTCAAATACTGCCAGCTTTTCAGAATCAACACAGTTATTCCCGGGCTCAATCTTGTTCTTGGAAGTAAACAGTTGAAGGTAAACGCAAAAATCTTCGGTATCAAAAACATCGGGGATGCGGCACTTTTAATTATGATTTTTACGCCGGACACTGAAGACTCGTTCCGCTCTTATGTAAGAACATTCATCTGCGAAGAAATGCAGAAAAAACTCATAAACCAGGCACTTTCACTCAACTGGGATAAAACAGATTACACTACTCAGGTAGAAGTTGAAGAAGAAAAGTCTTCGGACGACACATCCCACCCGACATCAGACGAGTCACAAGCAACTGCAGAAGCCGCAAAGTCGCTCGATAACGCTTCGGATGGAGATGAACCTCAAAACGCCCAGAATGAAGGCTCAGAATGCGCAGAAGGCTCCCAGGACGCTTCTGAAGCCACTCAGAACGATTCCCAGACAACAGCAGCTGACGAGGCAGCACCTGCCGAAGAAGCTCCTGCAAACGCCTGATTATTATTCAATTGATTCAGCACGGATACGGCAGGCCCGGGCTTCTTTTTCAAAACCGCCTGCCCTGTAAATATCTGACGCCCAGCTGATTAAGTCACGGGCAAGTTTTCTGTCACTTTCTGACGGAGCACCCTTTAAAAGAATCAGACCGTAAGCATTGTAATCCGAGGCAATTGCGCTCGTATTTTCTGCATCCTTGTCGTATTTAATGGCAGTCTGGATATATTCAACTGCAAGCTTTTTATTGTTTGATAATGATGCCATGCGGGAAGCCGAATAATAATCAAGACCGATTTCACTCACATAGCGGTTTTTAAGGTGAATTTTTGCCGCTTCAAGGTAGGCGTCAGTTGCCCTGTTATAATCTTTATTGAATGCGTACAGGTCTCCTTGAGTGCGCTTTAAAAACGCAAGATAATAGGCTTCTGACGAAAGTTTTTTTTCTGACGCGTTTAATTCATTCAGTTTTTCGTTAAAGTTAATGTCTGGATTTTTTCTTGCAAGTTGAATTTTTAAATCGTAAATCGGACAGACTGCGCTCAAAACATCTTTTTTTGCAGAACGCTGAGCGTACTTTTTTGCCATTTCCAGAAGGTCCTGGGCAGAAAGTCCGTAAAAAGGAGTGTCCGAAACATCAAATTCTTCATCTGAAGAAGTCTTTTTTGCAAGTTGAAGAACTGGATTCAAGGCGGAATCCCCCGCTTCCTCTCCAGCGTTTGCAAGGCGGTAAATTATTGCAGAAAGGGAAATTCTGCACAAAAGGTCTGTGTCATCTACAGAAAGAGCCAGGTTGTAGGCCTGCTGCAAATGGGCTCCGGCGTTCTGAATATTGCCGCCGATGAGTTCGGCATTTGCGTTTTCGTAAATTACTGAGGCGCTGTCAGAAACATCTGTTACGAGCATGGCGCGCTTTGGACTTGAAGAACATCCGCAAAATAAAACAGATAAAACCAGTAAAACAAAAATTGAACGTTTCAAGATGCCCTCCCCTAAAAGTCTTCGCTTCTAAGCTGAACTGTAGCCGAGTCGGATTTAGAGCGGTCAGGAACGCCGCCGCGAATGAGCGGATTATTTTTAAGACCTGTCAGCACGTCCTGCACCTGAACAAGAACTGTATTCAGCTGAACGAGGGCGCTGTCAATCTGAGGAACTGCATTTGCAACAAGTTTATCAGCATTTGAAGCCACTCCTGTAAAACTCTGTGTAATTACTGCAAGATTATCCAGGGCTTCTACAAGGCTCGTTGTCATTTCAGGACCAAGAAGTTCTGTTACAGGGCCCTTGTCGCTTGCAAGAATCTGGTGAATGCTTTCTGTAATTCCGGAAAGCTGTGCAACAATATTTTGAATCGGAGTAGCCCTGCTGCCGCGTACACGGCCGCTCAATGCATCATCAACCTGACTTACAAGTGAATTAACATGTGTCAAAAGTTCAGAAACCTGATTCATCAGGGCACCGATTGAGTCGTTCTGTTTTTCTATGCGGTTCTTTTTGTCTGCGATGATTCTTTCGCCGGGAACACTGTCAACGCGGAAAATTTCAGTTCCGGACGGAATCAGGCCGGGGCCAATTCCCGGATAAAAGCTGAATGTGGAACCAAGCCCGATTGGACTTGTAACGAGCTGGACAAGGGAGTTTTCTTTTATGTATTCGCTGTATTCGCCAAGGATATAGTAATCGACACGGACAAAATTATCTTTAAGGCCGAGTTTGCTTACCTTTCCGATAGAAAAGCCTTTGTAGGTCAAATCCATTCCGACAGACACGCCGGAACCGCTGTCAAAAACCGTGTAGTAGTAATATTTTTTTTCAAACCAGTGCTGTCTTGCTCCAAGCGCAAAAATCAGTGCGATAAGGCCCGCAAGAGCAAGGATGGAAAAAAATCCGACAATTTGATCTGCATAACGAATTTTAAATTTCATTTTTATACCGGTTCTCCCTGGATAAGACCGTTTTCTATATGATACATCGTGCCGGGAAATTCAGCAATAAAAGTTGAATTATGACTGATGTAAATTACAGTATTTCCCTGATCAATAAAGTTATGGAGCAGATTCATAATAATGGCACTGCCCTTCCTGTCGAGCGACTCGGTGCATTCATCCAGAAAGAGAACTTCCGGGCCGCAAATCATTGCGCGTGCAAAGGCGATTCTTTTCTGCTCGCCGGTCGACAAATCAACCGGTCTTAAAGTCAAATCCCTGTCATAACCGACCATCGCACAGACACTTTGAACCGTAAAAATGCGCTCTTCGCTGGTCATTGAAGGAAAGTGAATCTGCAGCGGAAGCGAAAGGTTCTGGACAATGTTCTGGTTGGCCCAGAGGGCGCTGTCCTGAAAGACAAAAGAACACTTCTGGCGGAATTCAAGATTCTGAGCCTTGTTCATCGTCTGAATATCCCTGCCTTCAAAAAGAATTTTACCCGCACTTGGAACCAAAAGCCCGTCCATCAGTTTTAGCAGGGTGGATTTTCCGCTTCCGGAATGTCCTATCAGGGCAGTTGTAGTTCCACGCTCAATTTTGAGGCTGATGCCTTTAACTATTTTTTGCGAGCGCGACTGGAATTCAACATTCTGAACATCAAGCAGATCCATTTTGGCGTCCTCAAAAATAAAACAAAATGATTATAAAGACGTCTACAAGGATGATTCCAAGAACAGACTTACCAACGGCACTGATACCGACTACAGGGATTTCCGTACTGCTTCGTTCAACCGAAAATCCGTAGTAAGTGGCACAAATCGAAATTATCATGCCGAACAGAACACTTTTTAAAATTGACGTAAAAAGCACTTTTACCGTAATGCTCGACAAAACTCCCTGAACAAAGTTAACGACGTTTGCAGGGTTTATAATGAATTGAATTACGGCCGGTCCCAGAAGCCCGCAGAAAGAAAAGTAAAGATTCAGAAAAAAAACGGACATTGTTACGCCGAGAAAGCGCGGACTTACAAGATGGCTTATCGGGTCTACCCCGCACGAAATATAGGACTCTATCTGGTGACTTGTTACCATGCCGCCGATTTCTGTTGCAATTGCAGTTGCAGAACGAGCAGTTACGATAAATGCAACGATAACCGGCCCGAGTTCGAGGGTAACTACGATGCTCAAAAGATTATAAATCAGCTGGCTCTGCCCGATGGAACTCAAAAACTTATCTCCGAGAATGTAGATTGCAGTTCCGATTGCGGTAGAAATTACGGCAATTAAAGGAAGGGCTTCGATAAAGGTAAAAAGGAGCTGCATGATAAGGATTTTTCGGGATGATTTTGTGCGTAAAAAAGCAAAGGACTCGCGGAAAGTTTTTCCGATAAAGCCCAGCACATAAGGAACAGAATTAAATTCCGAAAGGACGTAGGAGCCCAACTTTTTGACCATAAAAATATTATATCAATAAGTTATATCGTTGTGAAGATAATTTAGATTATGCAAGTTCTGCAAGTGTGTCGCTTTCGCCGGAAACTTCTGACGCAGAAAGCGGGCGGCGGATTCTGACACTGATAAGCGAGCCCGGCTGTGGAATTACCGCATCCTTTGAAAAATCAAGCCTGCAGTGCAGAAAGTTTTCTGTCACCGCATGAACCACTACCCTGTCCTTAAAAACACGCGCATTATGAACAGTTTCTGTAATGGCGTTTAAAACCTGTCCCTGGTAAGACTCAATATAGGCTTTTTTGCTTTCCCGGTTGAATTTTTCAAGTGCTTCCATTCGGAGTTTTGCAATTGAGTTTGGCACCATCGGACGCATTTTATAGGCTTCCGTACCCGGACGTGCACTGAACGGAAAGGCGTGCACAAAGGTAAAACCGCATTCTTTAAGCATGGAAAGTGTAAGTTCAAAATCCCTGTCAGTTTCGCCCGGAAAGCCTACGATGATATCGCACGCAAGGAAGGGATTTCCTTTTGCCTGTTTGAGGAGGCGGCATGCCCTGTAAACGGCTTCGATTTTGTACGGCCTCTTCATTTTTAAAAGCACATCGTCACTTCCGCTCTGCACGGAAATATGGAAGTGGCTCTGCACGCGTTCATCTGCAATAACTTTTGCAAGACGCTCATCCACGATTTCGGGATAGAGACTTGAAATTCTTATATGAATTGAATTTGTGTTCTGCAGAATCAGATCAAGCAGATCAGTAAAGTCTACGGTTTTATCCTGCCACTTTGAACGGTACTGACCGATATTCACAGTTGTAATTACAACTTCCCTGTGACCGTCCCTTTCAAGTTTCTGTACGCGCTCGATAACTTCTCCTGCATCAAGGCTCACTGAGTGTCCGCGCGCAAGACGGATAGCACAGTAAGTGCAGACACAATTACAGCCGTCCTGGATTTTAAGCGACGGGCGCGAGTGATGAATAAAATTATCAGGCAAAAGTTTGAACGGAGATTCGATTTTACCCGGAGTTGCAACCTTATAAATTGAATCAAAGATTCCGTTCAAAAAAGCAGAAAGCTTCTGCGGCCTGTCAAATTCCTCATTTTTAATGCGCTCAGGAATTTCGCCCAGGCGGCCCTTGTACTGGCCCCCGAGAACGCAGACACGCTCGTCCATTGCAAGGAGTTCCTGGCGGCCGAGCTGGGCGTAACAGCCTGTAACGACGATTACACTTTGAGGGCATTTTGCAAGTAAGAGACGGATGATGCGGCGGGCTTTCTGCTCGGCCTTTGCAGTTACGGTACAGGTGTTTATAAAACAGAGTACCACATCGTTATCAACTCTGCTTGCGGCAGTCATAGGCTTCATGTCGGCAGAAAAACCTGCGTTTACAAAACATGTAGCAAGACCTTCGCTTTCGACCTGATTCAACTTACAGCCGAGAGTTTCAAAATGAATTTTTGAATTTGAATTAAACACCAAAAAAACCTGTCGTTATTCAACAATTAACGGATACTTGAAGAAACGCGTTCTTTGCCGCGTGCAGCATCAGCCTGTGACGGATTGAGCGAAAGAGCCTGATTGTATGCTTCAAGAGCCGAAGCATAACTTCCTGCCATTTCGCGGGCATAACCGCAGCGGGTCCACCAGTAGTCTACGAGAGGTTCTGTGTGAACTGCAGCAGTAAAGGAAATGTCTGCATGCTGGTATTTTGCCTGGCGGATATAAATTTCGCCCATGTAATAATATGCGTTACCGATACGGCTTCCGTTTGCAGGAACATTTGCAAGGTAGAGCTGAAAAAGTTCCATGGCGGCAGTATTTTTTCCGAGGTAGAATTTAGCTTCTGCCTGGATTTCGATCAAACGTACATCACTTGAATTGACTTTGCGTGCTTCAGTTGAGCGCTGTTCAGCTTCCGCATACTGGCGGTTGCGTACAAGGCTCCAGCACAATACACAATATGAATCGATATTCTGCGGGTTTTCAGTGATTTCCTGTTCACAGATTTTGATAGCTTCAGGATAGTTGCCTGCGCGGTACAAAACAAGGGCGTCTGCTCTCTGTGAATAAGCAGAAACACAAATCAACAAACTTACTAATGCAGTTAAAAGGGATTTTTTAGATGTCATATTTATTTCCTATTGTGTCATTGTACATTTGCCTGTAAAGCGGGAACCCGGTTCCAGGACAACCTGCTTTGCAGTGATATCACCGCTTACAGAACCTGTCGAAGAAACAAAAACAATGTCTCTTCCGATGATATTTCCTTCTACCTTACCGCGGACAAGAACACGGCTGGCAGTAATTTCTGCGTTAACCAGTGCCTTTAAATCAATGACGAGGTCGCTTGTTGCATCGATAGTACCGGAAACAGCGCCGCGAATCATAAATGGCTTTGTAAATTTAATTTTTCCGTTAAAAGTAATATCCGGTGCGAGAATAGTATCAAAATCTTCTTCTTCAAGATCGAAAAGGTCTGTGTCTTTTACATCAAACATATATATAATTTATCTTTTTTACACCCTATCCGTCAACAAGGTGAAGCGGGATCGAAGGTCATGCCCCCACTGTTTTATGCATAAGCGTGCATTTTTATTGTTTCAAATTCAGTGGCATGGTTATTTTCTTCTTCTTCCAGATCGTAAAGATTCTGAAGATTAAGCCAGAACTCTGCGGTTGTTCCAAAAAACCTGGAAAAACGGATTGCAGTGTCAGCGGTTATAGAACGATTTCCATGAATTATTTCCGAAATACGAGTCTGAGGAATGTTAATTTCTTTTGCAAGACGATACGCAGAAATATTCATTGGAACAAGAAATTCTTCTTTAAGAATTTCTCCGGGGTGAATATTCGGCAGTTTGTCATTAGTGGTAATCTGTGATTCGAACATTTTCCGCTCCTCCATTTTCAAAGGTAAATACAATTCTCCACTGGTCATTTATTCTGATAGACCAGAGTCCTTCAAGATTTCCTGCCAGCTGCTCAAGATTATTTCCCGGCGGAACTCTTAAATCTTTTACTTCCTTTGCAGCCGCAATCATTCGGAGTTTCCGTCGTGCAACATTGTGAATTGTCGGAGGAAGTTTTCTGCTTCTTTGACCTTTCCAAATTAATTCAGTTTCAGAATCCCCAAATGAATTTATCATAATAATATACTAACGCAAGGCGGAAGTATCGTCAAGAAAAACCTTATATTTACAATTCATATTCCGTGAACGAAGCTTGCAAACTAAATATGACATATTCTTTTCCTGTCCCTACGAATTTATACCCTTCTATCTTCATCTTATTTGCGTTATAATTGAATTATGATTTTTCGACGCTCCTGCGTAATTAGTTTTATTGCTTGTTTTTGTCTTGCGGCGCTTTCCTGCGCATCGACCGGAAAAACAAAAACCGTTCAACAAAGCGATTCACTAAATTCAACAATTCAAAATGACTCAAAGATAACCCTCGTGTTTGCCGGGGACATAATGGCGCATAAAATAAATTATACTGCAGGCAATTTTGAAGAAATCTGGCGCGACATAAAACCCATTGTAAAAAACAGCGACCTTGCCTTTGCAAACCTCGAAGCACCTGTCAACGACAAAATGGAATGGAACACCTACCCGCAGTTCAACATGCATTCCTCGTACGTAAATGCTGCGATTGACGCAGGTTTTAACGTATTTTCGCTTGCAAACAATCATACAAACGACTGGTACCTGGACGGAATCAAGGCAACGGGACATTTTTTTAATTCAAACAGACATGTGTGGGCATGCGGCATAAAAGAAAAAAGCGGCTCCCCTCTTACATATCAGCTGATTCAAAAAAATGGCTGGACGGTTTTATTTGCGGCCGTCACAGAGATTTTGAACCGGCCTGATTTTGCCTCTTACATCGATTACTACCCTGCTAAAAAACACGACAAACTGATTCAAGAACTCAAGGCGCTCTCAGAAAATAACCCGCACGACCTCTTTGTTTTGAGCGTGCACACAGATGAAGAAGAATACAAAACAAAGGTTACCGAAAGCCATAAAAAATTTTTTAAGACACTCGCCTCAGAATGCGGAATCGACATCATCTGGGCCAACCATCCGCATGTAAGCAAGGAATTTGAAAAGATACAGGTGGAAGACGGCCGCCAGGCATTTATCATGTACGCAAACGGAAACACAATCAGCGGACAGCGCTCAAATCCTTCATTCTATCAGAAGCCGAACGAGAGGGACTTAACAGGCGACGGACTTTTATTTAAGATTGTATGTTCAAAGAGCAGTAAATTCGATTCAATTGATTCGTATTTTATAACCACATTAATAAAAAGCAACGGTCAGTTTGTAATCCGGCTAGTAGACGACGATTTGATTCACAGCCTTGACCGTGCAGGCGTTGATCACTGGAAAAACTATCTTGTTGAACGCCGTAAATTATTTGACAGCTTAAAGGAAAAATCAAAATGGCAATAGATTACAGAAAATTACCGGTTTATGAACAAAAGCAGCTTATTCTCGATACACTTGCAAAAAACCAGGTGATTGTAGTTCAGTCACCGACAGGTTCAGGAAAAACAACCCAGATTCCGGTCATTCTGCACGAAGCGGGCTACAGCGCAAACGGAATGATTGCGGTTACCCAGCCGCGCCGTATCGCTGCCCTGAGCGTAAGTGAGTTTATCGCAAAACAGTTGAATACAACCTACCCTGGTCTTGTCGGCTACAAAATGCGCTTTGAAGACAAAACCGACCCGACAACAAAAATCAAAATCATGACAGACGGCATCCTGCTCCAGGAAATGAAGCTTGATCCGTGGCTTTCAAAATATTCGGTAATCATGGTTGACGAAGCCCATGAGCGGAGCCTGAACATTGACTTTGTTCTCGGACTTTTAAAACGCGTTCTCATTAGCCGGCCTGACTTTAAGGTAATTGTTTCGAGTGCGACAATGAACGCCGAAGCATTCAGCCGGTATTTTAACGACTGCCCTATCGTAACGATAGAAACACAAACCTTCCCTGTAACGATGGTTTACGATCCGCCGATGATTAAGCCCACTACTACAACAGAAAGCGGCTCAGAAGCACTTCTTGCAAAAATTGAACAGACTGTTGACCGCGTCCTCGACAACAAGGAAGAAGGAGACATTTTAATCTTTTTACCGGGCGAAAAAATCATCAAGGACTGTGTTGAACGCTTAACCTACGCAAATTTTCATTCAAAAATTCATATAATTCCTTTATATGGACGGCTCCCGAAAGAGGAACAGGAAAAAGTTTTTGACTCTGCACCTTTCGGAAAGAAAAAAGTCGTAATTTCGACAAACATCGCAGAAACAAGCGTAACCATCAACGGAATAACAACCGTCATCGACTCAGGTCTTGCCAAGTTGAATTTTTACAATCCAAAAACCTTTACATCGAGCCTGATAGAAAGCCCGGTCAGCCGCGCAAGCTGCAACCAGCGCCGCGGACGCGCAGGACGAACCTGCCCTGGAACCTGTTACCGTCTCTACAGCCGCTCAGACTTTAACATGCGCGCCGAATACACGACAGAAGAAATCTTCCGCACGGACTTGAGCGAAGTACTTTTGCGCATGGCCGAGCTCGGAATTACAGACTTTGAAGGATTCGATTTTATTTCAAAACCTGAACACAATAATATTGTAGGCGCAATAGAAACCCTCCAGATGCTCAAGGCGCTCAATCCTGACAGAACACTTTCTCCAATCGGAAAGCTCATGGTTGAATTCCCGCTGGAGCCGCGGGTAAGCCGTATTCTCGTAGAAAGCATCCTGCACTACCCGGACGTTCTGGAAGAAGTTGTAATTGCGACTGCCTTTTTAAGCACCCAGTCTCCTTTTGTTCTTCCTCCGGGACAGGAAATGGACGCACGTGCCGCCCATCACGCCTTCCGTGATATGCAGGGCGACTTTGTTTCTTATGTAAAACTTTTCAGACGCTATCAGTCGATGGAAAACCAGAGCCGTTTCTGTCAGAACAACTTCCTTGACGAAAAGGTAATGATAGAAATCAGCAGTATCAAAAAACAGCTCGAAGAAGAAATCAACGGCCTTGGAATTCCAATCACAGGCGGCGGCAACATGGACAATTACCTTTGTTGTATCGCAGCGGGAATGATTCAATTTGTGTGTATCAGAGACGGTAAGGAAAATTACAGAAGCCTTACCCAGGAACATATTTCAATTCATCCGGGAAGCGGAATGTTCCGTACTGCCCCGCTTTTTATCGTGGCAGGCGAAATCGTACGTACCAGCAGAATGTTCGCAATGAGCGTAAGCCCGTTGACAAAAGCCCTTTTGAATAAAATCGATCCGGCCCTCGAAAAAGAACTTATCAAGGCACGCGGTGAAGGCGGAAAAAGCCTTACCGGTAATCTTGAATACAGGGGCAGCACATTCAAAAACCTTAAGAGTAAGGTCGGCCGCGATGACAGACGCTTTGGCGGAAAACTCGAAAAATCAAAAGACGAGAACGTGCTGTCACTGGGCGGAGAATTATTTGACATTATCAAGGTCAAAGGCAAAAAGATTGCAGTTCTTCCGGTGGACAGATTCGCTGAAGCGCTCAAACGCGAAAAGGATACAAACAAGCTTGCAGTGGCAGCCGCTTTGCGGGGAAAACTGATTCTTAAGGGCGGCACACTTCTTGAAGGCGAAAAAATTGAACTTATCATGAAGGTTGTCCAGAACCTCAATATAACTCCTGTGGGAGAAAAGGACTGGCCGCGCGGCATGAACGTTAAGATTGGAAGCGAAGAAGAAAACAAAACTCTGATAGACAGTCTGCAGTACGTTCTTCGCGCAACAATTGCAAAAAGCCGTACACGCGAATTTGGTTTTATCACACTCTTTACAGACGGAAAAACAACTTACTGGTTTAAGGTAAGCCGTGGCTTTACGACGGCGCTCAACGAAAGCCTTTCGAGCCTGGAAACATTAATTGACGAAACAAACACCCTGCTTTCAAAGGCACAGAAGGCAAAGGTAAATATGCTTTACCGCACACTCAACGGAATGTACGAATAATCAGCGGATTATTTTGCGTTTGAGCTGTCTTGTTTTGCAGCAGGCTTTTTTAAAGCGTTCTTCTTTGCTTCTTTTTTAGCCTCTTCTTCTTCGCGGATTTTTTCTGCTTCTTTTACAGCGTTATCGTCGCTTCCGAGGATGCGTTCTGCCTTTTTGGCGTTAGCATTTTTTTTGCCTGTATCCTTTGCCGCACTGATAACAAGATCACGAACATCCTGCGTTACATCCGGGTAACGGCCTTTTGAATAAATATCAAGACCTGTTCCCTGGGTAGATGTATCTTTGGATTGAATATACTCACGGCAGACCGTGGCAAATTCATCACGCTTGTATTTTGCAAACTCTTTTCCAAGGGCATAGCGAAGTGCCTTTCTGCGGTCGTCCTTAAGGGTTTCCCGTGCAAGGGCAATAATTTCATCTGTACCCACATTGTTGAATTCAAGCAGGGCTGAAGCGGCACGGCTCTTTGGAGTGTCGGCAACTTTTTTGTCCGTAATCTGTCTGACCAGGTATTCGTTTCCTTCATCCGTGTTTAATTCGGCAATTGCAGGAAAACACTTCTTTTTAACAGAGTCTTCCTTGTCTTTCTGGAGGCGGTAAATCATGTAAGGAACGGCTTCCTTATAACCGTTTGCCCTGCACGCTTCAATTGCTTCAAGGCGGACAGAAACGTGGGTATCGCGCACCGCCTGAATTACAAGATTTTTTGCCTCTTCATCATCCTTAAAGTGAGCAAGTCCCTTGATTACATAGGCGCGGAGTTTCGGATCCTGGTCTTCGTAGAGTTTAACCAGAACAGGAACCGCCTCTTTCTTTTCCATCGCACCGATAGATTCGGCACTGTACATACGGATAAAGGTATTTTCGTCTTCGTCTTCTGCAAGTTCAACAAGTTTGTCGTAAGTTTCGAGTGCCTTGATTTTACCGAGCACTTTTACAAGCTGCTGTTTTTGTCCGACAGACAAATCTTCACGGTCAATATATTCACTCAGATAAAGAGCTTCCTTTGGACCGCCGATTTCGCCGATTGTGGTAAGGGCGCCGTTAAAATAATCTTCTTCTTCGTTTTCGATTAAAGTAAGTACGGCAGGAATTGCCTGTTTTGTCTTAACCGCCTGAACATATCTGAATACTGCATTTACAGTTGAATTCTTTTCTTCGTAAGGGTCGTTTAAAACCATAACCGCATAGTCTTCAAGACACGGGTCTTCGAGTTTAGTAAAGTATTCGAGGATTTTTTCGCGGACAGAAGGATTTTTTGTTTCCTGGAACAAATCGTAAACATCGTCAACAAAGCGTACGTCTTCGTCTTTTACGAGTTTATCGATTACTTCATAAATGTCATCTTCCATTCCGTATTTGAGGGTTTCGCTGTTTTCTTTGCGGCCGTCTTTATCGTTTGCATCGAGTTCTGCGATTTTGTCCTTGTCCTGCTCTTTAGGTCTTTTAGCATCTGGAACATCGCTTACACCCGGTTTATGAAGTTCATCACTGTCAAAAAAATTAGTATGCTCGGAAGATGTAGCGGCACACGCAGATTTTTCAATCACCGGCTCAGAAGAAGCAGTATCAGCGTCCTGAGAATATGAATTCAATAAAAAGAAGGATAAAACTGCACAAAAAACAATCAGCTTTTTCATACTATGTTACCTCCCCGGTATCGCGTTAAAAAGTTTGTCCTATATTCTTCAAACCTGTTTTCGTCGATTGCGTTACGGATTTCTGCCATCATATTATGCAGAAAGTAAAGATTGTGATAACTTGCAAGCGTACTGCTCAATATTTCCTGACTCTTAAAAAGATGACGGAGGTAAGCGCGGCTGTAAGTTCTGCAAACCTTACAGTTACATTCTCGGTCAACCGGACTAAAATCTTTTGCAAAGCGTTCCTGTTTTATCGAAAGGTTGCCGTCGTGAGTAAAATAGCTTCCATTGCGGGCATTGCGTGTCGGAAGCACGCAGTCAAACATATCGATTCCGGCGTGTACAGCCTCGAGAATATAATCAGGAGTTCCGATTCCCATAACGTATTTGCATTTTTCTTTAGGAAGGTGTTCGACAGTGTATTCAAGCATTGAAGCAAATTCTTCTGCAGGCTCCCCTACACTAAGCCCGCCGATTGCAATTGCAGGAAGATCAAGTTCACTTACAAACTCTGCACTGCGCTTTCGTAAGTCTTCAAAAAAGTTTCCCTGAACAATCGGAAGAAGAATTCCTTTATAGCCTCTGTCCTTCTGAATGAGCCATTCTGATTTGGCACGTTTTGCCCAGTTTTCTGTAATTTCCAGAGCCTTGAGGGCTTCTTTTTTTTCAATTCCAAAACCGGTGCACACGTCCAGCTGCATCTGAACGTCCGAATTAAACTGTGCCTGAACGTCTACAACTTTTTCCGGGGTAAACATGTGGCGGCTTCCGTCAATGTTTGAAGCAAAATAGGCGCCTTCTTCGGTAATTTTACGGAGTTTTGAAAGTGACCATACCTGAAAGCCGCCCGAGTCAGTCAAAAAGTTTTTTTTCCACATGGAAAAGCCGTGCAGTCCGCCTGCCTGTTCAATAATATCGCTTCCGGGCCTTAAATAAAGGTGATAGGTATTTGCAAGAATAATTTCAAAACCGATTTCTTCAAGGTCGTCCTTTGTCAAAGCCTTTACGGTCGCATTGGTTCCGACAGGCATAAAGACAGGAGTTTTTACATCTCCGTGCGGCAGATGAAGAATTCCGCGGCGGCTTTTTCCGTCAGTTGATTCGTGTTCAATATCAAAAATCTTTTCAATCATTGTAAATCCTTATAAAATTCAAAAGGCTTAAATTAAGTGCGTGCGTGTTTGAGCAGAACTACACTTATCGCGACAAAGAGCGCGACAGGAAGCCATGCTCCCAGGAACGGAGTGAGGACACCGAATTTTGCCATAAGCATGGTTACCATCTGGAAAACATAATAAACTACAGCCGCGGTGATACAGGACGCAAGACTGATAAGCATTACGTTTTTACGGGTTTTTCCGCTCAAACCAATCGACAGAAATACGACGATAAAAAGAATGAACGGAAATGAATACTTTTTATAATAAACGCTCAAAGGCTCCCCGTAAGGAAGGCCCGCTTTTTTTAAGTGCCGGATATATGCCCTGGCTTCTTTTGTATTTACAGTTTCAACGCTGATTGTGTTGTTACGGAAAGTTTCCGGGATTTCTGTCAGACGCTCAAGTGTCTGTGAATCAACATCGCTTGTTTCGAGAGTGTCGCCGTTGAGAGTGTATTTGGTTGCACCGCTGAGTTTCCAGTGGTCTTCTACCCAGAGCGCACTGTCTGCACGGACAACGCAGTTCAAAGTTTTGTCTTCGTTTCTGATAATGATATAAACTGTGTAAAGGCGGAGGGCGGCGTTGTCAAAAAAGTCTGCCTTATAGACAACGTTACCCTTTTCGCTCATGACGACAATTTTATCGTTGTTAAGGGTCTTTTCCTGATTTAAGGCAAAATCCTGAAGTTCAACTTTTTTTGCGTAGGTCGGAACAACAACCTTGTCTTCAAAATAAAAAAGACCAAAACTCAAAATTACAGAAATCACAAGAAGAGGAGCTGTAAACTTAATGAGCGGAACTCCCGAAGCAAAAATTGCAATGAGTTCATTATTTGCGTAAAAATCAGAAAGCGTGTAGGAAACTGCAAAAAGAATTCCAAGCGGGGCCGCGTACCACAAAGTTTTTGGAACGTAAAGGGCCATGATTTTAAATACAGTTCCTGCCGGCACCGCGTTGGAAATAAAATTCCAGAGATTCATGAATAAATCCACAAGAACCAGTACAAAGGCAAAAAAGAATACGGAGCCGATTAAAAGAGGAATAAATTTTCTGACAAGATATTTAACAAGCGTCATTTTCTTAAAAGCCCCACGTAAAAGCACGACCCGACTATAAAAATTGTAATATTCGGAGCCCACATCATCCAGAAGCCTGAGTATCCTCCGCGGTTACCAAAAATCTGTCCCAGAATCATCATCGTCCAGTACAAAACGCTGATAACAATACCAATAATCAAACCGATGGTCTGTCCGTTGTGCTTTCCGAACATCAGCGCAAGAGGCAGTGCAAGGAAGGCAAAAAAGATTGAACCAAACGGGAGGGAGAACTTTTTATTGTATTCAAGTTTGTATGAATTGAGCTGCTTTTTAGAATGACCTTCCATTTTTTCAAAGGCCTTGATTCGTTTATGAAGGTCATAGCTGGTCATTTCGCGCGGACTAACACGGTTGGAAGTTGAACTGATAGAAGATTCAAAAACATTCAAAAGCATTGAGTCAGAAGTCAGAACATCGTATTTATCCCGGCGGGCCTTGTCAAAAAGAAGCACAGTCGCATTATTCATCTGGATAGCCATCAAAACGCCCGGCTCACTGGCTTTTTTTACGACAGAAGCATCTGCAACGATAATACGCTGCTGCGAGTCAGTGCCCGTATCAAAGAAAAGAAGATCGCTTACGTTTTCGTCCTTGACCTGGCCGATTACAAGAGTTTTGTCGACGGCTTTTTTTACGGAATTTGGTTCAAGTTCAACTGCAGGATTGGATTGGAGGATTGAACGGTAAAGTTCATTGTATTTAATTGTTCCGAGCGGAAGCATGTAGTCATTTACAAAAAATGATACGCACGAAATTGCAAGACCGAGAGAAACAACAGGAATCAAAATAGTTTTATAGCCCTGCCCTGAAGCGCGGAGAATAAGGATTTCGTTTTCGCTTACAAGTCGTCCGAGACACATTAAAAAGCCTACGAGGGTTGCAAAAGGAGCCGACTGCGCAATGATTGAAGGCAAAGCGTAAGTCATAAGGCGCATTACGTCCCAGAGAGGAACCTTTTTTTCAAGGATTTTCTGAATAATCAGAAGAATCTGGTTTACAAAGAAAATAAAAAAGAAAAAGAGAAATGCTACAAAGAAATACAAAAACAATTCTTTTAAAAGGTAGCGGTACAAAACGTGGCGGTTAAGGCCGGATTTTTCCTGCATCGCAGTTGATAAATATTCGCCCTGTTTTTTGTATCCCAGTTTGACCATCAAAAGCGATAAAAGTTCAAAAATTTTATTTAAAAGGTTAAAGTCCTTAAAGAAAGGCTTTATTGTTGAATTGATAAATTCGCGTACAAGCCTTGAAGCCTTACTTTTATGAACAAGACGATAGTAATAATAACCCAGGGCTTCAATATGGCGTACAGATTTATGTACTTTTGAATCTTTATATTTTGAAGAGAATTTAGATCTGATTTTTTTATAAAATTCATCAACTTTCCTGTTGAATTCGATGATTTTATCAGACAAATGGAACATATAAAAAACTATTTTCCTGTGCTTCCAAATCCACCGGCGCCGCGTTCAGTTTCGTCGAGGCTCAAAGCCTTTTCAAAAACTGCCTGAGTAACAGGGGCGCAGACAAGCTGGGCAATTCTTTCTCCGTTTTTAATTACAAAGTCTTCTTTTCCAAGATTTATAAGAATAACTTTTACTTCGCCGCGGTAATCGCTGTCTATGGTTCCCGGAGTGTTTAAAACAGTTACTCCGTTTTTAGCAGCAAGTCCTGAGCGCGGACGCACCTGAACTTCATAACCTTCTTCAATGGCCATTTTAATTCCGGTCGGAACAAGAGCCTTTTCGCCCGGCTTTAATACAATTTCTTCAGACAAAAAAGCACAGATATCACAGCCGGCAGAGCCTGGAGTCTGGTAAGCAGGAAGTTTTACGCCTTCTTCTGCAAGGATTTTTATTTTACATGTATTCATGATGATTATTATACATAAAAACGAGATAAATAGAAACAGGAATATTTTGCAGGAGACGAATTTATAAAGGCACAGATACGTGTGAATGAGGCGCGGATGTTTATTTTTCAGCCGGCTCTGCGAGTAGATTCTCTTTTATGGAAAGGATCTGTTCAAGGGGGAGATTTACAGCCTTTGCAATCTGTTCGGGAGTACCTAAGTTCATTTTGAGGAGGTTTTCGGCAGTTTCAATTGCCTTTTCTAACGAACCTTCGTCTCTTGCGTAAGTCTGCATTCTTTCCCATGTCATATACTGCTGCCTCCATCGGGTATTATGTTTTGCATCCTCAACATAATTTCCCAAATCTGAAGTAAAACCATTTGAACTTTTATTAGAAAGTAAAAATTCAAAAAATTCCTGCATCTCTTTATTACTTGTAATTTTAACACAATTTTCTGCTATAAAAAAGTGTTTAAAGGCACGATCATTCAGTCTGATTGAATTATCCTCAAGACACAGATTTTCAAAAGTATAAAAAGGCAGACCATTCTTAAAAATATCATCCAGACATATAAAAATAATATGTGAATTTTTTAACTTTGTATATTTTTCTCCAGATTTTAAGTTATCAATATCAATTACACCCTGATAATAACGTGCCCGTTCAGGCAAGTCGTATGTATTAATTGTCTGCATTTCAATGTCATAGATTCTGTCAGTATCTTTTACATAAACGTCCAGCCGAATACTATGAGAAGTCAAATCAACAGAAACAGTTTCCTCTCCGCGCATTTCTATTTTGTCGATTTTAATGCCAAGTAAAAGTTCAATCAAATGCTTGCATGCGTCCGGGTGATGACGCATTACTATGTAAAAAATAAAATTATTCGCCAGTGTAAGATTTTCCCAGCGCTCGTCATAGGTTATATTAAATTCGGACATTTTTTCTCCACAATAATATTGAATTAACGGATTGCGTTAGCTTTTACGTACACTATATATATTGTTTTGATTTTTAAAAACCGGCAAAAAACAGGGATAATTTTCTGTTATTTTAGAATAAATATAGCAGTTTTTTGACACAGATGAACACAGATGGAATAAATGAGACACAGATAAACACTGATACGTGAGGATGGGAAAAACAGGCTCATTTTTACCTGAGCCTGTGAAAAACTACTCTACTTGATGTAACTTTCCTTCAGTGGTTATTTCCCAGGTAATCTGATTACCATCGCCATCAGTCTGAGGTGTTACAGCAAATTTTGGAGCAGCATCATTCAGTAATACAGTATCAGCTACTTCAAGAATCTGTACACCTTCTGAATAACTTTGCGGTGTAATTACAGGTTTATTTGAATCTGTGATGGCAGTAAGTTCACTTGAAATATTGATTGTCATATAAGATGGCAAATAAATATTATTGGAACTGTAAAAATTATTCGAATGTGGACTCATTATGATAAAGTGAATTAATAACGCCTAGCAAAGCTTCAAAGCAGTTGTTATCAGCGCGGGAATGCCAGGGAGCCGGGCCTGGCGCTGATGCGCCGGGCCCTTGTCACTGCTACTCGTCCAGCTTGTACCAGTGGTACTCTTTGTAGGTGTCCTTAAAATAAGTGGCGTTTGCTGCCGGGGCGCTTACGTCAGTTTCAGTACCGCCGGTTTTGTTGTTCCAGTCAATAAAGTCTGTTGTTATATACCAGGTTGTAGGATCCTTAAAGGTGAGTGATGTGAGTGCAGTGCAGCCTGCAAAAGCACACCAACCCATAGAAGTAACAGAGTTGCCAATGGTGACAGAAGTAAGTGAAGTACAGTCAGAGAAAACACTGTCCCCAATAGAAGTAACTGAGTCAGGAATAGTGACAGAAGAAAGTGAAGTGCAGTCATGGAAAGCTGCGGTGTCAATATAAGTAACAGAGCCTCCGATAGTGACAGAAGAAAGGGTTGAGCAGCCATCGAAAGTGTTGTCACGAATAGAAGTAACGGAGTCAGGAATAGTGACCGAAGCAAGTGAAGAGCATCCACTGAAAGCGTCGTAACCAATAGAAGTAACGGAGTCAGGGATAGTGACAGAAGAAAGGGAAGTGCAGTTCCAGAAAGCAGATCTGTCAATAGAAGTAACGGAGTCAGGAATAGTATATGTATTAGATTGTTTACCTGCCGGGTATTGAATTAAAGTTTTTTCGCCTTTGTTAAACAGAACTCCATCTATACTAGAATATTTAGTGCTATTTGAATTCACACAAATTTCTGTTAAACTTGTGCAGCCACCGAAAGCGTTGTAACCAATAGAAGTAACGGAGTCAGGGATAGTGACAGAAGAAAGAGAAGTGCAGTTTACGAAAGCATTTTTGCCTATAGAAGTAACGGAGTCAGGAATAGTGACCGAAGCAAGTGAAGAGCAGCCACCGAAAGCGTCGTAACCAATAGAAGTAACGGAGTCAGGGATAGTGACAGAAGAAAGGAATTTGCAGCCAAGGAAAGCGTAGTTGCCAATAGTAGTAACAGAGTCAGGAATAGTGACAGAAGAAAGGAAAGTGCAGTGTTGGAAAGCGTAGTTGCCAATAGTAGTAACAGAGTCAGCAATAGTGACAGAAGAAAGAGAAATGCAGCCGTCGAAAGCATAAATGCCAATAGTAGTAACGGAGGCAGGAATAGTGATTCCTGAAAGCTTTGAACAACTGATAAATGCCTGCTTTGGAATAGATGTAAGTCCTGTTGTCTGTGATAAATCAAGATTTACATTGTATGTTGAATTCTCAATCGCAGATGCTATTGCTGTTAAATCACTGTCTGACAGTTCCCCGGTTACTACGATTGTTGAGTTTTCTGTCAATGCTGCTATAACAGCACTGATGTTTTCCTTTGTAACAAAATAAGTTGAAGCGGCTACCTCCCACTGGGCTGTAAGAGTTATATCCTTTTTAACTGTGAATTCTGCTTCAATTGAAGCCCCGTCAATGAGCCAGCCTTTAAAGCTGTAATTTGTCTGTGTCAGATCTGGGAGGTCGGTTGCGGTAAGAATGTATCCGTACTTAACAGTCTTAGCTTGAGGTGTATCTCCATAAGTTGAACTGTAAGAAATTGTGTAATTGTTTCTGTCGTAGTAGATTTCTACAACTGTTGAGCCGGCAGCCTGGATTGTGGCCTGCGTAAAACTTTTTGCAGTAAAGCCTTCGTAGGATTTTGCGGCGGCAACAGTCTTAGTGCCGGATTTGCCCGACTTTTGCTCTGTGGCTTTCTCGGTGTAGCCGTCATCTTGAAGGTTCTGGAGAAGGTGTTTTACTGTGTAAGTTGCAATGATTTCCTCCCACTGTGCTGTAAGAGTTATGTCTTTTTTAACTGTGTATCCTGCTGCAATTGAAGTACCGTCAAGGAGCCAGCCTTTAAAGCTGTAATTTGTCTGTGTCAGATTAGGGAGGTCGGCTGCGGTGAGGACATATCCGTATTTAACAGTTTTTGATACAGGAGGTTCCCCGTATGTTGAACTGTAAGAAAGTGTGTAAGTGTTTCTGTCGTAGTGGATTTCTACAACTGTCGAGCCGTCGTCCCGGATTGTTTCCTGTGCAAAGGTTTTTGCTGTAAAGCCTTCGTAGGTTTTGGCTGCGGCACTTGTCTTTGTTCCTGATTTGCCCGATTTTTGCTCGGTAGAATCCTCGGTGTAGTTGTTATCTTGAAGGTTCTGTAGAAGGTGTTTTACTGTGTAAGATGCGATGATTTCATCCCACTGTGCTGTAAGAGTTATGGCTTTTTTAACTGTGTACCCTGCTTTAATTGAAGCTCCCTCAAAGAGCCAGCCTTTAAAACTGTAATTTGCTTGTGTCAGATCCGGTAAATCTTCTGCGGTGAGTACATATTCGTATTTAACAGTCTTAGCTTGAGGTGTATCTCCATAAGTTGAACTGTAAGAAAGGGTGTAAGTGTTTCTGTCGTATTTGATTTCTACAACTGTTGAGGCGTCGGCCTGGATTGTTTTCTGTTCAATGGTTTTGGCTGTAAAACCCTCATAGGTTTTTGCGACCGCAGCTGTCTGAGTGCCGTAAGTGCCTGTTTTTTGTTCTGTGGCTTCTTCGTCCTCGGTGTATTCGTCATCTTGAAGGTTTTGCAGAAGGTGTCTTACTGTGTATGTAGAATTTACAGCTTCCCACTGTGCATAAAGTGTTAAATCTGTAGAAGAAGTTATGTCAGCTCCATCGTCGAATTCAACCGTGCCCTGCTGACTTTTTGCCCAGCCTTTAAATTCATGATTTGCGTATGAAAGGCCAAGTTCATCAGCTGTTGAAAGTTTAGATGTCTGGTTCTTTTTGATTAAAAGGGTATGTGTCGTTTCAGTTTTTCCTGTTGTTTCTGAGAAAGAACCGCCGTTTGCATCAAGGATGATTTTTACCTTGGGGTCCTGGCTTGTAGATGAATCGCTGCAGGATACAAAGTTCAATAAAAAGGCGGTGCAGAGTGACAGTGCAAAGGCACGTGTTAAATAAGAAAACCAACTTTTTGAAATAGACATAGGACACTCCGTTTTAGTTATAAAATAATATTATATTTATATTAACATAGCTTTAAGAATGCCGCTTGTTATATTTATTTGAGGCCTGAAAGAATAGTGATATATAACATAAAGTTATTATATGGTGTAACTTGAAAACATAAAAAAAAGACCGGTCCCCTTTCGGAAGACCGGTCATATATCACCTTAACGGTGAGATTATTTTTTCTGTTCTTCGAGTGCGTCGATGTAGCTCAAATTCAAGCGTCCCATCTTGTCAACTTCGAGGAGTTTTACAGGAATCTGCTGTCCTTCAGAAAGAACGTCTGTTACCTTTTCTACTCTTGCACGTGACAATTTGGAAATGTGGCAGAGCCCTTCTTTTCCAGGGAGGATTTCTACAAAGGCACCAAAGTCCATAATGCGCTTTACTGTACCATTGTAAATTGTTCCTACTTCAGGATCTTCACAGATGCCTTTTACAGCCAGTTTTGCTTCTTCTGCAGATTTACCTGTTTTACCGTAAATCTGAACAGTTCCGTCGTCTTCTGTGTTGATTGTAACATTGTACTGGGCGCAGAGAGCCTTAATGTTCTTTCCGCCTGGTCCAATCAAGGCACCGATTTTGTCCGGACTGATTTTGAGTGTAAGAATTTTTGGAGCAAACGGACTGATTGGCTGTGGTTTGTCGATACATTTTTCCATGATTGAAAGAATGTGGAGACGACCAGCTTTAGCCTGTGCAAGTGCTTCCTTCATAATCTGAGTTGTAACACCTGCAATCTTAATATCCATCTGGAATCCGGTAATACCGTCTTTAGTTCCGGCTACCTTAAAGTCCATATCACCGAGGTGATCTTCTTCTCCAAGAATATCAGAAAGAATCTTATAACGTCCGTAAGGATTGTTTCCTTCCGGTTCTGTAATAAGTCCCATTGCGATTCCGGCAACCATCTTTTTCATTGGAACGCCAGCTGCAAGAAGACTCAAACAGCCGCCACAGGTAGAAGCCTGTGAAGAAGAACCGTTAGATTCCATGATTTCTGAAACTACACGTACTGTGTAAGGGAATTCGCTTACCGGCGGAATCATTGGAGCTAGTGAACGGCGTGCAAGGTTTCCGTGACCGATTTCGCGGCGTCCTGTTGTAAGACGGCCTGTTTCACCAACCGAGTATGGCGGGAAGTTGTAGTGAAGAATAAAGTTTTCACTGCGTTCGCCGTCGATATCGTCGTAAACCTGAGCGTCAAGTGTTGTTCCGAGTGTTGTAACAGCAAGTGACTGAGTTTCACCACGGGTGAACAGAGCAGATCCGTGCGGGCGAGGGAGAACGTTTACTTCACATGTAATCGGGCGGATTTCGTCGCATTTGCGTCCGTCGATACGAAGTCCCTTGTCCAAAATGCTCTTGCGCAGGAGGTTGTACTGAATGTCATCAAAACATGCGTCAAAGAGTTTTTTCTGAATTTCATCTTCGAACTGTTCTGCATGAGCTTCAACAATCTGTTTTTTAGCTGCGCTGATTGCACTTCCGCGGTTGTCTTTACCGTTCTGGAAGCATGCTTTTTCCAAAAGCGGAGTAGCTTCTGCAATGAGAGCGTCTTTGTTTTCGAGTTCTACAGTAAGTGGAGCGAGAGGGAGTTTTTCTTTGCCGCATTTTGCAACAAGTTCTTCCTGAAGTTCACACATTGCTGTGATAAAGCCCTGTGCCTTGTCCAAAGCGCCGAGCATAACTTCTTCGCTTACTTCGTTTGCACCGCCTTCAACCATAGTAAAGCCGTCTTTTGTACCGGCAACTACGATTTCGAGCTGAGCTTTTTCCTGCTGCTGGAATGTCGGGTTAATTACGTATTCACCGTCGATGTAAGCAACACGGGCAGCAGCAACTGGTCCGTGGAACGGAATGTCAGAAATGCTTACTGCAGCTGATGATGCAATTACAGCGAGAATATCCGGCGGGTTTACACCGTCAGAAGATACACATGTTGGTACAATCTGAATTTCGCGGCCGAAACTTACTTCAAACAAAGGACGCATCGGGCGGTCAATAAGACGAGAAACCAGGATTTCTTTATCCTTTGGACGACCTTCACGTTTGATAAAGCCGCCAGGAATTTTACCTGCAGCATAGTACTTTTCGTTGTATTCAACGGTAACTGGAACAAAGTCCAATCCTTCTTTTACTTCTTTTGAAGCACAAACCGTAGCAATTACGGCAGTTCCGGCATACTGTGCATAAATACAGCCGTTTGCCTGTTTACCGATTTTGCCGGTTTCAAGGATGAGCTCGTTGTCGCCGATTTTATAACTTACTCTATTTACCATTCTTTAACCTCCAGAAACTATTTGCGGAGGCCGAGGTCTTTAATAAGCTGACGATATGTGTTCAAATCAGTTCTCTGAAGATACTTGAGCATCTTGCGTCTCTGACCAATGATTTTGAGCAGACCACGACTAGCTCCAGTGTCTTTCGGGAACTGCTGTACGTGTGCTGTAAGCTGTTTGATGCGTTCAGTCATGATTGCAATCTGAACTTTTGTGTTTCCTGTGTCGGCTTCGTTTGCGCCGAATTTGCTGATTACTGCAGCTGATTCTTCTTTTGTAAGTGCCATTTTCTACTTACTCCTTATAAATTTTATTTCCCTGGGATACAAAATTGAATAGACCGTACAAATCCTCTGAGTGACCCATCAGAATCCAGCACGCGAAGTAAACCGGAATCTAATTTAATAACTGCAGCCTTTGTAACGGAAAATCCTTCGCTACCAGAAATTTCCAAAGTTACATTGTACAAACCGTCAGGCGGAAATACTTGAATTCCGCGGCGTTTTGCAACTAAATAATTTTGACCGGCTTCCTGAGTGTACTGCCACTCAAAACCCGCCGGGTCAATTTCAAAAGGTTTTCTGAGCATGATTTGAATTGCAGAAAACTCTTTATCAAGAACGTCCTGTCTGATTCTTGATGAACTTACCCTCTTTCCAAGGTAATCTACATAATTAACGACATTGAGTTCAATATCATGTGCCTGACAGAATTCGCGGACACAGTTGATATCACAGGCTCCCTTGTAACCGCAGCGGAAGTCTTCGCCTTCGGCAAGGTATCTGATATTACAGTTGTCGTTTAAAACAGACAAAAATGTTTCACCTTTAATTTTAACGAAATCGGCAGAAAAGTCAATGACGATAACAAATGCAAATCCTTTCTGCATAAAGAATTCCATTCTCTGGTCAAGGGTAGAAACATCGCCCATATAAGAGTCACCGGCTTTGAGGCCTCTCGTTGACTTTCTGAAAGTTACAATGCCTGGCGCAAGGTCCTTATGTTCAATAAGTGAATCAAAAATTGAATCATGGCCGATATGGGTTCCGTCAAAACTTCCGATTGAAAGGGCTACACCTTTTTTCCTGAATTCTTCACTGAATCTTCCGCCTGTAATCTGCTCCCATGAGTAAACCTTTAACTTCTGCTCGCATGGAATTACAAAACCGTACGAAAGGGAGCGTTTTTCTTTTTTTACAACGCCCGCAAACTTCATGTCCGGATAGAAAACTGCAAATTCACAGTTCTCAGGCGGTTTTTCCTCATAATAAAATGAGTGGTTTTTAAGTTTTCTTCCGCTGTTAAAGTCCTGAATATAGGCCTGGCTCAAAATTGCAGGAGTAAAACCGCACAATTTTGCAACGGGCACAGTCATCGGGTACAACGCTTTTTTAATATCTTCGCCGCTTATTTTGTCTTCAGCAATTTCTGCGTCTTCACAAAGCGCAGTCTTCTGATTCTTTAAGTTTTGAATCGTAAACTCTTTTAAAAGACCTGCTCCGGCTGCGTCCTTTAATTCAAACGGGCCTACCCTGGTACGGCGCAGTGCCTTTAAATGTGCCGCACAGCCGCATTCACGGGCAATGTCGCGTGCAAGGGAGCGGATGTAAGTTCCTTTTGAACAATCCACTTTTACAAGTGCGTACTGTCCGTCAAAATCGATTAATTCAATTGAACTTATGGTAATTGTACGTGGCTTTAATTCAACCTTTTCGCCCGAGCGCATCAAATCACTTGCCCGTTTGCCGTCTACATGTATCGCACTGAAAGCCGGCGGAACCTGTTCAATCGTGCCTGTAAACTTTGTGAGAGCCTTGAGGACCTGCTCTTTTGACGGAAGGCCACTTTCCCTGATTACTGTTCCTGTTGGATCAAGGGTGTCGGTTTCTTTTCCAAATTCGATTAAAGCTGTATAAGATTTGTCAAAATTTGTAATGTGAGGAACCAGGCGTGTAAGAGGCCCGGTTAAAACTACAAGAAGGCCGTCCGCAAAAGAATCCAGTGTTCCAGTGTGGCCGACCCTGCTTGTTCCAAGAGAGCGTTTAACTTTTGAAAGAGAAGCAAAACTCGTCTTGCCGGACTGCTTTGCAAGAAGCAGAATCCCGCAGGACGACTGAGTTTTATTCTCCGGTTGTCTGCCCGCTTCCATTTTCCTCCGCTTGAAGCTGATTCAATTTATGAACCATTTCAAAACCTTCTTTTATCGAATTATCTGCAATAAAAGTAAGTTTGGGAAATTTACGAATTGTAAGTTTTTTAGCAATTGTGCTCTGAATAAATCCTGCGGCACTGTTTAAGCCTGCAACGCCCTTGTTTATCTGACCTTCCGGAAGAAAGCTTGATACATAAACTTTTGCGTAGGCTAAATCAGCAACTACATCTACACGATTGATTGACAAAAATGTAGAAACACGAGGATCTTTAATTTTCTGGGTGGCGATAAGGGACGCAATTTCTTCCCTTATCTGCTCACCGAGTTTTGCAAGACGATACTCACCCATTAGTTTGCGCCTTCTGTTGAATCAGCTGCAGGCTTTTTAGCCTTAGACTTTCCGGCAGCGGCACGTTTAGCGGCCTTTTCTGCCTTACCCTTTGCCTTTGCTTCTGCTTCTGCAGCGGCCTCTGCTTCTGCGGCAGCAAGAGCTTCTGCCTTAGCTGCTTCTTCACGGAGACTTGCCTGTTTTTCTGCTTCGGCCTTTTCGTCAATGAGGGATTCACCGAGTTTGCGGGCAACTTCTACGTATTCGATACATTCGAGCTGGTCGCCAACCTGGATATCCTGCCAGTTTTCAAGACCGATACCACATTCAAATCCGGCTTTAACTTCTTTTGCATCATCCTTAAAGCGCTTGAGGGAAGAAATGCTTCCAGACCATTTTACGATGCCGTCGCGGATAAGGTTAACTGTACAAGACCTTTTAACCATACCGTCTGTAACGTAACATCCTGCGATAACACCAACTTTTGGTACGCGGAATGTGTTGCGTACTTCGACAGTACCGATGTTCTGTTCGATTGTGTCCGGACGGAGCATACCTTCCATAGCCTGCTGAATTTCTTCAACACACTTGTAGATGATATTGTATTTGCGGATTTCGACCTTTTCTGTTTCGGCAAGAAGTTTTGCCTTTGGAGTAGGACGAACGTTAAATCCGATGATAATTGCGTTTTCGTCAGCACTTGCGAGAGTAACGTCACTTTCGTTGATGGCACCTGCCGATGAATGAATAACATTCAGGCGGATTTCTGATGTAGAAAGTTTTTCGAGACTCTGTTTGAGGGCTTCTGCAGAACCCTGCAAATCTGCCTTGATAATAACTTTGAGTTCTTTAACTTCGCTTGCTTCGATTGTAGAAACAAGGTTATCAAGGGTAACTTTGCGGACTGCCTTGGCTGCTTCAAATCGTTTGAGTTCCTGGCGTTTAGAAGAAATGTCGCGTGCATCGCGTTCAGTTTCTGTTACCTGGAACGGATCACCTGCGTTCGGCATTTCGTCCATACCGAGAACTTCGACAGGCATACTCGGGAGAGCTTCTGTTACCTTTTCGCCCCTGTCATTGAACATGGCGCGGACTTTGCCGGAATAAATACCTGCAACAAAAGGATCTCCGATTTTTAATGTACCGCGCTGGATTACAACCGATGATACTACACCACGGCCCTGGTCAACGCGGGATTCGATAATCTTACCTTCTGCACGACAGTTATACTGTGTTTTGAGTTCGAGCATTTCTGCCTGGAGGAGGATTGCATCGAGAAGGTCATCGATTCCCTGGCCCTTGAGAGCCGAAATCTTAACGTACTGAGTATCTCCACCCCATTCTTCAGGAGTAAGTCCCTGTTCAGAAAGCTGAGTCATTACCTTATCAGGGTTTGCATCAGGTTTATCAATTTTGTTAACTGCAACGATAATCGGTACCTTTGCATCTTTTGCGTGGCTCAAGGCTTCGAGAGTCTGAGGCATTACGCCGTCGTCAGCCGCAACTACGAGAACACAGACGTCTGTAATCTGAGCACCACGTGCACGCATCATTGTAAAGGCTTCGTGACCAGGTGTATCGAGGAAGGTAATTACGCCCTTGTCTGTCTTAACCTGGTAAGCACCGATTTTCTGTGTAATACCGCCGGCTTCGCCTGCGGCAACGTTTGTCTTACGGATGGCATCGAGTGTCTTTGTTTTACCGTGGTCAACGTGACCCATAACGGTAACGATTGGCGGTCGGAATTCTTCATCGCCTTCTTTACCTGCATCACTTTCGATAACAGTTTCGTCGTAGAGAGATACCAGGTGAACTTCACAGCCGTATTCGCTTGCGAGAAGAGTTGCTGTATCAGAGTCGATTGACTGGTTGATTGTAACCATCATGCCCATCGACATGAGTTTACCGATAATTTCGCCTGCCTTAAGGTTCATCTTTCTGGCAAGGTCAGAAACCGATACGCTTTCCATAATATCAATTGACTTAGGAACTACGCTTGCAGGAGTAACCTGCTTCTTCTTGTAAAGTTCTTCTTCGTCAAATAATTCTTCTTTGTCCTTTCGGTTATAAACCTGTTTTTTGCCCTTGAACTGCTTTTTAGTGTTAGCCTTTTCAGGAATTGCACTTGCGGCTGGTGCACCGCCAAAGCCAGGTTTACTGCCAAAACCAGGTCTTCCGCCGCCAAAGCCAGGTCTTCCGCCTGCACCCTGAGGACGATTAGCACCAAAGCCCGGACGGTTTCCAAAGCCCGGACGACCACCATTCTGGCCGCCACGGAAACCACCCTGGTTATTGTTGCCAAAACCACGGTCTTTATTGTTCTGATAATTTTCGCGTGCCTGAGCCCCGGAAAATCCTGAACCATCACGACGCTGTGAACCGTAACCAGGACGGTTTTGGCCATTGTAGCCCTCGCGGTTTCCGTAACCGCCGGTACCGTTGCCGCGATAATTCGGGCGGCCTCTGTCCGAGAGGTTTCCGGCTTTTACGTTAGGGCGGGCAGTATTGATTTCGAAAGTAGTTCTACCCTGACCGCCTGTTTTCTGCTGCGGGCGCTGGCCGTTATTTTGAGGAGCTGCTGCTGATGGAGAAGCCTTTTTTACTACAGGGCGCAAATTCTTTTGCTCGCCATTGTTCTGGCCAGCCTTTGCCTCTGGAGCAGGATTCTTTTTGCGTACAACAATAACTTTCTTTTTTTCTGGATTAGCCGGAGCCTTATTTTCTGAAGGCTCTGACTTTTTTTTGTTTAATACAAATCCGGGCTTTTTCTCTGATTCGTCAGACATATTATTCAGTTTTACCTCTTATTATTCAAATTCGAATTCTACACCACAATTAGGACACTTTGTCATATCAAGTGTAATCTTTGCTCCGCATTCCGGACAATGATATTCTTCATCGTCGGCTTCTTCTTCGGCCGGAGCTTCAGATTCAGCAGTTTCTTCGTCTTCTTCAACGAATTCTACTACATCTCTGATAATTTTGTTAACTGCGTCGAGCTGTTCCTGAGTAACACCTTCTACAGAAAGGTTTCCGTCATCGTAAGCATCTACGAATGCCTGGATATCATCAAGGTCTGCAGCCTTAAGTTTTGCAGCAACGTCAGCGTCAACACCAGGAAGATCGCTGATTGTTGAAATTTCTTCTTCGCCGGAAGCAGGTGTTTCTTCAGATGTATTGAACAGTTCTTCTGCGGCACGGCGTGAAGTAAATTCGCTCAAATCCATTTCTGCAGCCTGTTCTTCTGTCTTAACGTCGATACTCCAGTCGCACAAACGGTTTGCGAGGCGTACGTTCTGTCCCTGTTTACCGATGGCAAGTGAGAACTGGCTTTCGTTAACGATTGCAAGAGCAGTACGTTTTTCTTCGTCAGTGATGAGAACTTTTTCAACTTCTGCCGGAGAAAGAGCGTTTTTGATGAATTCAACAGGATCCGGATCATATTTGAGAACGTCGATTTTTTCGCCTTCAAGTTCGCGGATAACGTTCTGGATACGAACACCCTTAAGACCAACACATGCTCCTACAGGATCAACATCTTCTTTATCTGAGTACACGGCAATCTTGGTTCTGTAACCTGCTTCGCGTACGATTTTATGAATTGAAATTGTTTTATCTTCAATTTCAGGAACTTCAAGGCTTACAATTGACTGTACGAGTCTTGGATCTGAACGGCTCAATACGAGCTGGAGTCCTGAATTTGTCTTTTTGATATCAACAATAACAGCCTTGATGCGGTCATTTTTGTGATATTCTTCTCTCGGGCTCTGGAACTTAACAGGCAGGATACCTTCAACCTTTCCGAGGTCGAGATAAATGTTGCCGTTGTGTTCACGCTGATAATAACCGATGATAACTTCTCCGGTCTTATCCTTGTATTCGTTGTAAAGATTGTCCTTAAAGCTTTCGTTCAGGCCCTGGTGAGCAGCCTGCTTACCTGTAGAAACAGCTGAACGTTCAAAATCTTTAGGGTCAACAAGAATGTCGATTTCGTCGCCTTCTTCGCATTCATCGCTCATTTTAAGAGCTTCTTCGAGTTCAATTTCGGTTACAGGGTCGTAAACGCCGTCTACGATTGTCTTTCTTGAATAAACAGAAACATCTGACAAATCGTCTGCAAATTTTACAACACAGTTATCTGCTGTACCAAATGTTTTTTTATAAGCCGCCTTGATGGCGCTTTCCACAGTCTGCTTGATAGAATCTTCCGTAACTCCTTTTTCCTGCATGAGTTCACGGATTGCCTCTGCCATTTCTGACATATTTCAAGCCTCCTACAAATGAATAAATTTTGCTTTTGCTATATCAACGTAGGCTACGGTCTTTTGTACGGAAGAACCGTCGTCCTGCGTAATTTCCAGAGTAATTGACTTATCGTCAGAATCAACAACGATTCCGCCGACCCAGTCTGTTACAGTTTTGTCCCACACACGAACCTGTCTGCCCTTAAAAAGAGCAAATTCAGCCGCATTCTTAAAGTTTCGCTCCATTCCAGGTGAAGAAAGTTCCATGTAGGTGTCATCAGTTCCAAGTATTTCTTCAATTTTTGGAAGAAGAATCTTATGCACTTTGGAGCAGTCATTTACACCGATACTCACAGAAGGATCTTCTGCAGTAATGGTGGCAAGAATATGGGTAGTCTTTCCCTGTTTTGAGAGTTTTAATTCTACAAGATGATAACCAAGCTCACTGACAATGCTTTCGCACTCTGAATAATGAGGGATAGTATCAAGTGCAATATAATCCATAATTTTCTCTGACTTTCCTGCAAAACAAAAATGGACCCGTTTGCGCGGATCCATTTAAATATTTCTATTAAAATGTACATCTAATATAACTCTTTGGCAAAAAAGTGTCAACAACCTTTGATTTTACTTGCCTAACTGCCCTTCTTCAAACCCGCAGAGCGCCATCGCTTCTTTCATGTGCTCAGGAACCGGCGACCGGAAAGTCATCTTTTTGCCCGCATCGTTAATTGTCAGTTCATAAGCCATAAGGCAGAGTTTTTTAATGCCGAGTTTACGGGCAAGTTTATTGAACTTAAAGTTTCCGTGCTTGTCATCGCCTGCAATCGGTGCATTCGCCCTGCCAAGATGTATACGGATCTGGTGCATTCTGCCGGTATCAAGGGTTAAAGAAAGTGCACTGAGTCTGAGGAATTCCGGAGCGGCTGTGTCTGCGGCGGGCCCCTGTGCGGCGGCGGGCCTCTGTGCGGCGGGAGCGGCTGTGTCTGCGGCGGGCCCCTGTTCAGCGGGAGGCGGAAGTTCAACAGTTCTGGAAGAAAGGACTTTAAAATGAGTACTTGCTTCCAAATCGCGCCCGTCTTTTTTTATTGAATCGGACAGGACTCCGCTCAAGCTTTCCTTTCCGTTGACAAAAGGATTTCCAAAGCAGACTGCGAGGTAATTTTTTGTAACTTTTTTTGTCGCAATAAGTTTAGTCCATTTGTTTGCGGCTGCGGGATTTTTTGCAACCACAAGGAGCCCGGACGTTTCCTTATCAAGGCGGTGAACAAGGTAAATCTTGTATCCGAGCTGTTTTGAAAGTTCTTCATCCAGCGGATATTTGATTCCCTGACCGCCCTGCACAGAGACACCGGCTTCTTTGTAAACAATGAGAATCTCGGAATTTTCGTATATAATAAGAGTGTCTTTCATCCGAAGATATTATAGCGAACAAGAGGAAATATGAAAACTGAAAGAAAAAATAATCTTTTTGGACTTTTCTTTATTGCAATAACTTTATTGCTTTTTACACCGCTCAATGCAGAAGTTATTTCAAGCGATATTTACGGATACTCGATTGACTTTCCTGAAGGATTTTCCATCGCAGACTGTACACAGGACGAACGCTCCGTTTTATTTGAACACACAATGGTTCCAGTGCAGGCTGTTATCAGGGTTTGGCCGTCAGATTCAACAAAAAACAGCGCAGACTGTTTGAATTCAACCCTGAAAAAACTCTCCGCATCAGGAGAAGTTTCCGAAGTGCGCTGGCGCAACCGGGACTGCAGTTTAAGCAAAATCTCTGTTCCTCAAAATGTACTCGGACAGGAAATGCAGGGCTGGGCAGTCTGCATTCCGCTTCCGTCAGAGACAGACTATCTGTGCGTTATAAGCTACTGCCCCAAAGACAAGTTTTACGACCTCGAACAGTTTCTGCTTTCGATAATGGATTCAATAATGATTGACCGCGCAAGCAGACGCGAAGCAGGCATTATCACAACATTCGCATTCCCAAAAACAAGTCCTGTAGACATTACACTCAATATCGCGGGACAAAAAATCAAAACTCAAATCGATAAAGACGACAGCCAGGCAAATCAGTTTGTCGTAGACCGCGAATTTGCCGTATTCAAAATCTTTGCAAGCACAAACCTTTGGAAAGAAGCGTGGCAACGTTTTTACCGCCTTATTGCAAAAGACGCAATGGGACGCGTTAAAAAGCCGGCCTTTGACATTTCTTCAGCCCTCTTCAATTCGGAAGCCGACGAACTTACAGTCGCACAGGCTCTTTTAACCTGGACACAGGGATTCGGCTACGAAAGGGCTTCTGCAACACCGGATAAAGCAGATTTTACAAACATACCGGCAGTTCTTGCAGGAAGTGGAAGCGACTGTGACAGCCGTTCGATGCTTTTAATGACATTATTCAAAAACATGAATATAGACAGCGTTATGTACATTTCTGTTGAATACAGCCATGCGATGGCAGGTGTTTATCTGGAAGGAAAACAGGGACAGTATTTTGAACTGGACGGAAAAAAATATCTGACAGGAGAAACCACCGCCAAAGACCTTACATGGGGCATGATAAGCGCCAACATGCAGGACAGAAGCAAGTGGATTCCTGTCGAATTATATGATTAGTTATCTTTTGTTAAGAGTTCGTATGCTTCTTCAGAAGTTTTAGCGGCGAGCAGTGCATCGCGGAGCTGTTTTTCCTTGAGTTTTGAACTGAAGAAACTCAGGGTCTGAAGATAATATGTGTGCTGGTTATAAGCCGCTGCAATCATAATAAGAATGCGAACCGGGATTTCATCGATTGTCTGAAAGTCAATGATGTCGTTGCGGCAGATACCAACGCTCATTACAAGGTCAGTAACTGAAGAAAGCCTTACGTGAGGAATTGCAATTCCGCGGCCGATTGCTGTAGACATCAATTCTTCGCGCTTGAGAATTTCGCTTACAAGTTCGTCCTTGTATTTTACCTGAGGAGCTGTGCTCAGGTTATTTGCAAGTTCAACGATTGCATCGCGTTTTGTTGTATGATCAATAAATACGATTCTCTCCGGAGCGAGAATGTTTTTTACGAGTACTGTCGGATTTGGTTCTTCTTTTTTCTGGTTTGAAGAAAGACGTTCGTTAACCCATTTTTCGATTTCTGATTTTTTGAATCTCCAAACGGTTCCAATCTTTCCTGATGGAATTTCCCCTTTCTGAGCCCAGTCGTAAACTGTGCGTTCAGATACCCTGAGATATTTTGCCACTTCTTCGATAGTAAGAATATCATCTTCCATGATTTATCCCTCTGATTATTCTTTTTTTATGTTGTTTATTACTGTATTTTGCATTTCTTGCGGTATTTTGTCAAGGAAGATTTTTCCGACATCGTTTAATCTGCAAGTTCGTGCAGGGAGTCAAAAGGATAAAGCTCTCCGAGGGTCCTGATCTGACAGTTTTCGATTTTTGAACCAAAAATTACAGGCACATCATTCTGAGCGAATTCAGTAAGAACCTGACGGCAGGCACCGCATGGCCCGACAGGATAATCTGCCTTTGGAGCTGCAATCGCTACAGCGGCAATACGCCGGTGACCTTCAGAAGCAGCTTTAAACACAGCAGTTCTTTCGGCACAGTTTGTCAAACCGTATGAGCGGTTTTCCACATTACAGCCGGTGTATTCAACTCCGTCCTCGGTAAGAATCGCTGCTCCTACCGGAAACTTTGAGTACGGCGAATATGAGTTTTTTGATGCCTGAAGTGCATGCAAAAATAATTCTTCAAGTTTTTCTTTTTTGATATCCATTTTGCCACCTCTATTCAACTGCATTTATTGACTTCTTATTTTTAACATTATAACATGGTTTTCATGGAAAAAAAGGCAAATATCGCAATTCCGCTCGGAATAACACTTTCAGTTTTGTATATAATTCTGGCCGCAAGACCACTTTCAAAAGAAGCACACTTTATTTCAAAATGGACGGTAGACGCAAACCGTGTTTCGGCAAACGCAGAACAGGCCGCTGACAAAAACAAAATTCCATTCAAAATCGGACAGAACGCAGGTTATTTTACCGAAGACGGAATCATTTCCAACGTATTTACTTTTCCGTATAAGGTCACCATCAGCCCGTCTTCCTACGCAGTTTACGGCTCAAACGGAAAACCTATCAAATTCAACAATCCGGACGGCTCACAGGCAGGCCAGATTGAACTTGAAGGCTTTCCTTTCTTTCAGCAGGACCGCAAGTATCTGATGCTTCCGGGCGGAAACGCCTTTTCTGCCTTGAATGACGACGGAACCGTACACTGGAGTTTTGAAAACTACGCCCCGATTACAGCATTTTCTTCTTCAGAAAACGGAGTTATCGCAGGCTACGCCGACGGAACAGTAATCACCTTTGACAACAACGGAACAATTCTCGACAAATACTCTCCGGGCGGAAGTAAATACGAAGTAATTCTCGGCGCCGCAATTTCCAAAGACGCAAAATATTACGCAACCGTAAGCGGACAGGACGGACAGCGCTTTGTCCTTGCAAGCCGCAAAAACGGAACGGGCACAATCGAATTCCACGAGTTTTTAAAAAGTTCTACCAGCCGTCAGGTTCCGGTCGTGTTTTCTGAAGACTCAAGCAGATGTTTTTTTGCATATAAAGACGGACTTGGAGTTGTTGATATCAGCAGACTCAAAATCACGCACATAAAAATCAACGGCGCGATTCTTTCGATTCAACTCTCTGACGACAGCGACACTGTTTTTATTCTGAGCAAGACTGACGGACAGTACACTGTTTCTGTCCTTGAAAAATACTCTGTGTACACAGGAAGCTTCAGTTTTAAGGCAGACCACGCCTTTATCAAGGTACACTCAAACAAACTGTTTGTCGGAAAAGATTCTTCAATCAGCTGCATGGAATTTCAATATAAATAAACGGGGCAAAAAATGAAAAAATTAAATTCAATTCTGATTCTCTCACTCATCACATCAGCAGTTTTTGCCTTTGACTGGCCCCAGAACGAAATTATGTCCGACACTTTTTCCGTGTATTTCGGGCAGCCGCGCGGAGAACTTTTAAGCCCTTCCCTTGTATTTTCCGGAAGCGAAGAAATCAAGGCGGCAGAAAAAGGTTATGTTACCTGCGTTTTGAGCGAACATGACGAAGACGACCTTTTTGAAAGCACTCTCGGAAACACCGTAATCATTGCCCACGAAGACAATATGCTCACAGTTTACGCAAACCTTTCAGCTGAAGAACAGGACATGCGTTATGAATTAAAATCTGTTCAAAGCGGAACTCCCCTTGGCAGCTGCGGAAACTCAGGCTGGCAGGAAGGAAACGCCCTTCTTGAATTTCAGGTTGTTGACGTTGCGGCAAAAAACTATGTAAACCCGCGTATCCTGATGCCGAGATTCGGAAACGAAACACAGCTTTTTATAAGAAATGTCAGCGCGTTGAATTCAAAAGGCCAGAACTTTGATTTGAACACACAAAAACTTCTTCAGTCAGGCACTTACAAGCTTTACATGGACCGCCAGTCAAACGCAACTCCGTACAAAACCACAGTTTTAATAAACGGAGCCGCGGTGGATTCAATCACTTACGATACACTGATTCAGCAGAAAGGTCAGATTTCAACATCCGGAAAGAAAAGTTACACTTCAAAACAGGTGTACCCGAACCTCAAAAGACAGCTTCTGGCCGAAGTTACGATTCCAAAGGGACACAATAAAATCACAATTATCGCAGGCGACATTCTCGGAAAAGAAAAATCGTTGACCTACACGATCGACGCTTTTTAGTATTGAATTAACACAAGCCGGAGCCTCTTTAGATTGCGATTTTGTCCATTCAGTATTATAATTAAATTCAATTATGGAACATAATATGATTACATCCGCTTCCGGCTGGCGAAAGGTATTTGCCGAGTCAGGAGACGAGAACGATACAAACGGCGAAATCGGACAGGAAAACAGAATCATTGCAGCCCTTGCAGCCGAGACCTTTGCCGAATACATTCTTTCAAAAAACAAATCCCCTTTTATCGCGCTTGGTATGGACACAAGACCAACAGGTCCTGCCATCGCAAACATCATGCTCCGTGTATTTGATGCAAAAAAAGTTGCAGTTTCATACACAGGAATTATCGCATCCCCGGAAATCATGGCCTACTCTCACTCAGTAGACGCCTTTGTTTATATTTCAGCATCCCACAACCCGATCGGACACAACGGAATCAAATTCGGTCTCAATGACGGCGGTGTTTTAAATGGCCAGGAAAACGCAAAACTCGTTGCAGTTTTTGAACAGAAATGTCACAGCCCGGATGCTCTTGAACACGCAAAATCCCTCATCGAAGGTGCTTCTGATATCGACCTTGACTGGGTTTTTGCAGAAAGTGTCGCTTCAAAAAGAACTTCACTTACAGTGTACAGAAACTTTGCCAAACAGGTAATTTCTGGCACTGATTATATCCCTAAACAGAACGCATTCTTTGCCCGCCTGAGACAGGCAATAATTTCAAATCCGATTTCCATCATTTGCGATATGAACGGTTCGGCACGCACAATGTCGATTGATTCGTCTTTCCTCGATGAGTGCGGAATCACATTCAACACAATTTACGGAAAGCCGGGCCAGATTGCCCACGGCATCATCCCGGAACCGGAAAACTTAATCTGGTGTGCAAAAGAAATGGAAAACTGCCACGCTCACGGCGACGAGCACTGTATCCTGGGCTACATGCCTGACTGTGACGGTGACCGTGGCAACATCGTTTACTGGGACGAACTTGAAGAAAAGGCAAAGGTTTTAAAGGCACAGGAAGTATTTGCACTTTCAGTTCTTTCAGAAGTTGCATTCAGCGTATACTCGGCCGCTCCGTCAGAAGTTCACGGGCTTGTAAACAAGGCACAGCAGCTTTTGCAGCAGCAAAGCCTCAATAAAATCGGTGTAGCTGTAAACGGACCTACTTCGATGCGCATAGACGAAATTGCAGAAAGTTTTGGCGCAAAAGTTTTCCGTGCAGAAGTCGGAGAAGCAAACGTAGTAAACCTTGCCCGCGAAAAGCGCGCCGAAGGATATGAAGTGCGGATTCTGGGCGAAGGCTCAAACGGCGGTAACATTACCCACCCGTCTGCAGTCCGCGACCCGATCTGTACTATATTTGCCCTCGTTAAACTCCTTGCACTTCGCGACGAGACAATCGCCGGCACCGAACACAAGGGACTTTTCCACTTGTGGTGCGACGCAAGCGGTCAGAGCGACAAATACAAGGAAAACTTTACTTTACGCGATATAATTCAGACACTGCCAAAGTACACAACTACAGGTGTAAGCGAAAAACGCGCTGTTCTTCACATCAGGACAGAATCACACGCAGCACTCAAGGCAAACTTTCAGAAGATTTTTGAACGCGAATGGGCTCAAAAGAAAGATAGTCTTGCCGGACGCTGCGGAATCTGCTCATACGAAGCAGTCATCACAAACGGAACTAAAGAAACACGCAATGTTGATGATTATTCAAAAAGCGGAAAAGGCGGCCTCAAAATTATATTCAAGGATAAAGAAGGCGCACCGCTCGCATTTATCTGGATGCGCGGCAGCGGAACAGAACCTGTATTCCGCATAATGTGTGATGTAAAAGGTGACAATCCCCAGCAGGAAGCAGAACTTCTTGAATGGGAAACAAATATGCTCATGGAAGCAGACAAAATGTAAAATAAGAATCAGAAGGAGAATGTTATGGACAAATCAGAAATTTTAGCTCGTGCAAAAAAATACATTGCCGACGAAAAAGATGAACGTTTCAGAAAAGAAGTAGAAGACCTCGTTGCAAAAGAGGATATAAAAGAACTGGAAGACCGTTTTTACCAGACACTTGAATTCGGTACAGGCGGTTTGCGAGGTGTAATGGGCGGCGGTACAAACCGCATGAACACCCTCGAAATCAACCTCGCAACCCAGGGACTTGCAAATTACGTTCTTAAAGCATTTCCAGAAAAGGCAAAGGACGGCACATTGAGCGCAGTTGTAGCATACGACAGCCGCAAAAACTCAGACGTATTTGCAGAAGCAACAGCCCTTATCCTTGCCGCAAACGGAATCAAAGCATACCTGTTCACAGGCCTCCGCCCGACACCTGAACTTTCTTTTGCAATCCGTGAACTTAAAGCTCAGACCGGTGTTGTAGTTACAGCAAGCCACAACCCGCCACAGTACAACGGTTACAAAGCATACTGGGATAACGGTGCACAGGTTATTGAACCGCACGATGCAGGAATCATCAAAGAAGTTAACGCTGTAAAAGAAGTTAAAACAATTTCAAAAGAAGAAGCATTAAAATCAGGCAAACTTGTTTTAATCGACAAAGAAATCGATGAAAAATACTGGGCAATGTGTAAGGCCCAGCTCTTCCGCCCGGACCTGATTAAAGACAAGGCCGGTTCGGTAAAAATCGTTTACACACCACTCCACGGAACAGGTGCAATGCACGTAGAAAAAGTTCTCGGAGACCTCGGACTTAAGGTAATCACAGTTCCTTCACAAAGAGAACCTGACGGATCCTTCCCTACTGTTGAAAAACCAAATCCGGAAGAAGCACCTGCACTCAAGCTCGCAGTTGAACTTGGTTCAAAAGAAAAGGCAGACTGTGTAATGGCAACAGACCCTGACGCAGACCGCTTTGGAACAGCCTTCCCGGACAAGGACGGAAACTTCGTACTCGTTTCAGGCAACCAGATGGGAGCACTCCTCTGCGAATACGTACTTCTGAGCCGCAAGGAACTCGGAACTATGCCTTCAAATCCAGCCGCAATCCGCTCAATCGTAACATCACCATTCACAGATTACATCTGTAAAAAATACGGTGTTAAAATGCACGAATGTTTGACAGGATTTAAATGGATTGCAGCCGTAGAAGATGAATTTGAAAAGGACGGAAGTGAAAACTATGTATTCGGTCTCGAAGAAAGCTACGGATACAAGGTTGAAAAAGAAGTTATGGACAAAGACGGTGTTTCTGCCGCTGCAATGTGTGCCGAAATGACTTTGTACTGGGCTTCTAAGGGCAAGTCAATTCTTGAACACCTTGCCGATATGTGGAAAGAATACGGCTACTTTGAAGACCGCGCAATCAGCCAGAACTTCCCAGGTTCTGCCGGAAAAGAAGTAATGGCAGGAATTATGACAAAACTCCGCAGCGAAGGTCTTAAAACTCTCGGCGGCAAAAAGGTTCTTGAAATCAGGGACATCGGAACAAGCGTAAGCTATGATCCTGCAAATCCGTCAGTTAAAAAGCCAATCGATCTTCCAAAGTCAAACGTTCTTCAGTTTGTACTCGAAGGCGGAACAATTGTTTCTGCCCGTCCAAGCGGAACAGAACCAAAAATCAAGTTCTACATCAACGCCAGAACAGAAGTTGGCGGAGCAAAATGTGACGGATGTCTTGCATCAGCAAAGGCTGACAGTGCAAAAGTTTGTGACGCAATCACAGCAGACATTCAGAACGTGCTCAAAAACGCATAACTTTAGGAAACACTGATGGCAAACGCAACAATAAGACTGCTCACTTCACACAAACGAATCGTGGATTTGTATAACAATGGAGCTGTCTTATGTGCGTTTGATACAGAAACAACAGGCATCAATCCCCTTAACTGCTGTGTAATCGAGATTGGTGCCATTAAATTCAACAAAAACGGAATCATTGACAGGTTCGGGACTCTGATTAAGCCTTACTACGATATTCCGCCCGAAATCACTACACTGACCGGAATTACTCCACAAATGGTCTGCAACTGCGAAACTGCCCGGACGATAATTCCAAAGTTCAGGGAATTTTGCAAGGACACAATTCTTCTTGCACACAACGCCCAGTTTGACGTTCGTTTTATCGACATGGAATGCGAACGCCTTGGCTACAGACAGCTTTTAAATCCTGTTATCGATACACTCCGCATGAGCCGTATGCTTTTGCCGGACAACACTTCCTGGAAGCAGACAAGCCTTGCAGCACAGTTCAACATCGATACAGGACACGCACACCGCGCCACAGACGATGCAAATGTCTGCATGCAACTTTTCCAGCGCTTTGTCACAATGGAAGTTCCTAAGAAAAAGAAAACCCAGCCTAAACAGCCGGGTTTGTTCGAATAATTTAGCCTCTTGGTGCTTTTGCAGGGTCGATTGGAAGTCCGTTCTGGAAGACCATCAGACTAATCTGAGGTTTTGAAGAATAACTGTCGATTCCCGCAGTGCCGATCTGACTCTTAAAATCAATGTATTCGCCCTTGCTTACCAGGACCTTGCCGAGCCCCGTATACGCATAAATGTGACCGGTCTTGCTCTGGATAAACACAACATTTCCAAACCCGCGGTACATTCCGCTGAACATTACTGTTCCAGATTTGATTGCGCTTACGGCTTCGTCCTGTTTTGCACTCAGGCTTACTCCGCTTACCTTTCCGTTTACGTAAGTTACGCTTGGTTTATCAACAGGCCATACAAGAGACGAATCTCCCTTTTTATTTGAATAATTATGAACGTCGATTACAGGAGTTGTAACCGTTCCGCCCTTTGCAGTCGGGTTATTATTTGTATTTGAATTATCTTTTTTTGTTGAAGCAACAACTGTCTTTGCAGGAACTTTAACCTTCTGCCCTGCTTTAAGGCCTGTATTTGCGTCCGCATTGTTCAGGGCGTACAATTCCTTTACGTTAACCGAGTACAGGCGCGAAATTGCATACCAGGTGTCGCCTTTTTTAACAGTGTACCATCCGCTTTCAGCAGCAGTTGATACAGCAGGCTTTGTTGCAGCCGGAGCCGTTTCAACAGGTAAAGAAGGTTTAGCCGCTTCTCCTCCGGTTGGAATTACAAGTTTTTGTCCGACTTTAATATCGCTTCCGCCGATTTTGTTTGCGTCACAAATAGCCTGAACGCTGCTGCCGTATTTTTTACTGATTGAATACAATGTGTCGCCCTTTGCAACTACGTGAGTAGTATCGCAAAAGAGAGCGGCAGGAATCACAGCAAGAGTAGTAATTACAATAGTTCTTCTGACAATATTAAAAAAAGATAGTTTCATACTTCAATTATTTTCGGCAGAATTTCAGCGTGCTATTAGAGTTATTTGATGTTTTAATGGCTGTAAAGTTAAGGATTATTCGTTAACGATGTCGTCAAAGATTTTACGGATTTCTATTCCGTTGATTACCTGACCGTGTTTGTATCCGTTGAGTGTATTTACCTTTCCTGAGCGCAGGTGCTCACTTGTAATACCGTATTTAATCGAACTGTCTGCTTCGATTAAGGCAGAAAGATGGTCAGCAAGGCGGACTGTTCGTCCGTCAACCGGATTATATTCATCAGAGTTGTATTTTGAATTCAAATCGTTCCAGTCAACGACCCTTGCGACAGTTTTACCGTCACTGTCCTTTTCCTGTATCTTATTTGAAAATTCATCATTTGTAAAATACATGATTTCGTCAACGTAAGATTTATCCATAAGAGGAACAAGTTCGTTGCGGACAATTTCATCTTCAATCTTTTTAACGATATTTGGAAGTTCGTCGGTGGCCTGTTTAACCGGAGAAATGATATCGCGGGTTACAGATTCCGGAAGATCATGGAAGAGCCCAGAGAAAAAGTCGTTGAATAAGCGTTTAGGGCTCATTTTAACGCCTGTTTCGCGCATCAGAAGGATTGTCATCACCGCAACAAAATAACAGTGTCCTAAGACGCTTGTGTGCGGTACACGTGGTGTCTGGTTCCATCTTGTCTGAAAGCGGAGTTGTTCAATGCTCAGCAGAAAATCAAAAGGCTTCTGCTTTGTTACAAGAAGCTGCATTCCGCGCAGATCAAGAAATTCCTGGATATCTTCGTTTAAGTCGTGTCTGATTTTTGTAAGACGTGTTTCTTCATTTACGCATTCAATCATCTGAAGTTCGCGCAAAGTAGAAAACTTATGTGCTGCCCGGAGAATCCGTTCGGCAAGTTTTACGTTTTCAGGCATCGGAAAGTTTCCGGCAGTACGACCGATATAAATTGTAAATTCAGAAAAAAAGTCGTTGTCGTTGATAATGTCTTTGTACTGTTTTAAAACCCATTCGTTGAGCTTGATATATTCCTTCGGGAACTGATTTTTAATCATTCGCTGAACAGGACTTTTGATATCACAAAGTGCAATCTTTTTTAATAGTTCAAAAATCGAGGCATAAATCATCCATGACCATTCAACCTTTTTACCAGCCTGTTCTTCGTATTTACCGATGATGTAGGCAACAACCATACGTTCAGCAGCCTTGTCCATTTCGACAAGTTCAAAAGGGCGGACAAGGTCAGTCCATCTCTGGATGGAGAAACCTTCAAAAAGTCTGAGGATAAAATTTTTATTAAGCATAATTAACTTGCAATTCCTTTTTTGTGGTCTGCTTCCATTTTTTCTTTCCAGACCTGAGCCTTTTTCTTGATATCTTCGGCTTCGTCCTTCATATTAATTAAAATCTGAAGGCGTCTCAAGGCTAAAAGATAATGAATTGCAGAGCGCATATCGTCGATACGGTGTGTTGAAAGTTCGTAACGGTCACGATATTGAATTGAAGACTGGTCCAGAAGACGGAGCAGAAGTCTCACATACATTACTGTATTATCATAATCAGGTGAGCGCGGATCAAAATAATCCTTGCATGCCTGCTTCATATCAAGAAGATTTTTTGCAACTGTTGTAAAGCGGCCCTGTAATTCAACAAACGACCACTTCCATTTTGTATTTTCACCGAATGCATCAATCAAAAGTTTGATTGCAAGGCCGAGTTTTCTGACTAAATAAAAACGCTTTTCGAGCGGAGTGTTTGAAATTTCAGCGACCTTGTCTTCAATTTCCGTATACTGAACATCGATAAAACTTGTAACAATGTCTTCAAGGTAAATAATTGCCTTATAAAGGGCTTTACGGGCGTCGTTCAGGGCATCATTGTTTTTGGTATCAAGAAGTTCAACAGAAAGATTATTGATGGTAATCCAGGTTGTTGCCACAAAAATCTGCTCTTCACAAAGCAAAAGCTTTTTATAACCAACTCCTGAACTGTCTTTCTGAATCAGGTTAAGCATCGACTTCTCTTTTTCAAGAGATGCTTTTACGCTTTCTTTGTATGGGGCAATCTTGCTGTTAAAAAGTTCTCTGTTTTCTGCAGAAATTTTAGCCATATCAGTCCTCCGTTAATCTGCGAACTTAGATAGCATAGCCTTAGCGTGCTCCAATGACTCCTGGCTCGCGGCATCACCCGAAAGCATTCGTGCAATCTCCTCAACCCTTGCATCTCCTTCAATGAGTGCAACAGAAGTAGAAGTTGTCCCTGCATTTACACTTTTGGATATCTTCATCTGATTATCGGCATAAACTGCGATACTCGCTAGATGTGTAATGCAGAAAATTTGATGATTTTTAGCAAGATTTTTTAAATGTTGTCCTACACTGACTGCAACTTCGCCGCCAATACCGGTGTCAATTTCGTCAAATACAAGAGTTTCGACATTATCAGCACCCGCAAGAACTGTTTTTAATGCAAGCATGACACGGCTCAATTCACCGCCGGAAGCGATTCTGGCAAGGCTCTGCAGAGGATTGCCTGGATTGGCCGCAATTAAGAATTCAACATCGTCCATTCCGTATGGTCCGCACTTCTGTTCAAGCTCGGTACCATTCTTTTCAGTAACATTTACCGCAAATCTCGAATCTTTCATTCCGAGAGTGCGCAGAATTGCTACAACCTGCTCACTCATTTTGAGCGCAGCCTGCTTACGAACGGCAGAAATCTCTTTTGCCTTTGCGTAAACAGCTTTTTCAAGTTCCGCAATTTCTTTCTGGATTGAATCCTTATTTACCTGTCCGTTTGAAAGTTCTTCCAGACGATTCTGTGCATCTACAGCAAACTGTATAACTTCATCAAGACTTGCGTCAACAGAAGAAGCGTACTTTTTCTTAAGATTGTAAATTAAAGTCTGTCTTTCCTGAACAAAAGCAAGGCGCTCAGGATCAAAAACCAGTTTGTCTGCATAAGAAGAATATTCTTCTGCAATATCATTCAATTCATAAAAGGCGCTTTCAAGTCTTGTGTCCAGGTTCTGTAGTTCCTTGTCAAAGGCTGCGCTGTGAGAAGAAACAGAGCGGAGCTTTTTAAGTTCGCCGACAACGCCTGAGTTTTCTGAAGGCGCACCCGACAAAACGTTATTGATGGATTCAATATCAGAAAAAAGTTTTTCAAATGAAGAAAGCTTTGTTTCTTCTTCATCTAGTTCAATATCTTCGCCCTTTTTAAGCTTTGCTTCTGTGATTTCTTTTACGGCAAAAGTAAGAACTTCAATTTTCTGACTGCGTGTTTTGTCATCGCTCATCAAATCCTGAAGCTGCTTTCGTTTTTCTACCAGGGTTGAATACAATTGTGTAAAATCAGCAACCGTGTCGTTTAAATCCGCAAATGAATCCAGGAACCGTCTGTGTTCGCTGACGCGCATCAGAGACTGATGTTCATGCTGCCCGTGAATATCAACGAGGAAGGCAGAAAAAGAGGCAAGATCACTTCTTGTTACTACAGTGTCACCAATCCAGGCCGCAGATTTTCCGTTTGAACGCACGGCACGGCGCAAAAGAATTCTGTCATCTTCGGAAGTAATTCCGTGAAGGTAGAGCCACTCTGAAGCGTTTTTTGCTTCTTCGATATCGCCTTTAACTGGAGAAGACAAACCTTTGATGTAAAAAGTTCCGCTGACCTGGGCCATTTCGGTCCCGGTCCTGATCTGCTCTACTCCGCCCTTTCCGCCAAGAAGGAATGTGAGGGCTCCGATTAAAAGAGACTTACCGGCACCGGTCTCACCGCTCAACACAGTAAAACCGTTTTTAAATTCAATTTCGCACTTTTCAATCAGGGCAAAATCTTTAATGCGAAGGTCTTCAAGCATTTGGACCTCCAGACCAGTGAAGTTTCTGGCGCAATGCCTTGTAGAATTTTTTCTGTGTACAGCCGACTAAAAGAGCCTTGTCTTCAGCCTGCTTGATTTTAACAACGTCACCTACGTGCAAATCAATCGGAATCTGACCGTCAACAGTAACAATTACGTCACTTACTCGGGACGGAAGGATTTCAACTTCAAGTTCACATTTAGGGCTTAAGACAACAGGACGGCTTGAAAGACTGAACGGATTAATCAAAGTCAAACACATTGCGTCCAGGTACGGGTCGATAATCGGGCCGCCTGCGCTTGCAGAGTACGCGGTTGAACCTGTAGAAGTAGAAAGAATCATTCCGTCGGCAGTAAAGTTTCCGAGTGCAGTTGTGCCGTATTTAACGCGGTAATGAATTGTATGGGCTGAGTTTTTTGCACTGATTACCACATCGTTTAAACTGCTTGCACTGAAACGGCGCATTCCGTCGCGGATGATTTCCGTATTAAGCATACTTCTTTTTACGAGAAGTGATTTTCCGTCCAGAAAGCGATGGATTTCTGTTTTCCATTCTTTTTTCTGAACAGATGCAATAAAACCGAATGTACCAAAATTAATAGGAATGATCGGAATCCCGAGAGGAGCACAGCCGCGGGCCGCAAAAAGCACCGTACCGTCTCCGCCGAGAGTAATTACAAAATCATAACCGCTGAAGGGATACTGTTCTGAAAAACCGTTAAAACGGAAGATGTCGCCGCTGATTCCAATCTGTTCAAGGTAGGCACAGATTTCGGAACCCATTTTCTGAGACTCTTCTTTATATGTATTAACAATTATCAGACATCTTACCATTTTAGTTCTCCGACGCTGTTATTACGGCAATGTACTCAATACTTTAACAATCTTGGTTGCACTGTCCGATCCCAGACGCGGATAGAGCGGAAAGAGAACGGTTCTCAGACTGAGAGATTTTGCAACCTTTAATTTTGAACTTTCATCTTCGTCCAGAATAGAAATTACACTGTTTGAATATGCCAGCTGAATTTCAATTTCTTTGCGCTGTGCATACTGTTTTACATCTTTAAAACTTCCATTCAGCACAACCGGGAAAGACCAGATTGTAGACCCTTCTTCAGTGTCGCGGAGGAAGGTTTTATTTTTGCCCTTGATAATTGCACTGTTGTAAACGGCAAAAAGTTTTTTGCGTGCCTCTTCATTGCGTGCAAATTCCTTTAACTGAATCCATGCAAGGGCGCAGTTCAAGTCAGGAAGAATGTCTGTAACAGGGGCTTCGTCTGTGTATTTTTTGAGTGGAATCCAGTCGCGTCTCTGACCTGCCATCAAAACGGCTCCACCGCCGCCTGTAACTGTATCAAATTCTTCAAGGCCGAGAATTGCAAATACACCGAATGAACCTGCCTTGCGTGAAGGAGCTTTTTTATCAGGAGTTTCCTCAGTATTTTCTTCATTCTCAGGAGCTTTTACAACTGCACCGATTGAATGAGAAATATCTTCGATAACAGGAATTCCAAGTGCAATAATCTGGTCAATGTCAGAAATGATTCCCATTGATTCATGAAGAATCAAAAGTCTTCCGCCTGCGTGAATGCCGTCACTGACAATCTGACTGTTTAAAACACCTGTCTGTTCATCAACATCAAGAACGAGAGGCTTGCATCCAAGTTCAAGGATAGAAGAATACTGCCATGCCGGTGCAAGGGCAGAAATCATGATTACTGTATCTTTTTCGATTCCGAGGGCCTTTAAGGCGTAAGAAAGTGCGAGTGTGGGAGTTCTGAAAGCAACTGCTCCGTCGCACCCTGTAAATTCCTTTAATGTTTGAATAAAACGGCTGTTCAACTCACCGGGACCGATTTTTTCGTCCACCATGCAAGTCAGAACAGCATCCATTTCCTTTCTGCGGATTGTAGAACTGAAAGTCTGTATCATTATATTTTTTACCTAAGCTATTCTGGACATCACCGGAAAAACCGTGATGTCCATAAATTCTAAAAGACTATTCGTTGTCAAATATCTTCTGGAGTTCTTTAGCGTTAAACAGTTTGCGGATATCGAGCATAATCAGGTAATGTTCATCCTGGCGGATAACCCCCTGAATGTATTCTGTTCCGATACCGCTGATCATCTGAGGCGGTGCCTTTACGTCTTCCATATTGATTGTTACAACGCGTGAGATTTTATCAATGATAATACCGATTTTGTTGTTATCAATATTGAGGATAATAAATCCGCCTTCAAAATCTTCGTCCTCAGAAACTTCAAGCTTTTTAATCTGGAAACGCTTATGAAGGTTCATTACAGGAATGATTTCGCTACGGAGATTAAAAATACCTTCGACATAATAAGGAGCATTTGGAATTTGACGAACCTGGCATACCTTGACGATTTCTTTTACGTCCATGATATCAACGCCATAGAGTTCTTCACCCAGTTGAAAAGTTACAAGCTGAATCTGTGTTCCTTCTGCCATATATTATCTCCTCCAAAAGTTTTATGCTGTCACCTTAATTATACAGCATAAAAAAAGCTGTGACACGAAAATAATTAAACATTACGTGTCAAAACTTTTATTTAGTTTGTTTTTTATCAAACTCCAAGAAGTCTGCGGGCCTGAATATAATCCGCGATTCCCTGGGCAACCTTTTTAGCTTCTTTCATTGCAAGAACGACAGTGGCAGGTTTGTGAACTACGTCACCACCGGCAAACACACCCTTCTTTGTTGTCATACCATAAGGAGTCTGCTGTGTAATTACATAACCGCTTTCGTCAGCGTCGATTCCTTCTGTTGAAGAAATTACGCGTCCGGCAGGTTTAGAACCAACTGCAAGAAGAACCTTGTCAGCAGGAATTACCTTTTCTCCTTCCGGAGTGCTGACTTTGAGACCGGTTACCTTACCGTCCTTGCCGACAACTTCGAGAGGTGTGTGTTCCCACTTAAAGTCTACACCGTCTTTTACAGCTCCGTCGTATTCAGCGCGGGCTGCACGCATAAATTCAATTGTTTTACGGTAGCAGACAGTTACTTTTTTAGCCTTCATCAAAACTGCAGTACGGCAGGCATCCATAGCAACGTTTCCGGCACCGATAACGATTACTTCATCCCCTTCTTCAACAGGAACTTCTTCGCGACCTACGTTTCCGTCGCGGTAAAGTCGTGTCATGCGCAGAAGGTAACTTGACTGAATTACACCCTTCAGGTCTTCACCAGGAATTCCAAGGCCCTTTGCAATTGCGGTACCGGTTCCGATAAAGATAGCGTCAAATCCTTCTTCAAACATTTTGTCGATTGTAATGTCTTTACCGACCATTGTGTTTGTGATGAATGTAACACCAAGTGCTTCAATATTTTTTGTTTCGCGTCTAACAATTTCTTTCGGCAAACGGAAGTCAGGAATACCGTAAAGGAGAACTCCACCCGGTTCGCTTTCACCTTCGTAAACAACTACATTGTAGCCTTTGCGTGCAAGGTCGCCTGCTACAGTCAAACCTGCAGGACCAGAACCGATAACGGCAACTTTACCGTTTGTCTTTGCAACTACCTTTTCGCTTGAAAGATTATTCTCTGAGTAAAAGTCTGCAATAAAGCGTTCGATACGACCAATTTTAATTCCCTTACCTGCTTTTGCAAGAACACAGTGACCTTCACACTGATTTTCATGAGGACATACGCGTCCACAAATTGCAGGAAGGTTACTCTTCTGCGAAATGATTCTGTAAGCTTCGCCCATATTGCCCTGTGCAAGAGCATGGTTGAACTGTGGAATTTCATTTTCGATCGGACAGCCTGTTCTACACAAAGGCTTTGGACAGTTTAAACATCTGCGTGCCTCTGTTACTGCTTCAGCTATTGTGTAACCTGGAATCTCTTCTTCCATAACGAAAATACCTCTTTATTTTTTATAATAATGTTTCTATATAGTATATCGACAATAAGCGATAAAATCAAATCTAATCGACAATAAAGAGCGTAATTGCGTAAACTGTTTTTATTCCGTAAGCTTTTAAAGACCGGGCGCAGGCTTCGAGGGTACTGCCTGTGGTCATGACATCATCCACAAGAAAGACAGTCTCAGGAATCTGCTTAAAATACCTCCTTACAATCCTTTCCTTCTGCATCGAATAAGACATTTTTGCCTGTTCCATACGGTGCAAGCGGTCCAGTTTTTTCTGCTGCCTTACAGACAGTCTTTTCAGAACGGGGCATACATTAACTCCGTACAGATTTTTTAAATAAAAACACAATTCTTCAATCTGATCCCAGCCCTTTTTCTTAATTTTTCCGGGCCGAGGCGGTATAGGAATTATGACCGGCTCAAGAATTCCGTTCTGCTCCTGCAGAGTGGAAAGTTTATTCCAGACTGCACGGGCAAAAACGGGTGACAGGACGCGTTTTTCTTCAGTTTTCCATGAAAAAAGAAGGTTCTTTTTCCACAATCTGTAGGTATGAAGGGCAAAAACGCCGTCAAGACTACTGATTACCGGAGCCGTTCTGCAGCCGGTACAGACATCATTTTCAGAAATCAAAGGTTTGCCGCAGATTTTACAGTTTGAGCTTTCAGGAGATATTTCCGTAAAACCTTTTAAGCAGTCCTTGCACATCGGAACAAAAAATGTAGGTCTGCCGCAGCACACACACTCTTCACCTCCGAGGAAAAAACTCTGGATGTACCGTAAACAGTTGATAATAACAAAAACAAATCTGAATATCGCTACCCTGTACACATTATATATATTGCTCAGATTGTTTAAAACGAGGCAGTAAAAAATGTAATATTCTGTTATTTTTGAATTTTTACCGGCCCGAGAGGGAATTCTTCCAGCGCGAAACAAGCTGGAGTGCCTGCATCGGAGTCATATTTTCAGGGTCAGATGACAAAATCTCGTCGAGAATTAATTCTTCATCGCTGAAAAGTCCCGGCACCTGAGGAGGCGCTTTTTGTTCAACAGGGGCCTGCGGAAGGTTTTCTGCAAGAACAGGGCGGTCTCCTGCAAGTTTCTGCAGATGGGCAAGAATTGAATTTGCACGGTTTATTACAGAGTCAGGAATTCCTGCAAGGCGTGCTACATGAATACCGTAGCTGTTTTCGCTTGCTCCTTCCTTAATCCGGCGGAGGAATACAACTTTTCCGCTTTCTTCACTTACAGCCATGCACAAAAGTTTGAGAGCGCTGTTTTCTATACGCGTAAGTTCGTGGTAATGCGTTGCAAAAAGGGTCCGGCACTTAATTGAATTAAGGAGGTGTTCGCTGATTGCCCACGCAATCGAAAGGCCGTCTTCCGTTGAAGTTCCGCGACCTACTTCATCCATGATTACAAGGGATTTTTCGGTTGCACTTCTCAAAATGTTTGCAGTTTCGGTCATTTCTACAAGGAAGGTAGATTCTCCGCGGGCAAGATTGTCGCTTGCTCCGACGCGGCAGAAAATGCGGTCCACAACACCTATATGAGCGCTTGTCGCAGGAACAAAGGAGCCGATCTGCGCCATAAGGGCAATCAGTGCGTTCTGCCTCAGATAAGTGCTCTTTCCGGCCATATTCGGGCCTGTTATAAGCGCAAAGGAAGTTGAATTTTCTGAGTCAAAATCTTCAGGACCCCTGATCGAAATATCGTTCGGAACAAATTCTCCGGCAGGCAGGTGCAGTTCAACTACAGGATGACGGCCATCCTTGATATTAAACATTGTTGAATCATCAACGACAGGTCTTACCCAGTTGTGCATTACAGCCGCATACGCAAGGGAAGATGTAACATCCGCATACGCAACTTCGCGGCTCACCTGTAAAAGATATGCAAGGTTTTCGTTTATTTTATTGCGCACCTCGATAAAAAGATCGCGTTCAAGTTCAATAATTCTGGTACCGGCTTCGTTGAGTTCCCGCTCAAGCTCCTGAAGGCGCGCAGTTGTATACCGTTCTGCATTGATGAGTGAGCGGCGCATGATAAAATGCTCAGGCACCTGCTGGAGTTTACCCTTTGTAATTTCAATATAATAACCTGCGTTATTATTGCTTTTTATCCTGAGGTTTGAGATTCCTGTCTTCTGCTTTTCTTCTTCGCAGTATTCTTCAAGAATTTTATTAAAGTTTGTCTGAATATCGCGCCAGTGGTCGAGTTCTTCTGACCAGCCTTCCTTAATGATACGGCCTTCCGTCAAAGAAGTCGCAGGTTCATCAAGAATTGAAGAGGCAATCAATTCAATAATATTCTGAGCCTGTTCTGCTTCCCCGCCTGCAAGTCCGTATCTGGAAATAAGGGAGCGGACTTTGAGCCACGACTCAAGGGACTGCCTTAAGGCCTGAAGATCCTTTGCGTGGGCCTTTGCCATTGCGACCCGGCCTGCAAGACGTTCAATATCAAGAACTGAAGAAAACTCCTGGCGGACTGCGTTCAGAAGTCTTTTGTTGTCAAAAAAGAGCTGAACGTGTTCCTGCCGGGTGCTGATTTTTTTACTGTCCGTAAGCGGATAATTAAGCCAGAAAGAAAGGAGTCGTCTTCCCATGGCTGTCTGAGTAAAAGCAAGGCACTCCAGAAGTGAATATTTATATGTTCCGTCGCGGAGGTTTGCTGTAATTTCAAGGTTTCGCCTTGATGAGTCGTCGATAATCACATAGTCACAGTCTTTGTAAAGCTTGATTCCTGTGATGTGCTGTGGCTTAACGGCTGTTGTGCGTAAAATATAATCCAGAAGAAAGCCTGCCGGGGCAACTTCCGGTGAGTTTTCTGTCAGGGAAAACGGTCTCAGGTTAACGGTTCCAAACTGTTTTGTAAGCCTTCCGTAAGAAAGGCTGTTGTCAAAATTCCAGTCAGGATAATATGAAACTGAAAGATTTGTGTGCAGCGAAAGTATCTGCTGAATTTGTCCGTCATTTTTGAGGGAATCCGGGAGCAGAAGTTCCCTGGGGTTTGCGCGGCCGAGTTCTTTTGCAAAACGGTCGTATAATTCATCTTTACCCCACGAACTTGCAAAAAAGTCTGCTGTCGTAACATCGATGTAGGCAAAACCGACTCCATTTTTACTTACAAAACATGAAGAGAGAAAGTTGTTTGCGCCTCCGTCAAGGTATTCACTTTCGACTGCGGTTCCAGGAGTGATGATTTCGATTACCTTGCGTTCTGTAAGGCCGTTTCCCTTTGCAATTTCTCCGACCTGTTCACAGATTGCAATTTTTTTACCTGCACGCAAAAGACGGGCAATATAAACTTTGGAAGCGTGATAAGGGATTCCGCACATTGGCTGGTTTGCGCGGTGTGTGAGGGTGAGATTTAAAAGACGGCTTACTTCTACTGCGTCCTCGTTGAACATTTCGTAAAAGTCGCCGAGGCGGAAAAACAAAACTTCGTTACGGTGTTCATCCTTGATTTTCTGATATTGAATCATCAATGGTGTTGCTTCTGCACTTTGAGTACGTGATGCAACACTACCCGCAACGAGTTTATCTTTAGCCATAAAAAATTACATTCCTAATTCAGCGATTACTTTTTCTGTGATGTCTACGGAAGGACTGTACCAGAGTACGGCATTTGCCTGCTGGAGGCTCATAATCATTGAATATCCTTCGTTTTCGGCAACGCGTTCAAGCACGTTGTAAAGTTTTTTATAAAATGAATCTGAGTTCTGCAAAGTCTTTTTAAGGGATTCAAGTTCCACATTCTTTGCGTTTGCGTATTCTGTCAGAAGATCGGTTTTGCGTGTAATTTCACCTTCCAGACGTACAACAGCTGCGTCATTGCCGTTTTTCTGATAATCAACTTTCTGATTTTTTAGGTTCTGAATTTCTTCTGTTTTTTTGTTGATTTCATTCTGGAATTCGGCCTTTTTAGATTCATAATTACGAACCGGAGCTGAATTTCTAAAGTAAGCCTGATAAACACGTGCTGTGTCCACTACTCCAAAACGTGTAATCTGCTGGGCAAAACTTAAAGGAGCCAGAAACAAAGCAAGGCTGACTGCTAAAATAATCTTTTTCATACAAAACTCCATTATTTGTTTGTAATGTTAAATGAAAGTACGAACTTCCAGTTCTTGTATCTTTCAATATTATCATTTTCGTTAACACGGAAGGTGTTGGCAAACAAAAGTCTGAGCGGGAACTGCGGAATTGAGAAGCGCAGGCCCGGACCTGTACTGAAGTAGAAATCCTGAACTGTCAGATCGTTGAACAGGGCGTGCGGTGTATCTTTAACAACCGCTGCGTCTCCAAACCAGTCCAGAGCAATTACGCCCGGAACAATCGGCATACGCAGTTCGAGGTAGTTTGACCACATTGCCTTGCCGCGGTTTTTATTGTAAATATTTGTCCATCCGCGGCCGTTGAACATACCGTCGATGTAGAGTTTGCTTGAGTTACCGATTCCGCTGTCAGGTTTCGGGAAGAGCATGCTGAGTCCTGAATAGCCCGCAAGAACGAGTTTCCAGTTCCATGTATCCGTAACAGGAAGATCAAACAAAGTAAAGTATTTTTCGAGTTTGGTATCGGAACGGAGGAAGAATTCAGTTTCGATTGGTGTAAGACCGTACCATGTAAGTCTCTGGCTTGCAAACCATCCGTTTGAAGGATCGTAGTTGATGTCACGGTCATCGATTGAGAAGGCGGCCCATACAGAGTTCTGGAATCCCCATTCATTTGCATAATCACTGATTGTTGAATCAACCGGTGTAAGCAAATCTGTATCATACTGGTTGTTCAGCAAACTGCCCGAAATACCGCCGGAAAGCGAGATAATTGCCCATACTGGAGTCCAGCGGTGACCAAGGGAAAGACCAAGGCTCCACTGCCACTGTTCGTAGTCCATGTAATAGTTTGAATCATCAATTTTTCCGTCAGGGAATACTTTAAGACGGAGGGCACTCATATTTGCGTGTGAAAAACTTGTGCTGATAGAAGTTGAAATCGGAAGTCCCCAGAGCCAGTTTTCGCCGTAACTCAGGGTTACAGACTGTTCGTCCGTTGCAATAGTTGAACCGAGGCTGACAGACTTACCGGTTCCGCGGAAGTTTGAATCCTGCCATTTTACAAACAATGCGAACGGGAGGTCGTCAGGGTCAGAAACGCCTGAAAAAGTAACACCGAATTCAATTGAAGTAGTTGACTGTTCATCAACAGAAAAAACAAGATTTACGAGGTTTTCTTCTGAACCTGCAACAACATCCGGAACTACCGCACTAAAGTACTGAAGGTTATAAAGGTTTCTCAAACCGGTAGTGATTTTTGCCTTGGAAAAAATGTCACCGGCTTCAATCGGGATTTCGCGACGGATAACATATTCCCTGGTTTTTGAATTTCCCTTGATTACAACGCTTTCAACATGGCTTCGTACGCTTTCTACAATGTTAAAGGTAAAGGAAATTACCTTGTTGTCGGCGTCTTTTGAAGGCATCGGCTGGAAGCGGTTTGAAGTATAACCGTTTTCATAGTAGAGGTCGGCGATAGCCATTACAGTTTCCTGATATTTAGACTGGTTGAATACGCCGCCCGTCTTGAGTTTTACAAGTGAATTAAGTTTTTCATCAGAGAAGATGATGTTTCCCTTAAAGTCCATTCCGCCGAATGTGTACTGGGAACCTTCCTGAATGATAAAGGTAATTGAAAGTTCATCACGGTTTTTCTTTTCGTTGACTGACATCTCTTTTGTAACGTCGAGGATTTCAGCATCGATATAACCGATATTCTGATAGTATGAAAGAATTGCCTGCTTGTCGGCTTCGAGTTCAGATTCCTGGAAGGCACCCTTATGAATAAGACCAACTTCCTTGAGCTTGAGTTTGCCTTTGAGAGTCTTTGCAGACACAACCTTGTTTCCGCGGAACTTAATCGAAGAAATTACAGTTGAACGGCCTTCGTCAATTTTAAAATTGATTTCTACGCCCTTTTCAGTACGTTTTGTTTCTGCAACAACTTTGGCGTTGGTATAACCTTTTTCAAGGTAAACATCGCGTACGGCGCGTTCATCAATTAAAACCTTGCTTTCTACAAATACATCCTTTTCCTTGAGGGAAGTTGCTTCTTTAAGTTCTGTCGTACGAATCTGCTTGTTGCCGCGGAAAGTAACTTTTGTTACAGACGGGCGTTCAGTTACAGAAAATACGATTGCAACCGTGTTTTTTCTTGCATCTCCTGGAAGAGCTTCCGGGTTAACTTCTTCAAACAAATCCATTGCATAGATTCTGTCGAGGAGTTCGCTGAAGATTTCGTCAGAAAATCGGCGGCCAATATAACTTGAAGTAACGCCGTCCACTTCTTTTGCATCTACGTGTTTGAGATTTTTAAAAGTAACAGATTTGATTAACTTGCCGTAATACCAGTCAGAATCAGATTCTGTTGATGATTTATCCTGTGCAGAAACAAAGGAAGGTGCGCATGCTAAAAAAGCAGCACATAAAACAAACGCAAATTTTAGGCGTCGAAAGGACATAATTACTCCTGGGCATTGATAAAAATTTTTAATTTACCATGCATTCAATTTCAGAAAGAATGTTTCCATGATAGTGTTATAGAGGTTGAAGGCATCCACAAACTTTTTTGAATTGCTTCCAAATCCGGTGCAACACCGAGACGAATATTAACATAAGGCGAAGCCATTTCAAGACCAAATTCCGGCTGGAATACCAGTCCGCTGACTGAAGTGTCATCTCCAAGTTTTGTTTCGTCGTAAGTCCAGTGCATCAGCGCATCAACATACATTGCACTACCAAAGTACTTACCTACATAAACAGCCGAGTTGTCAAAAAAGTTACCAACTGTAAGCTGATTATTAGTCGAATTTTTATCAAAACTCTGCTTAACGGCATTCTGAAGAATATTCGTTCTAATTGAAAATATATCAAAATTCGTCAGTTCACGCAACGCATTTTCTAATCCGCGCATAACCGTTGCCTGAACAAGATAATCTCCGCCTGCCATCGCAAGGATAGCAGCATTTTCTGAATCGGCAGACACTACCTGCCCCAGAAGTTCATAAATTTCTTTTTCGCTCTTTGCAGGAGTTGCAGTAAATCTCGGGTTGAACTGACTGATTGTCTGATTGATTGCACTCAGTGTAATTGTAACCTGGTTGCCCGCATCATCGCGCTCGCGTGTTTCGGCACGTACCGTAAGGCGCGGGTCAAAGTTGTCCTGAGTCTCGTTGAACACCATCATACCTTCTTTCATGTAGAAGTTTCGGTTCAACCATACGATTTCTCCTCCGCGCAGACTGATGTCGCCCTTAAAGGCAATGCTTTCTGTCTTTGTATCAAGAGAAAGCTTTAAATCCGTATCAGGAACAACTACCCCGCGCAGCAGCGGATTGAACAGAACCTGAACGCGGTTTCCGACATGAAGGTCAAGATCAACAAGATATTCCATTGAATCGATATTATCTGTCTCTTCTGCCTGAATTGAGTTATCAACGACAAATTCAATATCTGCCTTTTGTCCGCGGATCTCTCCGGTTATACTTGCAGTTCCAGAAACAAGATTAATATTCAGGCCAAATCCTGCGTTGCCTTTATAATGTACGAACGGAAACTGCATATCGACCGGCACGTACTGGTTTTTGTCAGTTACTACGCTTACGTCGAGTGTGTCGATTCCCCAGCGGTCAAAAACGATATTAAGTCCCACATCGACCGGGTTTTTATCAAGGGTGAATTTTGTCGGTTTTACGGTAAACTGGTTCTGGCCTGCCACGGCAAAAACCTTGTCACTTCTGAAAAGTCTTTTTGAAACATACGGAACATAGAATTCAGGTTTGGTGACGGTAACAGCGCCTGTAAATTCAGGATCGGATGTAATGCCTGTAATTTTAACGGCTCCGTTCAATGTACCTTCGATAAATGTCACGTACGGAATCTGGATTGCGCTTGAGAACTTTTTGAGGTTTGCATTGATTCCGGTTACGTTTATGTCCAGGTTGTTGTTTGCAATCATTCCGTTCACTACAAAGTCGATTACAGAAGACTGTGAAGATTTGGCGCTGATTATGCCCCCGTCCAGAATATTTGCGTTAAAGCCGAGCGGTCCGTCACAGACTATATCCGTCTGGCCCGGCGTTTTGGTTGCCACAAGATTGAATTTCTGGTCTGTCGGAAAGAATGTTCCGCTCATTTTGTCTGAAGAAGCGCTGATTACAAATGTATCAAGTTTTTTTAGGGAAGAAATGCCTCCGATACTTGCCTTTAACGGAATGTTAAAGCCGTATTCAATCAGTTCACCGGATAAATCGCCTTCAAGAGAGCCTTCAAGAGACCTGGTGTCAAAGTTTACAACAACATCTTTTGCACTGAACTTGCCCCATTTAAGATTAATGTCGCTGGCGTTAAGTCCTGAGTCATCGTAAACGATTCCACCGTAAAAAACTGCAGGATAGCCGCCAAAGTTTACGGAAGACTTTCCTACGGTCAAAGTGATAAACGGATTGCTCAAAGTTCCAGAGGCAGAAAATTCTCCGTTCAAACTGTTGTCTGCATTCTGGTCGCTCATAAAGTGCCCAGTGTTAAAGGCCTTTACACTGCCCTCTGACGACAGGTAAAAGTCATTTTTAACCGCCTCGAGAGAAAACGGCAGGGACTGTGGATTTTTAAAGCTTGCGTTTAAAACGATTGTTTCTTTTCCGAGAATGCTCTTTGCGTTGAGGTCAAAAATAATGGAATCAAAGATTCCGTCGTTGAGATTCCACAAAAGATCTGCCTTTCCATCGAGTGCAGACACAGTGTCAGAATAAACAAGATTGTCAAAAACAAAGCCGTAACGGTTTGCGCGGCCGGAAAAGGCAAGATGCGGCTTAAACGGAATAAGTCCGGAAGGCTCGTCAACTTCAAAATCGCCGATTTCAAGAGAAATGCCGTCTTCTTTATTAAATGCAAAAGTTGTGGCAGTAGAAAATGCAAAAATCGACCTGCCTGCAGAAAAAGGCAGCGAAGCAAACTGTACGGATCCCGTAATTGAATCATTGAACTGCACGGTTGCGTCAAAATTATAATCGCCGCTCACGCTCAGCCAGTTTGAACCGTACGAGCCGTTCAGGCGGTATGGCAGGGAGTTGACTGTGATGTCTGAGAAAAAGTTAAAGTTATTAAAGCCGTCAGAAAAATCAATTCCGGCGCTTGCATGTGCCGTATGGGCACCAAACTGAATGTCCAGGTTTGAAAGGCTGGCAGTCTGATTTGAACCGTCGGCCGAAAAAGAAATGAGCTGTCGTTCCTGCTTTGTGTTGGCAAAGAGGAAGAACGGAGCGTTAAAGCTGAAGCTGTTAAAATCAGAAGTAAAATAAATTTCGTTGGAAAAAATGTATGAACTTAAGGATGATGCACTGTTTTTGAGTGTTGAACTTAAACCGCCCTGCATAAAAAAAGCTGACGACAAAACGACGCTGTCCAGGAAGATGTCGTTCATCGATGCAGAAATCTGAACCGATTTGTTTTTTCCTGCAAGATAACTTCCGTCAATTTTTACGTGTCCGCTCTTTTCATAGTCTGAGTGGGAGTAATCGTCAAATTCAAAACTAAAATCCACGGAATTTGTCGACGGTAAAACAGTAAGTGCAATCGCAGTCAGACTTCTGTCATCCATAAAAAGCTGTGGAGCAAAGCACATAAAGCCTTTTTTGAGAGGATCGATATAAACTTCTGTCTGAAGCACGCCGCCGTTTAAAAGTTCAAGTCGCGGAAGTTCAAGAACGCCCGAAGGCTGCATGTTTTTTATGTCGTAAGACCCCGTAAACTTTGCGTCAATCTGCTTTCCTGCTGCAGAAAAGTTTCTGACAGTAACATTATTCTGGTTTCCGAGTACATCTGCCTTTACAAGGACAGGTCCCCGCAGTTTTTTATTAAATACACGGGTGTCCAGATCAAGCGCATATTCAATTGAATTGAGCGACTTTGTGTCCGGGTTGATTTTTGCTTCAAGGCCTGCACGCGCCGTAACATTTGTTCCGGCAAAATCAGATACAGCGTATGAGGAGTTTTTAACCTTTACCAGCTTGAATAAATCGAGTTTGTCGGCATTTGCGTGAGCGCTCACAATATTTGAATTAAAATCGGCTTCTGCATTTACAGAAAACGGAAGGCTTCCGCGGGCGGTTTTAAAATTCAATTTTTTTGAACCGTAGTTCAGGTGAAAGTCCGTGCGGCTCAATGTAAAGTCTGCGCGCGGGTTTTCAAAAATTCTAACAACAACAGAACTTCCGTCCCAGTTGTGAAAAACGGTTCCTGTGATTTCAAGTGCAGAAGAAACAAGGGCGCGTTTTCCGTCAGCCTTCAGAAGCTCGTTTGTGTAATCGAGGCGGCCGTTTGTTTTGATTTTGATTCCGTCTTCTTTTCTTAAACTGCGTTCAAAAAGGACAGTTTTGATTCCGGCACGAAAATCATTGATGCTGTCCGCATAATGAAGGCTCAGATTTTTTAATTCAACATCAAATGGAAGTTCAATTTCTGAAAGCGAAGTGCTGTTTTTCTGTTTTGATTTTTCCGGTTTTGAATTAATCAGATTCATCAGGGTTTCAAGGGCTTCACTGTCTTTTACCGAGTCATATTCAAGTGAAACACCGTCAAGTTCAACCTTTTTGATGGCAGATATTGCATTTGCGCGCAAAAAGTCCAGAATCCGGTACGAAATTGAAGCATGCTTTACTTCGAGGAAGGTCTTTGTGTTGTCAGAACTCTGCAGTAAAATTCCGCGGATGTTGATACCCGAAAAAACTGACGGAGACAGGGATTCGTAAGAAACACTCAGGCCGGTGCGTTCGTTAATCATACGGACAATGCGGTTCTGCTCGCCGTTCATGAATTTGAGCACGTTTTTATAAACCGGCTGAATAAGTGCAATCACGCCGATTACAAGAGTGAGAAAAATAATTCCTGCGATACTTGTCTTTAAAAAACGAGACTTCATGACTTTAAATTGTCTTCATTTCGTGGCAAAATGGAATTCCTAAAAAAACAACCGTAGCCAAGAGATGGATACAATTCTAGTTTATTATCGGAAAATATAGTAGTCAGATTGAGGGGATATAATAATATGATATTAAAAAACTTTGTAGTGTTTGAAGGCATTGACGGTGCCGGAACTTCGACCCAGTTAAAGCGGCTTTTAGCAGGAAAATACAGTGACAGACTTGAAGTTTCTGCTGAACCGACAGAAAGCGTTACAGGAAAATTTTTACGGCAGGTTTTAAGCGGTTCCGTTAAGGTTGATGCACGCACATGCGCATATCTTTTTGCCGCAGACCGCGCCGAACACTTATGGGGCTCTTCTTCATCAGACTGCTTAATCGAACAGAAATGTTCTGAAGGCAAAGTCGTTATAAGCGACAGATTTCTTTTTTCAAGCCTGGCCTATCAGGGAGTAACCTGCGGCGAAGAACTTCCCCGCATTTTGAACGGCCAGTTTCCCCTCCCCGAATTCTTATTCTTTTTTAAAATTGACCCTCAAATCAGCCTTAAGCGAATCCAGAACCGCGACGTAATCGAAATCTACGAAAAGCTGGACTTTCTCCAGGCCACAGAAAAACGTTACGAAGACATTGTCAAAGAGTATCAGGACAAAAACACCGGGATGAACATAATCATAATCGATGCCACAAAGAGCCCTGACGAAGTAGAAAAACAGATTCTCAACGTTCTTGAACCTGTCTTTTTGAGATAAAAATCTTAATCTGCAGGTCTCTTTTTCCGATAATCAGATTGTGAAAAAGAAACTTTTTTCTGCGCTTTTTGCAGCTGCATTTATTTTTATAAATACCCAGACTTCCTCTGCCTACATGGTTAAATACAAGGAAGATTATTACCGCCTTTTTCATGTTCATTACCAGCAGTATCCGGACGACGTTATGGAAAACATCTACTGGCTTGAGCAGTCAGTTAAGGCAGATTTCTGCAATCCGCTTTACGCTCCGTGCAAAATTGAAGACGAAAAAGACTGGGAAAAATACCGCTATCTCTTTATGATGCATATAAATCTTAAACTCATTGAACAGCATCTGCGCCTCGGAAGAACCTACGACAAAAAGGTGGCTCATTTTTACGACGCACCGTGGAAAGATTTATACATCGAAAACCTGAACAAGACCCTCGCCTGCTACAAGGCAGGCCTCTATTACTGGCAGGAAGCACAGCTGTGGGCAGAAAAAGCCAATGTAACGGAATTCCAGTTCCGTATTCTGACAGACGTGCAGTACTGGGAAGATGAGCGGGAAAGAATTGCGACAAAAGACCTTGATTATAAAAAAATCCTCAACCGCGAAATCAGCCGGGTTGAGGATGTAATTGCCCGATTCCAGAAGATGGATAAGGACACTTACTGATTCTGATTTGTACGCAAATCCTGGAGAACGGCCTTAACCTCATAAACGAGTGAATAAAGGTCGTTGAACAGCATCTGGTTTCGCGAAGCACAATCGGCAAACAGATTGACATTATCCTTATTCATTTCTTCGCTCTGTTTAATCTGTTCAATAATTGAATTGATTTCCTGAACGTTATGGTTAATGCTGTCTGTGATTTTCTGAACACTCGCGTCGTTTCCGGCGTTCATGTCTTTTACTTCGTTAAAGCGCTCGAGGGCGTTGTCCGTTTCTTTTGTCAAATCACTCAGGTTTTTGCTGTTGCGTTTTGTATCATCTTCAAGTTCTGTAATCGAATTATGAAGAAGATTAACGTTGTTCAAAATCTGTTCTGTAGTTTTGTGTGTGTTTTCGGAAAGCTTTTTAACTTCGTTTGCGATAATACGGAAGCCCGCACCGGCAGCTCCTGCATGTGCCGCCTCGATAGACGCGTTGAACGAAAGAAGGTTTGTCTGTTCCGAAATATTCTGGATATCACCAATCAGTTTTGTAATATCACTGATTTGTGTCGAAAGCCTCTGGAACTGGTCCATGTAAGTTTTATGTTCCTGTTCGATTTTGTCTACAGAAGAACGCAGGGCGGCAATCGCACCGTAAATGATATCGATGTGATTTGAGTTGTCAGTAGCGCGTGTGGCAATTTCTTTTGTACTCTGTTCCATCGCCTGCGATGAATCAATGAGCTTCTGAAGAGACAGCTGCTGCGCCTTGGCCTGTTCTGACTGGGCACTGCGGCTCATCAGATATTCATTCAAAAATGAAGAACCAATTGCGTCCTTTGCAAGATATTCAATAAGTGTCTGGACAGTATCAAGTCCGCTTTTTATTAATTCAATTGATTCCATAATTAGTCTCCGATTGCAAGTGCTACAAGTGTCTGGTTACAGTGAATGCGGCCAAGCTGCTCGCCGTAGCATGAAAAGCCCGCAAATGTCGGGAAGGTAGCATTGTATTTGTCGATAATTTTGCTGCTGATTCCCATGTTTGCAAATGCAACGGTACGGGTAATACAGGTCATCAAAAGAACAAATTTCGGATTAGGAACGTTTTCCTTAATCAGGCGGCATGTTTCGTCAGCTTTCTGCAAAGGGTCACCGATATGCATAAGTTCCAGGGTTGAATTAGGCACAACGCGGGCAAAAGTTGTGATTTTGCCTTCCGGAGTAAAGCCTGCAAGAGCTGCGATGTGTTCGGCACCGTTCAAAAAGCGTCCGAACGGGTTTTCAAAAGTCATTCCTTCGGCCTGGCTTTCAGAAACACCGAGTTTCTGGGCATAAGCGGCTTTTGGAGTCTTGCCGTCAAGAGAATTGATGATTCGGTTAACCGGGTCAGAAGAACCTACAAAGAAGGTTTTTCCAGTCGGGTTAAAAATATCTTCCTGACGGATATCAAACTTAGCCCGTGTTTTTACAAACATCATTGCAGCGCCGTCCTGGGTAGTTTTTCCGTTGCAGCAAACAAAAGTTTTAGCTGTGTTTCCGGTAAAACCAGCAGTTCCGCCTGCAAGTTTAAAATTGTCGTTTTTGATTATTGAATAAAAGTTTGTAAGAATAGTTTCTTCAGCATTAAAAACACCGTTGATAAAGGCGATTGCAAAGGCATCCTTATGAGAATCTTTATCGTTGCAGCGGATTCCGGCGCTGGAAAGAGCCTGTTCAATCTGAGCCTTGCACGAAACCGGATATTTGCTTCCGTTTTCTACAAGAACTGCGCTTACCCTTGTATCCGGCGAATACATAGTAGTTAAAACCACTGAGTTTTCTGTAAAGCCCTGTGGAGTAATTTCTCCTGCTGTGCTTGAACCGATAATCTGCGCCTTAGGAAATTTTTCCTTGAGCGCAACTGAAAGGCTGTCAAAATCATAATTGATGGCAGCCATAAAAAATACTGCGTTGTAAGATGATAAGTCTCTCTTTAACTTGGAACAAAGTTCCGAAACAGCTGACTGAACATCTGGGCTACGCGAAGTAACAACTTCCTGTTCCATTTTTTCCCTCTTATTCTATAATTATAACATACATTTGCCAAAAAGCCTTAAAACAGATTGAATTATCATATTTTGTTTGTATAAAAAACTGTTTTTTAGTAAAATTGGATATTATGGAGTTTGAAGAAAAAGACATCGCCTATCCGCCGGTACACCCGGGGACAGACAGAACATTTATAAGATTTTACAGCGGACAGCCGGATTTAAATTCAATTTTTTATCCTTCAGGCGCAGATAATATGCCGCAGCGCATTTTTGTTACAGACACAAACGTTGCTTCAATAAAAGAAATGCATTCATTTGTAGACTTTTTCCGTGGAAGCGACTATTCAAAACCACAGATTAAGGAAGGCTACACAGGTCGCCGAGGCAAAGACATTCTTCTGATTTTGGGCAGCGGAGAACCTTACAAGACAATCGAAAGCGTATTGAATATCTGCCGTGTTGCCGTAGAAACCAACGCAAAACGCGACACTGTCTTTATCGGAATCGGCGGAGGTGTTATCACCGACATGACAGCCTTTGCCGCATCAATTTTTAAACGAGGAGCCCGCTGCGAACTTGTTCCGACAACACTTTTGAGCATGGTAGATGCTGCAGTCGGAGGAAAAACCGGTTGTGACTTTGACAGCTACAAAAACATGATCGGCTCATTTTTCCCGGCACAGAAAATTCACATAATTCCATCATTTATACAGACACTTCCGGACCACGAATACAAGAGCGGAATGGCAGAAGTTGTTAAAACCGCAATGCTTTACTCAAAGGAACTTTTTGAAGAACTTTCAGCAAAACCGCAGATTCTCCATGACAGAAAAGATCCCCTTGTAGATAAAATGATTAAAATCTGCGTAAACGCAAAAGCCGCAGTTGTTGAGCAGGACCTGACAGAAAAAAACATCCGCATGCAGTTAAACCTCGGTCACACGTTCGGGCACGCGCTCGAAACATGTTCCGGCCTTGGAGTTGTAACTCACGGAGACGCAGTTGCCTGGGGTATGGGACGCGCCGCAGAACTTTCAAAACGTCTTGGAATCTGTACAAGCGCCTACACAGACAAAGTGTTAAAAACTCTTGCAGATTTTGGCTGGGAAACCACCCCGCTCCACTTTGCAATCAAAAATAAATATCCTGATTCAAGAGAAGCCGCAAAAATACTCTTTGACGCAATGAAAAAAGACAAAAAGAATGCGTCCGACAAAGTAAGATTTGTTTTACAGGAAGATATCGGCGAGACTGTAATCACGGAAGTTGACGGAAAAGAAGTTCTCGCAGTGCTTGAGGAATAATAATCATGGATTTTTCAAAATATTTTGACTGGGCCGCAACCACGCCGTCTGACGAAGAAATTTTACAGGACTCATTAAATGAAGCGTGTGCAAACTTTGCAAATCCATCGGCAAATCACAGCGAAGGAAAAAAAGCCCGCGATATTTTTGAAAAAGCCCGCGCAGACTGTGCAAAGGCAATCGGTGTTAAAGCAGAAGAAGTGTATTTTACATCAGGCGGCACGGAAAGCGACCAGATTCCCCTGCTTGCGCTTTTAAGCCGTGAAGCAGACTCAGAAGGCAAACGCGGAAAAATATTGATAAGTTCAATTGAACACCCTGCCATCCGCGAGCAGGCTCACGCCCTCAAAAAACTTGGTTTTACAGTTGAATCCATCAATCCCGACAGCAGCGGTTTTATTGATCCGAACTCTGTTGCCGCAAAAATTACACCGGATACAGTCTATGTAACCGTCATGGCAGTCAATAACGAAACAGGCTGTGTGCAGGATATTTATGCAATTTCTGACGCAATTACAAAGGCGAGCAGCGGAAAGCGCCGGCCGCACTTTCACGTAGACTGCGTACAGGCAGCAGGAAAAATTCCGCTGGATTTAAATTATCCGGGCATCGACAGCGCCGCCTTAAGCGCCCACAAGCTTCGCGGACCGCGCGGAACCGGCATTCTCGTTTTGCGCCGCCCGATAAAACCGTTTTTACTCGGAGGCGGACAGGAAAAATCTGTCAGAAGCGGAACCGAAAACCTGTTTGGAGCACTCGCCTTTTCAAAATGTCTTACCAGATACTTTATCAAAAAAGATGAAAACACAGCTGACGAACAGCAGAAATCTTTTGACTTTGTAACAAAATTAAATTCAATCAAGGACTGCACTTTGATTCCTGAATGCAGAAGCCAGAAAGAAAACCTTGATAAATTCAGTCCGTATGTGGTGCAGGCAGCTTTTAAAGGAATTCCTGGCAATGTGATGGTACGCGCACTGGACAGCAAAGGATTCAGTATTTCTACAGGAAGTGCGTGTTCGGCAAAAAAACAGTCACGCCCGATTCTGAGCGCAATGGGAGTACGGCCCGACCTGCAGGAAACAGCGGTAAGATTCAGTTTTGGAAGGGAAACTTCTGCCCGGGATTTAGACGCGCTTTTTAGTGCAGTACTTGAAGTGTGCAAAGATTTTTCGCTTGAAATTTAGTTCAAATACAAGTATAGTTAACTTCGCACACAAAAGTTTTTATAAAATCATATTACATTTTTAAGGAAGGATGATATGGGAATTCGCGGTGAACTTTATACAACAGAAGTAGTTTTGGAAAACCGTTCGTATTTTTTCAACGTAAAAGAAAACCGTACCGGTGATGTTTTTCTCCAGATTGTAGAGAGTAAAAAAGGCGACGGAGCAGATTTTGACCGTCACCAGATTGCAATTTTTGCAGAAGACATGCAGAAAGTTCTGGGCGGACTTGATACAGCGCTCAAATTTATCGATAAGGAACAGAAAAACCGTAAAAAGGCCCGCGCAGAAAAGAAGGCTGCAAAGGAAGCAAAATACGGAGCAGGTTCTGAAAAGCGCATCTACCGCAAAAAAGGTGATGATGACAAACGCAAACCTGACGGAATCAAACGCACAGGCAAAGTGATTCACATCAAATCAAAGCCTGCTTCAGATGACAATCAGTAACTGAACGAAAGCCGCTGGATTGGACTTGGTCCGATCTCGCGGCATATTTTTTTATGGGCCGGTGTCGGATAGCCCTTGTGTTTTGCATATCCGTACTGCGGGTAGAGTTTATCGTATTCGGTCATCATGTTGTCACGGCACACTTTTGCAAGAATGCTTGCGGCCATAACACACGGATACTTACCGTCTGCCTTTGGCTCAGCGCGTACTTCGCATGAAACAGGCGGGCATGTAGTTCCGTCGGTGATGGCTGACAAAACAATGTCTTCAGGGTTGAACTGCATTTTATTTTCTTTAAGCCAGTCCGGAAGTTTTATCATCATCATTTCATATGCATTTTTCATAGCCTGCATGCTTGCCTGAAGGATGTTGATTTTATCGATTGTTTCGTGGTCGATAATTCCGATTCCCCAGCAGGCCTTTTCTTTAATTATTTTTTCTGCTGCGATCCGTTTTTTTTCCGAAAGTTTTTTTGAATCGTTTAAAATTTCTACAGGAAAGTTTTCAGGCAGAATTACACAGCCTGCAACGACAGGGCCTGCAAGAGGTCCGCGCCCTGCTTCATCAAGTCCGCAAATCAAGTTCATTAAAAGCCCGTGCTGGAATTATTTTTATCTTCCAGAATCAAAGTGTCTCTGTCAGACCAGACCGGCACTACTCCGCGCACTTTCTTTTCAAAGGTTCCCGTCATTTCGTTGTCAGTCATGCGTGAGTTTGTACCTGACAGTTCAGCGATACGGCCAAGATGAGCCGTTACTCTGAGGCTGGATGATCGGCATTCAAACAAACCGCCGTTTACACTGAAGTTTACGGCTGTCTGAGCCACGCAGGAAACACGTCCGTTTTTACAGAATACTTTTGAATCCTGGCCGCTTACCGCACAAATGTATGAATCAGCCTGTCCGGTAAGTCCGGTCGAATTGAGTTCAATTACAGAATTGAGTGCCGAAAAGGCAGTTCCGGATTCATCAAAGAGAGAAATAATTTCGCAGTCGTAAAAACTTGCAGTTGCGTTTTCCAGAGTGACCATCTTTGTATTTGAATTAAACGCCTGGCTTCTTTCTTTTTGAATTATCAAATTGTGCGCTTCAAGGCTTGCGCCGCGGAGCAGAATGCTTCCCTGAGGCGGAATTATAATTTTGCTTTCAGCGACTGCCGTAAAAGCACAGTTGGAATTGATCAAAATCTCCTTTGCAGGAAGGATAAATTCACCCTTTACAAAAAAGTGTGCAAAGCGTCCCTGGTTGATAATTCCGACAGCCTGCTCAAAAGAATTGAACGGATTTTTGCGGCTTCCGTCAGGTGACACAGAAGTTGAACTTGAATCCAGGTAATAATTAAATTCATCAATGATAACGCGGTACTCGCTCATAAGGCTTGTATTGCCGGCATTGTCTTTTGCAAAAGCCTTTACCTTATAAAAAACAGGAGTTTCGCTGCTGCTCAAAAGTGTGATTGTATCAGTGTACGGAACAAAACTTCCGGTCTGAACCTTGTCCAGTTCCGGGGAGCGTACTTCAAAGTCAGTGTCGCTTATTTTTAGCGGAGCGCTGATTGAATAAGAAATCTGAGTGTCGCGCTCGCTGTTAATCTGGAGATCAACCTTGCCGCGTGAGTAAAATCCCCTGTTGGACGGATTGAACTTCGGAGGAAGAGGCGGCTGTCTGTCTACATCGTAGTAAGCGCGCTTTAAGCCCTGGCTAACCCCGTCACAGAAAAGTTCAAATACTGCTTCTCCACGGATATTGTCACCTTCAAAAGTGTCAAAAACTGCACTTGAAAGAAGTCCCTTATTTGTTGAATTTGTACCGGCCGCATTTGAAGACACTACGCTCATTCTGTAGCGTACGTCACCGTCAATCCGGAAAGTTGCGGCGCCGCGGCTGTTTTTTGAAGAAACAAGTTTAGGTTCAACCGGCAGTACAAAGTTGTGAACCGGATTTCCCTTTTCGTAGGCTACTGACTGCCATGAAATCTTGTGTTTTACGGAACGGTCCAGCGTTACAGGCACTTTTGAAGCCGACCATTCACCGCCGTCAATTGAATAAATTAATTTTTCACCTTCAAAAATAAATGTGTTCCAGTCCTGGATTTTAAATGGAACTGACTGTTTTGACAGGACTCCGACAGCCCCGCCCGGAACAAAGATTACAAAGCGCCAGAGGTTGTTTCCTTCGGCAACACTGCAGCTTACAAAACGCGATAAAACGTTTGCGCTGTCCATTGTAAGTGTTTTGCCCTGCAGCTGCGGTTTTTCGCCGTCACCGAGGAAGTACGAAAACGAATTTGGAATTTTTAAGGGATTGTCTTCGGTGTAAGTAAAAATTCCTTTATTGGCTACATTTTTGATAAAATAACTTTCTGCGGAGTCTTCGTTGTAAGGATTGTTTTCCTGAACGTTAAAAATAACTTCCGCTTCTTCCGAGTGGTTTTCGCCAAAAACGACAGCGATTCTGACAGTTACCCGGCCGATTGCGTCAATTAAAATCGGGCCGTCGTATGCAAACCCCGAAGTTAAAGGATCACTTCCTGTAAATGAATAAAAACACTCTGCCCCGTCGCTTGTATCAAGTACGAGGGTCTGTTTATTGGAAAAGTTTCCTGCCACCGGAGAAATGATTCTCTGGGCAAAAACTGCAGAGGTTAAAAAGGAAGCTAAAACAGCAATCAGTAACTTTTTTATCATAAAAATCTCTCTGTTATTCCTTACTTAAAGAACGGTCCCAGAATGTCGCGGAGTTCTCCGTCCTGTTTGTAATAGTATTCTTCGAGTTCTTCTTTTTTTAAACCGACAAGTTCGTGGCTCATGTAATGAATCCATCTGTCTTCTTCCGGTTTTGTAATATCAAATTTACGGCACCAGTAGTCAGGTTTGATTGGAAGAGTTTTTCTGAATGTAAAATTCTTAAAGTCATGAACTACAACCTTGATGTCAGAGCGCGGAATTCCTTTCTGGAGAAGAACTTCTACGAGGTAGTTCAAAGTGCGGCCTGAGTCATAAATATCGTCTACGAGGAGGATTTTGTCACCCGGACGCAGATACTCAGGGCTGTATGTCCAGCCGTCAATTCTGATGGCATCATGCTGCTGAACGTCAGTATAAGAGCGGGCAACAACTGCCGCATACAAAACAGGTTTTTTGTCCTTGAGGGCAAGTTTAAAATACTCGCTGATAACATTTGACATGTAGGCTCCGCCGCGAAGCGAAGAATAAATGATGTCAGGAACAAATCCATCCTGCAAAATTTTGTGTCCAAGTTTAATTGCATCGTTACGAACCTGATCGTATGGTAAGAATTCTTTAATCATATTGTTGTCCTTATTTCTATTATTTTACCGCACAATGCGCATTTTTACAACAAAATGAGGACTAAAGGTTTTGTAAAACAGCCTTTTCAAGCGCGTCCACATTCTTGAATTCAGCGGTATTTGAATTCACTTTTTCTTCAAGCGGAGAGCCGGAAAGAACTTTTACCTTATCGCAAAGAAGAGAAATTTCCCTGATATTGTGGCTTACAAAAATGACGGTTTTGGGGTCGTCTTTAAGAAGGCTTTTTAATAATTGAATTAAATTTATTTTTGAAGGTAAATCCAGCGAATTAAAAGGCTCGTCCATCAGCAGAATGTTACAGCCGTATGCAAAGGAGCGGGCAAGGCAAACCCTCTGCTTTTGTCCGCCGCTCAGGTTTTTGACAGGGCTTTGAGCTTTTTCTGATAAACCGCATTTATTTATAAAATTACCGGCGCGATTTTTCGCAGTCACTTCGTCAAATTTGTTTACCAGGGGAATCATTACGTTTTGAAGTACAGTCAGGTTTTCAAGAAGTCTTCCGTCCTGAAAGATATATGCAATCTCAGGCTGTCTGTCAAATTCAACTTTACCACTGATTCTGCCGTCAGCTTTTAAAATTGAACTTATATAATCAAGCAGTGAAGTTTTACCGGTTCCGCTGGAAGCAATCAGAGCCGTAACAGAAGCACTTTCAAATTGAGTTTCAAAATTACGGTACAAAACCTTTCCGCCGCGTTCCATAAAAAGATTTTTGACAGTTATCGAAGGACACTCAACTGCAGGAGTTTCTCTTTGTTGAATTGATTTTTTGCCAGGTCCCCGGATTTGAGCAGATGAAAAATGAATATGAGAAAGCACAAAAGCAAGAAGGCGTTCAAAAATAAAACTCAAAACAACAATGCAGGCAGTCAAAGCCATAACGCGCTGGGTTTCAAGGTGAATGCGGGCACTCTGAAGCAGGGTTCCAAGGCCTTGGCGCGGAAAAACGAGCACTTCGCCCGCAGCAACCACCTTCCAGCACATTCCAAAAGAAGAAATCAGGCTTCCGGTAAAAAACGGGCGGAGGCTGTCAAAATAGATGTATAAAAGTTTCTGTTTTTTAGAAAAGCCGTAAACCCGGGCCATGTCTAAAAGTTTTGGACTTGTGTTCAAAATCCCCTGACTCACGGCGCTTATGATTACAGGAACTGCCATCAAAAATGCAGCAAAGACCGGAATCGTAGTTGTGCGGAACCAGAAAACCGCAATCAAAATCAGGGAAACAACCGGCGTTGAGCGGATAAAGGAAATTGGAAAATTCAACAGCTGTTGAATTTCAGGTGAAAGTCCGCACAAAACACCCAATACAAGACCGGCAGCAGCAGACAGAAAAAAGGCCGCAAGAACACGGCAAAAACTTGCGCCAACAGCCAGATAAAAAGTTTTATCCGTAAAAAGAGAGGCAAAACTTTTTGCCACAGTAAAAAAGTCCGGCAGGATAAGTTCACTGTTTACGAGGGAACTTAATGCCTGCCAGATAAAAAGAATTATGAGCAGAGAAAGAATAAAAATTACTGCGGGTTTAATTCGTTTTAAATCCAATTAACGCGAGTAATAAAATTCATCAGATGGTAATTTACCGCCGATTGCCTGAGCTGCAAAAGAAAGGTAAATATTCAAAAAGTCTTCGATTGACTGACGTTCACCTGCAATTTCCTGGCAAACGAATGCACAGTTTGGAATTGCTTTTGCGGCGATTGGAGCCATAAGACCGAGAGTGTTTTTCTGAACGAGAACACCTGCCTTGTTCGGATTTTTGTTTGTCCATTCAACAGCCTGTGCGTAAGCGTCGATGTAAGCGTTTACGATTTCCTTGTTTTCTGAAGCAAATTTTGTGTTTGCAACAAGAAGGGAAAGCGGATAATTTTTTCCGTTGTTGAATTTGCCGTATTCATCCGAAAGGTTGAGGGCGCGTTTTACAGAGGCGGTTTTAGAAGTTGCAACAGTTGCAAAAGGCTCCGGAACAACAGCGTACAGGAACTTGCCCGAAATTACGGCAGCTGCTAATTCAGCATTCGGAGTTGAATAATCAAGCTTTACACTGTCAGCATCTTCGCCAATGTTCAGATTGTTTTTACCGAGAATGTACTGGAAGATATAGTCAGGAGTTGCACCCTGCCCTGCCACAGCAACAGTCTTTCCTTTAAGGTCAGCAAGTGATTTATAGTTTGAATCAGTTGTAATCAGGTAAACATTTCCGTAACCGATAACAGCAAGTGCAGTTACAGCCCGGCTTGAATTGAATGCTTTTGCGGCAACGTTTACAGGCAGTACACCAATCTGAACTTCGCCCTTCAAAAGCTTTGGAAGTTCAAGGTTTGCACCGTTCAAAACTTCAATCTCAAGGTCAGCGCCACCGAGGTCAGGCTTGTTTTCAAAAAAGTATGCGCTTGGAATACCTGTTGGTCCGTTAAGAACGGCAGAATGAACAACGAGCGCTTCTTTTACAGCCTCTTCTGCAGGAGCCGCTTCCTGAACTTCTGCTGTTTCCTGTGCAGGAACTTCAGCAGCCTTGTCTTTTTTACCGCCTGCAAAAGCAAGAGGCAAAACCATCAAAACAAAAAATATAGAAATAATTGATTTTCTCATAGTAAGTTCAGAATAAACCTTTTTAAGAATATAGGCAAATAAAAAACAAAATGTAATTTTTTTTAACTTTTTTTCTTCATTCTTTGCCGGTTTTTGAATTTCAGTGTCTATATATATGATGGAGAGTTTTGTCTGCTCTCGTGAAAAAGAAATTAAATGGAGAAAACTATGAGTGACTACAAATCAACTTACTCGGACCGCTGGGAAAACCTTACCCTGGCAAACAACTTTTTATTCTGCAAAATCATGGAATCAAATCCTGACCTTTGCAAGCAGCTTTTGGAACTTTTGCTGCACATTAAAATTGACCATCTTGAAAAGCCCGCCGCAGAAAGAACCATGCAGGCGTCAATTTCTTCAAAATCCGTAAGGTTTGACGTTTATACAAAAGACGACAACCGGATTTTTGACATAGAAATGCAGACTGTAAATAAATCCAATCTTCCCAAAAGAGCGCGGTATTACCAGTCAATAATAGATGTGAGTAATTTAAACGCCGGAATGAATTACACGGAACTTAAAGACACTTACATAATCTTCATCTGTCTGAACGACCTTTTTGGAAGGGGGCTTCCGGTCTACAGTTTCGAAAATAATTGTAAGGAAGACAGAACAGTAAATCTTGATGACGGCACGTATAAAATCTTTTTTAATTCTTCTGCCTGTGATAAAATAGAATCAGCAGAAGAAAGAGCCTTTTTTAATTTCCTTAAAGGAAAAAGCGCAGATACAAATTTTACGAGGCGGCTTTCTGAAAAACTTCTTCTTGCTAAGAAAAACCTGGAATGGAGGAATCAGTTTATGACATTTAGAGAACAGTACTGGGAAGAACTTGAAGAAGCAAAGGCCGAAGCGAGAGTAGAGGCAAGAGCCGAAGGACTCGCCGAAGGACTCGCCGAAGGACTTGCCGAAGGCAGAGCAGAAGGACTTGCAGAAGGTGAAAAGGCTGGACTTGAACAGGGCGAAAGAAAAAACGCCGTTAAAACTGCAGAAAACTTACTTAAAATGAATCTTTTAACGCCGGAGCAGATTGCAAAGGCAGTGGAACTTCCTCTTGGAGAAATCCTGAAACTTAAGGAACAGCTTGAAGGTTAGATGAGGCGTAGGGAGAGACCTCTCCCTTCTTGTTCTAAACGTATAAATACGCTATTCTCTTCAATATGAAAGAACTCGAACTTAAATACGGATGTAACCCGAACCAGAAACCGGCTCGCGTGTACATGGACGATGGCGAATTGCCAATCACAGTTGTTAACGGTAAACCAGGCTATATCAATTTGCTCGATGCATTGAACGGCTGGCAGTTAGTTAAGGAACTTAAAGAAGCTACAGGCCTCCCGGCAGCAACAAGTTTTAAACACGTTAGTCCTGCAGGAGCCGCAATCGGAAAACCTCTTTCTGACACACTTAAAAAAATCTACTTTGTAGACGATTCAATTGAACTCACACCACTTGCATGCGCCTATGCCCGTGCCCGCGGCGCTGACCGTATGTCTTCATTCGGTGACTTTATTTCTTTGAGCGACAAGTGTGATAAGGCTACTGCCCAGCTCATTGCAAAAGAAGTTTCAGACGGTGTCATCGCTCCTGATTACGATGCAGATGCCCTCGAACTTTTAAAGGCAAAAAAGAAGGGCAATTACTGTATCCTTAAAATCGACCCGGACTATGTTCCGCCGGAGATTGAGGTTAAACAGGTATTTGGTGTTAAGTTTGAACAGGGACACAACTTCCTCAAACTCGATGAGTCAACTCTTTCAAACATCGTTACAGATAAAAAAACACTTTCAGAAGATGAAAAACACAATCTTCTGATTGCACAGATTGTTCTCAAATACACTCAGTCAAACTCAGTATGTTACGTTAAAGACGGACAGGCAATCGGTATCGGTGCAGGCCAGCAGAGCCGCATTCACTGTACACGCCTGGCAGGTCAGAAAGCTGACAACTGGTGGCTGCGTCAGAGTCCAAAAGTTCTCGGACTCAAATTTGTTGACGGAATCAAACGTGCTGACCGCGACAACGCAATCGACGTTTACATCGGTGACGAATACGAAGATGTGCTTGCAGAAGGCAAATGGCAGACAATTTTTGCAGAAAAGCCGTCTGTATTTACACGCGAAGAAAAACGCGCATGGCTCGACAAAAACACTGACGTAGCCCTCGGAAGCGATGCATTCTTCCCGTTCGGTGACAATATCGAACGCGCACACAAATCAGGCGTAAGTGTAATTGCACAGCCTGGTGGTTCTGTTCGTGACGACAACGTAATCGAAACCTGTAACAAATACGGCATCGTAATGGCATTTACAGGCATCCGTCTGTTCCACCACTAATTACTGGTATCTCTAAACCCCTGCTCACAGCAGTTTTTAGAGGTTAATTTAATTTGCAGTTAAAGAGACTCCGGAAGTTTTACCTCTGGAGTCTCAACTTTTATACAGCGCAATGAAAACACTTTCTTCCTTTACACATTTATTTTTTGACCTTGACGGCACGCTGACAGAAAGCGGTCCCGGCATCATGAATTCGGTCCGCTACGCTCTGCGCCACTGGGGAATTGAAGAAACCGATGACGATAAACTCCGCCTTTTTATCGGCCCTCCGCTGACTGAGTCTTTTAAAACTCTGTACGGCTTTTCTGAGGAGCAGGCCTTTGAAGCTATGGGAGTTTACCGCGAATACTTTGGTGTAAAAGGACTTTTTGAAAACTCTGTTTACGACGGAATTATTCCAACCCTTGAAGCCTTAAAGAATTTAGGTAAAAAACTCTATGTTGCAACAGGCAAGCCCGAAATTTACATGCACCGCATCCTTGAGCATTTTGGCCTGAAAGACTTTTTTATCTTTGCAGGCGGCGCTGATTTAAAAGAAACCCGCAGCAGAAAGGATCTGATAATCCAGTACGTAATCAAAGAATGCGGCCTTGAAGAAGCACGCTCCAATGGAGATATTCTTATGATTGGCGACAGAAAGCACGATATAAACGGTGCAAAAAAGACCGGCCTTTCATCCTGCGGAATTTTGTGGGGCTACGGCTCCCGCCAGGAACTCACACAGGCAGGCGCGGACTTTATTATCGGACGCCCCCGGGATCTGCTCTAGTCAATCCAGCGTAAAGTGTTTTTCTTTTGTGACGCTTGTCGTCCGGAATCTTCATTCATAAAGGATTCAATAATTTCTGTAACTGCCCACAAACCGATAAAACCTAAGAGTAAAAAGAACATAACCATAATTGTTACCTCGCTTTTGTTTTTCTGGCTTCAGTATAAGAGGGGCAGTGGGACATAGAATGACCCTCATAAAACAGAAAATAAATATAACAATTTTTTAGATGTTGGTTTTTGGTAAAATGCTATAATTGAATTTAACAATAGTTACAGTAATTATGCTTACTGGGTAGAAGTTAATGAGAAGAAGAAAAAGTTTTATTTTTACAATTGCACTTATCATTTTTGCGACTTTTGGAATCCTATTGGCGGTAGGCATCCTGTACGTGCGTTATACGAAGTTTGTCCATGAATCAGTTTCTACTCCGCCGCGTCTTTCTAAATTTGAATCCAGCGTACTTTATATAAACTCCTATGACCCGACCTACATGATCAGTAAACCTCAGGTTGATGGAATCAATAAGGTATTTGAACGGAATCAGATTCACTATGACATTTTGTACATGGATACAAAAAACCTGAATACTCCCGTTGCCAATAAACAGTTCTATGAAAGAGTTAAATATAAAATTCAGAATTCAAAAAAATATGATGCAATACTCGTAAGTGATGACGCAGCCCTGTCTTTCGTTCAAAAATATCAGAATGAATTGTTTGCCGATACTCCCATTGTTTTCTTTGGAATAAATGATATGGAAAACGCGGCACTGGCCGGCCAGAACCAGTGGATAACCGGTTCCGCAGAACCATTGTTCTACGAAGAAACCCTGCAGGCCGCAATTATTCAAAATCCGAAATCTCAAAATATTTATACGATTATTGATGACACTCCCACAGGACAGGGAGACAGAAAGCAGTATCTTGAAGTTGTAAAAAAATATCCTAACCTCAATTTCCACGAAATCGGCACTGAATTCGTGTCAGCCGAAGCCGCCGCTGAGGTTTTTAAACAGATTCCTGAGGATTCAATAATAATTATTGTTTCTATCCTTAACGAGTTTCCTACAGAAAACCAGGCGTCGGTTTATGATTTTATAACCTTTATTAAAAAATACACAAAGGATATTCCATTATACCGTACACATCCGCTGGGAATCGGGCTCGGCTTTGTGGGCGGAAAAATTCCGGATGACAGGGAAGCCGCAAGAAAAGCTGCAGAAACAGTTGTAGACATTCTGTGTGGGGCAGATATTTCAACAATTCCGGTTTGGACAGAAGATGATGGATTTTTCTGTTTTGATTATAATGTTCTTAAAGCCCATAATTACACCACAGATTTTTTGCCGTTGACTACAAAAATGATTAACGATCCGAACGCAGGATTCAGGCAGTATTCAAATCAGATTATGCCGTTTGCACTCATAATTGCCTCGGTTCTTTTGCTGTTTACGGCTGCCTTATTCAGTTATAAGAGGGCAATCAAGGCAAACGGCGTTATGATGATAATGAACCAGCGTATGAGACAGACCAACAAGGAACTCAATGATTCAAAATTCCGTCTGACCTACGTTGCAAACAATGATAAGCTGACAGGACTTCCGAACCGCTCTCATGCAGACGAAGAAATTAAACACATTATGGACAGCGGTGTTCCATTCTCCCTTGCGATTATGGATCTGGATGACTTTAAAAATTACAACAACACCTACACTCACGTCTGCGGTGATACTCTCCTTGTTGAATGCGGAAAGAGGCTTGCTTCAATCTGCCGTAACAATGATTATTTTGCCGCCCGCTATGGTGGAGATGAATTCCTTTTGATTCATAAAAACGGTCATATTGAACGTCACGGAAAGGAAATTGAAGAACTCCGCGAGATTTTGAATGAGCCGATTTTCTATAACAATGTAAAACTCGATGTTGCAATGTCAGTTGGTTTTGCTGACTATATTGCAGACATGGATTATGACGAACTTGTAACAAATGCGGACCTGGCACTTTTTGAAGCCAAAAAAGTCGGACACGGCGCAATCATGTGCTTTACTCCGGAAATGAAAGAAACTGTAATCAAAAAGAATAGAATTGTTGAAATCTTAAAAGAAGAATGTATCCGCGGTGGTTTTGAAATCCGTTACCAGCCTCAGGTTAACGCAAAAACCGGTGAAACCTATGGATTTGAAGCTCTCGTTCGTCTGCAGAATTATTCTTTTGGTCCTGCTGACTTTATTCCGGTTGCAGAAGACGGCGGTTTTATTGCTCAGATTGGACGCATTGTTACAGAAAAAGTAATTTCGCAGATGGCGCAGTGGCGTTCAGAAGGCATGGACCTTAAAAAGGTTGCAATCAACTATTCAAACGGGCAGCTCGTAGACGATCTGTATGTTCCATACCTTCAGAGTCTTCTGGAGCGTTACGACATTGATCCGAAATTTGTTGATATTGAAATTACAGAAAGCCTCTTTATGGGAAACACTGCCCGTGCAACAAAGCTTTTTAAAGACCTGGCTGCAATCGGAGTCGGCCTTGCACTCGATGACTTTGGAACAGGATATTCATCTTTGAGTTATCTGACCTTTGTTCCTGCGGAAAAGGTTAAAATCGATAAATCCCTTGTCGACAATTATCTTGTTGACGGCAAGGAAAGCTTTATCCAGAATATCGTTCATCTTGTACATGATTTGGGTATGAAGCTTACAGTCGAAGGTGTTGAACAAAAATGGCAGTACGATAAACTTCGCGAGATGAACTGCGACTTTATTCAGGGCTATTTCTTCAGCAAGCCGATCGGACCGGAAAGCGTCCCGAACTTCTCCGTACAAATTTGAACTTGATGAGATATTTGAACCAAGTTCGAATAATTGGGTGCACTGATTCTTCCGATAAGTAAAATATGAAACTCAATATAATTGCATTTTTTGTTCTCGCTTGTGCGGCGTTTATCAATATTTCGTGTTCAAAAAAAACTGCTGATAATGCAGAAAATCTGTCTTTAAATCAAAAACTTGTTTCCGGAACTGTTCTGTATCCCAATGCCCAGCTGTGTCTTTTGGGGCGTGACGGACAGATGCATCCGGTTTTAAAAATCAAAAATGGTGAGCAGATTGAACTTGTTGAACAGGATGCAGAACTTCTGACAACAGTAATTGAACTGCCTCAGGATGCTGCAGAAAGCGCCGGTGAGAATTCAACTCGGGAAATTAAAAAAATTGAATACACTGCGGTCGTTTACGATAACGTTGACTGGTGGCTCAAAAAAGGCGGGTACGCGGCTGACACTCAGAGCGCAGTAATTATAGAAGACTCGTTTGTTTATTCAGACGAAGCGATGAAAAGGCGCTCAGAAAATGCAGCAAAACCCCTGAGATTTTCGACCGTGGTTGCAAAGGCAAATGTGGAAGACTTGAACAGCAAATCTGACAGTACAAAGATTTATTATTATGATGAGTCATTAAAGCAAGTTCAAAGCGGATTTGTAAATTCGGGGGCAATCAGCACATTAAAAGATGATATCGAAGTAAGCAGAATTGCAGTTCAACTTATGAACACTACACGCGCTGTTCCGCGGAACGCACTTTTTGCAGAGGCGGCAAAATTCAACCCGTCGGCCCGTGTTCTTGCCGTGCTGAATGCGCAGAAGGAAGAAAAACTTACATACAGTTACAAAGAGGTTTTAAAGTCCATGTCAAAACGCTCTTACGGCGTAAATGTGAATGAACTTTTAACCGTGGATCAGACAAAGGATCCTTTTAAGTAAGATGCAGTCCGCCTTATGTACAGAGGGCGGATTTTTTTTTAGAATTATCTCATGCCTGTAAAATCGAATTTAAACTCTGACACAAAATTAATCGAACAATATTACAATAAATTCAACGAGGAGCATCGTCTGACGACACGTCACGGAACAGTTGAGTTTACTGTGACCATGCATTACATCGAAGAATGCATTGCCGGGCGTCCGGGGCTTTCGATTCTTGACCTTGGGGCTGGAACCGGGCGTTATTCTGTGGCGCTCGCGCAGAAAGGTCATTCCGTCACTGCTGTGGAACTTGTGGAGCGTAACCGGAAGGTAATTGAATCCAAACATCAGCCGGGAGTTCACATCTGGCCGGGCGATGCACGCGATTTACGTTTCCTGGACGACGAAAGTTTTGACATTACCCTGATTTTTGGTCCTATGTACCATTTGCACACGGACGAAGACCGCCTCCGGGTTTTTAGCGAGGCAAAACGCGTAACTAAAAAGGGCGGCTTTATTCTTGCAGCCTACGTGATGAATGAATACAGCCTGATTGAATATTGCTTTAAGAAGGGCAAAATTGGCCAGTTAATAAAAAGCGGCGCCGTAACGCGGGACTTTAAAACGGTGAGCGGCCCGGATGATTTGTATTCGTATTTGAGGCTTGAAGACATTAACCGCATCAATAAAAAGGCCGGACTTGAGCGCATAAAAATCATCGCAGCAGACGGACCTTCTGATTACATGCGCCGTGAATTAAATGCGATGGACGATGAAACCTTTGAACTTTTTATAAAATTCCAGCTGTGCAATGCGGAACGCTCCGACCTTCTCGGAGCATCCAGCCACACGGTTGATGTTCTTAAGAATGTATATTGACAAAAAGACAAAAAATGTCATAATAAAAGCCACGGAGGCTAATTATTATGGCTAAGAAATATGCATTTTTGTTCCCGGGACAGGGTGCCCAGACACAGGGTATGATTAAAGACGTTTGTGAGTCTTTTCCAGAAGCCCAGAAAGTAATCGAAGAGATGTCTAAAGTAACTGGCAAAGATATTGCCAAACTCCTCTGGGAAACAGAACAGACTGAACTTAACCGCAGTGACAACAGTCAGCTTGCAATCACTGCTGCCAGCCTTGCAGTAATGGCTGCCCTCAAAATTAAAGGAATCGAACCTTCTGCCTGCATGGGATTTTCTCTCGGAGAATTTCCTGCTTTGTATGCTGCCGGCGTTTTGAATTTTGAACAGGTTTGTAACATCGTAAAGAGCCGCGGTTCAATCATGCAGAAAGTTTGCGAAGAAATCGCAGAAGCTAACGCAGGCCACGCTCCAGGAATGAGCGCTATCCTCGGCCTTCCGCCAGAAAAAGTTGAAGAAATCGCATCAAAAATCGACGGTGCTTATGCCGCTAACCTTAACTCAAGTGTACAGACTGTAGTTGCAGGTACTGCAGACGGTCTCGATAAGGTTGAAGCTGCAGCAAAAGAAGCAGGTGCACGTCGCGCAATCCGTCTTGCTGTTGCAGGTCCTTTCCACAGCCCTCTTATGCAGAAGGCCGCTGACAACTTTAAAGTTGCTCTCGAAGAATACACATTCGCTGAACCAAAAATTACATTGTTCAGCAACGTAACAGGTAAAAAGGTAACTGATCCTGCCGCCGCTAAGGTAAGTGCAGTTGATCACCTTACTCATCCTGTACGCTGGACAGACGAAGAAGCAGTTCTTGCTGATTTGATGGCCGGCGACAAAGATAACGAATGGAATGTAATCGAAGTAGGTCCGGGTTCAGTTCTGGCCGGACTCTGGGGCAAAACTTCTTACGCAGAACAGTGGAAGGCAGTTTCTGTAAACACAGCAGAAGCAATCAATTCACTTTAATTTTAGGATAACAGGAGTTCATGATGTTATTATTGAATAAAAAAGCCCTTGTTACAGGAAGCAGCCGCGGTATTGGACGCGGAATCGTAGAAATGTTCATTAAAAACGGTTGTGAAGTCTGGGGCCTCTGCTCTAAACCAAGCAGCGCAAAAGATGAACTTGAAAAACTTGCTTCAGAAAACAACACTAAATTCCACGAGATTTGTGCAGACGTAGGCAACGCAGAACAGGTTACTTCTGTTGTAAAGGCTGCCCTCACAGAAGCCGGCGGCTTTGACGTTCTTGTAAACAATGCAGGAATCACACGCGACGGTCTTTCTTTCCGTATGAAACTCGACGACTGGAACGATGTTTTGCGCATTAATTTGACTTCTTCTTTCTTAATCTGTCAGATTGTTTCAAATGACATGATCCGCCGCAAGTCAGGTTCAATCATCAATATGTCAAGTATTGTTGGTTTGCACGGACAGGGTGGTCAGGTAAATTACGCTGCATCTAAGGGCGGTCTGATTGCTTATTCAAAAGCCCTGAGCAAAGAAGTAGGCAGCCGCGGAGTTCGCGTAAACTGTATCGCACCGGGATTTATCGAAACAGACATGACTGCAGTTCTAAAACCGGAACTCCAGCAGGCAATGATTGATTCAGTTCCTCTCAAAAGAGCAGGTAAAACAGAAGATGTTGCGGGAGCAGCTTTGTTCCTAGCAAGCGACTTGAGTACATATATCACTGGCCAGGTAATTGGCGTTGACGGCGGCCTCGGCTGCTAGTCAAATACGCGGGTTTTAGGGTGCAACCCTAGGAGAGGGGGTAGCGTAAAACCTGCGGTTTGGAGCGAGGGGGAGACTTCCCCCATTATAACAGGAGAATAAAATGAGAAGAGTAGTAGTTACTGGTATGGGTGCTGTAAACGCACTTGGAAATTCTGTAGAAGAATCTTGGGAAAACATGAAGGCTGGAAAGAGCGGAATCGGCCCGATCACTGCTTATGACAGCACTCCGTTCAAGGTAAAGTATGAAGCAGAAGTTAAAGACTTTGACGCTTCAAAATATATGGATGCTAAACTTGCACGCAAAATGGCAAAATTTACACAGTACGCGGTTGCTGCTGCAAAAATGGCTCTTGATGATGCAAGCATCACAGAAAACAAAGAAATTCTTGAAGATGCAGGTATTTACCTTGGTGTTGGTATCGGCGGATTTGAAGTAATGGAAGCAAGCTACAAAAGCTACTTTGGTTCAGAATACAAACGCGTTCCACCAATGACAATTCCGGAACTCATTCCTAACGAAGCTGCCGGAAACATCAGTATCGTATTTGGAATTCACGGTCCTGCACACACTGTTGCAACTGCCTGTGCTTCTGGTACAGACGCAATCGGTAATGCTTTGGATCAGGTTCGCAGCGGACGTCTTGATGTATGTCTCGCTGGTGGTTCAGAATCTGCAATGAACGGATTTACAAACATCAGCTTTGGTGTTTTGCAGGCTCTTTCTACAAAATGGGTTGATGATCCGACAAAAGCAAGCCGCCCGTTCGACAAAGACCGCGACGGTTTTGTAATCGGTGAAGGTTCAACAATTCTCGTACTGGAAGAATATGAACACGCAAAAGCCCGTGGCGCTAAAATCTACGCTGAAGTAGCAGGTTATGGTGCAACAACTGACGGTTATCACCTTACCGCTCCAAATCCGGACGGAGTTTGCGGTGCTAAGGCAATGACTCTTGCCATGAAAGATGCTGGAATCAAACCGGAAGATGTTGTTTACTACAACGCTCACGGAACTTCAACTCACCTGAACGACAGCGGCGAAACAAAAATGCTCCACAACGCATTTGGTGAAGCAGCTAAAAAACTCCACATTTCTTCTACAAAGAGTATGACAGGTCACTGTCTCGGAAATGCAGGAAGTCTTGAAGCAATGGTTTGTATCAAGGCTATTCAGGAAGGATTTATTCCTCCGACAATCAACCTGGACAATCCGGATGTTGAAGGCGGATGTGACCTTGACTACACACCAAACAAGGGAATTAAAATCGATGTTCCTGTTGCAATGAGCGGAAACTTTGGTTTTGGCGGACACAACGGAATTCTCGTATTCAAGAAAGTTAACTAGGAAATAAATATGGCAGATTTACCTTTTACAAATGTAGAAACATTATTGCCCCACAGAAAACCATTTTTGTTCGTAGACAGCATTGACAGCTACGATGAAAACGGCTGTGTTGCCACAAGAAAATTTACTGATGAAGACTTTTTCTTTAAGGGACACTTCCCGGAGTACCCTGTTGTTCCGGGCGTAATCCTGGTTGAAACAATGGCACAGTGCGGCGGCGCTGCCCTGAGCCTTCAGAAAAAATTTGACGAAGGCAGTTTGTTCTTCCTCGGAACTGTTAACAACGTAAAGTTTAAGCATCAGGTTCGTCCTGGTGACACAGTTCGCATCGAAGTTGAAAACAAACGCACCAGCAAGAACATGATTGTTCAGGCCGGTAAAGCATACGTCGGCGAAACACTCTGCGCCCAGGCCGAATGGATGTGTTTGGTTGGCAAAGCCGACTAGTAGGATAAATTTTCTTACACAAAGCGGCATGCCTGTGTGAGGCACGGGGCTGTCCCTGAAGGTTTTGCAACTTTCAGGACAGCCTTTTGTCTTTTATGCTCAAAACGGATAAACCTTCCATTTTTTAATGACGATAACTGCATTCTGTGTTAAAATATTCGGTATGGATTGTCAGAATGTTTGCAAAAGTCTTATTGAAGCAGTAGTGCCAGTCGCAAAAAGTATAGCCGCACCTATAGCGTATCTTGAAATTTCAGTTTCTGCTGATCTTAAGGATAGAATTGACAGCATCACTGAATGTTTTAAAAAATCAAAATGGGACACTGAATTGTCTTCTGCTGATTTGATGGTTCATGAGGATGCCGGGTTGCCGGATTCAACAATAAAATTAGTTCAACTGGTTGAATTTGAAGACGACAGCCGTCGGAGTACAGTTCATCAGATGAATAAAATCATCAGCCTGTAAATACTTGTAAAACCCACTCTTTATATAGATCTCACCTCACAGTTTTTCTAAATTCATTAACTAAAAGTTCCGATAATTGAAGAGATAAACTATGCGCAGAAAAGAACAGGCGATAGTTCTATAATTGAATATGTTGATGAGTAAACACCACCACAAAACATTTTTAACTTCTCTCCCATCAGCGCTCAAGTCCTTGTGCGCAGTGGTTTTCTTTGCCCTGGGAAGTTTTGTGTGGGGAGCAACATATGTTTACACTACTGTTGGAACTCAGACCGGCTACTTCCTGTACAATGGCTCAGAAAAAACCGTAGAAGCGATTGCGGCAGATACCGGAAATTTATCATGGCAGCAGGCTACTACCACCGGTATCCAGGCAACAACTACTGTTATTGTTGCAGGCGGCTCTGCAATTAATTATACAGGTGACTTTAATAACGCTGGTAAACTTTATATTCTTGGTGCAGTAACAATAAACGGGACTCTTACAAACACCGGAACAATTATGGTTTATCCGGTCGGCGAGCTTAGGGCAACAACAATTACAAACAATTCGACTATAATCAATCAGGGAATAATTACCGTCGGAACTCTGAATAATAACGGTACTGTCTATAATGAAGGAACTATTAATGTAACAACACAAAACGGTGCTGCTGAAGTAAGTCCTGTTGATACTACAAACTATTACTGGAACGGCTCTTACAGTACGAACTGGAAAGATAAAAATAACTGGAGCGACAATTCCGGTAATCCTGTTACCGGCTACCCTGATGATGCAGGTGATACCGTTTATTTAAATACAGCTTCTACAATTACACTTGCTTCGGATGTCACTTGTGGCCGTATTATCTGCAGTGCGGCAAGTGCAATTACTATTAATAATGGAATTCAACTTACCTGCGATCAGATTTATGGTGACAGCACAACAATTACGCTGTCAGGCCGCGGTTCAGTGTATGCTCAGGGTGCAACCGGCTACACAAATGCCTATGGCATAACAAGTGGAATCGACATGCGCGGAGCAACGATTACCATTGGTTGTTCCGCTTATACCTGCGATAACTGCGATATCGTATGTTATACAAATGGTAATGTTGTCTTAAGTGCCGGTAAGACTCTTACAGCAAAGGAGCTTTACTTTAACGGATTACAGGGGAATGGCAGTTCATGGCTTACGGTAAATGGAACTGCAAACCTTGTTTCTGTAAATGCAGGAACAGATAATAAAACCGGTGGAATTCCAAATGTTTTAATTGATGACCGCACCGGAATTGCTGTGGGCGCTAACGGAAGGCTTACTGTAAGCGGAGCGGTTCAGACTTGTAATAAAATTACCAATGCAGGCACATTTACACTGGGCGGTAATGTTACAGGCTGGCGTGCAGATTATCCGGTAAAAATTGCAAACACTAATACAGTCACTGCCTCAGGAATAACTTTTACAAATGTCACAGTTTCAGGAAGCGGTAGTTTGACAGCCGCTGCAGGTTTGACAGCTATTGGAACTGTTTCTCTGCCGGCTGACACTCTGGGAGGCGCTCTCACGGCCGGTGATGGAACAACTGCAACCACAGTTACACTGACAGGAGATTTTACAACAACTGCCCTGTCCATTCTTGCAAATGCAACACTCGACGCAGACGGCACAGAACTGACAGTTACCGGCGCGTTTACAAACGCAGGAACATATACAGCTGCCACAACGACAAGCGTCGGCGGAAACTGGACCGACAACGGAACCTTTACTCATAACAGCGGAACTGTAGAATTTACCGGTTCACCTGTAATCAGCGGAAGTTCAAATACCGCCTTTAACAACTTTATCATGGCAGATGCCGGTGGAAAAACCTTAAATTTAACAAGTTCTCCATCTGTTGCAGGAACTCTCAGTTTGAGCGGATCCGGAACTTCAAGCCGCCTGACCGTAACAGGTACAGGTGGATTCAAGATTTCTGCAGCAAAAGGAACCGGACAGTATCTTTCTATTGATTCGGCTGTAAGCGTAACAGACACAGCCTCAAGTGCAGATTACACAACTCTTTATTATGAAGCCGAAAACACTGTTCCTTCAGCGGGAACAACAAGTGCTGATTATAAGACGATAATTCAAAACGGCTGGAGAACCGGTTTGTCAGAAATCGATTTTATCTGGACCGGTGCAACAGATACAAGCTGGACAGAGCCGTCAAACTGGGATATAGGAATTGTTCCTACGGCGGGCTGTACGGCAATAATTGAAAATGCCGCAAAACAGCCGGTTCTGACAGCGGCCCTGGCCTTTGGAAGCGGCGCGATCACAGTAGAAAGTGGTTCAATGCTTACACTTGGTGCAAACAACCTGACTTGCGGCACATTTACAAACAACGGAACCGTAATTCTTGCAGGAAGCCAGACTGTTTCAATCACAACTGTTACAAATGACGATGCTTCTCTGGTTGAATACACAGGCAGCGGTTCGGCACTTTTCGGCACAACTTATGGAAACCTCACGATAGATAATACTGCTGAATTTACCAGTAATAGTGCCATAACTGTAAACGGGGCCCTTACAAATAACGGAATTTTGAACGCTGGCGCAAATATCACATTTGGGGCAGGCGGTTCAATTTCAAATAACGGAACAATAAACCGCTCTGCCGGAATTACAATCGGCAAAAACGATGTAACAAAGGGACTTGTTGTATACACTGCAGGCGGCGCTGTTCAGGATTATGGCACAACAGATTATTACAATCTAAAAATAACCGGTGGAACAGCGGCAGTTTCTTCGGCACTGACCGTTGCAAATGAATTGACAGCAACCGGCGGAACACTTTCGAGTGCACAGGACATAACCGTAAACGGTACAATCGGTTTTGAGGCGGGCTCAACAATTACATTTACCGCAGCAAAAACACTTACCACAGTGGCAGGCGGTTCAATTAATACGATTACAGGTTCAGCCGTCCTCGTTCCAGGTGATGGAATCAATGCAGCAACGCTTACAATCGGAGCCGATTCAACTGTGGGTTCTGTAACAATTCCTGCAAATGCAACGCTTGACGCGGGTGCAGTCACACTTACTGTCGGTGGCAACTGGACTAACAACGGAACCTTTACTGCAGGAACCGGCAAAGTAATCTTCAGCGGAGCCGGCGCTGTAATCGAAGGGGCCGGAAAAACATTCAACCAGGTTGAATTCAGAGGGGCGGGTGCAACCGTAAACGGCGACAACACTTTCGGAACTACAACAGTGTCTGCCACAGCAACATTTACAGGAAACAACACCTTTGGCACTACAACAGTGTCCGCCGCAACTACTTTTTCAGGAAACAACACGTTCGGCACTACAACAGTAGCCGCCGCAACTACTTTCTCAGGAAGCAACACTTTCGGTGCGACAACCGTTTCTGCAAATACAACTTTCTCTGCAGACAATACGTTTGCTTCGTTTACAGATACAACAGGCGGAACAACTTTAACCTTTGGTTCCGGAACAACTCAGAATGTTACAGGTGCCTTTGTAATTACCGGAACTTCGGCAAATCTGATTACACTCCAGAGTTCAAGCAGCGGTGTGAGCTGGGAAATCAATACACCTGCAACAACTGTTGATACATGTAAAGTAAACTACGCGGCAGTAAAGGATTCTGCTGCGGTAAACCAGTATCTTACAGCTAAAAACAGTACGGATAACGGCAATAATACAAACTGGAACTTTGCAGGACAAGTCTACAGATGGACCGGAAGTTCAGACACAGACTGGCATAATGCAACAAACTGGAGCCCGGCTTCGATTCCGGGAAGTGCAGGTTATGCAGTAATTCCTGTGGTAACAACTTATCCTGTAATTGAAGCAGCCGCAGAAATTGCACAGCTTAAAGTAGGAGAATCATCTGCTTCAACAGCACAGATTACAGTCGGCTCATATTCACTTAAAGTAACCGGCACACTCACAAACTACGGAAAAATCATCTACTCGGCAGGACAGCGCATTACAAGCAACGGAACGACTGCAATAAACGACAGCGCAAACGGTGGTACTGTTAAATACACAGGAGCAGCTCAGGTTCTCACGGACTTTGCAGCAACTGGAAGTGATTACGCAAACCTCATTGTAAGCGGAACAATTACAAGCGGCGGAACAATCGTAATTGCAGAAGACTTTTCAAACACAGGAACAATTGCAGGAATTACAAGTCTTTCTGTAGGACAAACTGCAGATATCGATGCAGCTGTTTCTGCAGGCTCCCTGACAGTTTCTGGAACAGCAGATATTGCAGCAAACGTAACAACAACTGCAGCCCAGACATATACCGACGCGGTAACTGTCAGCAGTTCAGTCAATCTGACAGCAACAACCGTAACTTTTAATTCAACAGTAAACGACAGTAGTGCCGGAACCCACGCCCTTACAGTTACAGGAAATGCCGTATTAAAGGCATCTGTCGGCGGGCTTTCTTCTGTCACAGTGACCGGAACGGCAACAGTTGATTCTTCAATTACAATTACTGCTTTGACCGTAACTTTGACAGGCGGTGCAACCCTTAACGGGGCGACAGAAATAAACTCAGCAATATTAAATATCGGCTCAAATATTACAGGACAGGCCCTCACATATTCAGGGGCATTGAATAACTCAGGCTCAGGTGCCGTAAGCCTTCCTGCCTTTGTTGCAGACGGAGACCTTACACTTACAGCCGGAAGCGGAATTACATTCAGTTCAACATTTACACAGGCAAACCCGACAACAGCCAGCCTCACGAGTTTGAGCGGTGCCGTAGCGTTTGGTTCGGCAGCTGTCAGTACAGGTGCCGTTACAAACGGCGGAACCATCAGTCTTGGTTCTGGCGCTGTAACCTTTAATTCAACAGTAACAAACAATGGAACAATAACAGGTTCTACCGGAACAATAGATATCAAGGGTTCATATTCCGGAACTGCGGCAGCATTTACTGCAAGTTCTGCAACGACAACTTTTGAAGATGACGTTGATTTATCGGGCACAACAAGCTTTAACGCTAACGGCGGCAAAGTAATATTCAGCGGAGCCGGCGCTGTAATCGAAGGGGCCGGAAAAACTTTCAACGAAGTACAATTCAGCGGCTCAGGTGTAACCGTAAACGGCGACAACACATTCGGAACTACAACAGTGTCCGCCGCAGCAACATTTACAGGAAGCAACACATTCGGAACTACAACAGTAGCCGCCGCAACTACTTTCTCAGGAAACAACACATTCGCTGCGGCAACTGTTTCTGCAGACACAATCTTCTCAGGAAGCAATACATTCGCTTCGTTTACAGATATAACAGGCGGAACAACTTTAACCTTTGGTTCCGGAACAACTCAGAATGTTACAGGTGACTTTGTAATTACCGGAACTTCGGCAAATCTTATTACACTCCAGAGTTCAAGCAGCGGTGTGAGCTGGGAAATCAATACACCTGCAACAACTGTTGATACATGTAAAGTAAACTACGCGGCAGTAAAGGATTCTGCTGCGGTAAACCAGTATCTTACAG
>JAEEGH010000728.1_pt1 | contig 104905 bp, 88 predicted proteins | sample 9134181 | NCBI WGS metagenome assembly JAEEGH01 (sample SAMN16246544, study PRJNA631951) | gut metagenome | biome: gut microbiome; feature: rumen; material: DP-attached | host: Bos | place: Iran: Karaj | collected 2018-10
TTTTACTTTTGTCTTCCAATAATTCAATCAACTTCCCCCTCCTTCCGAAAGGGACTGCAAAGATACACATCTTTTCCGTTCCTCCAAATCTTTTCAAAAATATTTTTTCGGAGACTGGACGACCCGCGCAAATGCTGGTACATCCTCGGTAACCCAGATGTTACCTCCGATGACTGCGTCGTGCCCGATGGTGACGCGGCCGAGTATTGTGGCGTTAGAATAAACTATCACGTTGTCTTCCAGAATCGGATGGCGCAGCACCCCTTTTACGGGGTTGCCGTCAGCATCCAGCGGGAAACTCTTGGCTCCCAGAGTCACACCCTGATACAGCTTGACATTGTTGCCAAGGATGGCCGTTTCCCCTATCACTACGCCGGTGCCGTGGTCAATTGCGAACGACTCGCCGATGGTGGCGGCGGGATGGATGTCGATACCCGTCTCGCTGTGCGCCAGCTCGGTGATGAGGCGCGGCAGCACCGGCACCCCTGCCATATATAATATATGGGCGATGCGGTAACTGCTGATGGCACGGATGCCGGGATAGCAGAGTATTACCTCAGCGGTATTCTCCGCAGCGGGATCGCCGTTGTAGGTGGCCAGCACATCCTTGTCCAGCATCTGCCGCAGAGAAGGCAGCGCAGCCACGAATTCCGATGAGACAGCCCCTGCATCACCGTCACGGCCGGCGGAATGGAAACATAACGATATGGTCTGCGAAAGTTCCTGCGTCAGCAGGCTCCGGCAATCTTCTGCCCACTGCCTTCCGCCCTCCGCAAAGAGGTAGGGGAAAAGCAGCGCCCTGCAACGGTCCACTATCGATTGTACGTTCTTGTCCAGATATGCGTTCATATACAAAAGCCGGGCGAAATAAGCCCGCCCGGCAAATGTACTTTAAAAATAAAACTTACGCGAACAATTCTGTAGAAAGATAGCGCTCTCCTGTATCCGGCAGCAGCACCACTATGGTCTTGCCCTCATTTTCCGGCCGCCGGGCCAGTGCAATTGCGGCAGATGCGGCCGCGCCTGAGGATATACCCACCAGAAGGCCTTCCAGAGCTGCAAGTTCCCGCGACGCCACAAAGGCATCTTCGTTGGAGACAGGGAGTATCTCATCCACAACATCGCGATGGAAGTTTGCCGGGACGAAACCGGCGCCGATGCCCTGAATCTTGTGCGCTCCGGAAGGATTGCCGCTTAGAACCGCGCTGGTAGCGGGCTCCACTGCAACTATCTTGACAGAAGGATTATGGCCTTTGAGGGCACGCCCGACACCCGAGACAGTGCCGCCTGTGCCCGCTCCGCCCACGAATATATCCACCGCGCCGTCGGTATCTTCCCAAATCTCTTCGCCGGTGGTACGCAGGTGCGCCTCTGGATTGGCAGGATTATCGAACTGACCCAGGATGATGCTGCCGGGGATGCTGTCGCGGAGTTCCTCTGCCTTAGCAATGGCGCCTTTCATTCCAGCGGAGCCGGGAGTCAGAACAAGCTCGGCGCCTCGCGCCTTGAGCAGGTTGCGTCGCTCCACGCTCATAGTCTCCGGCATGGTCAGTATCAGGTGATAACCGCGCACCGATGCTACAAATGCCAGGCCTACGCCGGTGTTGCCGCTTGTCGGCTCTATGATGGTAGCGCCAGGCTTCAATAGCCCCTTATTTTCGGCGTCCAGCACCATCGCCAGGGCCACGCGGTCCTTGACGCTACCGGCGGGGTTGAAGTATTCCACCTTGGCCAGGATATCGGCCTTAAGGTTGTATTTTGATTTGACGGCGTTCAGACGCACCAGCGGTGTGCCTCCCACCAGTTCCAATGCCGAATTGTAAATCTTTCCCATATCCGCAAAGTTAGTATTTGACGGTTAAATCGCATCGAAAGCCTGCGACAAATCCGCAATGAGGTCGTCGATATGCTCGGTACCTATCGAAAGGCGGATGGTGCTGCGGCTGATGCCCTGGTCGGCCAGTTCGGCCTCTGTGAGTTGCGAGTGGGTGGTGGTGGCGGGATGGATCACCAGCGACTTGACGTCGGCCACATTGGCCAGCAGCGAGAATATCTTTAAGGAGTCGATGAATTTAAAGGCCTCCTCCTGACCGCCTTTGATCTCGAAGGTGAAGATGGATCCGCCGCCGTTAGGGAAATACTTCTGATACAGGGCGTGATTGGGGTGCGAAGGCAGCGACGGGTGAGTCACCTTTGTCACCTTGGGATGTTTGCTCAGATAATCGACCACTTTGAGGGCGTTCTCTACATGTCGCTCTACCCTGAGCGACAGCGTTTCCAGACCTTGCAGGAAGATGAATGCGCTGATGGGGCTGATGCTGCTGCCGGTGTCGCGAAGCAGGATGGCGCGGGCGCGGATGATATAGGCCAGAGGGCCGACGGCGTCGGCGAAAACTATTCCGTGATAACTCTCTTCCGGCTGGGTAAACTGCGGAAACTTGCCCGACGCCTTCCAGTCGAATTTTCCCGAATCGACAATGACGCCGCCGATGGTGGTGCCGTGACCGCCTATGAATTTGGTGGCGGAGTGGACCACGATGTCAGCACCGTGTTCAATCGGGCGCACCAGATAGGGAGTTGCGAACGTATTATCTATAACCAGCGGAATATTGTGCCTGTGGGCCACTGCAGCAACCGCCTCGATATCAATCACGTCTCCGTGAGGATTGCCCAGCGTTTCTATGAACAGGAGTTTGGTCTCCGGGCGGATTGCCTTCTCGAAATTTGAAACATCGTTCGGGTCCACAAAGGTAGTGGTGATGCCGTAGGGCACAAGGGTATGCTGCAGCAGGTCGTAGGTGCCGCCGTAGATGGTCTTGGCCGCCACCACGTGGTCTCCCGCACGCGTGATATTCAATATGGAATAGGTGATGGCAGCAGCGCCAGACGCGACCGCAAGGGCTCCTACGCCACCCTCAAGGGCAGCGATACGGCGCTCGAATACGTCCTGTGTGGAATTGGTCAGGCGGCCGTAGATATTGCCTGCATCTGTAAGACCGAAACGGGCGGCTGCATGTTCGCTGTTATGGAATACGTATGAACTGGTCTGATAAATAGGCACCGCGCGGGCATCGGATGCGGGGTCGGCGGTTTCCTGTCCTACATGTATCTGAAGGGTTTCAAAATGAAGTTTGTTCTGGCTCATAGTTGTATCGTTTTTATTATTATTTCTTTGTGATTTCTGTTGCAAAGGTCATTTCTTCCGCAACATTATCCAATAATCTTTAAAAATTCAGAAAATAATATCAACAATAATTATATTTGCAGAAGATTCAACCATAAACAACACTCAGATTCCACCTCAGCAGAATAATCATCTTTATCATGAACATAAAACTTGACACCACCGACATAGCGATACTGCGAGCGCTACAGGAAGACGCCCGCATCACCAACAAGGAACTTGCCGCCAAGGTGCACCTCTCCCCCTCTCCCGTGTACGAAAGGCTCAAGAGACTGGAGAACGAGGGCTATATAGAGCGCTACACCGCGGTGCTGAATGCAGAGAAACTGAATCTGGGATTCATTGTATTCTGCAGCGTCAAATTACAGAAACTCAACACAGAGATAGCCGCCGACTTCGTAGCACGGATACAGGAAATTCCAGAGGTAACCGAATGTTACAATATATCGGGCGAATTCGATTACCTGCTCAAGATCCACGCACCCGACATGAAATACTACAACCAGTTCATACTGAATGTACTGGGGCGTATAGAAAGTCTGGGTTCAATACAAAGCACCTTTGTAATGAACCCAGTAAAACAGAATTATGGTCTAAGTCTCTGACCTACCAGATGCAGTCAACTGTATCTATCACAAAATCACTGATGGTAGCGGCCCATCCCTCAAGTGAGAACAGTCTGCTATCTCTATCGCATACCAGAGAGGCCGACCAGCTGTATAGGCCGTTGTCTATGAACACCTCGTACCCAGTCCTGTCTATGAAGATCTCAAGCGGGAATTCCAAGCCTGAGATTGCCTCCGTGGAGTAGAAGTGGCCATTGAACAGGCCAAAGCTGGGATTGTAGTCAAAGACCTCCGCTCCGTTCATCTTAAAGGCGGTGTAGCATGCCGCATCAAGTTTTATAGTCGCCTTGATATGGAGCCCCTGGCCGGGATCGGTGAACTTTGCGAGAGCCTTGTTGGCATCTTCTACACTCAAAGCCCCATCGGCAGTAAATTGACGATGCATGATAGTGTTGACCTCAGGAACCGGGTTGCTTGCCAAGCGCACGCCGTGACGTGTGGTACGCAGGGTAAGCTCCGTAGGGAGCTGCATCTGGCTGTGGAACGGCATTCCAGGATGGCCGATTCGTCCCCACCCTATCTGGATGCGACGGCCGTCAGGGGTGTCGCTGAAGGTCTGAGAGGCATAGAAGGTACCCAGGGTATATTGATATCTGCCCGCTTCGGGAGTAAAGGTATAGCCGTCGAAATCGCCAATCAAATAAATACCAGCCGCACCCAGGGTGACCCACTTCTTATTGGCGGGATTGCCGTCCACCGGCAGGCAGAAGAGGTCGGGGCACTCGTCGAAGCCGGGTACGTGGCTGCGGTATGTCCAATGTTTCAGGTCATCTGAGGTGTAGATGGAATTGCCGTCCTTCTCGAAGAGGGCCATTACCCAGTGGCCGTCCTTACCGCCATACCAGAATATCTTGGGGTCGCGGGTTTCATGGCTTCCGGCAGCTTCGTGGGAGTCTACCACGGGATTGCCGTCATATTTGATAAGTGTACGGCCATTGTCCAGGCTGTATGCGATACACTGCTTCTGCCACCGGGCGTGAGTCGTGTAGGCATACACAATAGGATATGGATTTGACTTGGTGCCAAAGCCGCTCGTGTTGTTCCAGTCGACAGCTGCGCTGCCGGAAAACATCGTGCCGAAACGATCGGGGAAAAGCGCATCGCCAAGTTCTTCCCAGTGAATAAGGTCACGGCTCACGGCGTGGCCCCATGTCATGTTGCCCCACCCTGTGCTGTATGGATTGTGCTGATAATACATATGGTACTCGCCGTTGTAATATACCAGGCCGTTGGGATCGTTAGTCCAGCCGCGGCGGGTGGTGTAGTGGAACTGCGGGCGCAGTTTTTCTTTATACAACTGGCTCTGGCCCATTATCGTATCGGCCATAAACATCTTGTCAAGATCTGCAGCGTCACCGCTATAGGTCAGTTTGATCTTCTTTCCCATGTAAGCAGACAAATCTTTGTAGACCCAATAGTCCGGTTCGCCCTGCGCGATTGACAAATCTACGGAGAGCGAGTCAACACCTTTGGCGGTGAACAACAACTCAGAGTTGTCCCTTTCATGATCGATGGGGATGTTAAGGTAGCGCTGTTTAACCTTGAATTCACGTACGGCCGGCTGTGCAAACAGCTGCGTGCCGCTCAAGATGGTCACAAGACAGAAGATGGCAATGATGGTCTTTTTCATATCGTTATCGTGTATATTGCAGTTTCATTCCGCGTGCGGCGCTCTCGCATGGAACCCCGTTCCGTGCAGCTATTTTGCCGTTTACGAAAGTATAATCAATTGAAGATGAGAATTTTGTCAGGGGGCTCCAGCCACAGCGGGATACGGGCGCATTGTCACTGGGCTTATCCATATCAAATACCACCAGGTCGGCATAGCACCCTGTGCGGATGTATCCGCGCTTCTCTATTGAGTACAGCCTTGCGGGAGCGTGACACATCTTTTCCACCACCATCGGCAGCGTAAAGAGCCCTTCTTTGACCTTCTCCAGCATCATCAGAAGCGAATACTGCACCAGAGGAATTCCGCTGGCGGCCTTGAGGCAGTCGCCCTTCTTCTCCGAAAGCAGATGCGGAGCGTGGTCGGTGGAGATGGTCTTTATCACCCCGTCGCGAACGGCATCGCAAAGAGCGCTGCGGTCGGCGGCGGTTTTGATGGCCGGATTGCATTTGATCTGGGCGCCGTAATGCTCGTAGTCGGCATCGTCAAACCAGAGATACTGTACGCAGGTTTCGGCGGTGATGCGGTCGCTGATGGCCATCGCCTCCGCTATCAGGTCAAGTTCCTGAGCAGTGGAAACGTGCATTATGTGCAGCCGCGCACCAGTTTCAAGGGCGAGGTCCACCGCCTGGCGGGTAGATGACATGCAGGCGGCTGCGGTGCGGATGGCGGGGTGCTCCGACACCGGTATAAAATCACCATATATCTTGCGCAAACGGGCGGCGTTGGCCTTGATAATAGAACTGTCCTCGCAATGGGCCGCAATCAGCAGCGGCGAATGCTCGAAAATGCGCCTCAGAGCCACCGACCCGTGTACCATTAGGCCACCGGTAGATGCTCCCAGAAAGACTTTGACGGCGCAGGCGCCTGTAGCGTCGGCCTCCAGCACCTGGTCGGTATTGAAGTCGCTGGCGCCAAAATAGAAGCCGTAGTTGGCCCTGGAATCGCGGGCGGCGATTTCCAGTTTGGCGTTAAGATTTGCCACCGATATCACCGGCGGCTCGTTGTTGGGCATATCCAGGTAAGAAGTGACTCCCCCTGCAACGGCGGCGGCACTTTCGGTGGCGATGCACCCCTTATGGGTGGCGCCCGGTTCGCGGAAGTGGACGTGGGTATCTATCACGCCCGGCGCCAGATAGTGCCAGCGGAGGTCTATTGCCTCGCAACCCTCTTCCAGCAACGCCGACTCGCGCAGGCGGTCGTCCAGTTTTTCATAATCGAATATGTCACAGATTATTCCGTCATTAACAAAAATCCCCCCTTTAAAGGAGAGACCTTCGTTTATAATGGTAGCGTTTTCGAGAATGAGGGATGCCATTACTCTCTCCCCCTTATCTTGCGAAGCCTGAGCCCCATAACGCCCCAGAACGCCTCGCCGAATATACTGCTGCTCATCTTGGAGACACCGGCGGTGCGGTCTACGAATATTACAGAGACCTCGGCAATCTTGAAGCCGAGTTTATAGGCGGTGTATTTCATCTCTATCTGGAAGCCGTAGCCCTTCATCCTGACACGGTCAAAATCGATAGCCTCCAGCACATTGCGGCGGTAGCAGACAAAGCCTGCGGTGGTGTCGTATATCTTGACGCCAAGCATCCGGCGGACATAAACCGATGCAAAATAGGACATCAGCAGGCGGCCGATGGGCCAGTTGACCACATTCACCCCCTTGCAGTAACGGGAACCGACAGCCACATCGGCGCCGTTCCGGCACGCCTCTATCAGGCGCGGCAAATCGTCGGGGTTGTGGGAAAAGTCGGCATCCATCTCGGTGATATAATCGTATCCGCGCTCCAGGGCCCACTTAAATCCGGTCAGATAGGCGGTACCCAGCCCCAGTTTGCCTGAACGCTCTATGATAAACAGGGAATCGCTGAACTCGGACATGAGGGACTTGACGATGCCGGCGGTGCCGTCGGGCGAACCGTCGTCTATCACAAGCACGTGAAAATCACCCTCTAGGCTGCGCACCTTGCGGATAATCTTCTCTATGTTCTCCTTCTCGTTGTAAGTAGGAATTATTACCAGTTTCTTCTCTGCTGCCATAGGTTAGCAAAGGTAAGGAATTATCTTTCAATAATCAAACCCAGACCTATGCGCTGACGGTTCAGGTCCACACTCTCCACCCGCACCTGCACCTTCTGCTGAATCTTCAGCTGGGCGCGTCCGCGACCGTCACGGCCTCCTCCCATTCGGGAAATATGTATCAGGCCATTCTGCTTGATGCCAAGGTCCACGAAGGCGCCAAAGTCGGTTACGTTGGTTATGATGCCGGGCAGTTCCATCCCCACGTGCAAGTCTTCTATGGTGCGGATATCTTCGTTGAAAGAGAATGTCTGCGCAGCCTCGCGCGGGTCGCGGCCCGGCTTCTTGAGCTCGGAGACGATATCGCGCAGTGTCGGAAGGCCCACATCCTCACTCACATAGCGTTCCAAATCAATCTTGTCGCAGAGGTCGTCGTTACGCACCAAATCGCCCACGCTCACGTGCATGTCGGCGGCAATGCGTTCTACCAGCGGGTAACGCTCGGGGTGGACGGCAGAATTGTCAAGAGGATTGGCTGAATCGGGAATCCGGAGGAAGCCTGCGCACTGTTCATAGGCCTTGGCGCCCAGCCGCTTGACCTGCATAAGGTCGCCGCGGGAGCTAAAGTTGCCGTTTGCGGTACGCCAGTCCACAATATTTGAGGCGAGCGCCGGACCTACGCCGGACACATACTGCAGCAGATATACGCTGGCGGTATTCAGGTTGACCCCAACGCTGTTCACGCAACTCTCCACCGTGTTGTCCAGTTCCTCCTTCAGAAGGTTCTGGTCCACGTCGTGCTGATACTGCCCCACTCCGATGGACTTGGGATCTATCTTGACAAGCTCCGAGAGCGGATCCATAAGGCGGCGGCCTATGGAGACTGCTCCGCGCACGGTGACATCGTAGTCAGGGAACTCTTCACGGGCAATTTCCGATGCGGAATATACCGACGCTCCGTCTTCGCTTACACTGTAAATCTCAATCTTTTCGTCCAGCCCCAGCCGCTTGATGAAACTCTCGGTCTCACGGCCGGCGGTGCCGCTGCCAATTGCGATTACCTCAACGCGGTATTTCTCCACCATATCGGTAATCTTCTTCATTGAAGAGATGCGTTCGTTGACCGGTGGATGGGGATATATGGTGTCGTTGTGCAACAGCGTGCCGCGCTCGTCAAGGCAGACGACCTTGCAGCCGGTGCGGAAGCCGGGGTCGATGGCCATCACCCGCTTCTGCCCTACCGGCGGCGCCAGCAGCAGCTGACGGAGGTTTTCGCCGAAGACCTTGATGGAATCGATGTCGGCCTTCTCCTTGGCCATCTTGAGCACCTCGTTCTCTATGGAAGGATGCAGCAGCCGCTTGAAACTGTCCTTGAAAGTCTCCTGGAGGATATTGTAAAGTTCGCGGGAGGCAACCCTTTCGCCGTGCAGCACACAGCGGTTGATACGCTCCAGATTGCGGTCCTCATCCACCTCCACCTTGACGGTAAGCATCCCTTCCGATGCGCCGCGAAGGATGGCCAGCAGGCGGTGCGGAGCTATCTTGGTGATTGGCTCGCGATGGTCGAACCAACTGCGGTACTTGTCGCTCTCCTCGGTTTTCTGCGCTCCTTCCCGGGACTGTTTGGAAACGACCAGACCCCATTTGAGATAGCTGGAACGCAGAATGCTGCGGACCTCGGCGTTTTCGCTGACACGCTCGGCAATGATGTCGCAAGCGCCGGCGATGGCTGCATCCTGGTCCGGAACATCGGCATTGATGTACTTGCGTGCAAAGTCTCTCGGCCTGTCGGTCTTGAGGCTCATGAAAGCGTCGGCCAGGGGTTCCAGGCCGCGCTCCTTTGCCACCGAGGCGCGGGTGCGCTTCTTTGGCCGGTACGGCAGGTAGAGATCTTCCAGCGCGGTGGAATCTATCTCACCGTCGATGGCGGCGCGTAACTCGTCGGTAAGGGCACCCTGCTCTTCTATCGACTTAAAAATGGCTGCTTTGCGCTTGTCAAGCTCCGTAAAATACTGGAAATAGTGCTTTACCTGCGCCACCTGGACCTCGTCCATGCCGCCGGTACGCTCTTTGCGGTAGCGGGAGATAAAAGGGATGGTAGCCCCCTCTTCCAACAGCTCCACGCAATGCATCGCCTGCCACAGATTGACGCCCAGCTGCGAGCTGATGTGCTTTATGTATAAATCAGTCATGGGAAACCTGGTGTAGTTGGTCTCGGTAAGAAGAGAATATCTTGGATTTGGAGACGAAGCCGAGGTATTTGCCGCCGGAATCCACAACCGGCAGGTTCCACGCCCCGCTGTTCTCGAACTTCTCCATCACGCTCTCCATCCGCTCGTCCTCTGAGAGCAGTCCGGGAGCGTCTTTGACCAGATTGTAGATATGAATCCTGTCGTATAGTTTGTCGTTGAACATATAGCGGCGGACGTCGTCCACCATCACTATGCCCTGGAAGCCGCCGTCTGCATCGGTCACCGGAATGATGTTGCGGTTGCTGGAGGAGATTATCCCCACCAGGTCGCCCAGCGATGCGTCGATTGCCACCGGCTTGAAATCCTTCTCAATGAAGTCCGACGTGTGCAGCAGCGTGAGTACCGCCCGGTCGCTGTCGTGTGTGAGAAGGTCGCCCTGCTGTGCCACCCGCTTGGAATAGATGGAATACTGTTCGAAGAAGCGGATGGTGGCAAACGATATGGCGGCGGTAATCATCAGCGGAAACATCAGCGCATAGCCGCCGGAGATTTCGGCAATCAGGAAGATGGCGGTAAGCGGCGCCTGCATCACGCCCGCCATGAGGCCTGCCATTCCCACCAGCACAAAGTTGGCCTCCGGCAGCGAAGCGATGCCAAGATTGCCCACCAGTCGCGCCAGAACGAAGCCGGTAATGGCGCCGGTGAATATCGTAGGGCCGAAGGTTCCGCCCACTCCGCCGCCGGCATTTGTCAGCGCCGTGGCATACACTTTTACCAGCATCACCGCGGCAAAGAATACCAGCACCGTCCATTTACTATCGGAGAAAACCTTGGGCAGCATCCACTTGAGCTCGCCGTCGGCGTTGCCGCAAAGAATCTGAGTCAGACTGTCGTAGCCCTCACCGAACAGCGGCGGGAACAGGAATATCAGAATGCCCAGCGACACGGCGCAAAGAATCCACTTGAGATAGGGATTGCGCATCTTCCCCAACTTGTCCTCTACCCGCAGCGTGGTACGTAAAAAGTAGAGCGAAACGAAGCCGCATAAAATGCCCAGCAATACATAATAAGGGATGTTGCCCAGCGAGAACGGAACTATTCCGCCTGATAAGGTTACCGTGTTACCCATCAGCATATAGGTCACCATAGTGGCCGATACAGAAGAAAACAGCATCGGCAAAATGGAGGTCATGGAGATGTTGAACATCAGTATCTCCAGAGTGAACAGCACTCCCGCGATAGGGGCCTTGAAGATACCGGCAATGGCGCCGGCGGCACCGCAACCCAGCAGGATGGTCATCTGTTTGTACGATAGTCCCAGAACCCTGGCGATATTGCTGCCGATGGCGGCGCCGGTATAGACTATAGGGGCCTCGGCACCGACACTGCCGCCAAAGCCGATAGTCATGGCGCTGGATACCACCGACGACCATGTATTGTGCGGCTTAATCTGCGCCTCGTTGCGGGAAATTGCCCGCAGAACGCGCGTCACGCCGTGTCCGATGTCGTCACGAATCAGGTATTTTACAAACAGGAGCGAGAGCAGCATTCCCACTCCGGGGGTAACCAGATATAGCCAGTGATTGTGGCCGGTTGTCGCCACGTCGGAAAGCAGATGTCCAATAAAATGGATCGACTGCTTCAGGATCACCGCCGCCAAGCCGCTCAGCAACCCTACAACGATAGCCAGCAAACAAAGCAAATTGCGCTCAGACATATGTTTGAGCGCATTTTGTAACCGTGTGGCCGCGGGTCGCGGGTATGTTTTATTCGTCGTCTTCAGATTCGTCTTCTGAATGGGTGTTGAAATCATTATCGTTGCCGGGAAGAGGCTCACCCTCGGAATCTACGCCGCTCTCGTCGGAATGATCCTCGAATAGCTCTTTCTCCACCTCCTCCACGTCGTCTGTGTTAACCTTGATCTTTACCAGATACAATACATCCTCCACCACTTCGTCGTCTTCCGGTTCCGGTTTAAACTTTACTGCATGGAAGAAAGTCCCGTCCGGCTTGTCCACCTTCATGATATCTCCCATGTAATCCAGATAACCGTGCGGATACTTGCGGTCGAATGCGTCCTTAAGATCCTGGGACATATTGTCATAACTAACTACAAATCTCTTTTTAACAGGTGCTGTTGCCATATTGATATGTAATTTGATATACAATATTACAAAAATCTATTTGAAAAAATACAATTTTTGTTTGCGTTTTTTCTCGATATCCCGCTCCACAAAAACGGGCTTGAGAGTCCTGGGATCCATACCCGAATAGAACATTACGGAGGACACCGTCATCGGTGTCGGTGTAAAGTCCTGAACCTGGTCCATATAGAGTCCGCGAAGTGCCTTGTTCTGCGAGAGCGCCACCATATCTCGCATTCCGCAGCCGGGATGGCCGGAAATAAAATATGGCACCAACTGGAACTTGAGTTTCTCGCGGCGGTTTATTTCGTCGAACTTGGTTCGCAGCACCTCGAACAGCTTGAAACTGGGCTTGCCCATCACCGCCAGCACGTTGTCCTGGGTATGCTCAGGCGCCACTTTCAGGCGGCCTGAGGTGTGATTTACGATGAGTTCGCGCAGATACTGCTCGCAGGTGGCGTCGAAGCACCCCTCCGGCCCCAGAAAAAGGTCGTAGCGAATGCCGCTGCCCACATAGGCGTGGCGGATACCCGGCACCGCCGCAACTGCGTCATAGAGTTCCAGAAGCGGAGCGTGGTCGTTGTTCAGATTCTTGCACATCCGGGGGAACAGGCACGACTGGCGGGAGCATTTGGCACACATTTCCTTGTTGCGGCCTCCCATCTTGTACATATTGGCGGTGGGGGCGCCCAGGTCGGAGATGTTTCCCTTGAAATCGGGAAGATCGTTCAGCGCAGCAGCTTCCCTGGTGACGGATTCCACCGACCGTGACTGTATGAATTTGCCCTGATGGGCGGCGATTGTGCAGAAATTGCATCCTCCAAAACAACCGCGGTGGGTGGTGATGGAGAATTTGATCATATCGTAGGCGGGGATGCGTTTGCCCTTGTAGCGCGGGTGCGGCAGCTTGGTAAACGGCAGCGCGTATATCTCGTCCATCTCCTCCTCGGTTGAGGGCGGATAAGGCGGATTGATGCAGACGAATCGGTCGCCCACCTGCTCTACCAGCACTTCGGCATGCAGGCGGTTGGCCTCCCGCTCTATAATATTGAAATTTTGTGCGAAGGCCAGCTTGTTTCGGCAGCAGCTTTCGTATGAATGCAGATCGAAATAGTCGCCGTCTGGCGCCTGGTCCGCCACGTAACCAATCTGCGGCAGGGTGCGCATCTGCTCCACGGCGGCGCCGGAAGCCATGGCATCGGCCAAAGCCACATTGGCCTTTTCCCCCATCCCGTATACCAGCCAGTCGGCCTTGCTGTCAATAAGGATTGACGGCTTAAGACAGTCCTGCCAATAGTCGTAGTGCGTAAGACGGCGCAGGGAAGCTTCAATGCCGCCGATTACCACCGGCACGTCGGGATAAAGCTGCTTGAGGATATTGCTGTAGACGTTTACTGCGTAGTCGGGACGGTACCCGGCACGGCCCTCGGGTGTGTAGGCGTCGTTGCTGCGAAGGCGCTTGCTGGCGGTGTAATGGTTCACCATCGAATCCATCGCTCCCGACGATACGCCAAAGTAGAGGCGCGGCCGGCCCAGCTTCTTGAAATCGCGCAGGTCGTCACGCCAGTTGGGCTGCGGAATCACAGCCACCCTGTAGCCGCGGCTCTCCAGCACGCGCGCTATGACTGCCGTACCAAACGAAGGATGGTCTATGAAGGCATCCCCGGTAAACAAGATGACGTCGGCCTGGTCCCATCCCAGCGCCTCCATCTCTTTCTTGCTTGTGGGTATGGATAGCGGCGTCAGCATCTAAAATAATTACATTCTTTCCGGCAGCTGGATGCCCAGGATGTCCATGGCTTTGACAAGAACCTTGGCGATGGCGGCAATCAGTTGCAGACGCTGTGCACGCACTTTGTCGTCGGGTTCGCGGAGAATCGAGACATCGTGATAATACTGGTTGAACTCCTTGGCCAGATTGTAGGCGTAATTGGCCACCAGAGCGGGCGAATGGGCCGCGGCGGCCTCCTTCACCTTGTCGGGGAAGCCGGCCATAATCTTGACCAGTTCTATCTCCTTGGCCAGAAGTTCGGAACCGTTGACTTGCGGTGTCATACCCTGCTCGGCTGCCTTGCGCAGTACGCTCTTGATGCGGGCGTGGGTATACTGGATAAACGGACCGGTATTGCCGTTGAAGTCTATGGATTCGCGCGGGTCGAACAGCATCGTCTTGCGCGGGTCGACCTTGATGATGAAGTATTTGAGCGCTCCAAGGCCAAGCATCATAAAGAGCTTGTCCTGCTCTTCCGGGTCCATATCCTCCAGTTTGCCGCTCTCCAGGGAGGTTTCCTTGGCGGTCTGGTACATCTTCTCTATAAGGTCATCGGCATCCACCACGGTGCCTTCGCGGGACTTCATCTTGCCCTCCGGCAGCTCTACCATGCCGTATGACATGTGGTAGATGGCATCGGCCCATTCAAAACCGAGTTTGCCCAGGATGAGCTTGAGCACCTGGAAGTGGTAATTCTGCTCGTTTCCGACCACATATATCATCTCGTCGAAGCCGTATTCCTCGTGACGGCGGCAGGCGGTGCCCAAATCCTGTGTCATGTAAACCGATGTACCGTCACCGCGCAGCAGCAGCTTCTCGTCCAGGCCGTCGGCGGTCAGATCGCACCAAACGGAGCCGTCTTCGCGGCGGTAGAAGATCCCCTTCGCAAGGCCTTCGTCTACCAGCGACTTGCCCAGCAGATAGGTCTGGGACTCGTAGTATATCTTGTCGAAAGAGATTCCGAGATTCTTATATGTGGTGTCGAAGCCGTCATACACCCAGCCGTTCATCTTTGCCCATAGGGCGCGGACCTCGGCATCTCCCTGCTCCCACTTGAGCAGCATCGACTGCGCTGCCTTCTGGCATTCGGTGTTGCGCTGTGCCTCCGCCTTCTGCTCTTCCGTGGCCTTCTTGGGGTCGATTCCGGCGGCGCGGAGGGCAGCCTCCGTCTCTTCTACCAGCATCTTGTTGAACTCCACATAGTAGTCACCCACCAGATGGTCGCCTTTGACGCCGCTGCTCTCCGGTGTCACGCCGTTTCCGCGACGTAGCCAGGCCAGCATCGATTTGCAGATATGTATGCCGCGGTCGTTCACCAGATTGACCTTGATGACCTTGTTGCCGGCAGCCTCCAGCAGCCTGGATACCGACCAGCCCAGAAGATTGTTGCGGATGTGGCCCAGGTGGAGCGGCTTGTTGGTGTTGGGAGAAGAGAATTCAACCATCACCGTGCGGCCGGTAGGTTCTGCCTGGCCATAATCTTCTGCGGCGGCGATTTCGCCAAATACGTCGCACCAGTATGCGGGAGAAATCTTGATATTCAGAAAGCCCTTGACAACGTTGTATGACTCAATCTGCGGAAGGTTCTCCTTCAGATAGGCGCCAATTTCCTCTGCCGTGACCTCGGGGCTCTTGCGGCTGATGCGCAGCAGCGGGAAGGTCACCAGGGTAATATCACCCTCAAACTCCTTGCGTGTAGGCGAGAGTTGCACGGCACCTTCCGGAGCCTGGGTTCCGTATATTGATTCTATCGCGCATGCGACTTTCTCTGCTATAAATCCATCAAGATTCATTATTTCTTGCTTTTATACTCTTTGAAATATCGTTTCATCTCTTTCTTGGCCCGTGGCGCCAGCGCCAGCAGCGCTATCATATTTGGGAATGCCATCAGCGCAAAGGTCAGGTCCACGAAGCCGACAACCGCCCGCAGCGGCACCACCGCCGCGACAATTATCATGCAAAGATAAAAATAGATATAATATTTACCCTTATCGGCGCCGAAGAGCCAACTGGCGCATTTTGTGCCGTAGTAAGAATAGGAGAACATCGTGGAGAAGGCGAATATGAGCAGGATGGCCAGCAGCAAGTAGCGGCCGACCACCGGCACCGATGCCGCAAAGGAATTGAGCGCCAGCTGCAGACCCTGCATGGAACTCATTCCGGCGGCGGGAATCACATCCTTCTGGATCAAAATCGCCAATGCAGTCAATGTGCACACCAAACCCGAGTCGATGGAGGGGCCCAGCATCGCCACCAGTCCTTCGCGAACCGGCTCGCTGTTGCGAGAGGCGCCGTGCACCATGGATGCCGTACCAACGCCCGCTTCATTGACGAAGACCGCGCGACGCACGCCCGTAAGGGCCACCGTGATGATGCTGGCAATGCCGCCGCCCAACGCAGCCCGCGGGGTAAAGGCGCCCACGAAAATGTCGCGGAACACGCCCGGCACAGCCTTGGCATGAGTCACCAGAATGTAGAACACCAGCAGGAAATAGGCCGCCACCATGAACGGGGTTATTCGCGAGGCCACCTTGCCTATTCTTTTGATGCCCCCCAGAGCTACCAGAGCCACCAAAGCGGTTATTATCAAACCCGTTATTAAACGGGTAGTAATGGTTATCTTCTCCGGCGTAATAAAAGTAGTGGTCAGTGCCTCGGTTATCTGGTTGGACTGCATGGTGCAAAGGGTGCCGAAGAGGCCGGAGACGGCAAAGAACACCGCCAGCGGCTTCCATTTCTCTCCGAGGCCCTTGGTAATCACGTACATCGGGCCGCCCTGAATCTCACCTTTGGAATCCTTGCCCTTGTACATCACCGCCAAAGTTCCTTCAAAGAATTTGGTGGCCATACCCAGCAGGGCGCTGACCCACATCCAGAAAATGGTGCCTGCACCGCCTATGGAGATGGCGATGGCTACGCCGGCAATGTTGCCCATGCCGACTGTGGCGGCGATGGCGGTAGACAGCGCTTCAAAGGAACTTATCTGTCCGTTTGACCCCGATTCCTTGACGCGCAGCGCAGCAATCGCCTTTCCGTAATGACGAAGCGGGGCAAAGCCGGAATAGAACAGGAAGAAGAGTCCGCCGCCCACCAGCAGCGTAAAAAAAGGATAGCCGCAGACAAGATCACTTACTGCGACTATTGTATCCCCTATCTTGTTCCAAAAATCCATTATTTAAGGCCGCGGCCCTTCAGGAACGGATCTGCGGAGGGCGTAAAGCCACGGAAATTGGTATACAGGGTCATAGCATCTTCCTCGTTAACCCTGGCCAATATCTGCTCGCGATATGCCTTTGCAACATCCTGGTTAAAGATGTCCCCGGTCTCCTTGAAAGCCTCAAAGGCATCGTACTCGTAGACGTTGGCCCACAGATAGCTGTAGTAACCGGCATCGTAGCCGTGGGAGAAGATGTGCAGGAAGTAGGGAGTGCGATAGCGGGGCAAAATCTCGCTTATGAGGCCGCGCTTTGTCATGCACTCCTGCTCGTAGCCCAGCAGGTCAAATTTCTCCGGCATCTCCTTCATGGAGTACATATCCATATCCAGATACATCGCTGCCACAAGTTCCGTCTGGGCAAAGCCGACGCCGTACTTGCCGCACTGGCGCATCTTCTCTATGAGTTCCATAGGGATGACCTCGCCCGTCTGATAGTGCTTTGCGTATACGTTGAGCACCTCGGGCTCGAATGCCCAGTGTTCGTTGAGCTGGGACGGAACCTCAACAAAGTCGCGGACAAAATTGCACAGGCCGGTGTAGCGGGCATCGCACAACAGGCCTGCGATCGCGTGGCCGAACTCATGGAAGAAGGTCTCTGTCTCATCCACGTTAAGCAGGGAAGGTTTGTCGGCAGAGGGGCGGGTGAAGTTGCCCACGATGGACATGATGGCGGGAAGGACGGTGCCGTCTGCCTCCACCTCGCGCTCACGGTAACCTGTGCACCACGCACCGCCGCTCTTTTCGCCGGGACGGGCAAACATGTCGATATATAGCAGGCCGCGGCTGGTGCCGTCGGCATCCTTGCATTCGAAACACTCGGCATCGGGATGCGGCAGGGGGATATCCTCCACCCTGGTAAATGTCACGCCAAAGAGTTTATTGGCGGTGTAGAAAATACCGTCGCGGACGTTGTCGTACTGCAGATACTCCATTATCTTGCTTTCGTCATAAGAGAATTTGGCAGCACGAGCCTTGGTGGCGTAATAGCGCCAGTCGGCGGGGAGAATAGTCTCGATTCCGTCTTCCTTTGCCAACTCCTTGATGTCGTCCAGCTCGGCACGGGCGGCTGCCAGCGACGGCTGCCAAACCTCGTCCATAAGCTTGTAGACGGCCTCGGGAGTCTTGGCCATACGGTCGTCCAGAACATAAGCCGCATAGGTATCGAAGCCCATCAGGCGGGCCTTCGCCATCTTGAGGGAGATAATCTCAGTCACGATGTCCTTGTTGTCGAACTCGTTATTGTTGTTGCAGCGGTTGCTGTAGGCATCCAGCACCTTCACGCGCAATTCGCGGTTGTCGGCGGTAGACAGGAACGGCATCACGCTGGGGTTGTCCAAACCCACCAGCCATTTGCCTTCCTGACCGGCGTCGGCTGCACGCTGAGCGGCGTCGGCAATAAAGTCGGGGCTCAAGCCGGCCAGATCCTCCTCATTATCGATGGTCAAAGTCCACGAACCTGTCTCGTTAAGAAGGTTCTGGGAGAAGAGCAGCTGCAGGGAATCAATCTTGGCGTTGATCTCCTTCAGCGTTGCCTTGTCCTCCGGGGAAAGATTGCTGCCGGAGCGCTCAAAACGACGGTATGTCTCCTCTGTCAGGCGCAGCTGATCGGGCTCCAGGCCCAGTTCGTTGCGGTTGTCATAGACCGCCTTGATGCGCTCGAAGAGTTTCTCCGACTGCATTATCTCGCTGTAGTGACTGCTCAGCAGCGGGGTCATCTCTGCGGAAATCTTGCGGATCTCCTCCGTAGAGGCGATTGCCTCACCGTTTTCGAACACCAGAGTGACACGTTCCAGCGCTTTGCCGCTGCGGTCGAACGCCAGGATTGTATTGTCAAAACCGGGCTTCTCCTTGCTGTTAACGATAGCGGCTATCTCTTTATTGTGGATTTCGATTGCTTTCTTGAGCGCCGGGAGGTAATCCTCGTTCTGTATCTCTTCGAAAGGAGGAACTCCGAAGGGGGTTTTCCACTCCTTGAGCAGAGGATTCTTCTCTGCGCAGCTTGCAACTGTAATTGCCATAAGCATCAATGTAAATAGTCTTTTCATATTATTTCAATTATTGTCTTTCAATTAAAAAAGAGGGTCTCCGAGTTGCGGCACCCCCTTTTTCCAAGGCTTTGAGAGCCTATCCCAGATAAGTCTGCAGCAGTTTGCTGCGGGCGCTGTTGCGCAATTTGCGGATAGCCTTTTCCTTGATCTGGCGAACACGCTCGCGCGTGAGGTTGAACTTCTCGCCAATCTCTTCCAGCGTCATCTCCTGACAGCCTATTCCGAAGAAATTCTTGACGATGTCTCGCTCCCTCTCCGTGAGAGTAGAGAGTGCACGCTCAATCTCCTTGTTCAAAGACTCATTGACCAGGCCGGAGTCGGCGTTGGGCGAATCGTTGTTGGGCAGGACGTCCAGCAGGCTGTTGTCCTCGCCCTCTACGAACGGCGCATCCACCGACACGTGACGGCCGCTGACACGCAGCGTGTCAGAAATCTTTTCGCGCGGAATGTCAAGGATCTCGGCCAGTTCCTCCGGTGAAGGCATACGCTCGTTTTCCTGCTCGAATTTGCTCAGAGCCTTATTGATCTTGTTGAGCGATCCCACCTGGTTGAGCGGAAGGCGCACGATTCTTGACTGTTCTGCCAAAGCTTGCAAAATGGACTGGCGGATCCACCACACAGCATAGGAGATGAATTTGAAGCCCCTGGTCTCATCGAACTTTTCCGCAGCCTTGATAAGGCCCAGATTACCTTCGTTTATAAGGTCGGGAAGGCTCAAACCCTGATTCTGATACTGCTTGGCAACAGAAACCACAAAACGGAGATTGGCACGCGTGAGTTTCTCGAGGGCCTCCTGGTCCCCTTTCTTGATACGCTGCGCAAGCTCCACCTCTTCTTCTACCGAGATAAGTTCTTCTCTGCCGATTTCCTGCAAATACTTGTCGAGAGAGGCGCTCTCCCGATTGGTAATTGACTTTGTAATCTTTAGCTGTCTCATCTATAATGAGTAATATTGTGCAAATTGCAAAGATAATCTTTTCTTTAAAGATTCAAAATCATTTCTTTAACTGCACCCTCCCGCTCTATCGTAAGCACGATTTTTTCTCCGGGGCGGTACTTGTTCATCTGCACCTGCAAATCGGCCGCGGAGGCTATTTTGGAGAAGTTTATCTCCTTGAGGACATCGCCCACATGCAGGCCGGCCTCCTTTGCCACGCTGTCGTCCTTGATCTGCGCTATCACGACTCCCTGCTCGGTCTCACGGATGGATATACCAAGCATTGCCCGCTGCACGCTGCCGTAGTTGATAAAATCGTCGGTAACCTTCTTGACGATGTTGACCGGAACGGCAAAGGAATAACCGGCATAGGAACCCGTCAGGGAGATGATGGAGGTGTTGATGCCGACCAGTTCACCGCCCACGTTGACCAGGGCGCCGCCGCTGTTGCCGGGGTTCACCGCCGCGTCGGTCTGGATGAACGACTCCACGCGGTACTGGCCGTCGTAATTGGGGAAAGAGCGGCCCTTGGCGCTTACGATGCCGGCGGTGATGGTGCTTCGAAGATCATACGGACTGCCGATGGCCAGCACCCATTCGCCAAGGCGGAGGACATCGGAATCGCCCATCGATATCGGTTCGCAATCGCTCTTGTTTATCTTGATAAGGGCCAGGTCGGTAGCAGGATCTGCACCTACCAGAGTCGCAGTGTAGACGCTGTTGTCGTAGAGCGTCACCTCAAACTCGTCGCCGCCGTTGACAACATGGTTGTTGGTCACGATATAGCCGTCCTGCGAAATGATTACGCCGCTGCCGATGCCCACCTGGTCCTTGGGAGTCACGGCAAAGCCGAAGAGATAATCCAGGATGGAACCGGGCGCCTGCACCTGTGCCTTCTTGGTGACCTTGACGTAAACCACGGAGCGGACTGCCATTTCGGCAGCATCGCAGAACGAAGGTGCGTCGGCGACAGCCACGGTGCGTGTCTTTTCTGCTTTTTGACGGCGGGCCTCCTCAATGATCTTGTCGGCCTCGTCCCGGCTTTCTTTCTCCTTGAGAGCCTGTTTGGAAGTATATGCATCGTATGCCAGATAGCAAACAAGGGCGGTAATCAGAATGCCCCAAACCCACTTTAAAAAAGTCTTCATATTGATTTTGTGTTAGATGCAGTTTTTTTGCGTCAAATAATATGCCACATATTTTGAAAAATGACAGGTATTTTTTCTATATTTGTGGAAATTAAGTGAAATATATCCGCATATGAAATTTATAGCATCCAGCACACAACTGCTCATCGGGCTCAACTCTGTTTCAAAGGTGATCTCAAGCAAGCCCGCTCTGGCAATTCTAGACAACTATCTCTTTGACCTCAAGGGCAATACGCTGTCCGTAACGGCGTCCAACGGGGAGACTACCCTCCGCACCGACATCGCCATAGAGAAGGTCTTTGAAGACGGCCAGATCACCGTGCCGGCAAGGTTGTTCACCGATTCGCTGCGTTCGCTGCCGGATCAGCCGCTTACCTTTGCGACAGACCACAACTCCTCCCTCATCATCACCTGGGCCAGCGGTGCCTCCAAGATCCCCTTCCATCCGGCAGAGGATTATCCCGCACTGCCCGCCATCAACGAGGAGTTCAGCACGGTTGCCATCGGCGCCGAGGCCCTGATGAACGGTATCAGCGACACCATTTACGCCACCGCAGAAGAGGAATTGCGTCCCGTGATGAACGGTATCTTCTTCGACATCGACACCGACTCCCTCTCCATGGTTGCTTCGGATGCACACAAGCTGGTTCGCTACTCTCTAAGCGGCATCAAATGCGATGCTCCCTGCTCTTTCATACTGCACAAGAAACCCGCCGCCATCCTCAAGAGCATCCTGGCCAAGGTAGAGGACGAGGTGGTTATCAAATTTGACAAGCGCAACGCCTTCTTCTCATTTGGCGAAACCCTGCTGGTTTGTCGCCTGATAGATGGCAACTACCCCGCATACAAGAGCATCCTGCCCAAGAACAACCCCAACAAGATGATCATCAACCGCAGTGAATTGCTGGGCGCCGTACGCCGCGTGGCCGTCTATTCCAACCAGGCCACCAGCCACGTGCTGCTCAAGATCACCGGCGGCGAACTGATGATTTCTGCAGAGGACACCGGCTTCTCCATCAGCGCCTACGAGCGCCTCTCCTGCGAGTACGACGGCACCCCTCTGGAAATCGGTTTCAAGGCACCGTTCCTGGCAGACATCCTCAACAACTTCTGCTTCGAGAACATCTGCATGCAGATGGCCGACAACTGCCGTCCTGCCCTCATAGTTTCTGCCGACGGCAACAACGCATCGGAGGACCTCAGCGCCCTGCTGATGCCTGTAATGGTATAATAAGACTATGCAACTCAAACTCAAGCGCCCCCTGCTCTTCTTTGACATAGAGAGCACGGGGCTTGATATTTCTACCGACCGCATCGTGGAGATATCCATGGTGAAGGTGATGCCCGACGGCTCCCGTCAGGTAAAAACACGTCGCGTGAATCCCACCATTCCCATTCCGGCCGCCGCACAGGCAGTGCACGGCATCAGCGACGAAGACGTCAAGGACTGCCCCACCTTTGCCCAGCTGGCCAAGAGCATGTACCAGTGGATGGAGGGGTGCGACATCGCCGGCTACAACAGCATCAGCTTTGACGTGCCGCTGCTGGCAGAAGAGTTCATGCGCGCCGGCATCGAACCCGACTTCCACGACCGCGACATGGTGGACGTGCAGGTGATCTTCTACAAGAAGGAGCCCCGCACCCTCTCCGGAGCCTACAAGTTCTACTGCGACAAGAATCTGGAGGATGCACACACCGCCGAGGCCGACACCATGGCCACCCTGGAGGTGCTGGAGGCGCAGCTGGATCGCTATCCCGACCTGGAGAACGACGTCGACTTCCTCTCCAAGTTTACCAAGCGCAGCAATATGCTGGACTATGCAGGGCGAATAGTCCTGGACGAGAACGGCACACCCGTCTTCAACTTTGGCAAGCACAAGGGCAAACCGGTCAAAGAGGTGCTGGCCGTAGAACCCAGCTACTACAGCTGGATCCAGAACGGCGACTTTACCCAGGACACCAAGAACGTGCTCACCAAGATCTACCTGGAGGGCAAATTCGCCAAATGAAGATAGTCGCGTACAAATCCGCCGGCAATTACTGCTGCCGACCCGACACCACCCTGAACCACAATAACTCCGACTACTGGTGTCCGGAAGGTGTATCGGCAATGAAGGCGGTACCATGCATCTATACCCACATCGACAAGGCGGGCAAATGCGTGGCGGAGCGCTTTGTACGGCGCTATTTCAAGACCGTCGCCTTCGGATGCCTGCTCACCGATGCCGCAGAAGGCACACCTCCGTCCGTCGCCACATCTATGGATTTCACATCTATCATGGACATGGGGTGGATGGACAATCCGGAGCAGACCAGACTGAATTTTGCCGTGAACGGCAGCGAGGTTTTCTCTGCCGACGGCAAGGACTATTCAGAAGATTTTGCCAGGGCGATAGTTGATATCACACGCCGCTCTACAGTCAGAATCGGCGACATCATCGCCTTGGAACTCGGCGAAGGATGCACCGTAAAGCCCGGCGACACCATAATGATGTCCGCCGGCGAAAAGTCAGTCCCCATCAGGATTTATTAGGATTCCGGAGGAACTGTTCGGCTCCCGCTGCAGCCATCGCTCCGGTAGAGAAGGCGATTTGAAGATTGTAACCGCCGGTATCGCCGTCCATGTCCAGCACCTCCCCGGCAAAGAACAACCCCGGCATGTTGCGGCTGCCCATCGTCTTGGAGACGATTTCGTCCAGGCTGACGCCGCCGGCTGTAACCACCGCCCTGCGATATCCTACATAATCTGCTATCTTGAATCGCCAGTCCTTCAGCAGCTGGGCAAGATTGTCCAGAGTCGGAGCGTTGGCATCGATAAACGCATCGACAATGCCCTGCGGCAGATATTTTCTAAGGAACGAGTGCGCCCGGCGGTCAAAATTATTTCTGTCGATTCCCGCTATTGCAGCATCCTCCGCAATCCTCCGCTTCAGGACGTCAATCATAACCGCAGGCTTCAGGTCTATGGAAACCGCAACCTTGTCCCCGTTTATCAGCGCCCACACCGCCCTGCGGGAAATCTTGAATCCTATTGGGCCTTCTATGCCGCCGTCGGTAAACTGCAACTCGCCAAACTCGCAGGCGACGGTGTCGCGACCCACAGTGAGCGCTGCAGTGACGTTTATCAGTTCCTGACCCGCCAAACGGGTGTCGTAATGCTCAGGAACCAACGCCGTAAGCGATGGAAATGTTGGTTTTATGGTGTGGCCGAAAGATTCTGCAATTCCGTAGCCAGCTCCGGTACTGCCGGTTGTAGGATACGACAGTCCGCCGGTGGCAACAATCACGGCGCCCGAGACTACGGTATCTTCCACGGCGGAACCGTTGGTCAAGTCTGTATAAGAAGTCTCGAAACGGCCATTGTTGGACACGACCTTGTTGACGTCGCTGTTGAACAACAAATCTACCCGCAACTTGCGCAGACGGGCATCCAGCGCATCTACCACGGTGGCCGATGACATGGTTTCCGGGAAGATGCGGTCGTCTCGCGTAAGCACCGTCTTGACCCCGATGGTATTGAAGAAATCTATGGTATCCTGGTTGGAGAAATGGAAGAATGCCGGTTTCAAGAAGGAGGGCTTGGGATGGAGATGGGAAGAGAAATTCTGCCACTGTTTGGCATTGGTAATGTTGCAGCGGCCCTTTCCGGTAATCATTATTTTCCGGCCGACTTTGGCATTTTTCTCAATAAGAGCCACGCGCAGGCCTGCTTCCGCCGCCTTGATTGCGGCCACGCACCCAGCCGCCCCCGCACCTATTACCAAAACATCTACCATAGTACAAGCATAACCGTTATACAAAACCCCACGCACATTTTTCTATTACGCTACCCCATCCCTAAACCGAAGCTATGAAGCTTTGCTTCAAATCCCTCCCCCCCCCGGGGGATGGACTTACTCTACGCCCTTCGGGCTTTAAGGTTCTTCTATTGTTTTACTTACTAATAACTCCGCTACCCATAAGTTCATAGTCAGATGAATACCAGGCGGCGAACTGGCCGGCGGTAACGCCGCGCTGCGGCTGTTCGAAGCGGATATACATCTTGTCTTCCTTGCAAATCAAACGGGCCTTCTGAAGCGGCTGGCGGTAGCGGATACGCACCATACATTCTAGTTCCTGTCCCGGACTCAGAGCCAGTTCCGGCCGTATCCAATGGACATCTTCCGCCTTGATTGCAAGCGCCTGCCGGTACAAGCCGGGATGAGACTGCCCCTCGCCCAGATAAATGATATTCTCCCTCGCATCCTTGGCGATGACGAACAGCGGCTCCTTGTGACCGCCGATATTGAGGCCGTGGCGCTGCCCTATGGTGTAGAACTGCGCCCCTATGTGCCGCCCTACCACCTTGCCGTCGGCCTTCTGATAAATGATCGGCTCCGCCATTTCCTCCAGAGTCTGTGGCTGCGGACGGCCGTCGTAGAAGTCGCGGAATATTTCAACGGCATCGCCTTCGCGGGCCTTCAATTGCTGCTGAAGAAAAACCGGCAGGTCGACCTTGCCCACAAAACAGATGCCCTGCGAATCCTTTTTCTCTGCACTTGGAAGACTAGCCTCACGCGCGATTTCACGCACTTCGGGCTTGGTCAGATGTCCGATGGGGAAAAGTGCCCGCGAGAGTTGCTCTTGATTCAACTGACACAGGAAATAGCTCTGGTCCTTGTTGCCGTCGCTGCCCGCCAGAAGCCGGTAGCTCACATTGCCATCGGCTTTAGTAACGACATCGCGGCGGCAGTAGTGCCCGGTAGCTACCATATCGGCCCCCAGTTCCATGGCGTGCTTCAGGAATGCATCGAACTTGATTTCGCTGTTGCAGAGCACGTCGGGATTCGGGGTGCGGCCCGCCTCATACTCCCGGAACATATAATCCACCACCCGCTGGCGGTATTCGCCGCTGAGGTCCACGAAGTGGAACGGAATGTCTATCTTTTTGGCCACCATACGGGCCACGGAGAGTTCCTCTTCCCATTCGCAGTCGCCGTGCAGGGTGCCCGTCGCGTCGTTCCAGTTCTGCATGAAGATGGCGAACACGTCGTAGCCCTGCTTCTTGAGCAGCAGCGCCGCCACGCTGGAATCCACCCCTCCGGAGAGGCCGACTGCGATTTTAATATTTTTTGCGGGCATCATAAAAATGTCTATTTTTGCACTCGGGTAAGTCATATACGACCAGCTCCCTTTGAACTCCCCCAGGGCCGGAAGGCAGCAAGGGTAGAAGGTTGTAGCGGTGCGATATATTCAGCTTACCCTTTTTTTGTGCGCTGGCAAAGCCATTTTTTCAACTATTATACTATCTGCGCCTCCGGGTGTAAAGTTACGCCGAATTTCTCACGTACTTTATCTATCACCTCATCGGCAAGGGCCATTATCTCATCTGCTGAAGCACCGCCCAAATTCACCAGCACCAGGGCCTGCTTTTCGTAGACACCGGCATTGCCGCGGCGGTAGCCTTTCAGGCCGCAGCGGTCAATCATCCAGCCGGCAGAAAGCTTTACGCTATCCGCCGCAGGATACTGTGGCATATCGGGATACTCCGCTTTCAGGGCCGCAGCCTTTTCTGCCGGCACCACCGGATTCATAAAGAAGCTGCCGGCGCTGCCAATCTTTGCAGGATCGGGCAGCTTGGACTCCCTGGTGGCGATAACCTTTTCCCTGACGGCAACCAGCGAAAGCTCGGCCTCAGTAATCTCTTTCAGCGGGCCGTAGCCCAGATTGTAGCAAGGCTTAAGGCTCAGCCGGAACACCACCGACAGTACGAAATACCGCCTCCCCTCCCCGCTCTTGAAAAAGCTGCGACGATAGCCGTAGTCGCACTCGTCGCGACTGAAAACCCGCTCCTGAATAGTTTCTGTATCCAGCGTCTCCACACGCTCTATAATATCTTTGACTTCGGCTCCATATGCGCCGATGTTCTGCACCGCTGCAGCTCCGACCTCCCCCGGAATCAGCGACAGGTTCTCTGCTCCGTACCATCCGTGGGACACGCACCACTGCACGAAGAAGTCCCATAACACGCCGCTGCCCACGCGTACCAAAACCGATTCAGTGTCCTGCGAAAGAACCTCTATCGCGTTGCAGGCGTTATGGAACACTGTCCCATTGAAGCGCGGCGAAGCAAACAGCAGGTTACTGCCGCCTCCCACATGCAGCCATGGTTTTGGCGCTGAGGCCAAATCCAGCAGCAGTTCTTCCGCGGAGCAATATTCGCAGTAGTTCTCCGCGACGGCCTCCAGACCGAACGTATTGTAGATGCAATGGTCGTGAGAGATCATCCTAGTGGGTCATCGGTTCTTCGTGACGCCTGATATCGGCACCCAGCGCCGCCAGACGCATCTCGATATGCTCGTAGCCTCGGTCTATCTGGTCTATGTTATGTATAACGCTCTGCCCTTCGGCACCCAAGGCCGCAATGAGCAGGGCGATACCGGCTCGGATATCCGGAGAAGTCATTACGCGCCCCTTGAGGTCACGCTCGTGATTATGGCCTATTACCACCGCACGGTGCGGATCGCACAAAATAATCTGCGCCCCCATGTCGATTAGCTTGTCCACGAAGAACAGACGGCTCTCGAACATCTTCTGGTGAATAAGCACGCTGCCGTGACACTGGGTAGCCACCACCAGAAGCACGCTGAGCAAGTCGGGCGTCAGACCGGGCCAGGGAGCATCGGCTATCTTCATAATGGAGCCGTCCATAAACGACTCTATACGGTATTCTTCCTGGGCTGGGATATAAATGTCGTCTCCCCGCTGCTGAAGGTTGATGCCGAGCCGGCGGAAGCTGTCGGGGATGATGCCCAGATTGTTGTAGGATGTATTCTTGATGGTAAGTTCGCTGCGCGTCATGGCCGCCATGCCTATGAAGCTGCCCACCTCAATCATGTCGGGCAGTATGGTATGACTGCAGCCGTGCAACTGCTCCACACCGTCAATTGTCAGAAGGTTGGAGGCGATGCCGCTGATGCGGGCGCCCATGGCGTTGAGCATGCGGCAAAGCTGCTGGACATACGGCTCGCAGGCGGCGTTGTAAATCACCGTGCGGCCCTTGGCAAGCACCGCAGCCATCACGACGTTTGCCGTGCCGGTCACAGAGGCCTCCGAAAGGAGCATATCGCAACCGTGCAGTTCACCCGTAGTCAATACATATTTTGCCTTTTCAGTATCGTATACGAATTTGGCGCCCAGCTTTTCGAAACCTTCCAGATGGGTATCTATGTGACGACGGCCAATCTTGTCGCCGCCCGGCTTGGCCACGATGGCCTTGCCGCAGCGGGCCAGCATCGGCCCGACCAGCATTATGGAACCGCGCAGCGCGCTGTTGCGGCGGGTAAAGTCGTCGCTCTCGAAAAAATCCATATTGACGTCGGATGCCTTGAAACTCCAGCGCCCCCGGTCCAGCTTGCGGACCTCAACGCCCAAATCGCGCAGCAGCCCAATCAGATTGTTGACGTCCATAATGTCGGGGACATTGTCCATCACTATCTTCTCTGACGTGAGCAGCGTGGCGCACAGCACCTGAAGAGCCTCGTTCTTGGCCCCCTGCGGTGTTATAACACCACTTAAGGTATTGCCTCCGTTTATGATAAAAGATGACATATCAAATTAGTTTTGCCAATTTAGCTGAATCTTTTCCTCCAGAACTTTTTTGTCTTCAGAAATCTTTTCCCGCATTTCGGCATCCATGCCGGGGTCTGCCAGAAGGCTCTCATAGATACCGACAGCCCTTTTGCCGGTAACAGTTGCAGAGTATTTGCTACCCGTTTTTCCGTACAAATCGGCCTTGTTGCCAAGCATATTGGCATATTCTCTCGACGACTCCCCGTACTTGCCGCCCAAGTAAGAAAGAACCATATCGCATAACTGCGAAGCCTCGTTCCACTTCCCATTATTTGTATAGGCGAAGAAAAGCTGTTTGAGAACATCCTCGTAGTGGCTGGGTTCCTGCCTGGAATACACCATCGACATCTGGCACTTTGACATCTCCTCTTCCAACTCCTTGATGCATATTTCGCCGTATTCTTCCTGAGTGCTGACGGTAGCCTTGTATGGGAGGTATACCTTAGTGATGAAACCGTAGTTGATGAAATCTGCCCTGAGATAATCCGCTATGTCCTTGCGGTGGCTGTCATACAAACCGAAAGCGTTGTTGCCGTGACGCAGCAGAATCTCGTTGAGCATGGTCGTCCACAGGACGCCGACACTGTCCGGCAGGGCGGGCATAGGCTTGCCGCTGCGTACGGCGCCGGTTTCCAGGATATTCTTGATGCTGTCCAACTCGTGACAACGGATATACAGGGCAATCCAGTCGACATCGGTATTGGAAACATTGAAATCCTCTTCGAGATCGGCCTGGGTATACACCTTCTTTTGATTGTTGCGGCAGCCTGCAATGCACAACGCCAGCATCAAAACGACAAATATCTTCTTCATTATTGAGTTAATTTTTCATACCAGGAATCAAACATCGCCTCCAGACGGCCGGGCTTCTCTATTTCGGCGCGGAAAGCCTCCAGACGGCGGGCATTTTCACCTTCCGGAATCCATATCTTTATATAGCCGCCGCGGGCATATTTCTCTGCTATATGTTCCTTGAAACGATCGAACTGCCCCTGCCTGTCATACTGCGGATAATTGCTCAAGCCATATTCAATTGTGCGGCGCACTATCGTATCGGCGTCTATCTCCCTGTCGGCCTCGGCCACAATGCAGCCGTACACGCTCCGCGGTGCCTTCTTGGCCGACGCCCGGTGGTCTTCCACCGCCTGCGCCATGATTTCTATCTGATCTTCACTGAACCACTGCCTCAGGTTCTTGTCTTCACGCATCATCCGCGCCGATGCCAGGTGATGCGTTTCGCGCCCCTCGCAAATACCCAGGTCGTGATAGGCAGCAATTGCATATACCATATCGGCATCCACATCAAAACCGCCGGCCAGATCGGCACTGCGTCGGATCACCGCGCCGATATGATCCAGCCTGTGAGCCGAATCATAACCTTCGTAACGAGGCAAAATCTCACTCTCTATGTACTCACGTAGCGTCATACATTGCAAATTTAATTCAATTATCGGGATATTTCAACGATTATTGTTAACTTCATGATTTGAAGAATTGTAAAGAACAACAACAAATATTTTAGAGTATGAAATGCACATACACTGCACCGGATGTAAAAGAAATCCTGGTGTATTTTGACGGCACAATGCTTGCCGGTTCCGAAGTTAGTCCGACATCCTCGGGCGAAGATTTAACCCAGGACAGCGAATATAATCCCTGGTAAAAATGGAGGACACAATTATGAAAAAGTACGCATTTATTTTAGCAGCATTTTTCGCTTGCCTGATTATTTCCTGCACCAAGGAACAACCCGCTCTCCAAGAAGACAACGCCGGTCCGGCAATGAAAACCGTGACAATTTCGGCAGCCATCAACGAAAACCTTACCAAGACATCTTACGCCAACGGCATCACCTTCTCCTGGACCGCCGGCGACCAGATTTCTGTACTGTGCTCGGATGGTAACTTCTATACCTTTACTGCAGACCAGACCGCTGCATCAAGCACATTCACTGGTTCTATTCCTTCTGGTGAGCATCTCGGTGCCTACGCTTTCTTCCCCGCAGACGAAGGTCACTTGTACTCCGGTCTCAAATTCAACATACCGGAATTCAAAGATTTGACAAGCCATCCTTCTGCCGATATGCCTATGGTAGGCGACAAGGGCGAAGGTAACACATACTCCTTTATGCACTGCTCGGGCGCATCCCTGTTCACCCTGGACAACATCCCCAGCAATATCAAATCCGTAAAAGTATCTTTCGTTTCCGCAAGTCTCAAGCTCAGCGGCCTGTTTGGAGTGTTTAAATCTGGTGATAATAACGACGAATGGCGTTATAACCCAGACGGAGGCTCGACCGATTCTCAAAAGACGTTTGCGAGAAAAGTGACTGTTGTGAACGGCAAGGCAGAGGTATATCTCCCCTACGCATGGGGCGCCAGTATGTGGGCAAACAATACAGTGAATGTTACCGGGTACGATGCATCCAACCAAGAATATGCCTTGGTAACAAACAAGAAGATGAAGAGCAACAGCGACTATAACTACGTACGAGCTCACGTCCAACCGCTTACGCCCATTGTCCTTAACAATCTTGATAACATAAACTGGGCAGCCGCCGGTGTCGTTACCAGCACACTGGATGAATGGCAAACAGAAACAGTTGCGTTAACAGAACTCAAGGCAGTTGCCGATGACTATTTCCTGTATGCACGTGTTAAATTACCTTCATCGGCCCTCACTGAAAAGAACTACATTGATGTTTATCTATCCGATGGTGCCGAAGGAGATAGAGTATATAGTGACTACTGGCTGACTACAGGTGCTATATTTTATAAACAAGAGCATAAGGGTCCTGTTTCAGCAACAAGTTTCACACTGAAGGTCAATGGTGTAAGCGTTGATACAAAGATGGCATCGTCCGGAGATGATATTTATTTGTATATGGCAATACCCCGTAGCGTTCATTCGCTGTTGGGAACAACCGGTACTGTTTACTTCGGTACTACGCTTTGGCAGTCATGGAGCATTATTGGCTGTCTCCCCTCCAAGAGGACCTGGGATCACGAATCATATTTGATTGAGGTAACACTTCCTTAGCATTCACCATTTTTCCCATAAGCCCGCTTCCCCAAGCGGGCTTTTTTTGTATATTTGTTATATGAAACAGACCACCGACCATGTATTGATGGTGAGGCCGGAGCGCTTTGCCTTCAACGAAGAAACCGCCGCAAACAACGCCTTCCAGAACAAGGTAGATGGCGACGTTGCCCATAGGGCCATCGAAGAATTCGACAGCTACGTATCGATGCTGCGCAGCAACGGCATCACCGTCGATGTCGTTCAGGACACGGCGGAGCCCGCCACCCCCGATTCTATCTTCCCCAATAACTGCATCTCCACTCACGGCGACACGCTGGTGCTCTACCCCATGTTTGCCCCCAACCGCCGCCTGGAGCGGGCAAAACTCATGGACACCCTGTTGGGATACGGTTTTGAAAGGATTGTGGATATGACTCCGCTGGAAGATGTCGGCAGATTCCTGGAAGGGACCGGGTCGCTGGTGCTGGACCGCAAAAACCTGATTGCATACACCTGCCTCTCGCCCCGCACCGACGCCGAACTGGTTGAGCAGTGGGCCGATACGATGGGCTACACCCCGGTTATGTTCGAAGCCGCCTCCGGCGGAATGCCGATATATCACACCAACGTAATGATGCATATCGGCGCGGGCTATGCCGTGGTCTGTCTGGACGCTGTGGCCGATGAAAAGCAGCGCGCCATGCTCTCCGAAACCATCAACCGCAGCGGCCTGGAGCTTATTCCCATCACTTTGGAACAGATGAACCAGTTCTGCGGGAACATGCTCCAACTGCACAACGACAAAGGCGAGGATCTGCTTATAATGAGCCGCTCCGCCCTGCTCTCTCTCACCCGGCTGCAGATAGAGAGCCTGGAGAAATACGCCCGCATTCTGGCCCCTGAGATTCCGATAATAGAAACTGTGGGCGGCGGCAGCGCAAGATGTATGATTGCGGAGATTTTTGAAAACTGACACTGATGGAAGCAAGCAAGAAAATACTGGAACCATGTCCGGTTAATGTCAGCAGCGAGACCGGCCGCCTGAAGGCGGTAATCCTGCACCGCCCCGGTGTGGAGATAGAGCGGATGACTCCGCTGAACTGTGCGCATGCCCTCTATAACGATATTCTGGACAAGATGAACGTAGATGCAGAATACGCCCTCTTTTCCGGAGTGCTTGAGCGTTGGGCAAAGGTTTATTACGTAGAGGACATCCTGGAACATCTGCTCGAACGGCCCGACATCCGCAAACACCTTGTTCGGGAGAGCGTTTTCAATTACGGACTGAGGCCGGTCAAACTGTCGGCGGAGGTAAATCTGAGGCTGGCCAGGGAACTTATGGAGATGGACAGCCGCGACCTTACCAGGGTTCTTATCGAGGGCTATGAGAATCCACGCTGGGAGGGCATCGGCGACGACCGATATCTTTTGGAGCCTCTCTACAACCTGCTCTTTACCCGTGACGCCGCCTCCACCGTCTACAACAGGGTGCTCATTAATTCTATGAGTTTCGAGGTCCGGGAGCGGGAGTCGCTGATCTACGACGTACTGTTCCGCAATTTCTTCAATGTCGAGACCCTCAACGCCGAACAATGGAATCCTAAATCCCGCACCGAAGGGGGAGACATCCATATTGCATCCGACGATTTACTGCTGGTTGGGGAAGGCATCCGGACCAACGCCAAAGGCATCGAATACCTGGCGCGAACTATAGCCCGCGAGAAAGAGCACTTCAACATCATAGTGCAGGAACTGCCGCGCAAACCCGAGTCGTTCATACATCTTGATATGGTGTTTACCTTGCTTGGTAATCACTACTGTATGGCCTTTGAGCCTATGCTCCGACAGCAGGGAATTTTTGCAGGAAAAGATACCACCCTCATCACCATAGACTCAGGCAAGATCAACTACCGCCCCGTAAAAGACATCCTTGACGGACTTGGGCAACTCGGCTGGGACCTGATGCCCATTCTGGGTGGCGGCACAGACCCGTGGGTGCAGATGCGCGAGCAGTGGCACAGCGGCGCCAACTTCTTCTGCCTTGGCGACGGCAAAGTGCTCGGCTACCGCCGCAATGCGCACACTATCGAGGCCTTGGACAAAGCCGGATTCGATGTTCTCCAGGCTGAAGATATCGTTTCCGGCAAGACCGATATGGAAACCTACAAACGATTTGTGGCGGTATTCCCGGCATCTGAGCTTCCCCGTGCCGGCGGCGGTGCCCGCTGTATGACGATGCCCGTCTGGCGCGAAGATTAAAGGCAACAATTTATCATAAAAAGAGCGCCATCTGCTTGAAATATCGAGGTCTTTGCCCTCCGGATATTTCAAAACATAACCAACTATCTTAAGATTTGGCTAAAAACTGGAACATGTCCATTGACAGAGCGTTTGTGGACGATACCTTCGCGTCGTAACATAACGACAAGAAGGATGAAAAAGATTGAAGCTATTATCCGCAAGACAAAGTTCGAGGAGGTGAAGGAAGCCCTCCTGAACTCCGACATCAACTGGTTTGAATATCACGACGTGCACGGTATCGGTCAGAGCCGTCAGGAGCGCATTTACCGCGGCGTACAGTACTCCACCGACGTTATCGAGCGCGTTGCAATCACAATCGTATGCCGCGACCAGTTTGTCCAGCCCACCGTCAATGTAATAATTGACACCGCCAATACGGGCGAGGTGGGCGACGGGCGCATCTTTGTGAGCGATATCATTGACACATGGAGCATCCGCACAGGGGAGCACGGAGACACTGTTTTGAGAGATAAAAAGTAATTAAAGGAGGCAACTGTCATGAACGATATAGCCATTTCACTCGATACCGTATGGATGCTGCTTGCAGCAATGCTGGTATTCTTCATGCAACCCGGCTTTGCGCTTTGCGAAGCAGGTTTCACCCGCAGCAAGAACACCGCCAACATACTATTCAAGAACTTTGTAGATTTCATGTTCGGATCCCTGCTCTTCTGGTTCGTGGGATTCGGTTTCATGTTCGGCTCGGACGGTGCCGGGTTTATCGGGCGGCCCAACTGGGGCGACCTCTCATTCTATAAAGGGACGTTGCCAGTCGAAGGGTTCCTGATTTTTGAAACCGTGTTCTGCGCCACCTCCGCCACCATTGTCAGCGGCGCAATGGCAGAGCGCACCAAATTCTCTATGTACGTAATATACAGTGCATTTATTTCGTTGTTCATCTACCCTATCGAGGGCCACTGGACATGGGGCGGCGGATGGCTCTGCAACGATGCCGCAGGCAGCTTTATGATGAACACCTTTGGCGATGTATTCCACGATTTTGCCGGCTCTGCCATAGTGCACTCTGTCGGCGGCGTGCTGGCATTCATCGGAGCGATGGCGCTGGGAGCCCGTCGCGGCAAATATGGAAAGGACGGCAAGAGCCGCGCTATTCCCGGCCACTCACTCACCCTGGCAGCGCTCGGCGTATTCATCCTGTGGATGGGATGGTTCGGCTTCAACCCCGGCTCGCAACTGGCAGCCGCCGGAGAAGTGAACCGCACTGCCATATCGCATGTCTTCCTGACCACCAACCTTGCGGCAGCGGCCGGCGGCGTTGCCACGATGTTCCTGACATGGATCAAGTACAAGAAGCCGTCGTTCTCCCTGACGCTCAACGGTGTACTGGCCGGTCTTGTAGGCATCACCGCCGGCTGCGATATGGTATCGCCTCTGGGCGCCGTCATTATCGGCCTGATATGCGGTACCGTGCTGGTATTCGCGATTGAATTCATCGACCACAAGTTGCATATTGACGACCCCGTTGGCGCATCCTCCGTCCATGGCGTATGCGGCATCCTGGGCACACTGCTCACCGGCCTGCTATCCACCACCAACGGTGCATTCTACGGCCACGGCTGGGGCTTCTTTGGGGCACAATGCTTCGGCATTCTGGTCATTGACCTCTGGGCAGCTGCCTGCGGATTCGCCCTCTTCTACGGCATCAAGAAGTTGCACGGCCTGCGCGTCCCCGCCCGTATAGAAGACGAAGGCCTCGACATCTACGAGCACGGCGAGACCTGCTACAACTAAAGACGACGCGACTTAAAACAGAAAGAGGCAACCTTTCGGCTGCCTCTTTTTGTCATATGTGAAGTGCTTATGTTTGTCTTTGCTTCGCAAATCCACAATAACTACTTGACCTCCTCGAAATCGACATCCTCGGCGGTGCCGTTGGTGTCGGAGCTGCCGCCCTGAGGGCCGGCGCCGGGGTTGCCGCCCATACCTGCATCACCGGGGTTGAAACCAGCGCCGCCGGGGTTGAAGCCTGCGCCGGGACCAGCCTGACCGGCCTGAGCTGCGCGGGCCATGTCCTCACTAGCTGCGTGCCAAGCCTCTTCCAGAGCCTTGTTTGCTGCGTCCAGTTTGTCGACCGGAACGGTGCGGCCTGCATCGGCCTCGTCCTTTGCAATCTTGTGGGCATCCTTAAGACCCTGGAGTGCGCTCTCGATAGCGGAACGTTTGTCAGCAGGAATCTTGTCGCCGTATTCCTTCAGGTTCTTCTCCGTCTGGAATACCATTGCATCGGCCGCATTGATCTTGTCTATCATCTCCTTCTTTGCCTTATCGGCAGCCTCGTTGGCCTTGGCTTCGTCGCGCATACGCTTGATTTCTGCCTCGGAGAGGCCGGAAGATGCCTCGATGCGGATCTTCTGCTCCTTGCCGGTGGATTTATCCTTGGCCGATACGTTCAGGATACCGTTGGCATCGATATCGAATGTAACCTCGATCTGAGGTATGCCGCGCGGTGCGGGAGCTATGCCGTCCAAGTTGAAGACACCGATCTGCTTGTTGTCGCGGGCCATCGGACGCTCACCCTGCAGCACGTTGATCTGTACTGAAGGCTGATTGTCACTTGCGGTTGAGAATACCTCGCTCTTGCGTGTAGGGATGGTGGTGTTGGCGTCGATCAGCTTGGTCATCACGCCGCCCAGGGTTTCGATACCGAGGCTCAGCGGAGTGACATCGAGCAGGAGGACATCCTTGACGTCGCCGGAGAGGACACCGCCCTGGATGGCTGCGCCCACTGCCACAACTTCGTCGGGGTTGACACCCTTGTTGGGCACCTTGCCGAAGAACTTCTCTACGATGGCCTGGATGGCAGGGATACGGGTTGAACCGCCCACCAGCAAAACTTCATCGATTTGCGAAGCCTGCAGGCCTGCATCTGCCAATGCCTTGCGGCAAGGCTCGATGGTGGCGTTGATAAGGGCGTCGCAAAGTTGCTCGAACTTAGCACGGCTCAGGTTGGTTACCAGGTGTTTGGGCACACCGTCAACGGGGATGATGTACGGCAGGTTGATCTCTGCGGTGGTCTGGCTGGAAAGCTCTATCTTGGCCTTCTCTGCAGCCTCTTTCAGACGCTGCAGCGCCATAGGGTCTTTACGCAGATCCACGCCGGGGTTATCTTTCATGAACTCCTCTGCCAGCCAGTCGATGATCTTGTGGTCGAAGTCGTCACCGCCCAGGTGGGTATCACCGTTGGTGGATTTAACCTCGAACACGCCGTCGCCCAGCTCCAGGATGGAGATATCGAAAGTACCGCCACCGAGGTCGAAGACGGCCACCTTCATATCTTTGTTCTTCTTGTCAAGACCGTATGCCAATGCGGCTGCGGTAGGCTCGTTTATGATACGCTTAACGGTAAGACCTGCTATCTCGCCGGCCTCTTTGGTGGCCTGACGCTGAGAGTCGGAGAAGTATGCCGGAACGGTGATGACAGCTTCGCTGACGGTCTGTCCCAGATAATCTTCTGCGGTCTTTTTCATCTTCTGCAGAATCATTGCAGAAATCTCCTGAGGGGAGTAGAGACGGTTGTCGATCTTGACACGCGGGGTGTCGTTGTCGCCGCGCTCAACTGCGAAAGGCACGCGGTTGATCTCTGCCTGGACTCTGGAGTAAGTTTCGCCCATGAACCTCTTGATAGAGTATATGGTACGCTGAGGATTGGTGATGGCCTGACGCTTTGCAGGATCACCCACTTTACGTTCACCGTTGTCGGTGAATGCTACGACGGAAGGAGTGGTACGCTTGCCCTCACTGTTGATGATGACGGCGGGTTCGTTGCCTTCCATCACGGCAACGCACGAGTTGGTTGTACCAAGGTCAATTCCTATAATCTTTCCCATAATTGTATGTTTTTAATTTCTTTTGTCAGTTTTGATTGTCGGCAGAAGAAAATACGAAGATTATGCCACCGGCCAAAATATGACACAATGGCAGAAAATGGGCGGGAAAGATGTCCGGAACTATTCCTGAACGAAGGGCGGCCAGTCGACCGGCGCCACTACCGTGACAGGTTCTTTGCGGGTCGGATGGATAAATGTAATGCTGCGGGCGTGGAGGTTGATGCCGCCGTCGCGGTTGCTGCGCGGGGCGCCGTATTTCAAGTCGCCCTTTATGGGGCAGCCGATGCCCGATAGTTGACATCGGATCTGATGGTGACGGCCGGTGAACAGTTCGACCTCAACCAGGGTGTAGCGGTCAAACTGACGCAGAACCTTGTAGCGCAGCCGCGCCTGCTTTGCCTCCGGGTTGCCGTTTTTACATATATATGACTTGTTCTGTTTCTCGTTGCGCAGAATCATATCTGTCAGTTCAGCCTCCGCCGGCTGCGGTGCGGCGCAAGTCAGCGCCCAGTATATCTTATGATTGGTGCCGGTACGGAACGATTCGTTTAGCCGCTCCAGCGACTTGCTGGTCTTGGCAAACATGGCGATGCCGCTCACCGGGCGGTCCAGGCGGTGCGGCACTCCCATAAAGACGTGGCCCGGCTTGCCGTCACGCTGCGCTATAAACGCCTTGAGGGTTTCGCTGAGCGGTTCGTCGCCCGTCTTGTCGCCCTGCACAATCTCCCCCACCCGCTTGTTGATAATCAGCACGTGGTTGTCCTCATAAAGGATGCGGGAAGCGATGTCCTCAAACTGTTCCGTCGGCAGTTCTTTATAAATCATATCAGCAAATCTTTATTGGCCCTGCCCTCGCGGATCTGGGTAGAGGAAATATTCACCAGTTTGGCATCTTCCAGATATTTGGCGCCATATTTCTTGCACTTGCGTTTCACGTAATAGCCCTTGCGCGGATACACCCAAATCTCAAAATTGCTCACTATCTCTTCCCACTCGCGCCAACGCTCTATGCCGGCGATGTTGTCGGCTCCCATCGCAATCACGAATTCGGTGTCGGGCTCCGCCTGCTGCAATGCGCGCAAGGTATTGATAGTATAATTAGGCTTTGGAAGATGGAACTCGACGTCCGACACGGCCACATCGGGACACAACTCGGCGACTTTGGCGCGTACGGCCGCCAGACGGTCTTCTGCCGTCTGGTCGCTGCCAAATTTGAAAGGGCTTTCCGGAGAAACCACCATCCGCACCTCATTGAAGGCCTTGCGGCGCAGATAGTTGAGGATGGCCAGGTGGCCTGCATGCATCGGGTTGAAGGTACCGAAGTAGAGCGCCACCCGCTTCTTACCTCTTCAGTACTGGTCCAGCAGCGACTCCGCCTCTGCCAGGCAGGTCGCCAGGTCGTCGTTTACCAGGACATAGTCGAACTGCGGGGCAAAGGCCATCTCTTCCTGCGCCTTTGCCACCCGCTCTTCTATCGCCTCCGGAGTGTCTGTGCCGCGCTTGATGAGGCGCTCTCGCAAAACATCTACCGACGGAGCCTGGATAAATACCGACAAGGCGTCATCGCCAAAAATCTTCTTGAGATTGACTCCGCCCTTGACATCGACATCAAAGGCAATGATGTGCCCCGCGCCCCAGATGCGCTCCAGTTCGCTCTTGAGCGTGCCGTAGTAGCGGCCGACATAAACCTGTTCATATTCAACAAATTCGTCGTTTGCAATACGACGCTCGAACTCTTCGTTGGTAAGGAAGTAATACTCCACTCCGTCCTGCTCAGTACCACGCGGAGGACGCGATGTTGCAGATATCGAAAGCTCCAGAATGGGGCATTTGCTCAGCAGGTGATTCACCACGGTGCTCTTACCGGAACCGGAGGGAGCAGAAAAAATAATTACTTTCCTTTTCATACGGGCAAAATTACTTTTTTTGTATAAATTTGCGCTCTCCAAAGAGACTGAATCTTAAAGTTAAACAAAATATTTCAAACTATGGTTTCTTACAAAGAATTGGGTCTTGTCAACACCCGTGAGATGTTTGCCAAGGCTATCGACGGCGGATATGCAATCCCCGCTTTCAATTTTAACAATATGGAGCAACTGCAGGCCATCATCATGGCTGCTGCAGAGACCAAGAGCCCCGTTATCCTGCAGGTGAGCAAGGGTGCGCGCGCATACGCAAACCAGACCCTCCTCCGCTACATGGCACAGGGTGCTGTTGAGTATGCAAAGGAACTCGGCTGGGAGAAACCCCAGATCTGCCTCCACCTGGATCACGGCGACAGCTTTGAGACTTGCAAGAGCTGCGTAGATTTCGGCTTCTCTTCCGTTATGATCGACGGCAGTAGCCTCCCTTACGACGAGAACGTAGCCCTCACCAAGAAGGTCGTTGAGTACGCACATCAGTTCGACGTAACCGTAGAGGCCGAGCTCGGCGTACTGGCAGGCGTAGAGGACGAGGTTGCCGCAGAGGAATCTCACTACACCAAGCCGGAAGAGGTCGTTGACTTCGTAAGCAAGACCGGTTGCGACTCTCTCGCAATTTCTATCGGTACTTCTCACGGCGCATACAAGTTCAAACCCGAGCAGTGCACCGTTGACCCCAAGACCGGTCGTCTGGTTCCCCCGCCGCTGGCATTCGACGTGCTGGAAGGCGTAGAGAAGCAGCTTCCCGGTTTCCCCATCGTGCTCCACGGTTCTTCTTCAGTTCCCCAGGACGAGGTTGACACCATCAACGCACACGGCGGTAAGCTTCAGGCAGCTGTCGGCATCCCCGAAGAGCAGCTTCGCAAGGCAGCCAAGAGCGCAGTTTGCAAGATCAACATCGACTCCGACTCCCGTCTGGCAATGACCGCAGCAGTCCGCCGCGTATTCGACGAGAAACCCGCCGAGTTCGATCCCCGCAAATATCTGGGTCCCGCCCGCGACAACATGAAGAAACTCTACATCCACAAGATCGTGAATGTGCTCGGTTCCGACGGAAAAGCTGAATAGTACTTCTCCATATACAACAAAAAAAAGCCTCCTTCACCGGAGGCTTTTTTATTGCTCAGGGCAGATGCCATTCGCTATTCCTTGGGATGAATCTTGATGTAGAAGCACATGGGGGCGTAAGCGGGGTAACTGTCGGAGGACTGTGTGCCGTAGGCCAGCTGTGACCAGAAGAAAGCAATCGCCTCCTCTCCATATTTCATCCGCCCAACCGCCATCGAAAAACCATTTATAACGTCGGTGGAATAGGTCCTTGTTCCGTCGTCACTGGTCGTGTAGCCGTCCTTGATGAAGTTAACCGACAGCGGTTCGTACTCCTTGCTCAACTTGTACAGGCCGTAAACCTTTGCCGAATCGGCAATGTTGGTATCGAAGCAGAAACCGTCCAGCAACTTGCCGACATAGTCGACATTAATGGCGGCATTGGAAGCTATGGTATCGGTCTCTGAATTATTCTCTTTAATCTTGACAAAGTAGAAGCCCTTCTCCAGCGAGTCGAGCCCCGCGTAGTTCTTGTTTGCAAAAGCCTCCAGCTTGTCTATCTGATACTGGTAAATATCGTCAATCACATCCACCACCGCCACGTCATAGATGTAATTCTCTTTCAGTGCCGGCTCGGTGCCGTCGTTACCATAGGACTTATAATACTTTTTGAGCTCTTTGGTATAAGCATAGGTGGTTGCCTCGGGCGGGAGAAGGAACTTGGCCTTGCCGCCTCCGTTAAGTGTCTTGACGAAGGTTTCTACCGGGGTGTACAACTTGTACTGGCCCATCTGGACAATCTCGGGGCAGTAGTACTTCTCGTTGCTGTAGGTACCCATTATACGCGCCACCTGCTCCGTGGTATACTGGGTGTAATTGCCGTCCAGGTCGCGCACCACATAATCGTACAGTATGAAGGCGGTATCGCCTATGGCTTTGCCACTACCGACCGTCTTGTCAAGAACGTACAGCCCGGTCTCATCCGCCTCCAGTTCCTTGCCCAGGTTGATTCTCATCCATGCGTCACGGATACGCTTCTGAGAAACGAGATTGTCTTCCGACTCGTATTTTGCGCATGCGAATGCCAGCACGGCGAGGGCCGCGACAGAGAGGATTATCCGTGTATATTTTTGCATCATTCTGCGTTTATATCATTCATAAAAATCTCAAAGGCCAGCGCCTCGCCCTTGGCGATGCCGGCGACGGTCTTGTCATAGGCGTATTTGCAAGAGAAAACGATGTACGACCGCTCTCCGGGACACATCCCCTCGATGCCGTATTCCAGCCCTTTGATAAGATTTCCCTCGCCCAGGGGGCCCTTGTACGACCCGTTGCCAAAGGCGCTGCCGATGTTGGTGGTGAAGGTATAGCCAATGTAGTCGAAGTCCACTATGTCGCCCTTTGCGGCGAAGCAGGTACTGTCGCCAGCCTCCAGCACGATGCGGTTTACGCCGTTGTTGGACACCACCGCGGCATCGGCATACTTGGAGGCGATAAAACTGTCGATCTTGTCTTCCTGCGACACTGCCGCATTGGCCATGGGATCTTCACAGCCGAATAACAGCGCCAAAAGCAGTATGTATAATAGTTTCTTCACTATTTAAAAAACTCTTCCACCTTACTTTCAAAATATCCGGGAACATCGTCCAGCGGCATATACAAGCGCCCGCCGGCGGCGTTCTTATGTCCCCCTCCGTTGCAATATTTGTGCGAGAAATCGTTTACATCAACTTTTCCTTTGCTCCGGAGCGAAACTTTTACGAAATCCTTCTCTTCCGTAAAGAAGGCAGTCATACGTATGTCCTTAATTGACAGGGGCAAATTTACAAAACCTTCGCTGTCGCCGCGCACGAAATCGTATTTTTGCTTGTCGGCGATGCTCAGGGTGAAATATGCCACGCCGGGGCTAAGGCAGCGCATGTTATCCTTCAGCATGTAGCCCATCAGCCTCATCCTCTGCTCTGAATATGAACGGAATACTTCATTGTATATGGCGTCGCGGTCCACTCCGCGGGCCTGCAGCTGCGACACCGCCAGATAGGTAGAAGGATAAACCGAATTGGCAAAGTTGTTGGTGTCGGTCAGGATGCCGGTCAGCAGCGCCTCGGCGCACTCCTTTGGCAGATTGGCCACATCACCGCGCACCCCCGGCTGGTCCAGAAGCACATGGTAGAGCAACTCGCAGGCCGACGACACTTCGGTGTCGGAAATCACGACGTCGAAAGATTCTGTCTGGGGATTCAGGTGGTGGTCGATAAGCACGCATCGCGGGGCTTTCTCCTTTGCCATAGCCGCCTTGATTGCCCGGGACACATCGCCGGTACGGTTGGCGCCGTTCATATCCAGGAATATCAGAAGGTCGGCGGCGGCGATACACTTGTCACACACCGGTTTGTCCTCATTGTAATAAGAGATTGAACCGGCTGGGATAACGAAACTGAAATACTCCGGCAAACGGCTGTTGATGATAATGTGCGGATGCTTGCCGACCGCCGTTAGGTAGTGGTACATGCCCACCGCGCTGCCGATTGCGTCTCCGTCGGGATTCTCATGACCGAAAATCACGATGTTTCGGCTGCCAAGTATCAAATCGTTTAGCCTGTCCTCTGCAATAGTCGTCCGCATTGCCTGATTTCATCTTTATTAGGTGCAAATTTAGAAAAATAACTTGCAAGCACTGAATATTATTTATAATTTTGAGAGTTATTTTGGCTTATCAGAGAAATAAATTTAACCATATATGAAAAAGATTCTCACTTACATCGTATTCCCGATCATCATCATCCTGCTGGCGTTCCTCATCATAAAGAGCATCCAGCAGCCTGTTAAATTCAACAAGGAGAAGGCACTCCGCGAGGCGGCGGCCATAGTCAAACTCAAAGACATCCGTACCCTCCAGGTAGCTTACAAGAATGTAAACGGCAAGTTTGCCCCCAGCATCGACACCCTGATTGACTTCTACAACAACGGCAAGATGACCGTGATCCGTTCCATCGGCTCTATGGACGACTCTCTGGCTGTCGCCCAGGGTATGGTTAAGCGTGAGGCAATCGAGATTCCCGTAAGGGACACCCTGCTCAAGAACAGGCCCGACTTCAAGCCCGAAGAACTCAAGTACATCCCCTTCTCCGGCGGTGACACCATCAGGATGCACGAGGTTATCAAAGAGGTTTCTGGAGTGGACGTTCCGCTGTTTGAGGCTCTGGTTCCCTACACCTCCCTGCTCAAGGATATGGACCACCAGTTGCTGGTCAACCTGGTGTATGACCGTACCGACACCGACCGCTACCCCGGTCTGCAGGTTGGCAGCATCGAGAATCCTAACAACAACGCCGGCAACTGGGAGTAGTCTCCCGCGCCGCGTTTGATAAAAACTGCTTGCTTTGCGGCAGGCAGTTTTTGTTTAAGCACTATGAGAATAATATCCGGATCTCTTAGGGGCAAGACAATCAATCCCCCGGCAAACTACCAGGCACGGCCCACCACCGACTTTGCCAAGGAGGGGCTGTTCAACATCCTGGCGGGAATGATAGACTTTGAAGAGACGGTCTTCCTGGACCTTTTCTCCGGCACCGGCAGCATCAGTTATGAGATGGCCTCCCGCGGCTGCAGCGACATCGTGGCGGTGGAGATGAACCCCGCCAACGCTGCCTTCATAAGCAAGACCGCCGCGTCGCTGGGCATCTCAGGGATGCAGGTCGTCCGGCACAATGTCTTCGACTTCCTGGGTATCTGTACCAAACATTTCGACCTGGTTTTCGCAGATCCGCCGTATGCCATAGAGGGGCTTGACACCCTGCCGCAGAAGGTGCTTGGAGCGGGTTTTCTGGCCGATGACGGCTGGTTCGTTCTGGAGCACGGAGCCGACTACGACTTCTGTGGCGAACCCGGTTTCGTCAAAGAGAAGAAGTACGGAAATGTGCACTTCAGTTTTTTCAGAAAAAACTTTGGATAATCAAATAATAAATCTATATTTGCAGTCCCGTTTGGGAAACCAAACAAAATGGTGCGGTAGTTCAGCTGGTTAGAATACCGGCCTGTCACGCCGGGGGTCGCGAGTTCGAGTCTCGTCCGCACCGCTGAAAAGCCCTCTACAGGTATCTGTAGGGGGTTTTGCTTTTCAAATTGGGGCTACATTGGGGCTACATTTTTAGAGACACAAACAAAATGTCTGGAGCAGCCCCAAAAGACCACCCCAGACGGTTGCGTTTAAAGATAGCCTTATGCTGGCTTCTTCATATGCAAAGTTAATGGTATTTCCGGGAAATAGTTATTACCACATATTCTACTCATCTTGTGGCTTACAAAACACAGCTCAAGATGAAGATTCTACTCGATAATGGCCACGGTATTGACACCCCCGGCAAGCGAAGCCCCGATGGCTTCTTCCGGGAATACTCTTATAATAGGTATATCGCGAGTCAAATCCACCAGCGCCTGACTGCACTCGGCCAGGACTCAACTCTGATAGTCCCCGAAGAAAATGACATCCCCCTACCCGAGCGCTGCCGGCGAGTCAATCAGATCTGCCGGGAAGTCGGACGCGACCAAGCACTACTATTATCAATACACGTCAACGCCGCAGGAAACGGCCAAGAATGGATGAGCGCACGCGGATGGAGCTGTTATACCACCAAAGGGCAGACAGGCGCAGACGAGCTCGCATCGAGCCTCTATCAAGCCGCGGCGGAGCACCTGCCCGGCCACAAACTCAGGATGGACTATACAGATGGGGACCCCGACATCGAGGAGAACTTCTACCTTCTCCGCCACACCAGCTGCCCTGCAGTCCTGACAGAAAACTTATTTATGGACAACCAGGACGATGTCGCCTTCCTGGAGTCAGAAGAAGGAGCTGCAGCAATAGTCAGGCTACACGTCGAAGGAATTATTCAATACCTATCATAAGACACAAACAAAGCAGCAACCCCCGAAAGCCATAAAGCCATCGGGGGTTGTTCTGTATCTTAATAACTGTATTGTTTATTCCGCACTCAGCCATTTTTCAATGTCTTCATCATCGATGATGAATTGATAATGGAGACCTGGCCCGTACTTAGAGAAGTTGTCGAGTTCGTAATAATCAGCAACATCGCAGGGATTCTTCTCATAATTGGATGACCCGCTGAAATAGATTGTCTTCCCGTCGCATTCAAGTGTCATTGACACTGGTGCAAGCCTATAAGGAGAGTCTTTGGGTATGTTGTAACAAAACTGGGAATACTCTTCATGCGGTTTCAGCGTAAAACTGGTCTGAGGCCAGAATGTCGGATCACCACCGTTGTCAATATCGGTAAAAACAAGTTCATAAGAAGACTCATTTGTAATCCTAACCTCTCTTACAGAAGAAGATTTCTGACTCGTTATACAAGAGTTCAGTAACAGCACACAAAGTAAAGAAACTAGTATCTTTTTCATAATTGGATTGTTTATCCTAATAAATGCAGCAATCCGGGAAATATCACCATAATGTCATTTCATTTTTTTGCTAACTAGAAAACCCCGCCGGATGCATTCCAGCGGGGTTAACTATTCCAGGATTCAGGACTGGAACGGGGCGACTACGCACCAGCAGTCCAGGTGGCATCCGCGAGCATCACGCCAGACTTCTCGCCAGTGGCGGAGTTGACGTAGAAATAGCGGAAGAATACCTTGGGGGCACCGGCGCTCAGGGCACCGTACTTGGCTGCATACTCGGAGTGAATGTCCACAGCGGCAGCGGTGGGCTCTTCCACCATCTTGATGTTGGCGGCCTTGCTGTAAGCGCGGCTCACGCCGTTGCTCTGGCCTTCGGTGGCCTCGATCACCAGATAGATGCCGCCGTTGTCGGCGATGGCCTCATCCAGCTTGAAGGTGAAAGTGTTGCCCTGGCACACGATGGTGGCAGAGGAAGGAGTCTCCACACCTGCGAGAGTGGGCGGAGTGGTCAGGATGTTGCCGCCGCAGAATACCACCCAGTAGTTCAGCCTCATAAAGAGGTTGCAACCGGATATCTTGCTCTTGGTTCCGAGGACAGAGCGACCCTCTGCAGTGTTGGCGGCAGCGTTCCACGCGAGAATCTGCGCGCTGGTGAGACCTTTCCAAGCCTGGCTCAGCTGCTTGAACACAGACTTCACCGATGCCTGGTAGCTAGTGCGGGTGCTCCCGCCGTAGCCACGGTTGCGGATGTACTTACGGCTCTTGACCTTCGCTGCGGTCACGCCCTTGGCGGATCCAGACATCTCTTCGAAAGCGATAGAAGGAATGTACTTCATGATAGTAAAGGTTAATGGTTAAGGTATAGTTTTAATGAAACGTAAAGTCCTATGACAATCATCACGACAATCATCACCTCCCCCATCCGCATCCTGAATTTCTGCCAGAATGTAAGAGGTCGGATGATCTCCTTTTCGACAGGAACGAGTTTGTCCTGATACACCAGCGAGTCACGATAAACAATCTTCGTATCCACCACCACCGGAAGCTTTGCCGGCAGAGTCTGGAGAGAATGCCTCAGGAGTCCTCTGGAGACGGACGCTTCGCTCCTGGCATACTTGCACTCCAGCACAGAACTCGTATCGAGAGTCTCATTGCGCTCCACGATGACCGGCATATCCACGAAAGCCGTGTCGTGAACCGTCTCTGTCACGTAGCGGACTTCGATACGCTCCTTCTCGGTGGTAGGTTTAGCCGCTCCGCAGCTGACAGCCGCAATCAGGAGAATCAAGTATGTTATTATCTTTCTCATTCGTCTGTATCTTTTGTTTTGTCAACCTTGTGCCTCAGTTCAGCCTCAAACCTCTGAAACTTGACATCGTATCCGGCCTTCACTCCCAGGATTGCTCCGCTCAGGACCAGCAGCTCACTCACAATACTTATCGCAGAGCTGGCAATCTCACCCAGCGGCTCGATGAAGAAAAGACACAATACCGCTATGGTCACACCGCTGCTGAAGCTCGCAATGGCGATAGACCCCTGCAATCTGGTCAGCTCTATCTGTCTCTTCTGGCGCATCGTTATTCGTTGTTGCTATCCCTGACGAGGAACGCAAAAACAAAGGGTTTGGGAGAGCCCTCGCAGAAGTTGTACATACGCTCCTGCATCGTGAACACTCCGTTCTCTATGTGAGCCTCACCCATACCGCACACTTGGGGATTGTAACCGTTCACACCTCCGATGAAAGCCACGTCGGCAGTTACGTCAGTCGGGAAATCTTTCAGCGTTCCCTCCCACGGCAGATTCTTGTAGTCGTACAGGCAGTGAGAGAATCCCATACACAGGAACACCCAGTGCTGGTCGGCTATGAAATAAGCACTATCGGACATATACAGGTACGGATTCTCCTGCTGCAGCTGAAGCATAGTTCTCTGCACCTTCTGGGGATTGTTGCCGTTGTTCAGGGTGGCATACATAGCAGAGATGATGATTGTCATCTCGCCCTGGTTGTCAAAGAGCCGGTGGCGCTCAATCACGATAGTATTCTTGTCGGCGACCTTTGATATCAGTACGGTGCCGCCGTCGCAGTTTACCTCCTGGCCGCTGATAGTACGCCTGTCTGTAAAGCGAATCGCAACAGGCACTTCCACGCTGCGACCTATGCTCAGGTCGGGCACCTTGATCTCCATCCGGGATGCAGCCAGATAAGCCGGCGAGCTGGTGTTCACCGTGAACTTGGCATTCAGCACCACATACAGGCTGCACTGGTAATCCTTGAACTGGATCTGGCCGGCGCCGAAGTTATTTGATGTAGAAACGAACATATCTCTTGAGTGTTATTATTCATATCTAATACCCACGCCGAACACGTGTGAAGGAACGCCGGTATTGCCGGCTATTGTGGCGATGGACAGCTGAGAATAATTCTTGCTATTCTTCACTTCCACTGTACAGAGCTGCACCTTCAAGTTACCGTTAGCCTCGGTGCTCCTGGCTACGCAGTTGAACGGTCCTTTGACCTGCTCCGGGAACGCAGTGTTTAGGTATAGGGAAGAATATCCCTCAGTCGCACCGCCGGTGCACACAGCGTCTATATAAGCGGCTGCGATGCCGGTAGAGAAGTCCAGGTCATAGTCAGACACAGAACTAGCCCTTCCCTCGTATATGTCCATCTCGTTGAATTTGAAGCGTACAGTCAGACCCTCGATGGCGGCCTCCTCATCAGTAATGCAAGTAATCGCATCCTGAACCGTAAATCCAGTTACACCGGTATTCGTATTCAGCCAGTACATCTCAAGGAACACCTTTTCGCCCAGGGCGGGCTGAACGCCGATGGTGGAGAAATAGAGCTTGGTAACATCGGCGTCACCCCAGTCTTCTTCCATACCGGGGGAGATTATCACCGTCTTGCTCCAGCCCTTGCTCACACCGTTGCTCTGACCTCCGGACATCCTAACCACCAGCTTGAACGGCAACTCTTCATGCTCGATACCCTTGATGATGACGGCTGTGGGAGTAACCCACGCAGCCTCATACACCACGTTAGGCACCGCACGCAGAGCCGCAGGGGCATCCGCCATAATGCTGTAGCCTGCCATCACCCTATTGTAGTTCAACTTGATGTATAGATTCAGTCCGGAGATTTCCGCGGCCTCACCCAGAATGGTCTTACTCTTGACCCCCTTTGCCAGGGTATTCCAGGCAGCCATCTGCTCAGCTGTCAGGGTCTGAAACGACTTCGAAATTTGCCGGAGCGAAGCGCGACGCACCAGCTGAACAGGAGTGGCCATACCGGTAGGCCACGTTCTGCAAGAAAGGATGCTACGGCCGTGTACTTGGCGAGCCGTAACATCCTTGGCAGAACCGGAGAATCCCGAGAAGGCTATGGAAGGGCGAACTATCATTTTTCAAATATGTCAGTAGTGTCAAATTGTAATCATCTGTCTGAGTGCAAATTTCAGCACATTAAGTGGTAATACAAATCGCCTAATCTTTTCTAAATCAACCTTTTGAAATTATTTCCCGAATGTGTAAGGAATCGGCACACATAAAGTTTACATTCCGGCAAGGGGATGAAAATTTGCACTACGATTTTGAAATGTCAGGGGAAGAAATGGCAAACCGTGAAACACCCCTTCCGGACGTTTGCTAACAGCAATTCCTATATTCTGACCCTTAAAAGATTTAACATAGAAAAGGCGCAAAAATTCTTTTAAAAATTTTGCACAGCCTGCAGCCGCCAGAAACCCCTATCAGAAATGTCGCAGACCTGTTTTTTGATAGTCTGAGGTTAACGCATACTGTCAAGATTAATAGCGTGTTAAATCGTGTCTCCATAGATGGCAAAAACACTTTTGCAGTGCCCTGAAACAGCGTTTTTCACTTTTCATATTTCCACATTTTGACTATACTTTTACAACTGCTGTCAGAGCGGCAGCAGGACGTCGCGACTCCTTTTTTCCATCACATTTTAAGAAATCACAATTATGTCAGACACAGAAGCAATCCGTGGTCTTATAAAAGACATCTTCAAACCCATCATCGTAGAAGCCATCAACGAGGTCAATATCGAGAATACCCAGAAAAAGGAGAAGCGTTACTATACCCGCGAAGAAGCCTGCCAGCACCTCAAAATCGGCTGCACCACCTTCTACCGCCTCGTCAACAAGGGCAAGATACAGATTCTCAAAATCGAGGGCAAGACCCTCGTCGATGCCGACGAGCTGGACGAAGCCATCGAGACGCGACAGGTCTACCGCTACCAGCACTAAAGGAGGGGCACGGCTATGGCAATAGATCCAATACAGGCAATAACACAAGAGATCGAAAGCGCCGCCGCCACAGAAAACATAGGGATGTTCAGCATCAAGAGCGCCAACCGCACTCTCATCGATGCAATGCGGCGGCCCAATCCCGACCCCCTCTACCGCGAGCTATGGTACGAAGGAGAGGTCTGCTGCCTCTTCTCCGACTCCAACCTGGGCAAGAGCATCTTCGCCGTCCAGATGGCAGAAGAAATAGCCTTCAACCGCAAGGTCCTCCTAGTTGACTGCGAGCTCAGCGACAAGCAGTTCCAGATGCGCTACACCGACAAGGAAACCGGTCGCCCCCATCCGTTCCCGCCCGGTCTCCTCAGGGCAGAAATCAACCCTATGGCCTTCGACGTCAAAAACTACGAAGACAAGATACTCGCCCACATAGAAGAAGCCATGCAGAAACTCTGCTGCAAGGTCGCCATCATCGACAACCTGACCTACCTCTGCAACAGCAGCGACAAAGGCGTCGACGCCGGTATCTTTATGATGAAGCTGATGCAGCTCAAGAAGCAGTACGGCTGGAGCCTCCTCGTCGTGGCCCACACCCCCAAGCGCAGCCTCAGCAGCCCCATCACCCAGAACGACCTTGCCGGCTCCAAGAAACTCTACAACTTCTTCGACAGCGTAATTGCCATAGGCAAGAGCGCTAAGCAGAAAGGCGTCCGCTACGTCAAGCAGCTCAAAGTCCGTGCAGGGGAGTTTCTCTACGACAGCGACAACGTCATCGTCTATGAGATTGTCAGCACCGGCGGCTACGTCCACTTCGAGTTCAAGGAGTTCGGCAACGAATTCGACCACCTCAAAGAGCCGTCCGACTCTGACGAAGATGTCCGCATAGAGAATATCAAGAAACTTCAGGCTGAGGGCAAGACTTATCGCGAAATCGCTAATATACTGGGTATTGGCAAGAGCACCGTCAGTGACCTGATTGCCAAGAGCAAGAAGTTGTCCGGTGTCCGGCAGGCAGACGAAGCGAACGAGGCGGACGCTCCGGACAAGGAAATGCTTGCAGACACCAAAAATCTCTTCGATTAATCCACTGTTTTTTGTCCGGATTGTCCGGATTGTTCGGGGTGTTCGTGCCTTCGGACAACCGGACAAGCGGACATAATACCCAAGCACTATGTATAACTTACAGAAATACAATGGTATAGCAACTCGCCATACTTGTCCGGCCTGCGGACGCCCACACGAATTCGTGCTGTATGTGGATGAATCAGGGAATAAGCTGGCGGATAATGTCGGCCGCTGTAATCGTGAGTCCAGCTGCGGCTACCACTACACCCCCAAGCAGTACTTCCTCGACCATCCGGAATCCCGTGGCGGCAAGACCTGGCAAGAAGAGTTGCAGGCCGAGGTGGAACGCCGTGTCAAAGCGCAGCTTTGTACGATTCCAGACGAAGTCGTCCGTCGCAGCATCAAATACAACCGCGACTCAAACTTCATCACCTTCCTACGAACTCTCTTTGATCCGGTGGTCATCGAAGGCCTCATCGACGAATACCGCCTCGGCGTGGCCCGCAACGGCTCAGTCATATTCTACCAGTTGGATATCCAGGGGCGCTGCCGCACCGGCAAGATAATGAAATACGACCCGGAAACCGGCCACCGCATCAAAGACGAGAACGTCCCTGGCCGGATCACCTGGGTACACTCCCTGATGAAAAAACTAGGCCGCCTGCCAGAAGACTGGACACTCACCCAGTGCCTCTTTGGCGAACACCTGCTGGCAGAGTATCCGGATAAGCCTGTGGCCCTCGTAGAATCAGAGAAGACAGCCATCATCTGCGCCGGCCTGATGCCCAAATACCTCTGGCTCGCCACTGGCGGCAAATCACAAATCAACGACAGGATCCTGGTGCTCAAGGGCCGCAAAGTAGTTGCGTTCCCAGATGTTGACGGATTCCAAGAGTGGACAGACAAGCTGGCCAGATACACAAATCCCAATTCCGTCACCCCCGGCTTGACCGGGGGGCTTCAGATAACTGTCAGTCCTATCCTCCAGCAGGAAGCCACCCCGGAAGACCAAGAGAATCACATCGACATCGCCGACTGGTTAATCCGCCTCAAGACACACCCAGTCGATGCCTCCGGCAAGAGACATAGCGTGGCGTTCCTGAAAGCGATGCAGTACATCGTCCCTGAGTATCACGACAACGTGGAGGCGTTTATTGAGGAGTTTGAGCTATGCTATATAAAAGGGGCGGAAGTGTCGGAGCATTAAATAAATACACCCATTATTCTTTATTGCAAAGCATCCTCCAGAATTGAAAGTATATCAGCGCTAAATCCGATGCTCTTATGAAGAATTGTTCCATCATTAGCAACAATCAAGTATGTCGGATATCTGTTAGAGCCAATCATCTCGTAAATAGAATTGAACTGCTCTTCAGTAAGATAATAATGGTCACCACGAATATTAGGTATCATTTTCAACCATGTCGCATAAGGAGAGGTGGGATTGGTCACATACACAAAAGTCACATCTTTAAGAGAGTTATCCTTCATTGGCTCAAGAATCTTATGTGCTTCTTTGCATGGTCCACACCAAGTTGCCCAGAAATCTACAAGAACGACCTTGCCCGGATACTCTTTAAGGATATCTCCAAGAGGGTCTTTACTGTCCGATGGTATGTGTTTGACATACTCTTGATCCTTCATTTGAGCGATATCCTGTGATTCGCACTGCAATGCAAGGGCGGTTTCTTTGAAAATAGGTTCGCTCAAAGAGTCAAGTATATCAATATCTCCCTCTGTCAAAGAATGTCCATCCAACAGTTTCGCTATAATGGGAATAGTTTTAGCGCGCTGAGCCTGCCATCCGCTGGCATCAGGATCTATACGAAGTGCCAATGCCGGCCTGAGTCTCCATCCGTGAGCATAGATCATACATTTGTCATCCAAACAGAGCTCCTTAAGGAATGATAGATCATCGTCAGAAAAGTCGAAAGAATCATAGGCCTGGTTTATTGCCATTACTACTTCGGCCTTGATATACTTGTCCATATAATCGCGCAACAAAGCAGGAATGCTGTCATTTGCGGTAAGCTCGGCTTGTTTGGTAACATATGCTTCTTTAATGGCCTCAACATAGTCAGACGCCGTTTGTGCGTCAGCGCCAGTATTAGGATTGAATCTATAAGGGTAGGGATATGAGAACCGATACCACCAATACATCGGTATCTGGGAGGGACCCGACAGATGCCCTCTTGTATGTCCTAAGCTGGAACACTTCTCACCAAGGGAAAAGCGCGAAACAGTATTAATCCTAAGGTTACCATCTGCGGTTATATCCACGGTTTCTCCTGGATCGAGAATGATATCTGAAGCAAGAGAGACGTCCCCACAAATCAAATATGCACTTGCTGGCCCATATAGAGTGAAAGAGACCGATGCTCTCCCATCGGCATCGGTTATCATATCATATTCTTGCTGGTCTCCAGGTAAAAAGGTACTTACGCAAAGAGTCATCGGAATGGGCTCAAGCCCATCAAGTCTAAACGGAAAGTGGACATTGACGGTAGTTTGCCCCACCTTGAACGATGGCTCATTCAGTGATTCAGGGAGTTTAATGGCCTCATACATCCGAGGTCTTTTCCCGCTTAAATCGATATAATAGAAGTTAAAAGCGCCGTCGCTATTATTGCCTTCTATGAAATGTATAAAGCGGGTCTTTGCAGGGATTGGCTCGAAGTATAGAGTATATTCCGCCTGGCCGTCAGGGCCCATGATAAGCTTTTCACCCGGTATTATTCCATTGGCAGAAAGGAGGGCGAAGCGCCTCTTGCCATCGGTGAGATAGGTTTCTTTAGCAACCCTGATCCACCAATCGGGCACATAGAATGACTTCATGTGAAATACAGTTGCAGTATCTGTGCGCTCGATACTCTCTATTTCTTGAGAGTCTCTGTTGCGGAACCCGTAATAAGGACAATCTACTTTCTGGGGCATTGTTTCGCGGCACCCTGAAGATACCATCATCCAAACAATAAGAAGCCAAAGGTACTGTATAACTTTTTTCATAATGACGGAGTTATTACCAGTCAGATTCTTCCAACTCAAACAATTCCTCTACTGAAAGGCTAAAAAGGTGTGCTATCTTCAATGCCAGTACTGTCGACGGATTGAAACGACCCTGTTCAATAGCTGCGATAGTCTGGCGGATGACACCGGCTTTATCTGCAAGTTCTTGCTGTGACATACGCACACGGGCACGTTCTACTCTTATGTTATTTTTCATTGTTCAGCCTTTTTCTGTCAACCAACAAATATATGTTGAAAATCACTAAGTAGTAGAATATTAGCGCTGGTACGCTGGTAAGAAAATGTATGTAGTAACGCACCCACCAGTATGTATCCGGAGAGATGGTGGAATCGGGCGGCGCAGATAGGAGTATAAATAAAGGGTCACTGAGACTATTGATAAAATAGATAACTATAAACAATAAGATTGACCCTATAATGGCGGAATGGCGCATCTCGGAGATTCGCTCGTCTTCCATCTTTTCTCGGGACAATGCAGTCAGCACAACGCCCAATGAAAATATAAAAGGAAACACTATCTCTGCCCAACCCTGGCCGAAATAGTGCGTAGTGGAGCCCATCTTTGATGGAATAGCAATTACTCTGAAGCAGACAGCAAATAATAAAAGGCTGAGTGCAAGCAGCACCAAGCCGACCAATTTCCAGCGGTACGGGAGCATTTTGATGGTTTTCATAATACGTGTAGTGTTTTTATTCTTTGCAAATGTATATAATAATTTACATAATGCAAACAATAATATACAATTCGCTCGGTATAAATAACTCGTTGGCTAGATAAAATCGCCGCCTTTACAAGCTACCTAGACACTGTCGGTATAACAACTTTAACGATATCCTTATACTTCCGGGAAACAGGAAGTCTGGTTCCCTCAACAGAGACCGTGTCTGAATTGACGAACTCTGCTTTAGCGGTGTTCACCAGATATGACCTGTGAATCCGAAGGAATTCATTACCAAGAAGATTCTCCCATTGGCCGATAGCCGTCTTGTTTCGGAAGCTGCGGCCTTGTGTAGCATAGACAGTTACTTCTGTATCATTTGACGCTATATATAGAATATCGTCTTTGAGGAGAGATATCGTTCTGCGGTCGGAGACGAAACATAACGGAGTTTGTGTTGACGGGAACCGTTTGCCAAGATATCTGGAGAGAGCTGTATCACCAACTATAAATAAGGTCAGAATCATTCCAATGAACACTGGATTGAACAGTATTCGTGAGTACCCATCATATGTCCATAGCATTATTTTCCGTATATGAATTATGGAGATATTGGCAAGTACAACCAATGCAGTCTCGGCCACCATAATGGCAAGTATTAGAAACAGGGCATCCAGCAGCCCGGTTTTTCGTGATTTGAAGGATATCTTGGAAAAGAAATAGCGTGCAGCCAGAACTCCCGGAAGGAACATAACGCCAATAAGAAGAGCTTCGGGAAAAGAGAAGCCCATGCTCATAATCAGAACTGCAATCAACACGACGGCAGCTATCCAGAATCCAATAGTTATAAGCTTATTCTTCATCGCAAAAGTAAAGATAGGTCATTTTGTATTAAAACCCATTCTCAGATTGCCTTTGGTGGGATTTAACTCCCTAACGATGGGTTTTGACAGTAGGGATTCTTTTCGGTAAATCGTACCTTTGTTAAAAAACAAATAGGTATTATTATGATTACACTTACTTCCCTTCCAGGCCTCTTTGTTCAAGGAGGCGTCCTCACGATGTCCCTGATAACCGTCCTTCTGGTATGCCTGCTGTTTGCCGCTTGGAAAGCACCCGCCTGGGTGAAAGAAATCGGCATCGCTACGCTTGTCGTATGCCTTATAAGTATTGCTCTAGGCTGGTACAACGCATCGGATGCCCTGATTCAAACAAACGGTGATATCAGCCCTGTATTAGTATGGGGTGGCGTGAAATGCCATATGATTACTCTCATCTACGGGCTATTCGTATATCTGGTGTCGTTGATTATCCGTGTTGTGCGCAAGCCGAGGATATAATCTTGATATCTAAAAGCACTCGCTCGTCAGGCCGGCAGGGCCGTCCAGACCAGCGATATATAATAGCTCACCTTCGCTGCGAGATTGTGGCCAGACAAACTGCCCACAAACTCGCTTCCGCCCTCTTCCTCAATCAAAGATAGAAAGGCTGCAAGACAGTGTGCGGCAGAGCCGCCCACAGACTTGCACGCTATAGTGCCCCCGACCCCACATGGGAGATTCTTGAGCGCCACCGTCAATCTGATATATGAACTGCATCACCGGCATCTGGTGCGAGATTGTGGCCGGGCACGCCAGCCACAAACACGCCCCATCTGCGCCACCCCCGTGACTTAAGGTATGAAGGCTGCAAGACTGCTTCCAGGCAAGCCTGTCGCAGACTTGCACATTATTGTGCCCCAGACCCCACAGGGGCCATTAACGCCCGGGACCGGCGGCGGGTGCACAACCATCCGTCTCCCGCATCAGTGCTATTAGACATAATCCCATCGAGATTGTGTAAATTGCTGGCCACTGGCAGTACCCCGCATCAAAGGCGGGATGTCCATCGCCGACGGTGTCTCCGCGCTTGCCCTCTGCTAATCAGCAATGTACACAATCTGGATTATGTCAAATATCACAGCGGCAGTATAAGCTTCTCTATAGCCACCCGCATTCCCGGGCGAGGCGGTGCCAGCCAGGCTGCTGCGCTCAAGAGCCTACGCGCTCCAGGCTCTTTCGGCAGCAGCACACTTTGCGCTGTTCTTTTCTGCCTTGGTACGTTCTTTACCCCCGCTCCAGCAGTCATTCCATCCGCTGCGCTCCGGAATCACTGCTTCCGCTACGCGGTTTTTATCAATGGTTGGTGGCAGTGCCAGGGCGCAAAGTGTGGCGGCTGTCACCTTAGCGCCGGAGGCGCGGGGTGGGAACTTCGCTTCAAGCCAGCTTGCCGCGGGGCGGCTGCGCTCGCTTTCCCGCTCGTCCCACCTCGGCACGGCTTCGCCGCAATTATTACGGGGGTCACAATGCATAAGACTCCCGCCGTGGCGAGCCCCGGCAGGAGTCCTATGAACGTGGCTCGTTGTACCAGCCATTCGGCGCGAAAGGCGGCGGGGTTGGGCTTCGAGCTCCCTTCATTTCCCTTCGCTGATTCAAAAACCTTACGCTACGCTAAAGGTTTTTGGCGCTCCGGTCATTCCGGTCGCACCAAGCCCCCTGGCGGACGTTGGCGGATTCACCACCGCCGTGGTCGGGCCTTAGCGGCCCGGGCTGCTCCGGTCGTCTTTGCCTCGCGCTCCCGCGCGACGCAGACCACCTCCGCAGCCGACAGCTCCACTCCGTTCCGCTCCTTGGCCGTTTACAGACTGCTTGACGCAGACTGTAAACAACCAAGGACTGCCGCAGATGGGATAGCCAACGACGGCGGGGAGCATCACCGCGCTGCCCTCTGGCTACCGGAGGGGCGGTTATACAAATTCATCAAGTAACAGCAGCGGCTACCGCCGCCGCTGTGGGGTTGTTTAGTCAGCGTGTTTTGGCTATCTTTGCTTTTGGGCGCGATTCCTCCCAACTAGATTGTAACCACCTCTCAACCCAAAAGTTATAACTTATGAATCAGCTGCGCCCAGGTCTCCTTATCAATGATGCATACGGCTCCGCCGGTGATGTTACTGCCTATCACAGGGCAGGGAAATGCTTTCTCCGCAAGAGAATATCTCCAGTCTATACCGGTACTGCCAACCAGTTGGCTGCTCTGGCAGTTCATCAGAGGGCTCTGAGGGCCTGGCGGTCGTTGCCCCACGAGGTGCAGCTGCAGTGGGAGCCGTTCGCTCAGGAAGTGGAGCCGCATCGGCCACCGTTCGACCATCTGGCACGTATATCGGGAAACAATCTCTTCATCTCTGCCTATCACGGGTTCGCCACACTGGGTGCCGAACATATACCCTCCCCTGCTCCATTTGAGCCGTTTCCATCGTTTATTGTACAATTGCTGGGGGCTACGGTTTTAGGAGAGGGCCTACTACTCCAGCTTAAACTGGATGTGGATGATCCGAATGGACGGTACCGGCTGCTGACCAAAGTACAGCTCACCCGCCCAGGGGGCGGACGGAATCCGGGGGCTATGCGAAACTTTCTGGCTGATGGTACCGCAAGCAATCCGCGACAGACCGTGGCCATCCCAGGTTACAAATCTATCTGGGGTCTTGACCTGGGGCCGTATCAGGTTCACGCACGGTGCATCCTTCTGGATACAGAAACCGGATACCGCAGTCAGTATTTAGCGATATCCGGTTTAGTAAACCTGTGATGAAATAGTGTGCCAGGCAAGTCTATTAGGCAAATGCCGGTGCAACTACTACTGGCTGGTAGGGCTGAACTCTGCTCATGTTCCGTTTAATCTCTGTGTTGTTCCTTGCGGTCTGCATTGTATAGTCCGACTGAAGGCCCATCAGCAAATCTGCAGATATTCCTAATGCGGTTTCAATATATAACGCCACGGATGCTGACAAAGCGCGACGCTCGTTCAGGATGTCGTTGAGCATAGTATAGGGCACTCCTATCCTTTCGGCAAATTCCTTCTGGGTAATTCCCCGTGCTATAAGTTCATCCTTAATTACTTCCCCGGGATGAGTCGGGGTGAATTCTTTGTTAGCCATATCGCTACTGATAATGATTTGTCAACTCTAATATATTGCAGATTGTCACAACCACTGCCCCTTCAACCTTCTCTGTCTGGAATTCGAGACGGTACTTGTCATTTACTCTCACAGACTCGATTCCAGCCTTGTCTCCGGACAACTTCTCATAATTCAAGGAGTTGAACGGGAACAAATCTTCCACCACCTTAGCATTCTTCAGGATATTTACCACCTTGGTGTACTTCTTAATAACATCCGGTTGAAACCTGTGTTTCTTGTCTCCGGTCTGTTCAAAATACAGTTTTGACAAATAATCCTGTTTGAAAACTATCTGCATCTCAGTCGTTCTTTGTTGCAAAAATAATACAGTTTTTTCAAAAATACACTAAAAAAGTGTATTTTTTGTAAACTACTTGAAGTAGTCATACTTGTCGGAGAGTTTCTCAGCAACCTCCAGCGAATCGGCCTTGATATACTTTTTGAGCATCTTGGGAGATGCGTGGCCGGTGACCTTCATTATATCGTAGATGTCTATACCGGCAAGGTACATCAGAGTTGCCCCTGTGCGTCGGGCCGTATGCGTGTGAATGAGTTTGTACTTCTCAATTTTCTCCTTCTTGGGAGTTCCACCCTTCGTGGTCTCAATTTCGACAAGTTCATTCAGCCCAGCCATTTCAGCAACTTTCTTAATATTCCTGTTGATGACCTGGTCTGCCAGGTGCGGCAGCTGGTAGTCGTATCTCTCAAGAATCATCTTCAGCTCAGTCTTACACGGGATGGTCACCTTGGCGCCCGTCTTCTGCTGACGGACATTGAGGTAAGTTACCTCCTTCTGCTCAATCTGGTCTATCACAGTCCATGGGTTCTGGGGATCCGGGACCTCGACAATGATTTTCTTCTTGACGGTAGTGAAATCCTCCTTCTTGATATTGTTGTAGTCAGAGACTCGCTGGGCAGTATAGACTCCCACCATAAAAATATCGCGGGCAAGCAGCTGGTAGTAATCAAGATTATCCTCAGGGACAGCCATTATCTTATCCAAATCGTCCTGCGTAAGGTAGATATTATCCACTTCTACCCTGGTGCCCTTGAACTTCTTATCCTTCCAAAGATTGTTGTGGTGATGTCCCTCACTCTCGGCCGCTGCCATCACGGTCTTTAACTGCTTTACACACTTGCCGACAGTATTGATGGAATAATCCTTCTTCTTCAGATACGCAGTATAATCATAGTAGAGATTCATATCCACGTCATCGAAATCATATTTACGCCGCTTAGCCTTCTGGAACTGGGCAAACTGATCCAACGCCAGTTTAACGGTCTTGACCGTTGATGGTGCGAAATTTCGCCCGCTCTCTGTTTGCCTGGCTCCCGACTCGATCTGCTCAATATAGGATGCGATGTACTTATTAAGAGTCATCCGGTTCTTCTCAGCTTCCTCTTTTGCCTTCTCCTCTTTCCTGCGCTTCTGGGCATCGCGAGCTTCTCGAAAGATAATATCATTAACGATATGTTTGAACTCTTCCTGAGTAAGTCCTACTGGCCTGTCCAATGTTGATTCCAGTTCGCTCTGTATTTCATCCATCTTCTGCACTAGTTGGGGATATGCCTTGCGGAAGTTGGAGAGTTGTACTGGGCCTTTCTTAGAATTATTCCAAGCCTTTATATCAACCAGAAGAGGGGTTGCCAACTTATGGTTGATATTTTGCTTCCTTGATTGAAGCCGGACAAAGATGGGGGCCTCACCCTTTTCCTTTGTCGTTCTTAAGTGAAATGAAACTGCCATAATTACTATCTTTTAAACGCTAGAACAAAGATAGCAATAAATATAGAAATTGGGGCTACATTGGGGCTACATTTTTGATATTATAGGAAAAACATAGAAAATCGCCATAGAGCTAAAATACTGTTATTCAATGTCATTAACTTTTCTACCTATTCCTACTCTTTTCGTCAACGAGGTCTCGTCCGCACCGCAACTCAAAAGCAGCCCGAAAGGCTGCTTTTTTCATTGCGGTGCTGTTGCACCTATTTCCTACCATCTCAAGCATCCGAGCGGGATAACCTTGACGCCATCTTCTCTGGTGTAGGCCGTTTTGCAGCCGGTTATAACAATGAGCAGGTCTGGCTCCCGGATGGGATTCTGTTTTTCTTCTTTGTTGTATTCGCGTACAAGACTTACTATTTCTTTCAAATGAGTTGCGCCGTATTCGATCTCGGCGCTGCCCAGTTTGCATTCGATGAGGGCATAGCGGCCATCGCTCAGATGGAGCACAAGGTCAGACTCCAGGTTGTAGCGGTCACGGTAGTAAGACAGTTCACCACGCTGCTGTTGGGTGTAGGCACGCAGGTCGCGGGCACACATATTCTCAAAGATAAAACCGAAGGTCTTCAACTGCGTCTGCAGGACATCGGGAGCGAGTCCAAATGCGGCAATGGCGATAGACGGATCAACGAACTCACGCTTGAGACCGCTTCGGATAGCAGTTTTGCTTCGGATAGGCGGACACCAGGCTTCGATGTCTTTGATAACGAAGAGACGATTGAACACCTCCAGATAGTCATCCATCGTATCCATAGACACACTGAACTCTCCAGATGCGGTAATATCGGCAAGGATGGCGGTTTTCTTTGCCAGCGTTGAGACATTGCGGGCATAGGAACGAAGAATCATCCGGGCAATACGTTCTTTACGTTGTACACCGTCTATGCGATTGATATCGTCAGAGCATACCGTATTGATATATTCCTGGGCCGTAAGCAGTCTGGCAACATCGGTACGAGCCTTCAAGGATGCAGGCCACCCGCCGCGGCAGGCCAGGAAGATAAGGTCTTCCACGGAGAGAGTGGACTGCGCACCGTCAATATCGTAATCAGGATCATAAAAGAGACGCTGCAGTGAGACTTCGCCGCTGGATTCCTTAGACTCCCATAGGCTCATAGGATACATCTTCATCTTGGCGATACGGCCGGTGCCGGAGTGCCTTATCTGATCCTTCTTCACAGCATTTGAGCCGGTAAGAATGTACAAACCCACATCTGTGCGTCCGTCAACATCATTCCTCACCGTGTCCCACAGAACAGGCGCATCCTGCCACTCATCAATCAGACGTGGAGTCGCCCCTTTGAGCAAGAGGGATGGCTTAGTGGCAGCAGTAGCCAGATACTCTGCCGAATTATCAGGATCTTGCATTTTAATAATGCTATTCGCCTGCTGACTGGCAGTAGTAGTTTTACCACACCACTTAGGCCCCTCAATAAGGACAGCGCCAAACCCGTCAAGACGATCCTTCAGCATCCTATCTGCAGCTCTTTCCAGATATTTCATAATGTCATACGTGTTTATTCTCTGTCAAATGTACGACTTATTTTCTGGATTCCAATAGCAAGTCGGAACTTTTGCGGTATTTTGTCCGGTGTTTTTGCGGTATTTTGATCGGAACTTTTGCGCTTAGCCACTAATGAACCAACTCGCTCAACGAAGCCCTGGCACATATGAGAGTTGCTGACTCGGTCAGTTTCTTTTAATGTGTGAAGTCGTACAAGCTATCGGCGATATTCTTTAATGTCGCGTTTAGAGACCTCTTAAAGAAATGCCCCCCGAAAGGCCATCACTTTCGAGGGGCATCAGTAATAAATACTTTACCAACCAATTATTTACTCTTCCAAAACTGCTCTATTTCCTCTAGTGTTTTTCCAGTAGTCTCTGGTATTTTATATTTCATAATGTACAGATAAGGCAAGCAGCACAGAGCAAAGAAGAAGAATGTGCCGCCAGGGGTAAGGTGGTTCATAAACCACGGTGTAAACTGTCCGACTAGGTATGTTCCCACCCATAGCGCCAGGCCAGCTATACTCATCGCGATTCCGCGTACTTTATTGGGATACATTTCGCTCAACAAGACAAATACGACTGCGCTGATGGAGATTGCTTGACTGAAAATATAAAGGAGGAAAAGGACGAGAAGGACAACCGGGCTTACATTAAGAGATTGACCCCAAAAGAAATAAGCACCGATAAGCAACAGACAGACTATCATCGAGGTTACTCCGAAATAAATCAGCTTCTTTCGACCCACTTTATCAATTATGAAAACGGCGAGGACAGTCGTGAGCATATTTACAAGACCAACCAGAACGGTAGAGAAAGAGGAGTCTGCAGCAGCCAGACCGGCATTGGAAAAGATTTCAGGGCCATAATACAAGACTGCGTTTACGCCCATAAACTGTCCAAGAATTGCAATTGCAGACCCAAGAATTACCGCCCTTAAAATGCCTGGCTCAAGAAGGGTCTTCCATTCATTTCGAACTTCTCCGGATATTGCCGTTTTGGTATTACGGAATTCTTCCAAAGCACCTTCTTCTGTCGTACTCAATCGACGGAATACTTTTACAGATTCTGTATCCCGACCTCTTACTATAAGCCAGCGTGGGCTTTCTGGAATAATCAGAGTGACAAGTAGGAACAGAATCGTTACGAAGCTCTCGCTTCCGAGCATTCCTCTCCACATTTCATTCGAGAGCACCTTCTGAAGCCAGCCACTCGAATAGACATTGTCTCCGCCGGAGAGAATCACATAGTTGACCAGGTACGCAAGCAGCAATCCCATAGTGATGGCCAACTGATAAAGGGCAACCATCGTTCCTCTAATTTTCGCCGGGGAGATTTCGGAGATGTACATCGGACTCACAATGCTTACTATTCCGATTCCCACACCACCAATAATGCGGTAGATTACAAGATCGCTGAATCCATTACAAAAACAACACCCGATTGCTGAGACGCTGAAGAGTATAGCAGCAATAATGAGGCTCTTTTTACGGCCAAGGAAATCACTGAGAACGCCGGCACAGGCAACGCCTATTATCGACCCCAAGAGGGCACAGCCCACATACCAGCCTTTACTCATTTCTGAAAGGCCAAACTGGGAAGTCACATCGGCCGTAGTACCTGATATTACTGCGGTGTCATAACCGAACAGTATTCCGCCGAGAGCAGCCACAAAACTCAAAAAGAGTACGTACCCAAAGTTGAAAGACTTATCGGCCATCTTATTTACTTATAATCTGATTACACAGCAGATATGCTTCCGTAAGCATTCTCGGTATGTGGAAAGGTCCCTTGAACAGATTCCCTTTCGCGGGCTGAGCAACTGAGCCATCCCTATGCAGATAGCCGAACCATTCACCAAACTGCTGATCTTTGAGATGTTTGATGGCCCACTCATTGACCTCCTTATGGATCTTGAGATATCTGTCATCTCCTGTGACCTTATACGCATACAAAGATGCTATTATGGCCTCACACTGCGGCCACCAAAACTTCATATCCTGAGAGTAGTCCTGATTGGGAAGACCCTTGCAATCACGGAAATTAATAATTCCGCCGTATTCCTTGTCCCAGCCCCAATCAAACTGCCAGTCGAAGATCTTGAGACCCAGATCGACATACGTCCTGTTGCCAAGTCTTTCCCCGGCATTGATAAGGAACCACGCCGTCTCTATGCCGTGACCAGGATTGATGGTCCTGCCTTCACAAGTATCAATCAAACTTCCGTCAGGATTAACACACTCAAGTATGCATTTATACTCTGGATGTAGAAAACTGTGTTCAATCTCAAAGATTGATTCTTCGATTTGTTCTTTCAGGACAGGATCATCGCAAACCTGCATCAAAACCAGAGCCACATTGACCAAAATCATAGTGGTGGAGTGGCCCTTGCAGGGGATAAAACTCTTGGGTTCAAGGAAACCAGGGGTTGACAGCATTCTCCTTATATTGCGGAAGATTTCCAGAGCCTTATTGGCATACGGGGCGTCTCCGATGGCCTTGGCATATTCTGCCATACCAATTGCGGCAAAGGTCTCAGAAAAAACATACCGTCTCTTTCTGATAGGCTTTCCTTCTGCCGAAACTGAGAAAAACATGTGCCCATCTGTGTCGAAACAATGCTTTTCGATGAAATCGATACAGGATTTTGACGCTGCGAGCCACAGAGGATTCTTCTCTATATGGTTATATGCATAGGCACAAACATACGCGTACCGACCCTGGAACCAGACTGATTTCGTGGAATCCATCAATGAACCATCCCGATTTAAACAGGTATAGACACCACCGTTTGTTTTATCAAGACCGTGCTCAAGCCAGAAAGGCATAATGTTCTCCAGCAGTTCGTTCTTGTAAAACTCACGCGATTTAATCAAATATGATAATTGTCTGTTATTCATCTACTTTCCAGAATAATAGGATTTGTATTTCTTATACAGTTCAATACCGGCATCTTCTCCAACCTGTGGATGAAGCAGCGGATTATTGAAAACCCCGGGATATTGATAACAAAAGATTTTTTCAAAGTTATCAAACATGACCAAATCGGTCATAATATCTTCGAACGGCCTGGGGTACAAAGAACCGTCCGGATAGAACAGGAAGGCCTCCAGATCAAACCAAAAATGACACGACTTCCTGTCACAAAGATCTTGCAAAAAGTCAGCTGCTTCTTTTCCAGAAATATCATTTTCTGGCATTCTAGCAAACCCGAATGGACAGAGAATATCCAAGTGGTCAAACAACTTGAGATAAGTCTGTTCGGCACCTTTAATATCAAAACTGTTTGTGGCTAACATTACCGGTTTCCCTGGGGCCATGGAGTTGCAAAAAGCGCCGAATTCCCGGAAGAACTTGACGATTTCTCCTTTTCGTTTCTGGGCCCTTTCATAATTCTTCCATTCCCAGTTATCCAAACTTCCTCCGCTCTCTTCCGAAACATAGAAACCATAAAAAGATGGGTGATGGTCGTACTTTTCCCAGACTTCCCTTGCTACATCCTTATGCCATTGCAGCGATTCTTTTGTAAAATCAAACCAGGCAAATAACCCTATTCCGGGGAATACTTGCATTCCCAGAGCATCCGCCTCTGTCATAATCGCTTCCATTGGATCGGGGCAAGCAATGTCCATCCGGTCAGGATACAATTCTGACGGATAAAAAGCTTTGCCTTTGTAATTACCTGGAGTTGTGGAGTGTCTTCCACAATACTCTTCATTACGGAACAGTTCCTGGATTATTACGACATCCATCCCGACTTCATGCATAGACCGCACGATTCCTCGCCAATCTTCTGCAGTTAATTTCTTTATGTCAGGATTCCAATGCTTTCCTTCCAGCTCACTCCAACAATATAAACCGGCCCAGGCTCCAGCAATTTTAGCGAGGGAACGTTTGTCTTTCGGGATGATTTTCGTTACTCGCGACTTCTGGTATCTTTTATTGCCGGACGATACCTTGAGCAGTATTTCATACTCACCGGACTTGCCGGCGGTTTTCATAATAGCCTTGACCGTGTGAGCAGCCCCGGCATCAAGAGTAACCGTTTCTTTGGCAAGACATTCGCGAACCTTCCCTTTTCGCGAAAACAGACTTACCTTAAAGGATGTTCTGCAATCATTGTTGTTGACCACCCCGGCACGGATGTCCAAATCAACCTTGTCACTAATCTCTCCTGGAGGAACCAGTGTCAGATCGACATACGAATCGCTAATAGCGGAAGAAGCTGTTTCTGGATTTACCAGAATCTCATCGCACATCAGGACTTTTCCATCCGGGGTCGCAGCCTCGACTTTAACAAAGCGGGCAGAAGCAGACAACTTACTTAGGGCCACATCGGTCCAGCAGTCATGCAAATCATTTTTGAACAGGTCAACCTTCACCGTCTTTCTTTTGCCGAAGTGTTTCCCGTCGTTGGAGAGGCTGAACGTCACTTCGGTGGGAAGGGACACATTGTTAATGGAATAGTGCAGATATTTGGCGGCAACTGTACTTACTTTCGTTTTTTTGCCGAGATCCAGGACAACGGACATTTTCCCGTCCGGGAAGGATACCCACCCTGGATCGTAGGTGCTCTCCTTGCCGAAAACGCTATCGCAGAGAGCCGAATAACAGGATTCCTGCGCAGTAGCAGGCGCAGAGACCACATCCGAAGAGAAAATATGCTCAAGAAGCTTCCACTTGGGATCACCATCTCTCCATGCATTATACTCATTATATACGACATTCGACTGAAGAGGCTGACCAAGAGGCCGTGGTGAGCCGGGTTTGTCGTATATGCCATGGATAGAGAAGCTGAGTATACGCTCTGCTCCAGCCGCAGAAACTGCTTCAAGTTGAGACAGGTATCTGCAGAAAGATGCTGGAACGAGAGCGGACTGTCGGCTGTTTGTCTCGGGTTTTTCCCAAGTGAAAGATTCTACATTTGCCCAAAACGCGATGCCAGTATGCTTATGGATTTCGCCCAACTTACGAAAGTGTTCTCTCATTCTGGGAAGTGGCATTGGTTCACGTACACAGCCGATTTCATCTTGATACGCTATTATGTCAACGTCAAGGGCAGCGATTCTCTCTTCAAACAGAGGATTATCAATGTCTGCATTGCATATACCGTAAGGAGAAATCATCACCATTTTATCCGGAGTAAGTGAACGCGCCTTCGCAGAAAGGCTGTTTACACCAAGAACAGCATGTTCGGGCAGAATCGGCTCGAATGATGACTCTACCGGCAGGTACCATCCGTAAAATGCAGGGGAGTCTGAATAAAGGGCAGAAAGTTCTTCCATAATAGCCCGCTGGCGTTCAATAACGAAAGGGTCCGTCACATCATCGTCCTGATTACGGGCCCATCCGCAACTGAGAAAGACATTCATCCCCAACTCGGATGCCTGATCCATTATTGCATCTACCGGACTTTTCCTTGCTGTGTCGTATGCCGCCGGCATAATAGATGACGGGTAAAAGGCTTTGCCGCCATCGGCCACCTCCATAATGACAAGATAATCTACCCCCAGACCATGGAGTTCACCAACCTTGACTTCCCAAAGAGCCGGATCAGTATTGTCTGTCTCCTTGGGATTCATGTAGTTATTCCTCTCATCTTGCCAAACAAGATTCAGCCAAGTCCCCGTGACAGGCTTTACCTTATTGGCAAATGCTGATGTGCCAATAAGGCACATCAGCATGACTGGTAGTAGTTTCTTCAGCATTATTCAAATACCATTTTGAAGCAAGTAACTTTCGTATTGGCTGCATCGGCAACAGAGTCTCCACTACCCTTTGCAGGGCTACCCACATAAATATATGTTGCAGAGTCATCCTGTACAATGTCGATACCGCCAGACTGGTCATAGTTTATGCCGCCCAATCCGTCGTACTGGTATATGCGGAAGTCCTCATTATAACGTTCGGACCCGCCAACCATAGTCCAGCGATCACGGTCGGTAATATTGAATATCCTCAGATAAGATGCAGAGTAACGTTCCCAGCTCTCTTGGAACACTGCTGCAAGATATTCTTCGTTATTCATAGTGAACGTCTTGTAATTCAGTATTCTGGCAAAAAGATTTGCACTGGTAATCTCATTTGACGTGCCCTTCTCCTGGAAGAGTGCGGTAGCATCAGCGAAACCTAACGACTCCGTACCCATTGTAATACCAACATAGATCGGAGAATCTGCTGCCATAGAAGGACGTCTTACGATTGCATTATTCCAAGTGCCTGAAATACCGTTGTAATCTTCAACAACGGGAGAATAGGAAGTACCGTTTGCGATGTTCCAGGAATAAATCTTGTTCAGGTTGGGAGCTGTAGCATACAGGATAGCCTGAGTCCTGACATCACCACATACGCTAACGCGTTCACCTAGGCTCTTAGGAGTGGCTTCCTCTGCATAATAAACACAGCATACCCACGGATCAGCTACGCTCTCATCATAGTAATACGCCAATAAACCACAGCCATAGGCATAATTGTACCTTGAAACAATAAGATTCCCGGCATCATCAACATTGATGTCGCCAAGGCTGACGTATCCGTTGGGATATGGAGCTGCCATAGTCTTGACAAAAGCACCCGTCTTTCTGTCAAGAACGCGAATGCCTTCGCAGTAATTAATGACGGCATCCAGGACATATACATATTTGTCATCTGCAGCCAATCTCATTCTGTTGAACCAGGCGAGATTCATTGCTGTGGCATCTGTCTCCCACTCCTTGGTCACGGTAGCCACCCTAGTGTCGATACTAAGATTCTGTGTGTAGTAATTTCCAAGACCATCATGCAGCGTCATATCAAACGGCGTTGTAAAGTCTTTGGGCAGTGCGGGGTCTATCGTATTGTCGGCATCGAGAGTTGGATACATAGTGATATTCTGGAGCATTTCAGGAGTAGCTCCCGGAATATGAATCTGGATATTTGCACCTCTGGCATAAGGGAACGGCTTTGTCGTGTAATACTTGCCGGACCCACCGACTGCGGTGGCATACAGACCTGTAAGACCTTTGCCGGCAAACCCATCCGGTATTGTGAATATTATGTACTTTGAAGAGCTCTGACCACTGTCATTGGAGACAGCGGTTACAATAGCATAGTCACCTGTAACGAGAGTTTCAGGCAGTGTAATAGCTATTTTCTGTGCCTCTTGATCAATATCTGCTTTCACACCATCAGCCGCACTGACAAACACCTTTGTTGAAGCATCAGCGCCTATCAGCGTATAGTTAACAGTTACTGTCTGACCGCCAAAAACATAAGCCTCGTCTTTGTCGAGAATCAAAGTAAAAGTGGTTGTCTTGGGTATGGTGTAGGTTCTGTCACCCACTTTGATGATATACGCTTCTTCCGTCTCTTGAATATCAACGGTTGCATCATCGCCAGGCTCACCGGGATCACCAGGATCGCCCTTTTCGCCATTGGAAACCACAAAAGACGTTCCATCACTGAATGTCAGTTTGTGTCCGCCGGCTACGTCTGTAACAGTAACAGTCATAGATTTTGCAATTGCATTATCCAAAGTGGTAGTTAATTGGTCCATCTTGTTTTCCAGTTCGGCCACCTGACCTTGAAGATCGGCAAACTTGTCCTGGCAAGAGCAGAACAAGGCCAGCAACGCTGTAATTAATAAGATCCTTTTCATAATAGTATGTGTTAATAGTTAGTTGTTTAATGACTTTCTATAGGCCTCGAAACTTATGTCTCCGGGGCGAAATGTAATCCAGCTGAAATTGGTTATATAATCAGTGAACATTCCGGCTATATATAGTTGATCTTTTAGGTAATCCCATTCTCTAGACCGGGAGCCTCCTGAAGGAAGCGAATAGAACGACTCGAGATCCACGCCGAACTTTACTCCATTTTTGTCACAAGCCTCTTTGATGTATTTGTACCAGTTGGGAAGATCCACCGTCGGGCAAGTGACTTCCGGACCTCCTCGACCGCCGCAATCCTGAAGGTAAAGAATGTCGACATTTGGCGTTCTGGCGAATACCTTATCAAACCATTCTCCGCTCATTTTTGCCGGCATACCTCTCCAGAGGGCGGGAGCAATCATTACCGGAAGGTTCTTTTTACTCTTGCAATAGGACGCGATTGTCTCGTTGTAGTCGGCGAGTTCATCCCTTTTCGCCTCATTTCTGAGCCAATCCCTTTCCCACGTTGAATCGTAGAATTCCTGGGCTATGTACCATCCGGAAAAGGCGGGAGAAGAGCCAAACCGTCTGAAGATATCATCTATTACTTCCTTGCTTTTTGCAATCAACGCATCATTTGACTCGCCATAGCCTCCACCATACGAACCAAGGACAATATTAAAGCCGCACTGTTCGGCACCCGCGATAATATTGTCAATTATCGGTTCCCTGACCGAAGCCCACGGGACCCTGGTGTCGGAATACCAGGAAATCCCATTGTCTGTGACGGCATATTGCACAATCATTTCATTGATACCCACGCTCATCAGGTCTCTGAACGAAGCCTCCCAGCTGTCAGCATCCTTTGCGGCATAATCGGGAGCAAGCTGAATGAAGATGCTGTTAAACCTTGCGTTTCTGTTCATCTCTGCCTCAGCATCAAATTTCGTTTGCTGACGGATATCGTCGATGAAGACATAATTGTTGCTCTGCGCAACATTTTCTGCATTCACAAAGTCAATCCTATATGCAATGACCTTGTCAAGCTGTAGTTCCTCAACAACGCCACTCGCAGGTGTCAGTTTAGAGTACGGGATGAAGACTAGCTGCCACTCTCCGTTCTTGTGCATGCTATCACTGACATATTCGTATTCCTCCCTTGAAGTCTGTTTGCCGGGAGTTAGCTTGGTATCAGTTATCAGCACAAAGCGGAACTTGCCTGCATTCGCGGGACTGCCTTTAATCCAGAACGAAATACCCCAGGGATCAAAGCTCAAGTCAGTCCGCCAGGTATCCCATCCGTGACGGAAAAAGACATATTCATCTGTGCCACGCTGCTCAAAAGAATAGTTGATAGAATAGCAGAAATGACCCTCTTTTTTGTCAGCCCCAAAGGTTTTAATCGTGAAGTTGGATGATGACCATACATAGGAATGCATCCAATCCGAATTAATGGTTTCGCATTGGTTCAAAGGCTTTGATGCATATTTCAATTCCGGTACGGGATCGGGAGTATCCGGAGTGTCCGGTTTATCGTCAGGATCAACCGGCTTGCAACAACAGGATACCGTGAGGCAGTACACCAGAAGCGATAGGACTATTTGTGTTATTCTCATTAGTGTCTTTTAGTATATGTAGCCTTGAAACACATAACGGCGCAGTTTTCTATATCCGTAGGTGCAGGTGAAGGGCCCGCTTCGCGAGAAGGTTTACCGAGGATTATATATGCCTCATTCTCTCCATTCATACTAACCTCCACACCGGAACCCATATTGTAGTTAGTGGTCGGATAGATTCCTGAATAGAAGTTGCAGAAATCAATATCATAACCAGGATCTCCCGGTTGGAGAGTCCACTTGCTCTCATCTGTGATGTTGAATACTTTGAACTGACATCCGTCATAGCGGTGTGGACCATACTGAGATACCTCAGCCAGCATTTCCATTCCGCCTAGTTCAAATGTCTTGAAGTTCAGGATTCTCCAGCCAAGGTTGTTCATATCATCATTCTTCATGCTGACTACATCACCTGTTGATTTGAGCTTATGGAAGTATGTATATGACTGCTCTTCGTTAGGATATGCGACATAATTGATACCTGCCACGTAGAGATCAGAACCCGGCTCGGCACTTTTCATACGGACATTAGCAAAATACCAGTCCTCTGCGGCGGGTCCGTAATTGGTGATTGTGGGGGTTTCCTGAGGAACGCCATCTGTGAATTTCCATACATAGTATGACTTAGAGTTAATTGCCGTGGCTATTACATATGCCGTTCCATTTGTAACATTTCCGACAAGCGATGCGCGAATACCCAAATACAAAGGGATATCTGCGATTTCGTGTCCCTCATAAGAAGCATAATCAATAACCATATCACTCCAGGACGAGGAGGTCTTGTCATAAATAAAGAAGCGGAATCCTGCGCCGTATATGTTATACCTGGAGCAGCAGAGTACGCCGGCGTCATCTACAAATATCTGGGCGATATATGTGGTTGGCAGGGCAATATCTTTCACATAATGACCGTTGGCTTTCTCAAGAACGTGGATGCAATCAGTGTCGTAACCTGCCGCATCAAGAACGTAGACATAATCATCGTCGGCAGCGACATACATATCATTGTATACCACTTGATTCATCTCCTTAGCCATCGTTTGCCAGACAAAATCAATCTTGATTTCCGGGTAAATGAGGTCAACCTTTATGTAATTGGTCTGAGTGCTTCCATCTGCCAACACGACCGTTATTTTATATGGATTAGTAAAGTCGGCAGTCGGCGGGACAGCGGGATCGGTGTGGCAATTGTTGTCCAACGATGCATAACATTCAAGAGACGTCACATCGACCGGGTTTTCACTTGATGACGGGATTTCGATGATTATAGTCTCATCTGGCTTGTACGGACCCTGGGTTGTTGCTGAGTATGTGAGTCCGGACCCGGGAACCGATACAGAAAAGTTAAGAAGACCTTTACCGGGATCGACAACTGGATCGTCCGGTTTCTCGGGACATGCCGTAAGTGTCAGTACAGCGAGTACGGCAATTGCAATTGTTTTGATTTTCATAATAAGTATTTAATTAATGATATTTTATTGCCATTCAGGGAATTGATTAATCATAGGATTTCTCTGCACTTCGGAAAGCGGTATGGGGAAACGGGCAAATTTTGCCGGATAGTGCCGCACCTTGCCATTGTCTGCATCCTTTTTAACATACGCAATCTCTCCTCCGTCTTTTACCGGCTGAATTCCTGTCCAGTGGACGTTGTTTAAAGTTTTCTCTGCCAGGTTCCATCTTCTAAGATCCCAGAACCGGTGGCCCTCAAACGCCAGTTCAATCATTCGCTCGTGGCGAAGGAACTTCATAAACACCTCTTTATTGTTTGTAGAAAGCGGCGTGGTGAAACCGGCCCTTGCCCTTACCTTGTTCAAAGGAGCGAGCGCCGCAGATAAATCACCACCAGAAGAAACCATTGCTTCTGCCTCCGCTTTAATCAAAAGGATTTCTGCATATCTGATACAGTAATACGTGAGATCGCCTCCTGTGAACCCCTCGGTTTGAGAAGGGTCAAAAAGTTTTCTCATATAATAACCTGTGCTTGTCGTTCCGCCACCATAATTAAAACCGTCTTGAGATCCAGAACTTATATCAAGCACGCGGCCTTTCCACGTTGCACCGTGGTATAGAATAGAAGCATAGAACCGCGGTTCTCTGCCCACATACGGATTCTTTCGCATTTCAGGGTCGTTCCAGTCGAAATCCCTGCCGTCTGCCATCTGATACTGTGATACAAGCTCGTCAGTTGGACTTATCTGAGCATAACCACCATCCAATGGCGGACAGTAGAATTTGTCAAACGAATAATAAAGTGTCGGATAAGAAAAGCCGTACTCGACTATGCTTTCTGGGCTGCTTCCGGTACTGCGCTTCCGCAGGAAAAGCTTACCATAGTCGGATTCTAGCTCATAGAGCCCAAGTTTCTCGATCTCGTTGCATGCATCAATAGCATCGCTCCATCTTTCAGCATACAACATTGCTCTGGCCTTCAGAGCATATGCTGCACCTTTCGTAAGACGACCGGCTTCCGCAACCGTTTGGAGATGCTCTGCAGCATAATCTAAATCTTCAGCAATGAAGTCCCAACATTGATCAGGCGTGCATAATGGATGCTCTTTTTCATTGATGTCTGGGAGGACTCTATGGATTACCACACAGCCGCCAAAGCGCCTGGCCATCTCAAAATATACTTTTGCGCGGAACCACCTGATTTGTGCTTCCAACTCATTTCTGGTGTCCTCCGGCAAACCTCCTCCCATTGTGTGGAGATTCTCCAGGAAACGGCAGCAGGAAATAGCCCAAGAATGCCCCCACTCCCAGTTACTGAAATAGTTTTGCTCGGGAACAATCTCTGTAGAGCCATAAGCGATCAAATTCTGATCCGCAATCGGAGAATTCGCCTTTAAGATATCACTGAATGCATCATTTTCAACATCAGAATAATAGTATCCGGACCCAATCAACGGGTAGAACTGATTCGCATACATTTGCGCATTCTCCTTACTCTTCCACGCAATATCTTCGGGATACGATGAAGTCAGAATAGGATCCATCGAACAAGCTGAAAGGAGGATTGCAGTAATTGCCAGAAGGGTTATCTTATTATACATACTTGCTATATGTTGATGTTGATTCCAAATTCAAATGTTCTCTGTTGAGGATAGTAGCCCTGGTTGACATCCGGCATTTCCGGGTCGAGATACGGGAGTGCAGATATTGTGAAAACATTTCCTGAAGAGAAGTAAAAACGGACTGTTTCCATCTGAACCTTTTTCAACACTTTGGCCGGCAGTGTATATCCTACCTGCAAAGACTTGAGTCTCAAATATGAACCGTCAACAACCCAGAACGAGGACATTTTGCCGCCGTTAGTTCTGTTGACTATGCCAAGACGAGGGTACTTGGCTTGTGTATTTTCCGGAGTCCACGCCTCTTCAACAAGATAACGCGGCGTATTTCCGTCAAAGGCAAACGGACGGGTATAGAACGTATCGTCATAAATACCACTGCGGTCTGTATAACATCCGCACAACGGAACGTTACAAAGAGATGCACCCTGGAAGAACACATTAAAATCGAAGCCTCTCCAGAACGCATTCAAATTCAAACTGAACATCATTTCTGGCGTACTGCTTCTACCAATTGCGGTCTGGTCCTGTCCCCAGGTAATCTGATTATCTTTATTGATATCTACCAGTTTTACATCTCCGGGGAGTGTGTTCACCTTTGACCCGTAAGTAGGGCTGCTGTTTATCTCTTCCTGAGTCTGGAAAAGACCCTGCGCCTTGAACCCGTAGTACTGGCCTATAGAATGGCCAACTTGCTTTGAATATGCCGGGAGGTTGGGGTTTTCTGATATCTGAAGGATCTTGTTTCTAGCCCAGGAGACGTTCCCTTTTATATTATAATGGAATTCACCAACGTGATTTTCGTGGGTAAGCAATAACTCAAAGCCTTTATTGTTATGAATTCCGTAGTTAATCATACTGGGGAAATACCCTCCCATAGAAGCGGGATATGAATTGGACTGGTTCTCAATCTTTCTTTGACAGTACATATAGAACACATCCAGCTCGAAACCGAGAAGCCCCTTCCACAGTTTCCCTTCCAGACCGATATCATAGGTGTCATTGGTCTGCCAGCGAAGGTATGGATTGATGGGGGCAGAAGGCGAGATGGCATATCCTGGATTGTTCCCAAAATATACTGATGGCGTTGTGCCCAAAGCCATTGTAGAGAGGTAAGAATAATTGTATCCCAGAGAGCGGTCGCTGCCCAGGCGTCCTGCAGAGGCCCTTAATTTCAGGTTGTCCAACCACGATGTCTTTCCCTTGAGCCAGGGCTCCTCTGATATTCTCCAGCCCAAAGAAACACCAGGGAACACGCCCCAGCGAGTCGATGACGGGAGATATGGCGTACCATCTATTCTGACAGTAACTTCCGCGAGATACCTCTCGTTGTAGTCATAATTGAATCTTGTAACATATCCGGCACGCCTGTCGGTACTATGACCGCCCTGTACCAGAGACGGAAGAACAGATGAGCCAAAGGAAATATCCATTATGTCAGTGATGGTATATCCCTCTTTTCCTCCAGATAGACTCTTACCCTCGGTGCGTGAATACTCATACAGGAACATTCCCTTTACGTGGTGAAGCCCAAATTTATTCTCATACTCTACCGCCGGTTGTAAAGTATACCCTGCCACTTCATTCTGCCATTGATTTACCGATGAAACTCCGGCCGAAGAATGACGGGCCCATTCTGTGGTCCAGGATTTGGTCGTCTGATTCCAGACTGAAAGCTGGTATGCGAGCGACTCTATCTTTTTGGTCGAGAAAGTCTTGTCGAAGGATCCCGATACCCTGAGTTGAAGGCCGGGAATCCACGGGACTTTCCATCTGAGAGCCGCATTGGTCTCAATTACCGTCGAGTTGAATGACTGTGTACCGGAAAGATCCCGAGCAGCCAAAGGATTTTGGTTTCCGTTTCCATTGTTCAATGAACCTACCGGTAGTCCGTCATGGGTTTGAGGCAAGTATGGAAACATCAGCAACGCCTGCTGGAATACTGACGCCCAGGCATTCCCTTTACCTGCAGTTAATCCTGGCTCACGCTGCTCGGAAAGACGACCAGAAACGCCAACTGTCATAGAAAGATTATTGGTAACATCCCCATCAAGATTGATGCGGAAATTGTAACGGTCGAATGATGTATTCTTGATAATTCCTTGCTGATTATACGCTCCGACCGAAGCAAAATACCTGAAATTGGAAGAACCACCCGAAAGGGAGATAGTGTTCGTATATGATGGAGCAACCCCTTTAAACATAAGCCCCAGCCAATCTGTATTGCCGTAAACACCCTCAGGGTCTCCATTGGTAATTCTGTCTATTTCTTCTTGAGTGAAACGCCTTGACTCAAGCGGGACGTTATCCATCTCTTCTGCCCTATTATACCAATAGGCGTAGCCAGGACCGTCAAGAAATTCGGGAAAACTTGTGTTTGCTGATAGTGTGCAGGAGGATGTAAATGAAATAGTGGGTTTTTGTTCCAAACCGTGCTTCGTGGTTATAAGCATAACGCCGCCCGACGCACGCACACCATATGCAGCAGCGGATGTTGCATCTTTGAGGATGGTAATGGACTCTATTTCATCTGGAGTAATATCCGGGAATGAACGAACCACTCCGTCAACCACGACAAGAATCTGACCATCGCCGGCACCGACACCACGAACATACAAGCTGGAACCATCTGCACCGGGCTGACCACTGCTTTGTCTGGTTACAAGACCGGGCAACTTACCACTAAGTAAAGATGACACGTTGCCTGAAGGTGCTATTTTCAACTCCTTGTTGCCTATCTGCGCCACTGCGCCTGTCAGATTAATCTTTTTCTGGGAGCCGTATGCAACCTTTATCACTTCTTCCATTTCTTCTGCCGCTATTTGCAGGACGACGTCCATAGTCGTTGCTCTGTTTACAGCTTTTTCCAACGGAGCAAAGCCAAGCGCCGAAAAAGTCAATATACAATTAGGGTTGGAAACGTTAATTGTATAGAAACCATTCTGGTCTGTAGCAACGGCTTTCTGAATGTTACCGTCAGGAATCACAGCAGCACCCACTACCGGTTCTCTCTCGGAATCAATGACCTTTCCCGAGATACTATGTTGGGCGAATGCCGGCAAAGACAACACAAAAAACGTTGCCAGCCAGAGAAAATAAAGCATTAATCTTTTCATAGTGACCACAATGTAAATAAAAAAAATATTCATTTTGATTTAAAAAAATACTTTATTATCTGACCTACTGACCAAAGTGGCAATATCCTATTTATTCACAAATAATTATGACGAGAATAACATTGAGATTATTTAATTATAATATTATTAAATGACCGTCATTTTAAATAAAATTATTTCTAATTTTGCTTATATATCATCCTTTTACTAATCTTGTGCAACATGTATAATTTCCTATCATCAGACCTTAGTTCAAAACTTGTTTTCGACTATTTGTTCAACAATGGGGACCACTCCATTAACGATATAGTCGCGGCTATCGGACACAGTGCTCCGACAGTATCCAGATGTATATCAAGACTGATGGACAAAGGGCTGGTCAAAGCCATCGGAAGAATAAAAACCGGAAAGGGACGAATCCCTTTGGTTTATGGCATTGATGTCGAAACCGTATCATTTCTTGGGGTTGACACTAAGACCAGTATGACCTCCATTGGAATTACCACAGCCCGCGGAGAGATAATAAGAAAAGCTGACTATCCATTGGTTTATGAAAATTCTGCTCACGCGCTTGCCCGCCTTATCGAAGCTGTCAACATGTTTCTTGACGAAGATCCCGACACCAGAAAACACATTGTGTATGCCAATTTCAACATCTCCGGACGTGTAAATTCAGAAATAGGCTATAGTTACAGCCTTTACAACAGCGAGGATGACAGCAGGCCACTGGCAGAGACCTTATCCGAGGGTATCGGCATTCCCTGCTCTATCGAAAACGACACCCGGGCTATGGCCATTTGTGAAAACGCGCTTGGTGCCGGACGCCAATTCTCCACATTCATTTTTATTAACGCCAGCAGTGGTATAGGAATGTCGCAAATATCTGAAGGAAGGGTATTTCGCGGACGTGACGGATATGCAGGAGAGCTTGGTCATACGAATATGTACAATAATAACATCATATGCCAATGCGGCAAGAAGGGGTGTATGGAGACAGAGGTATCAGGCCGGGCTATCTGCCGCAAAGTGGTGGAGCGCGTAGCAAAAGGCGACAAGACTATTCTGGCCGAAAGGGTTAAGAGCGGGATTCCTCTGTCTGAGAATGATATAATTGATGCGGCCGCGTACGAGGATCCTCTTATTATTGATTTGTTGGGGAAGGCCGGGGATGAACTCGGAAAAGTGATAGCAAATCTGATAAACATCTTTAACCCGGAGGCCATTATTATCGGCGGCTTTTTAGCTCAGACCGGCAAGTATCTACTTGAACCTATGCTTTATGGCGTAACAAAATATTCTCTTTCCAAGTTAAGCAAAAACGTAACCATACGCTATTCAGACATTCAGGATTCCGGAATCCTAGGGGCCGGTCTTATCGCTTGTTCGAAATATTTCAACCTATAATAATATGAAAACCAAATCATTCATCATCACCGCAATAACGGTAATTGCAACATTAACAGCCTGTCACAGCACCTTGCGGGAACAGGATATCACTATTTCCAAAGATACCTTGATGGACAAGATTAAGGGAGGATGGATAGGGAAAGCCATCGGATGCACCTACGGCGGCCCTACTGAATTCAAGTACTGCGGTACGATGATCAATGATAACATAGAAATTCCCTGGTATGATGGATATCTAAAAAATACTATTCTGAATGCCCCCGGGTTGTACGATGACATCTATATGGATCTAACCTTCGTGGACGTATTTGAGAAAAAAGGGCTGGACGCAGATGTGACAGACTTTGCACAAGCTTTTGCCTATGCAGAATACCCTCTCTGCGAAGCAAACCAGCAAGCCAGATACAACATTATGCACGGCATTATGCCCCCGGCTTCCGGACACTGGCTCAACAATCCTCACGCAGATGATATTGACTTCCAGATTGAGGCGGATTATGCAGGTCTGATGTCACCGGGTATGCCTAATGCAGCCTCCTATTATACAGATTCCATTGGACACATAATGTGCTATGGAGACGGTTGGTACGGCGGTGTTTATATCGCAGCAATGTATTCTCTGGCATTTATTAGCGACGATATTGAGTTCATTGTCACGGAAGCGCTCAAGACCATCCCGGAAGAGAGCAAGTACTACAAATGTATGTCCGACGTCATATCCTGGCATAAAAAGTACCCTGACAATTGGGAAATTACCTGGGCTTTATGCCAGAAAAATTGGTCCTACGATATAGGCTGTACCAGAGCCGTAAGACACGAATTCGATATTGATGCTCTGATTAATAGTGCATATGTTATCATCGGTCTCCTGTATGGTCAGGGTGACTTTGAGAAAACAATAGATATTGCGACCAGGTGCGGGCAAGATTCAGACTGCAACCCGTCTACTGCGGGAGGCATTCTGGGCACAATGCTCGGCTACTCTTCCATTCCGGATAAATGGATGGCCGGGGCATCAGAGGTTGAAGACATTAAATTTATTTATACTGATATTTCTTTGAACGATGTCTACAAAATGTCCTTCAACCAGGCGCTGCAAGTTATCTCCAGAAATGAAGGAAGCGTAGGTGACCAAGATGTTACCATCCATTACACCTCACCAAAAGCCGTTCGCCTGGAACAGTCTTTTGCCAATCTATGGCCCACGGATGTTCGAAAAATCAATAAGCCTATTGTCTCGGTCGGCGAAATCTCATTTCACGGGAAAGGAATCGCTATTCACCATCTGATGTACAGCCACGACAATGACTATACAGCGCAGATAGAAATTGTAATCGATCAGGTAGTTTGCGAAACAGTAGACCTTCCTACAGACAACAACAAGCGTCGCCAGGAAGTCCTCTATAAATATGATCTCGAAGAAGGAGACCATACTGTTCTACTGCGATGGACCAATCCCAAAGACATCGCGTCTATCGATATAACTAGAGCCGTCATATACAATTAGTCAGTAATGGAATAGTCGTCGACTTCGGGTGGCGTTAGACAAAAGAGGGTGACAATGTGTATTTGTCACCCTCTTTTCTAATTATGATGAATTGTGACTATTTCATAAGTACACAGCTTAAAGCTGGGGCATCTATTCGTTGTCCTCACAGTCTCCGTTGCCCATCCTGACACTTCCACCTAAAGCGTGGACACGTACAGAGATAGTAGCTCAGCCATATACAAGGCACTCACTCTTCTGGCCAGGAAGCGGCTCAGGCCAGTAACTTATGATTGATCGCCTTCGCTTCAAGACTGGAATAAATTTGAAAAATGTGCCTACTTTGTGCCTACCTTTACAAATAATTGCGAACAGATACAAAATGACCGCCTTTGTATAAAGCTGGTTTTCAAAAGTTTGCGTTTCGCAGTTTTTCTATGCAATCCCAGAATCAAGGTCTCATCCGCACCGCTAAGAAAGAGCAGCGTTTTTCGCTGCTCTTTTTCTTTTATTTCTTTACGTAGGCCGTAGACTTACCGACACCGAGTTTTTCTATAAAGCCCGAAGCCGTCAGTGCTGACAATGTGCGTTCTATAGTGGTAATACTGATATCGGGGCAGGCTTGGGCGATTTCTTTCTTGGTTATTTTACCCGGAGTCTTTTCTATAAAAGCCTTGATCCGGTCAGGCTTGGTCATCTTGCGATAATGCAAGTGCTCGACACGAATCTCGAATTCGTTGTATGCCTTTACTACAATTCCCAGAATATACTTGAGGAACGGTTTGTAGTCATTGCTGCCCTCGTGCCAATTCTGAGAGCTGGCTTGCAGGGCTTCGTAGTACGAATCTTTGCTCTTCTCAATGAGCATCTCGATACTAATGTACTTTCCAACACTGAATCCGGCACGATAAAGCAGCAATAATGTCAGAAGGCGGCTCATACGACCGTTACCATCATTGAACGGGTGGATACAGAGGAAGTCCAGGATGAACATCGGCATTAACAGAAGCGGGTCGTAGATTCCGGCCTCAATTGCTTTGTTGAAACTAGCACATAAGTTCTGCATGGCCTCTTCTGTCTGGAAGGCAGGGACCGGGCGGAAACGGACGGTCTCAGTGCCGTCAGCTTTCTTCTCGGCAATAATGTTGTCCGAGTTTTTATATGTTCCTCCCACTACTTTGCTGCTGAAAGAATAAAGGTCTCGGTGCAACTGGAGTATGTTATTCGGGAGGGGGGCAATGTACTCGTAAGACTCGTGAATGGTGGCAAGCACGTCACGATATCCGGAGATATCCTCCTCATTGCGGTTTCGGGGCTGTACCTTACTCTGAACGAGGGCCCTCAGTCGTTCATCTGTAGTATAGATACCCTCGATACGGTTGGATGCATCTGTACTCTGAATCTTGGCCACTTCCAAAAGAGCGGTAAGGACATCGGGTTCAGCTTCTATGAAGAGTTCTTGGCGACCGCGGCACTCATGCAGGCGGGACAGCATTGCTACAACTTCCGGGGTAAGGAGGTCTTTGGGCCGGTTTATGAAATCGTATTCGTGCATATCGTATCCTTATTTCACTGCGAATATAGCATTTTTCTGCCTCATTCACGAATTTTCTGCATCATTTTTGAAAATTTGATGCAGAAAAAACTAGGAATGATGCCGATTAATTGAAGTAGTCGGAACTTTTGCGCTTAGCCACTAATAAACCAACTCGCTCAACGAAGCCCTGGCACATATAAGAGTTGCTGACTCGGTCAGTTTCTTTTAATGTGTGAAGTCGTACAAGCTATCGGCGATATTCTTTAATGTCGAGTTTTAGAGACCTCTTAAAGAAAAATGATTTGGATAATTCTTGGCGATTTGGCTATTTGTTGTGTATCTTCACGCAATTAATTGAAAAGGGTCGTGGCCGGCAGAATGTGGTAGCGGCGAGAACAAACCCAAACACGAGTGTCAATAAAACAATCATGAAAAAGTGCATCCTTTCACTTGCAGTTCTTTTTTCTGCCATCTATGCCAGTGCTCAGTCTGGAGCAGTGGCCGAAATAGGTAAAGAGTATAAATTGGCGGAGTTTAACCTCAATGCAAACCGCCTGGAAGCCGGATTTAACATTGGTCAGGCCGGATCATTCACAGAATATGCCGCATTTGGAACAGGGGCCAATATTTTGTACAATGGTTTTTATCTGGATTTCATTAAGGCAGAGCCACATCATAAGTATTTCAGTGAAATATCCGACACCGATTGGAACGATTCCTGCGCTTACAGCATTAACCTAGGCTACCAGGTTCCCATTGTCAAGTGGCTTAGAATAATGCCCCTTGTCGGGTACGCGCAAACAAATTATGGTATTACCGATGGGTCTTCTTATTCTATCAGTGCAGATAATGATATTTCTTGGTATCACAACTATAAGGTTACTCCCGGTTCCCGCAAGCATTATTTCAACTATGGCGGAGGCATCTCAATTCAGCCAATCAAATGGTTTAGCATCAATGCGGTAGCAACGCGGCGCGCCATCTATGGCGGAATCGCCGTCAATTTATTAACCTTCGTGCAACAATAAACGCTTATGAAGATATTTAAATTATTGATGCCCTTGGCCTGCATCATTGCCCTGGCAGGATGCAATGGCGGTTCTACTACGGCAAAGATGACTCCCAGGATTCCGATTTATGATTCGAATGGATTTCCCGGGCACGAACACTCCGCTCACAAACAGGAGATTCTTGACCACCAGGTCATTGTCAAAGACGGATGGCTACAGCCATGGATGAACTACGACACCCTTCTGGTGTGGTCCATGAATTTTATCATCAACGGGCCGCAGTTCGAAATGCCGGAGGGGCGGCTTCCCGGCTACATCGTAACCTCTTCTTATGGCACATACAGAGCCGCTTATCCCGATGTCCTTACGGAAGACGGGCTTTATCACGACCGCAGGGTCGTAAACAATCAGGGTAGCAATGCCTATTTTGCAATGAAGTTGTTCCGGTATTACTACCCATACACCGGAGATATCAGGGCCCTGGTGCCTGTAAAGGACTTCCTGGACAGAATGCTGATGTTCCCCACCCCGGATGACTGGGCATGGCCTGGGATGGTCCGCACCCAGGACAACGATGACCCAGACGGTATCTATCTGGATGAGAGAATCGAGACCGACAAGGCCGCGATGGTCGGCGTCGCATATATGGATTATGCCACATTCTCTGGAGAAAAGAAATATCAGGAAATGGCAGACCACATAGCCGACCTTCTCTTGAAAAACATAAAGGAGGGCACCGAGAGAGAATCTCCGCTTCCCTTCCGTGTGAATATGCGCACCGGCGAGGCCGAAGACGCATATACCTCCGATATGATATTCGTAGTGGAATTCTTTGACAAGATTCTTGCTGCCGACACCTCGCTGGACAAAGCTTTGGTCAAGGCCAAACGGGACCTCGTGTTCAACTGGGTTATGGAATATCCTGTGAAGAACGGCCTCTGGTCGGGCTATTTCGAGGATATCGACAGTGAAAGCCTGTCGAATATGAACCAGTTCGCCCCTATGGAAACAGCCAGGTATCTGCTTAACAATCCCGCCTGCTGCAAGGATTATAAACAGGTCGTACTGGACCTGCTCGCCTTTGTAAAGGGTCGCTTCGGCGGCACTGTCCGTTACGGCGGAGTAAGCATCTGCGAGCAGGACGTCTGCTTCTTTGAAATGAGCAGCCACGCTGCCAGATATGGTTCCGTGCTGGCCCGCTGGGCCGGTGAAACAGGATGCGAGCAAGCAAAGAAAGAGGCGCTCGCAACCCTGGCGCTCGCAGAATACTCGGCATGCAACCACACATCCAAGGGCAACCTTTCCGTCAATTCAGTAGGCATCGAGTGGTACGGCGTCTGGTATTCCGACAGCTACTTCGACTACCTGCCCCATTATCTGGAAGGGATGGCCGCATGGCCCGAAATCATCCCTGAGGAGACCAATCACATCTTCAGTACCACCTGTATGCTCAAGGATGTCGAATACGCCCCCGGCAGCGTCAAATACACCGCCCTCGAACCCAACGGCACCGAGCGCATCAAACTATCTTTCAAGCCCAAGGTTCTTTCAGGAGGCAAGCCGCTCCCTAAATCCTGCTGGAAATTCGGCAAATACAGAGGCTGCGACAACATCCTTACAATCACCCGCAAGGGCGTGACTGATATCGAAATTATAAACGACTAAATACTATGAAACAATTCAGATTCTTTCTTGCAGCCGCCTGCGCGCTTGCATTGGCAGGATGTAACGGCAACCCCCAGACAGCCCAAATGACCCCCAGGATCCCGGTTGTCAATTCTCATGGCATCCCCGGTCCGGAAAACAATCATTATAAGGAGGCCATTTTTGACCACCCGGTGGTTGTCAAGAACGGCTGGCTTCAGCCATGGCTGGACTATGACTCCCTTATGGTATGGTCCATGAATTTTCTCATAGACGGCCCCAAAGTAGAGACTCCGGACGGTATACTGCCAGGCTACCTCGCTACAGCTTCATACGAGGCGTGGGCTATGGTATTCCCCGATGTCTTGAAGGAATACCCGGAAGTTCTGGAAGGAAACTTCATCTGGCGGGGCAATATGATTCCCAACAACCAGGGCAGCAACGTCTATTTTGCAATGAAGCTTTTCCGCTATTATTATCCATATACCGGAGACATCCGGGCGCTGGTTCCCGTGAAGGACATCCTGGACAGGATGCTCATGTTCCTCACTCCGGACGATTGGGCCTGGCCGGGGATGGTCCGCACACAGGATAATGACGACCCCGACGGAATATGGCTGGACGAAAGGCTCGAGCCTGACAAGGCCGCTATGACCGGCATCGCCTTTATGGATTATGCAACATACACCGGCGAAGAGAAATATCAGCAGATGGCAGAACATATTGCCGACCTTCTGCTCAAAAACATCAAGGACGGTTCTGAGACAGTATCTCCGCTCCCCTTCAGGGTGAACATGCGCACCGGCGAGACCGAGGATGCTTATACGGCCGATATGATTTTCGTGGTGGAATTCTTTGACAAGCTGCTCGCATGCGACAATTCTCTGGACAAGGCTGATATGAAGGCGAAGAGAGACCTTGTCTTCGATTGGATAATGGAATATCCCGTCAATACCGGACTCTGGTCGGGCTATTTCGAGGATGTGCCCTGTCTTATCGACAATATCAATCAGTTCTCTCCCATGGAAACTGCAAGATACCTGCTGGACAATCCGGAGGCCTGCAAAGATTACAAACAGATTGTCCTGGATCTGCTCGCCTTCGTAAAGGAGCGCTTCGGCCCTGTGGTCCGCTACGGCGCTGCCAGCATCAACGAGCAGGACGCCTGCTATTACGAGATGGGAAGCCACACTGCCCGATACGGCTCCGTGCTGGCCCGCTGGGCTGCAGAAACAAAGTGCGAACAGGCCAAGAAAGAGGCTCTCGCCACCCTGGCGCTCGCAGAATATACTGCTTACAATCGTACATCCAAGGGCAATATATCCGTCAATTCAGTCGGCCTTAACTGGGCCGGAATATGGAATTCCGACTGCTATTTCGACTACCTGCCCCACTTCCTGGAGGGTATGGCCGCATGGCCAGAAATCATTCCGGAGGGAACCGACCACATCTTCAGCACCACCAGCATGCTCAAGGATGTTGAATACGCCCCCGGCAGCATCAAATACACCGCACTGGAGTCCGACGGCACAGAGATGCTGAAACTGTCGTTCGAGCCCAAGGTTCTCTCCGGCGGCGAGCCGCTGCCCCGTTCCTGCTGGAAATTCGGCAAATACAGAGGCTGCGACAACATCCTCACCATCAAGCGCAAGGGTGTTACCGATATCGAAATAGTAGAAAGATAGTTCCTTTAGAACCTCTTGCCGATACAGAGCTGGATAGATTCGGCGGCCATGAATTTGTGAGCCTTGAGAACTACGCCGGCGTACATATTTGCCAGCTGGGGGAAGGTATACTTCATTGAAACCAGCTGGTAGAGAATCTTGTTGCGGGCGATACCGTCGTTGTGGTGAAGGTAGCGTCCCACGCCTACCATAGTAGAGAAGTTGCGGTAGCTGAATTCATGCAGCACAGAAATGCCGACCGATACGGGATCGTAGGATTCTCCGCGGCCGTCGTTAGCAGCAATTTCGGCGCAGAAAGGAGTTACGAACAGGTCAAAGCCCAACCCGCTGGCCTGCGTGCGGCAGTAGCGATACAAGGCGTTCACCTCAAAGGAATATTTGGGATAATGGTCGTTAACCCAGACGCCCTCTTCTATGTAGCGGTCAAACTTGGCTTCGTTGCTCATTATGCCGCAGGAAGCCTGTACTCCAAACTGGAATCCGCGCTTAAAACCGTCGTCCACCACTTCCCGTTCTGCTTCCTGTCCGTGTGCCGGGTTGTGCATTCCCAGGCGGAGTGCCAGTTCAAATGCATTCAAGCCCTTGTTGGGAAAATAAACGGCGCCGTTGGATGTGTGATTGAAGAACAGGCCGAGGCCAACATCGTATCGCGGGGTGATGTCATACTGCGCCTGCAGACCCAGCGAGATGTGGTTGTTGACGGGCGAGGAAATAATCACAACGTTGGGATTGACAACCGGGTCGAAGCGCTTGTTGAACATGAACGCCAGGCCGAATTCACCGCTGTAGCCGAGGCTGAAACGGCCGGCACTGATAATCGGTCTGTCGAGATATCCGTAAATACTGTAGATGTTGCCGATGCCGGGGCCGCTGGCGGTCTTGATATCACCGACGCCGTCGAACTGGAAGCCTACACCCACCTCCGGATGCTTACAAAGTGACGCATAGGGCGAAGAACTGTAATCGGCCCAGCCGATCTTGACGTCGAAGGTCGGGAATGTCGGCGCGATGCCCTCGCCAAAGAGGGCGCCGTAATAGCGGCTGTCGTACAGGGTCTTGTTTTCTCCAAAATAGAGGGAGACGTTCTGGGCTGCCACTCGACCGCTAAAGCCGGTGATTGCCAGCAATATGATGATTGTAAAACGATATGCTTTCATCAGTTTTTGAATTTGAGGCCGCAAAGATAGCAATAGTTTTCACTATCTTTGTATTATTATGAAAACAGCAATTATTATTGGTGCCACGTCCGGAATCGGCAAAGAGCTGGCCACACGGCTGGCCTCCGACGGTTGGGTGGTGGGCGCCGCCGGCAGACGTGCCGACAGGCTGGAACAGCTTTCCGCTCAATTCCCTTCAGGGACTATTCTCACACAGTCAATCGATATAACTAAAGAAGATGCCACTGCTGCGCTGGATGCGCTGCTGGAAAAGACGGGCGCGCCCGACCTCTTCCTTCACGTATCGGGCATCGGCAAGCAGAATCCGACGCTGGACGAGATGATTGAGACCGGTACGATGGAGACCAACTGCTCCGGAATGGTGCGTATGGTGACACACTTTATCAATTATGTAAAGGCCAGCGAAAGGTATTCCAAGGCCCACAAGGCGCACATCGGCGTCATTACTTCTGTGGCAGGCACCGCCGGACTGGGAAGCGCCCCCGCCTACTCCGCCTCCAAGAGGATGCAGCAGACCTACATCAGCGCGCTGGTCCAGATGACCCGGATGTACCGCATCCCCGTCACATTCTCCGACATACGACCGGGATTCGTGGCCACCGACCTGCTGAATCCAAATAAGAAATATCCTTTGTTAATTTCAGTAGACAAGGCGGCCAGGTGCATCCTAAGCGGTCTTAAGCGCCGCAAACGCATAATCTGCTTTGACTGGCGCTACCGGATACTGGTTTTCTTCTGGAAGCTGATTCCCCGTTGCATCTGGGAGCGGCTCACGTTTGTCAAGAACTAATGGAGGTAGGGCTGTTCATACCTTGCTATGTCGATGCCGTCTTTCCGGAAGTGGGCGTCGCCTGCTGGAAATTGCTGCGGCATCTCGGCTTGGAGGTGGAATACCCCGAAGGACAGACTTGCTGCGGACAGCCTATGGCCAACGCCGGCTTTGAAAACAAGGCAGTTCCGCTGGCCCGCAAGTTCGAAGAGAAGTTTGCCGGGTTCGACTATGTCGTGGCGCCGTCGGTGAGCTGCACCGCATTCGTCCGGCTCAACTACGAGCGACTGCTGGCCGGGCATCCTTGTACCACCGCCGCCAAGGCGATGGACATAGTGGAATTCCTGCACGACATTGTTAAGCCTGCCGGGCCGCTGGGTTGCTTCCCGCACAAGGTAAGTTTGCACAACTCCTGCCACGGGGTGCGCGAATTGGGACTTTCTTCGCCCAGCGAGCAGAACGTAGCGCCCTTCAACAAGATCAAGGACCTGCTCTCTCTTGTAGAGGGCATCGAAGTGGTGGAGCCGGAGCGCCCGGACGAGTGCTGCGGATTTGGCGGAATGTTTTCCGTAGAAGAGACGGCCGTCAGTGCGCAGATGGGGCTCGACAAACTCCGCCGCCACATCGCCACCGGCGCCGAATACATCACCGGTCCCGACAGCGCCTGCCTGATGCATATGGCGGGCGTGGCGCGCAGGCAGGGCCTTGAGATCGGTTTCAAACACGTCGTAGAAATACTTGCAGCAGGGTTATGAGTACTTCGCACAGCAAAAAAGCCAAGGCTTTCCTGAAAGACGGAAAGTACGCCGAATGGCACGACGCCACCTTCTGGGGCGTCCGCTCCAAGCGGGACAAGATGGCCTATGGCCTGCCCGAATGGGAGCAGTTGCGCGAAAAGGCATCGGCCATCAAACGCCACACGATATCGCATCTGGACGAATATCTGGAGCAGTTTGCGACTAATGCTGAAAAGAACGGCGCAATAGTCCACTGGGCTGCCGACGCCGCCGAATTCAATGAAATTGTTTACGGCATACTCGCCGGGCATAACGTCCGCAAAGTGGTCAAATCCAAGTCGATGCTTACCGAAGAGTGCGAGATGAACCCGTACCTGGAGGCGCGCGGCATCGAAGTGGTGGAGACCGACCTTGGCGAGCGTATCATCCAGCTCAAAGGGCAGAAGCCCAGCCATATAGTGATGCCCGCCACCCACCTGAACCACGACGAGGTCGGCGAACTGTTCGAAGAGAAAGGCATCTCGAACGAACCCGGCAATCACGACCCGACATACCTTACCTACCGCGCCCGGCTGAGCCTGAGGAACGAATTCTTGACGGCCGAAGCGGGCATAACCGGAGGCAACTTCGGTATCGCTGCCACCGGCGACATTGTGGTATGCACCAACGAGGGCAACGCCGACATGTCCACCTCCTGCCCCAAGCTGCACATCGCCGCCATCGGCCTGGAGAAGATTATTCCAGATTACGACTGCCTGGCGGTGTTCCAGAGGATGCTGGCACGCTCCGGCACCGGGCAGCCGACCACCACATACACCAGCCATTTCCGCAAAGCCCGCTGCACCGGCGGCGAATTCCATATAGTCCTGGTGGACAACGGCCGCAGCAGCTGGATAGCCGACCCTGACCACTGGGAGGCTCTCAAATGCATCCGCTGCGGCTCCTGCATGAACACCTGCCCCGTGTACAGGCGCAGCGGCGGCTATTCTTACAGCTACTTCATCCCCGGCCCCATCGGCATCAACCTGGGAATGCTTCGCAGCCCGCAGGAGCATTCGGGCAACGTGTCGGCATGTACCCTGTGCAACAGCTGTCAGAGCGTCTGCCCAGTTAAGATCGATCTCGGCGACCAGGTGTACAAATGGCGGCAGAAGCTTCAGGAATACGGCACCGCCTCAAAGAGCAAGAAGAAGATGTGCGATGCGATGAGCCGCGCTTTCGGTAGCGAGGCGCTATACAACACCGCCACCTCCGGCGCACACTTGCTGAACAATATGCCGCACGGTCTGGTGCACTGCGGCCTAAACCCCTGGGCGGAGGGGCACGAGATGATGAAGTTTCCCAAGAAGCCTTTCCACAAGGTGTTCGAAGATATGGAAAAGGAGGACAAGAAATGAGCGCCAAACAAGATATCCTGAACAGGATCCGCGCAGGCGTGCGCAATCGGTACGATATGCCCGCCCTGGACGATATCGCGGCTGTGTCCTATCCGGACCCGCTGAAACAGTTCGCGGCAATGAGCGAAGCGGTCGGTGGAAGGATAATCGAACCCGCCGCCGGAGAAGACCTCAACGCCCTGGTACGCCGGCTTTTCCCCGACGCCCGCGAAATTGCCTCCAATCTGCCGGAGATTACCATAGCCACCAGAAACCCGGATACCGCCGGGAGCGCTCAGGCCCTCGACGGTACCGATGTAGGGATAATTCGTGGTGAATTCGGAGTGGCTGAAAACGGCTGCATCTGGGTTCCGCAGGCGATGAAAGAGCGGGCAGTATGCTTCATCTGCGAGCATCTGGTCATACTGCTGCCCAAGAGCCGCATCGTTAACAATATGCACGAGGCCTACAGGCAGGTCAGCTTCAACAGCTATGGATACGGCACATTCATCAGCGGCCCCTCCAAGACCGCCGACATAGCCCAGGTGCTCGTCATGGGCGCCCAGGCTTCCCGGTCAGTCACAATTATTTTAACGTAATCTCACCGTCTTGTATATCGGCGGTGATGGGGTGTTCTTTGGTAAGTTTTCCTTCGAGAAGCTCCTTGGCCAACTCATCTATCAGATCCCGCTGAAGCACTCGCTTGATGGGACGTGCGCCGTATACGGGATTGTAGCCCTTGTCGGAGAGGTACTCCACGAAGCCGTCGGTAAACTTGAGCTCGATATCCATCGCGGCCAGCTTGCCCTGCAGGTCGGCCATCTGTATCTTGAGGATCTCGCGTACATCGTCGCGACTGAGCGGGTGGAACATTATTATCTCGTCGATACGGTTCAGGAACTCCGGACGCACGCTGTGCTTTAGCAGTTCCATCACCTTGTCACGGCAATTGTCAAAGTCCACGCCCTGGGCGATGCTGTCCTGAATGATGTCGCTGCCGACGTTGGAGGTCATTATCAATATGGTGTTCTTGAAATCGACCGTACGGCCCTTATTGTCGGTAAGACGGCCGTCGTCCAGAACCTGCAGCAGCACGTTGAACACGTCGGGATGCGCCTTCTCTATCTCATCCAGCAAGATTACCGAATAAGGTTTGCGGCGAACCGCCTCGGTGAGCTGACCGCCCTCTTCGTATCCGACGTATCCCGGAGGCGCACCTACCAGACGCGACACGGTGTGACGCTCCTGATATTCGCTCATATCGATACGGGTCATCATATTCTCGTCGTCGAACAGATACTCCGCCAGCGCCTTGGCCAGCTCGGTCTTGCCGACGCCGGTAGTGCCCAGGAACATGAACGAACCGATGGGCCGCTTCTCGTTCTGCAGGCCGGCACGGCTGCGTCGCACGGCGTTGGCCACTGCGCTGATGGCTTCGTCCTGTCCCACTACCCTCTTGTGCAGTTCTTCTTCTATATGGAGCAGCTTCTCCTTTTCGCTCTGAAGCATCTTGCTCACGGGGATGCCGGTCCAGCGGGCCACAACTTCGGCGATGTCGTCTTCGCTGACGGCCTCGTTCATAATGGGGTTCTGCCAGGACTCCTTCTCTTTGGTAAGGCGCTCAATATCGCTCTGAACCTGTTGCATACGGCCGTAGCGGATTTCGGCCACGCGGCCGTAGTCGCCGCTGCGCTCTGCCGTCTCCGCCTCGTGGCGCAGGTTCTCCAATTCCTGTCGCTTGTTGCTCAGGTCGCTCAAGACATCCTTCTCGCTGTTCCACTTGGACATCAGGCGCTCCTGCTCCTGACGTGTCTGCTTGAGCTCCGCCTCAATCTTGTCCAGCTTGGCACCTTCGCCCTCGCGTTTGATGGCGGCCTTCTCTATCTCCAGCTGCTTGATACGGTGGTTCAGGTCGTCGATGGGCTCCGGCACGGAATTCATCTCCAGACGCAGCTTGCTGGCCGCCTCATCCACCAGGTCGATGGCCTTGTCGGGCAGGAAACGGTTGGTGATATACCGGTGCGACAGCTGCACGGCGGCGATAATCGCGTCGTCCTCAATACGCACCTTGTGGTGATTCTCGTACTTCTCCTTCAGGCCACGCAGAATCGAAATTGACTCGGCGGGCGAAGGCTCGTCTATCATCACCATCTGGAAACGGCGCTCCAGCGCTTTGTCGGTCTCGAAATACTTTTGATATTCATCGAGAGTTGTAGAACCGATGGCGCGCAGTTCGCCCCGGGCCAGCGCCGGCTTCAGGATGTTTGCGGCATCCATCGCGCCGGAAGTACGGCCGGCACCCACCAGAGTGTGTATTTCATCTATAAAGAGGATGATTTCGCCGTTGCTTTCGCACACGGTCTTGACCACCATCTTCAGACGCTCTTCAAATTCGCCCTGATACTTGGCGCCGGCAATCAGCGCACCCATATCCAACGAATAAATGGTCTTGGTCTTAAGGTTCTCCGGCACGTCGCCATTGACGATACGCTGGGCGATGCCCTCGCTTATCGCGGTTTTTCCGACGCCTGGCTCGCCCACCAGAATCGGGTTGTTCTTAGTCCTTCGGCTAAGAATCTGCAGCACCCTGCGGATCTCGTCGTCACGACCGATCACAGGATCCAATTTAGACTGTCGTGCCCTCTCATTGAGGTTCACGGCGTATTTTTCCAATTCCTGATTATTGTTGTTCATTGTGTTTTTCTCCTTTGCCTACTTTTCAATCAACTTGTTTGCCAGTGCCCTTTTTCTGCCAATTTGTCATAAAAATGGTATATTTGTGAATCAAACCATCGATATGAAAAAAGCCCTTTATATATTCATAATGCTGGCCATTACCGGCCTCTATCCCGCATCTGAAGCCATCTGCCAGGAGCAGTCAAAGTTTGTCACCAAGCACACCCGCATGGACCGAAGCCGCCTGAACATCGGCGCCTACATACTGCAGGGCAACTCCCGCACCGAGGCCCATATCAAGGATGTGGCCGATTGCGGCATCGACTTCATGATGTACATGAACAACGATACCGCGGCATTGAATCTGTTCTCAAAATATAACATCGGCGCCATTCTGGTGGGCACCGTGCCGCTGTGGTGGGGCGGATTCGGCGACAATGCCGGCACTATGGAGGCGCAGCACCCGCTGTCGGAATATGAGGCTGGCGCGGCAAAGTTCACCGACCATCCCGCAATCTGGGGTATCTGCATAGTAGACGAGCCGTCGTGCCTCGATTTCCCTTATATGGGGAGGCTGACGACACGGATGGAGGAGCTTTTCCCCAACCAGTTCACCCACATCAATTTACACCCGATCTACGCTCCCGGACCGCGCACCGGCAATGATCCCACAAAAGGGGCGCTGGGCACCGATTCCTATCAGGATTATATCGACCGGTATTGCAAGTATGTCCCCACGGACTTCATTTCTTACGACTTCTACTATCAGAACGAAGGAGTCCAGAAAGACTACGCCAATATGCGGATAGTCTCCGAGGCTTGCCGTCGCACCGGCCGCAGTTTCTGGGTCACCGTCCAGGTAAACAGCGCCAAACTGGAGGAATGGATTTCGGAGAACCAGCTCCGCTTCCAGGCCTTTTCTGCAATGGCCTACGGTGCCGAGAACATCACCTGGGCCTGCTACTGCTTTGGTTGGTGGTACAACCAGGTACTGTATGGCAACGGAGAGAAAACCCAGCAATACGACAAGCTCAAGAAGGTCAATGCAGAGATCCACACCATCGGCGACCGCTATATGAAATACCGCACCGACTCCACCTACTGCGTTGGCTTTACCGGCTTGGCCAGCACTATGATAGAGGGCAGCGGCATGGTGAACAGCGAAAGCTACAACGACGGCGTCTTTTCTGAAATCGATGCCGGCGGATGCCCGCTGCTGGTGGGCAGGATGAGCGCCCGCGACGGTGGAAAGAAACGCGCCATCTTTATCTGCCCGGCCGGCGATCCGTACGATATCGGAAATCTCACCTTCACCCTTCGTTTCAAATCGCGCCGAAAAGTCCGTATCACCGGCGGCGAAGGAGAAATAGCTGCCAAGCGCCGTTGTGGCGGCCGCTACGAATTCGAAATCAAGCCCAACCAGGGAATTCTGATCGAGACCCGATAATTATTTCAGGGTAAACACCTTAGTGGTTTCGTAGTCGTTCCAGTTGCGAAGGGCCAGGGTAATTGCGCTCTGGTCGTAGACGTTGCTGTACTGGGTGTCCTCTACGGTACCATTCTCCCATACAAGGTCTTTCCAGTGGACCATTGCCAGGCATTCCTGCGCCTGCTCCAGGGTCAGGGTACCGTCGTGTTCGGCCAGGTAGGCACCGGCGGTCTCATAGCGCCACCAGCTCTTGCTGTGGGGATTTCCCACCGCCGGGTCGGGTTCGGTAGTATAATACTTTTCGCTAAGCAGGTGGTTGGTCACCAGCATCGACTTCTGATCTTCGCCCTTGCGGACAATCATAGTCTTCCAGCCGTCCTCCTTGTCGAATTCAACCACAGCGCAATCGCCGGAAGCATCGGCCACCATATAGTGATAGCCGCTGCCCACAGCCGTGTCGTGGCAAATATCCAAAGTCGAAAGCAGATTCAGCGCTTCCTGAACGGTGGCGCAACGGTCCAGCCAGATGCGCATGATTACCGACGTGCCGACCTTGTGGTTGCCAGAATCCTGCTGCGCCGCCTGCTTGGGCAGCGCCATTATAGATGTGCAGAGGCCCTTTTCGTTGATGCCGTCCACCGGAGCGTAGATGGCTGCAAGGCAGTTTACTTTGGCGGCAAACTTGTCTGGTAGTTTGTCCAGCGAATAGCCGAAGTGCGACATATCGCTCACGGCGATGGAGGCATAACCCTTCTTGGGATGCGATACCGTCACCATTGTCGGATTCTTGAAATAGTCGTAGTTACGACCATACCAGAAGCCTTCGCCATCTGCTTTCGCCGCCTGAAAACTGGTGCAGTTGAAAGTTGCCATCTCGCCGTTTTCGTCGGCTACCTGGGCGCTCTTAATCTTGAAAGGGATGCCCTTGCCGATGCGTCCAATCACATATTCGAGCAGTTTTGCGTTGGAATCTATATCCTTGGAAATCAAATCGTCCAGGTCGTAAGATGCCTTGTAATCCATCTTGTAGAGATACTCATTGCCGTCCACCTGATGTACAGTACGCAGAGTGGCTATCTCCTTGCCCCAGACTATTGCCACGGCCAGGCAGAGCACTGCCAGAATGCCGATTATCCACAGAAATATTGTCTTTAGAGTCTTCATAGTTAGATGATTGTTTGTGTAAAGGTACAAAAAAACCGTCGTTCTCACGACGGTTTTTTGTAGCCCCTACAGGAATCGAACCTGTATTTAAGGTTTAGGAAACCTCCGTTCTATCCGTTGAACTAAGAGGCCTCGATTCTATTCAGATTAGGCCTTCTTGGCGATGATCTGACGTCCGCGATAGTAGCCGCACTCGGGGCAAACGTGGTGATACATTACAGTTGCACCGCAGTTGCTGCAAGTTGCCAGGGTCGGCATAGGTGCTACATCGTGAGTTCTTCTTTTGTCTCTGCGAGCCTTGGAGACTTTTCGTTTAGGATGTGCCATTGTTAAATATTTTTATTCTTTATTATTTTTCTTACTGTCTATCAAATCTTTAAGACCGCTGAAAGGGGTATTGACTATCTCGGCGGCCATATCTTCCTCTTTGCTCAGGCGGGCGAGAGCTTCCGGGTTGCACTCCCCTTCCGGGTGAACCTTGCACATTGGCAGCGATACACATACCAGGTCGTAGAGAGTCTGTCCCATATCCATCTCCGCAGTTCCTTCCCTGAGGGTGATGTCGTTGTCGTCTTCACTGACGACCTCGTCGGGTTCCGCATCAAAACGGATGGTGAGAAGTTCGTTTACCTCCACAGGGAGGAAAAGATCTTCCAGACACCTGTCGCACTGCACTTTGGCATTGCCGGTAACCGAACACGCAATCTCTATCCAACCGCCCTTGCTCACCGCTCTAAAATGGGCTTTGCAGTCCAGTCCTTCCAGAACATCGCGCCCGAAACCGCTCAGGAAGCTATCATCCAGAGCAAAGTCGAACTCTTGTCCTTCGCGGGTAAGGCCGTGCAGAGGAATGATAATCTCGCTCATCGCTGTACCTAAAGCAAATTGGGGTGCAAATATAGCAATATTTTTTTGGTTTGCAACCTATTTTAACGCAGCGCGTTTGCGGGCCGTCTCGTCCAGCAGAATCTTGCGCAGACGCATGGCGTGGGGAGTCACCTCCACCAGTTCGTCTTCCTGGATATATTCCAGCGCCTCTTCCAGACTGAATTTGATGGCGGGCGGCAACATAACCTTCTCGTCGCTGCCGGCAGCGCGCACGTTAGTCAGCTTTTTGGTCTTGCAAATATTGATGTTCAGGTCGCGTTCGCGGGTGTGTTCACCCACTACCTGGCCAGCGTAAATCTCCTCGCCCGGCTCCACAAAGAAGCGGCCGCGGTCCTGCAGCTTGTCCATGGCGTAGGCGATGGCGGTGCCGGTATCCAGCGACACCAGGGAACCGTTGATACGCTTCTCAATGTCGCCCTTATACGGCTCGTAGTCTTTGAAGCGATGCGATACCACGGCCTCTCCGGCGCTGGCAGTGAGCAGGTTGCTGCGCAGACCCATCATACCGCGGGCAGGGATGTCAAAGTCCAGATGGGTGCGACCGTCGCGGGAATCCATATGCACCAGGGCGCCTTTGCGGCGGGTAGCCATCTCAATGGCGCGGCCTACGAACTCGTCGGGGACATCGATTGTCAGGTTCTCGATAGGCTCGCAACGCTGGCCGTTGATGGTCTTGTCCAGCACCTTGGGCTGGCCGACCTGCAGTTCGAAGCCCTCGCGGCGCATCGTCTCAATCAAAATCGAGAGATGCAGCACGCCGCGGCCGTAAACCACAAAGGAGTCGGTGCCGACGCCGGGCTTAACGCGCAGCGCCAGGTCCTTCTCCAGCTCGCGGTCCAGACGCTCCTTGAGGTGGCGGCTGGTGACGAACTTGCCGTCTTTGCCAAAGAAAGGCGAATCGTTGATGGAGAAGAGCATGCTCATTGTGGGCTCATCAACGGCGATGGGCGGCAGCGGCTCGGGATTCTCGTAATCGGCTATGGTGTCGCCGATCTCGAAACCGTTGATGCCCACCACGGCGCAGATATCGCCGCAGCGGACCTCATCTACAGCCGATTTATCCAGACCTTCGAATACCATCAGGTCTTTGATTTTCTGCTTCTCTATGATGTCATATCGCTTGCAGAGCGAGATATTGTCGTTCTTACGCAGAGTACCGCGGGTAATGCGGCCCACCGCGATACGGCCCACGTAAGGCGAATATTCCAGCGAAGAAATCAACATCTGAGGTGTACCTTCCACAACCTCAGGCGCGGGAATCTCGTCTATTATGACGTCCAGCAGCGGGCTGATATTGTCGGTGGGCTTACGCCAGTCGAGACTCATCCAACCCTGTTTTGCGCTGCCGAAAACTGTCTTGAAATCGAGCTGCTCTTCCGTTGCGTTGAGGGTGAACATCAAATCGAACACCTGCTCGTTCACAAAGTCGGGACGGCAGTTGGGCTTGTCCACCTTGTTTACCACCACGATTGGCTTCTTGCCCATTTCGATGGCCTTCTGCAGCACGAAACGGGTCTGCGGCATGGTGCCCTCGAAAGCATCTACCAGAAGCAGCACGCCGTCGGCCATATTGAGCACGCGCTCTACCTCACCGCCGAAGTCGGCGTGGCCGGGAGTGTCTATGATATTGATCTTGACGCCCTTGTATGTCACTGAAACGTTCTTGGCCAGAATTGTGATACCGCGCTCGCGTTCCAGATCGCCAGAGTCGAGTATCAGGTCGCCCAGCTTCTCCACCTCGCGCATGTGGGTGGTCTGCTGAATCATCCTGTCCACCAGAGTGGTCTTGCCGTGGTCGACGTGGGCTATAATTGCAATATTTCTGATGTTTTGCATATTGATTCCGAAATAGGCCGCAAAAATACAACAATTTTTCATATTTTTGTTGGCCCTCATTCCCTTTGATTATGACAGAAAAGATACTCATTCTGGACTTCGGCTCGCAGGTTACACAACTCATCGGCCGCCGGGTCCGGGAGCTGAACGTTTATTGCGAAATTCACCCCTACAACAAAGTGCCCGAAATCGGTCCTGACGTGCGCGGAGTCATACTTTCCGGCAGTCCGGCTTCGGTGCGTGACGCCAGTGCTCCTCAAATCGACTTGACCGGCATCAAGGGGCGCCTGCCGCTGCTGGGCATCTGCTACGGCGCCCAGTATCTGGCATATAAGTTCGGCGGTAGCGTAGAGAATTCCGGCAGCCGCGAATACGGCCGGGCGATGCTCCGCGTGGTCGATTCCTCTTCGCCGCTGTTTGCCGGCGTGAGCGAGGTTTCGCAGGTGTGGATGTCCCACGGCGACACCATCACCCGCCTGCCGTCAGGTGCCAGGGTCATCGGATCTACAGACGACGTCACCAACGCCGCCTACTGCATCGATGGCGAGCAGACCTACGCCGTGCAGTTCCATCCGGAGGTTTTCCATAGCAAAGAGGGGCCGCGCATCCTAGAAAATTTCGTCAAGGGAATCTGCGGCTGCGGCGGCGACTGGACTCCGGAGAGCTTTATCGACACCACAGTGGCGGCGCTGCGCGAAAAGATTGGAGAAGACAAGGTGATTCTTGGCCTCTCAGGCGGCGTGGATTCCACCGTGGCGGCGGTGCTTTTGAACCGCGCCATCGGCAGTCGGCTACACTGCATCTTTGTAGACAACGGCCTGCTTCGCAAGAACGAATTCAGTGACGTGCTGGAGTCGTATAAGGATATGGGACTGAACGTTATCGGCGTCAATGCCGGGCAGCGTTTCCTCTCGGCTCTGGCGGGCGTCACCGACCCTGAAGCCAAGCGCAAGGCCATCGGCAAGGCCTTTATCGAGGTCTTCGACGCCGAGGCGCAGAAGGTCACCGGCGCGCGCTGGCTGGCGCAGGGTACAATCTATCCCGATGTAATCGAATCCTGCTCAGTCAATGGTCCTTCCGCCAAAATCAAATCGCACCACAACGTCGGCGGCCTGCCGGAAAAGATGAATCTGAAGATTGTGGAGCCGCTACGCAGTCTCTTCAAAGACGAGGTGCGCCGCGTGGGCCGTGCCCTGGGCATTAAAGATGAACTTGTCGGCCGTCATCCTTTCCCCGGCCCGTCGTTGGGCATCCGCATCCTGGGCGACATCACTGAAGAAAAACTTGAAATACTGCGCAATGCCGACGATATCTACATCCGCGGCCTGCGCGCCTACAAGTGCGATCTTCCATCTGCAAGCGAGCCGCTTCGCCGCGCAACCAACCTCTACGACGCCATCTGGCAGGCGGGCGCCATACTGCTTCCGGTCAAGAGCGTGGGCGTGATGGGCGACGAGCGCACCTACGAATACACTGTGGCCCTTCGCGCCGTGGTCTCCACCGACGGTATGACCGCCGACTGGTTCCCCCTCCCCTACGACTTCATGGCCAAAGTCTCCAACGACATCATCAACAAGGTCCGCGGCGTCAACAGAGTATGCTACGACATCTCCTCCAAACCCCCGGCAACAATCGAGTGGGAATGATAATTGCAGTTGATGGTGGGTATGAAACGCACCGTATTCTTGCTGATTGTCGCCATACTTATCGGGCTGGGTTTTGACGCTCAGGCACAGACCATTACCAATGCCAGCCACAGCACCGTCGCCCATATCAAAAGCGACGGAACCATACAAGATTTGGGCTATCACACGATAGGCCATTTCAAAAGTGACGGCACCGTACAAGATGCCGGCTATCACACCATCGGCCACATCAACAGCGACGGCACCATCCAGGATGCCGGCTACCACACCGTCGGCCACGTCAAGAACGACGGCACCGTACAGGATGCCGGCTATCACACCATCGGCCACATCAAGAGCGATGGCACCATCCAAGATGCAAGCTACCACACAATCGGCCACGCCAGCGGCGTCCCCGCCAAGTGGGCCGCGTATTTGTTCTTCTTTTTGTATTAGTGCAGTCCGGATGTCCATCACAAATCCACCCGCAAAGGCTCTATAAGACCTTTTCCAGAAAAGATCGTTCGTTTTTAAAAAAAGTATTTCTGTTTTGCCATCGACATACTTGTCAGCCTTTTGCTTACACTCGAAATTAATAGTGATGCGTTAATTTAGCATCGCACTATTTTCTACAGCGGACTAAACGAAAACACTTTCGCTGATATGTCTGCCTATCGTAGGGATTAGATAATTATTCTTTATCTTAGCATACATGAAAAGGATATGCTTTGTCGTTTTTATCTCACTGGTGGCCGTCGCCTGCGGCAGAAATGTGCCGGCTGTGGTGGAAGGCGTGTCGCTGGAGCTGGCACTGTACCGTGAGGCGGTGGTGTCCGATGTGCGATACGATATCGAATTCTATCTGCCGGAAACGCCGCAAGAGCGGGTGACGGGGAAGGAAACCATCAGCTTTCAACTGGCCTGCAAAAGCGGATTGCAGATTGATTTCAGGGCCGACAGCGGGGCAGTTAAATTCCTGATTATCAATGGCAAGCCGCTGCAACCGGATATCCGTGCAGAGCACATCGTACTTCCGGCATCGGCACTGCACAAGGGCACCAACGCCGTGGAGATAGAATTCGTTTCTGGCGACCGGTCACTGAACCGCAGCGGGGAGTTTATGTATTCGTTGTTCGTGCCCGACCGGGCTCGGACGGTATTTCCATGCTTTGACCAGCCCGGCCTCAAGGGACGATTCTCACTGACACTGGACTTGCCGGCAAGTTGGGAAGCCGTGGCCAACGGTTCGGCGCAGACGTGCGAGGCTGCTGGCAGCCGCAAAAAGATCACCTTTAATGAAACACAGCCACTGCCTACATATCTCTTTTCTTTCACCGCCGGACTTTGGAAAAAGGAGACGCGGGAGCGTGGCGGAGAGCCCATAACTGTTTATTTCCGCGAGTCCGACCCGGCAAAAACCGCACAGCTGGACGATATTTTCCAGACAGTTTTCGCCTCGCTCGACTGGATGGAGGCTTACACCGGCATCAAGCGGCCATTTGAGAAATACGACTTTGTGATAGTGCCGGGCTTCCAGTTCGGAGGAATGGAGCACCCCGGAGCCATTCTATACAACGAGCGGCTGATGTTCCTGGGGCCCACGCCCACCACCGCCGAGCGTTTGCGCCGCACCGAACTCATAGCCCACGAGACCTCGCACCTGTGGTTTGGCGACGCCGTCACAATGCGCTGGTTCAATGACGTCTGGACCAAGGAGGTCTTTGCCAACTACTTTGCAGCGCAGATTGCGGCGCCACTGTATCCGGAGGTCAACATTACGCTGCGGGAGTTCCGCGGCTTCAACATACCAGCCTATGCCGAGGACCGCACCGCCGGCACCAATGCCATCCGCCGCCCGCTGGACAATCTCTCCAACGCCGGCCTGATTTACGGCAATATCGTCTATGACAAGGCGCCGGTGGTGATGCGGATGCTGGCAGATATGCTCGGTCCAGAAGCATTCAGAGACGGAATGCGGGAGTATCTGAACAAATATCTTTATTCCAATGCCGACTGGAACGATTTGATTACCATGCTCGACAGCCATACAGATGCCGACCTGAAGCAGTGGAGCCGCGTATGGGTAGAGGAAGCCGGAATGCCTGAGATTGGCTGCAGCACAGAAGATGGCAAACTAATGGTTATTCAGCAAGACCCGCTGGGAAGGAATCTTACCTGGCCGCAGAAGATTTCCATCAGCGACACCGCCGGCAATCCTGTGGATACCATCTGGCTCAAAGACGCCTCATTTGTAAAAAACCGGCAGGGCGGCTATTCCGCGCCACTGCTGCCCAACCTGGATGCCCTGTCGTACGGCTATTTTCGGCTGGACGGCGATGCTGCAGATGCAGCATTGGGCATCTTGCCATCCCTTGAAGCGCCCCAGGCGCGCATCAGCCTGCTGGCAACCCTGTATGAAAACGTGCTGCACGGGCAGATCGAGGCCGCCCGTTTCCTGAATGCAACGACTTCTTTGCTAGCCGGCGAGCACGACCCGCTGGTGGCGGCTGCCGCTGTGGCATACCTCGGCGACCTGTCCAAACACGGGCCCTTGGCGGGCTCGGCGGAAATAGAAACCGTTCTGTTCTACATCGCCGGCAACAAAAATGTGTCCGACGACATCCGCCTCACAGCCCTGCGCTCTTTGTTTGGAACGTTCAGGCGGGATATGACCGCCCGCATACTGTGGAACACTTTTGTAAAAGGCGATGGCTTCGAGGGACTTGATATGGGCGTCCGCGACTGGATGTCGCTCGCATATGAACTGGCAGAGAGGCTGCCCGAGCGTTATGGAGATATTGAAGAGATAATGACATCGCGCATTGACAATCCCGACCTGCTGCGCGAATTCCGATTCATTTGGCCCGCCACCAGCCCGGACAATAGCGTGCGGGATTCTGTATTCACCGCCCTTCTGTCAGCAGAAAACCGCGCCGTAGAGCCGTGGGCAGAATCGGCCCTGGCATATCTTAACCACCCCCTGCGCGCAGCGGAGGCGGTCGGATATATAACCCCGGCTCTGGAAGAGTTGCAGGAAGTGCAGCGCACAGGTGACATCTTCTTTCCAAAAAACTGGGCGGGCGCGCTGCTGGACGGCCACGACAGCCCCGAAGCAGCAGCTGCCGTACGTGAATTCATCGCCTCACATCCAGACTACCCGCCCCTGCTGAAGACCAAGCTCCTCCAAGCCGCCGACCATCTGCTTCGGTAATTCTTTGTGAGATTTCCGGCACGTCCGCATTTACTTAGCAAACGAAAACATTATCTTATGAAAAAACTCTCTTTGTTTGCCGCGGTAATTGCGGTTGCAGCCCTGAGCACATCTTGCTCTATGATGGATGGATATATGGATGGCAAGCACACAGCGATGCCCGACGCCTCCTACGATATGAGTGAACCCCTCGAACCCGAGTATCCGGGCGACGGCGACGATTTTGACCAAATCGTAGAGAACGCATTCATCCAGACCTGCCAAGAAGCGACATCGACCTTCTCTATCGACGCTGACGGCGCCGCTTATGCTTATATGCGCAGGTGCGTGAAAGGCGGCGGCCTGCCCAACCCCAACAGCGTCAGGATAGAGGAATACCTCAACTATTTCACTTTTGACTATGCTGACCCCAGCGGCAGCGAGACGGTGGCTATCAACGCAGAAGTCGGTGACTGCCCGTGGAATGCAGAACACAAGCTGCTCCGCCTGGGCCTCAAGGGCAAATCACTCAAGGACAGCGAGATTCCCGACGCAAACTATATCCTTCTGGTGGATGTATCCGGCTCAATGACCGGCGACGACCGCATTGAACTGCTCAAGAAAGGCCTCATCAATATGCTGGATTATATGAAGCCCACCGACCGGGTGGCGATAATCACCTATTCCGGCGAAGTCAAAAAGCTGCTTGAATCCACCCTGATCAAGGATGCGAAAACCATCAAAAAGGCCATCAACAAACTTCAGCCGGGCGGCTCCACCGCCGGCGGTGCGGCTATGAAGATGGCCTACGAAGAGGCTGTGGAACACTACATCACCGGCGGCAATAACCGTATCATTATGTGTACCGACGGCGACTTCAATGTGGGCGTGAGCAGCACAGACGCCCTGGTGGAGATGGTAGAGAGCTATCTGGACAAGGGTATCTACCTGAGCATTATGGGTTTCGGAAGCGGCAACTATGCCGACTCCCGTATGGAGAGCCTCTCCAACCACGGTAACGGCACTTACACCTATATCGACAGCGAGCAGGAGATGATGAAGGTGTTTGTGGACGAGCGAAGCCACTTCTACAGCGTGGCCAACGACACCAAGTGCCAAATCACCTTCGACCCCGAAGCAATCGAAAGTTACCGCCTTATCGGCTACGAAAACCGCGTGATGAACAACGAGGACTTTGAGGATGACACCAAGGACGCCGGCGAAATCGGTGCCGGCCAGACCATCACCGCCCTCTACGAGATTGTTCCGGCAGAAGGATTCAGCACCTCTGCTTCCATTGCCCGTTACGACGTCCGCTACAAGAAGGCACTCGGCGGCGAGAGCCGTCCGCTGAGCCTGGATGTCACCCCGGCAGGCAGCAGCGCTTCCGACAATATGAAACT